>Ga0194128_10003742_pt1 | contig 22924 bp, 21 predicted proteins | sample TA2KigCa65mmetaG_FD_148650 | JGI IMG/M metagenome (GOLD analysis project Ga0194128, IMG submission 148650) | Freshwater microbial communities from Lake Tanganyika, Tanzania - TA2015037 Kigoma Deep Cast 65m | ecosystem: Environmental > Aquatic > Freshwater > Lake | place: Tanzania: Lake... | reverse complement strand
TCGGGCCGGCCGTCGTCGTCTGGGGAGTCTGGCTCGCGGCGTTGGCCGGCGCGCTCTTCTACGTCGCTCACTACGCAAACGATCTGCCGCATCGCGACGAATGGCGGATCGTCTCGGTCGCGACGAACGGCTGCCCGCGGGAGCCGAAGTGGTTCCTCGCGCCCAACAACGAGCATCGGATCCCGCTTCCCAAGGCCGTGTACTGCGCGCTGATGGCCGTGTCGGGAGGGGACTTCCGCGCCGGCACGCTGCTCTCGGTCGCGATGTTCGGCGCCGTCGCGGCCGGTCTGATGATCGCCGTGTCGCGCTTCCGCGGTCGCGTCGCGGTGCAGGACGCGTTCTTCCCGCTTCTCCTGCTGCACTGGGGACACGGCGAGAGCTTCCTGCTCTCGTTCCAGATCGCGTTCACGATCCCGGTCGCGCTGGCGGCGGCCGCGGCAGGCGTGCTCCTCTCCGACCGCGCACGGGAGTCGCTTCTCGTCGCGAGCTTCGTCGTCGCGTGCGCGGTGCTGATGCCCTGGTCCTCGGTGGTCGGGCTCGTCCTGGCGCCGGCGCTCGTGCCGTGGCTCGTCTGGTCCGGACGCGCCGCTTGGCGGACGGGAACGAAGAACGCGCGGCGCATCGCCTTCGTGCTCGGGAGCGGAGCCGCGACGAGCGCCGCCTATCTGCTGCTCCGTCTTCCGCGGACGGATCTGCCGAGCCCGGGCTTCGCCGCCGACGTGCGCGTGTTCGCCGACCTCGTCCTGAACGGCCTCGGCCCGGCAGCGCCGCACCATCCGCTCCTCTACGGAGCGTTCGTGGTGATGCTGGCGGTCGCGATCCTCTTTCTCGCCGTACGAGAGCTCGCGGCCGCTCCGCTGGAGGGTCGGCGCGCGGTCGGCCTGCTGCTCCTCGTAGGCGCGGTGCTGGCGCTTCTCGCCGGCCTGGCGCACAGCCGAGCCGGCTTCTCGACGACCGTCGGAGCCGCCAATCGGTACGTGTCGATCGGGGCCTTGCTCTACCTCGGTCTCTTTTTGCTTGCCTCTCTCGCGCCGCGTGCTTGGGCGGCACGTCTGCAGATCGCGCTCGCCCTCCTCGTGCTCGGGGCGGCGCCGGTCGATTACGCAAACGGAAGGGAGCTCGCAGCGGACCTGTCGGCACGGATCCAGCCCGTCTTCAGGGACGCTCGCGCCGGAGCGCCGCCGGCCGTTCTCGCGGAGCGCCATGGGGAGCGGCTCGTGTCCGGGGCGAGCGAGCGCTGGCTCGCGCGGCAGCTCTCGCGGATGTGCACTGCGCAAGTCGGGCCCTATCGGTTCCTCCGCTCCGGGTCGGCCGCCGTGGTGGGTTGCGGCGCCGCTCGCCGATCATGACGACGGGCAATCGATCCAACGACGGCGTCATGGCGCTCGTCGTCTGGGGCATCTGGACCGCGGCGTTGGCCGCAGCCTTCTACTACGTCGCTCGCTACGCGAACGATCTGCCGTATCGCGACGAGTGGCAGATGGTGACCGTCGCGACCGACGGATGTCCGGGCGAGCCGAGCTGGTTCTTCAAGCACAACAACGAGCATCGGATCCCGCTTCCGAAGCTCGTGTATTGCGGGCTGATGGCCGTCTCGGGAGGCGACTTCCGCGCGGGCACGCTGCTCTCGGTTGCGATGTTCGGCGCCGTTGCGGCCGGTCTGATGATCGTCGTATCGCGCTTCCGCGGCCGCGTCGCGCTGCAGGACGCGTTCTTCCCGCTTCTCCTGCTGCATTGGGGACACGCCGAGAACTTCGTCCTCTCGTTCCAGATCGCGTTCACGATTCCCATCGCGCTGGCGGCGGCCGCGGCGGGCGTCATCCTCTCCGATCGCGCGCGGGAGTCGTCTCTCGCTTCGAGCTTCGTCGTCGCTTGCGCGGTGCTGATGCCGTGGTGCTCGGTGGTCGGTCTGGCCTTGGCGCCGGCGCTCGTGCCGTGGCTGATCTGGTCCGGGACCGCAGCGTGGCGAGCGAGAACGACGCGCGGACGCCGCCTTGCCGTCTTGCTCTGGAGCGGAGCGGCGATCTGTGAGGCGTCGATCGTCTTCCTGCTGATGAACTTTCCGCGCTCGCGGCTGCCGAGCCCTGGTTTGGCGTCCGACGCGCGCCTGCTCGCGCACCTCGTGCTCCAGGCGCTGGGGCCCACTGCTCTGCAGTTTCCCGTCGCGTACGGGGCGATCGTGCTCGGGGTCGCCGCCGCGATCTTTCGAGCAGTCGTGCGAAGCCTCATCGCCGCTCCTCGGGAAGGCCGGCGCGCGATCGGTCTGCTGCTCTTCGTGGGAGCGGTGCTCGCGCTCCTCGCAGGGCTCGCGCACGGTCGGTCCCTCATGGCGCTGACGGCGTCGCCGGCCAATCGCTACGTGTCGATCGGGATCTTGCTATACCTCGGTCTCTTCCTGCTCGCCGCGCTTGCGCCGGGCGCGTGGGCGACGCGGCTGCAGGTCGCGCTCGCCATGCTCGTCGTCAGCTCGACACCGGGCAGCTATGCGCTCGGGCGAGATTTCGGAGCGACGTTGTCGGCGCGGCTGGAGCCCGTCTTCGCGGACGTCCGAGCCGGGGTGTCGCCCGCCATGCTCGCGGAGCGGCATGTCGAACGGGTGCTTTGCTCCGGCGGCCCTCGCAGGCTCGCGCGCCAGATGTCCCGGCTGTGCGACGCGCACGCCGGGCCGTATTGGTTCCTGCGTGCGGCTTCGTCGACGCCACACGCCGAGGCTGCCCTGTGCCGCTACACGGCTCCACCGATGCGTACCCCCAAGTGGCACGGCCGCGCGAACCGACGGCAGGCCGCTTCAGGGACGACGAGCGACGACGAGCATCTGCTTGCCGAGGAGCCACTGAGCGGGCGGTAGCGCGAGATAGAGACGCACGAGTAGGCTCGTCTGCGGCAGCAGGCTCTTCGTCGTGTAGGGAAGGAAGCGGGCGCGGGTCTCGACGACGCGGTAGCCCGCGACGGTGAGCGCCTCGGTCATTCCCTTCTCGGTCAAGGGAAGCGTGTGATCGAAGAAATCCCAGAAGGCGCCGCCGACCAGGCGCACGTTCGGCTGCAGGACGATCAGACGACCGCCGGGGCGCAGCAGCGAGCGAACCGTGGCGAGGACCTCGAGCAGCGCGTCGGGGCTGCGCAGGTGCTCGAAGACGTTGCTCGCGAAGGCGAGGTCGACGGAAGCGGGCTCGACGAGCGCCGCGACCTCGAGAAGAGGCGCGACGTGCGCTTCGACACCGGCTTCGGCGTACTTCGGCATGTCCGGATTCAAGTCGATCGCGATGCGTCGCTTGGCCCGGACGCTGTTGATGAAGTCGCAGTAGCCCGCGCCGAGGTCGAGCACGGTCGCTTCGGGCGCGACGTAGCGGGAGAAGAACGCGGACCACAGCGTGCGCCAGAGCACGGCCCGCGTCTTCCGCTCGCTCTCGGAGAAGCGGGCGGCGTAGAGACGGTCGAGCCCTCCGTCGAGCGAAGGAGGCCGTTCCGACGGAGCGCTCACGCGGACTCGCGATTCCGGTGGTCCGAGGTGCCCCACGGCTCGAATCGGCTGCCCGCCGCGCGCCGATAGTCGCCGCGCGTCAGCAGGCTCTCGAGCCAGACGTTGAGGACGATGTAGAGATAGCGCGAGCCCTGCTCGTCGAGCTTCAAGCTGCTGACTCCGACCTTCCGGTTGCGCCAACCGATCGGGACCACCTTGTAGCTGTAGCCGCGGACGATCGCCTTGAGCGGAATCTCCACCGTCAAGTTGAAGTGGGGCGAGATCAACGGCGCACAGCCCAGGATCACCTCCCGCCGGTACCCTTTGAAGGCGTTCGTCGTATCGTTGTAGGGGATGCGGAAGAGGACGCGCACGACGAGGTTCGCGAGGCGATTGATCCAGAGCTTGAACCTCGGGTAATCGGTGACGCGGCTGCCCGGGATGAATCGCGAGCCGAGCGCACACTCGGCTTCGTCGCGCAGGATGCGGTAGTAGACGACCACGTCCTCGGGATCGTCCGAGCCGTCGGCCATCATGATCACGACCGCGTCTCCGGCGAAGCCCTCGAGACCGCGGCGAATCGCCCAGCCGAAGCCGTTCGGTCCCTCGTTCCGCACGAGGCGAACGCCGGGATCGACCCGGGCACGCGCCTCGACCTCGGCCGCGGTGCCGTCGCTGCTCCCGTCGTCGACCACGATGATCTCGTACGTGATGCGCTCGCGACGCAGCCGCTCGAGGAGGGAGTCGATCGTGGTGCCGACGTTGCCTTCCTCGTTGCGGGCCGGGATCACGACGGAGAGCAGCATTCGGCCTCGATTGTAGCTCCGTTGCCCGTCACATCGCTCATCGCACGAGACCGCGCTCGCGAAGCTCGCGGTCGGCGTCCGCGAAGCGGTCCGATACGGGCGCGGTGCGCGACCACTCGACGATTCGCGGAGGCATTCCCCCCCAGTCGGCCTCCGGCTCGAAGCCGAGGACCGCACGGCTCTGCGTCAGGTCTGCGAAGCAGTGCCGGACGTCGCCCCGCCGAAACTCGCCCGTGATCGTGGGCTCGACGTCGCATCCCAGGAGGCCCGCCGCGTCGCGGGCGACGTCGGCGATGCCGCGCGGCCGGCCGGAGCCGATGTTCAGGACGCAGCCGTTCGCCGTCTCCGACTCGACGGCGCGAGCGATCGCGCGCACGACGTCGTGCACCGAGACGAAGTCGCGCGTCTGGCCGCCGTCCTCGTAGACGACGGGGGAGCGTCCCTCGAGGAGACGACTCAGGAAGATCGCGAGCACGCCGGTGTACGGATTCCGGAGCGACTGCCGCGGGCCGAAGACGTTGAAGAGCCGGAGACACACGACGGGGAAGCCGTAGAGCGCTCCGAGGCTCAGAGCGAGCTCCTCCTGGTAGCGCTTGGTCAGAGCGTAGACGTTCTTCGCGCGAAGCTCCGCGCTCTCGGGCGTCGGCACGGCCTCGAGGATCTCGCCGGTGTCCGGATCGACGGGCTCCCACGCGCCGGCGCGGACGTCGTCCTCCGTTCGGATCTCGACGCGGCGCAGGGCTCCGTCGCTCGGGCGCCGATAGAGACCCTCGCCGTAGCCGGTCATCGAGGTGGGGAGGACGAGCTTTCGGAGCGCGGTGCGTCTCTCCGCCAGGACCTCGAGGAGAGCCGCGGTGCCTCCGACGTTGACGTCGACGTAGTGCTGCACTCGATAGAGCGACTGCGCGACACCGACCGCGGCGGCGCAGTGGACGACGATGCTCACGCCGTCGAGCGCGGCGCGCAGCGCCTCCTTGTCGCGGACGTCCGCGATGCGGAGCTCCGCGCCCGCGGGCGTGCTCGCGGTGCCGTCCGTGCCGTGCACCTGGGGATCGAGGCTGTCGAGGATCCGGACGTCGCAGCCGGTCTCGAGGAAATGCTCCGCGACGAAGGACCCGATGAAGCCCGCTCCGCCGGTGATGAGAACGCGATCGGACATGCGTGTCGCGATGACGGATCCGTCGTCAGTCCTTCGCGGGGACTTCCGCGAGCTCGGCGAGGATCCGGTCGAGGGAGTAGGCCACGCTCCATCCCGGGTAGTCGGCTCGGATCTTCCGGAGGTCGCTGATGTAGCAGATGTGGTCGCCGACGCGGCTCTGGTCGACGTACTCGGCTTCGAGCTTCTTGCCGAAGAGGTCCTCGAAACGCTGGATCGCCTCGAGGATCGAGATGCTGTTCTCGCGACCGCCGCCCAGGTTGTACACCGCGGCGACCTTCGGCGCCTCGTAGAACGCCTCGAAGAAGGAGCAGACGTCCGCCGCGTGCAGGTTGTCGCGGACCTGCTTCCCACCGTAGCCGTAGATCTTGTACGTGCGGCCCTCGCGTACTGCGCGAGCGAGGTAGGCGAGAAAGCCGTGCAGCTCCGCGCCGGAGTGGCCCGAGCCGGTCAAGCAACCGCCGCGCAGGCACGCGGTCGGCATGCCGAAGTAGCGACCGTACTCCTGCACCATCGCGTCCGCGGCGAGCTTCGAAGCGCCGAACAGGCTGTGCAGCGTCGCGTCGACGCGGCAATCCTCGGCGACGCCGTGATGGTCCTCGGGACGCGCATAGTCCCAGCGCGTCGCGCGCTCGACGAGCGGGAGCTCGTTCGGGGCGTCGCCGTAGACCTTGTTCGTGCTCATGAAGAGGAACGGCGACTCCGGGCAGGAGCGGCGAGTCGCCTCGAGAAGGTTCAGCGTCGCGACCGCATTGATCTCGAAGTCGTCGAACGGGCGATCCTTCGCGAGGTCGTGCGACGGCTGCGAGGCGCAGTGCGCGATCAGGTCCGGCCGGAGCTCCTCCACGAGCGCGAGGATGTGCGGCCGGTCGCGGATGTCGAGGTCGTGGTGGCGGAAGGAGGGGACGGTCCGCCGCAGGCTCTCCAGGACCCACGTGGTGTCGCCGTCGGGGCCGAAGAAGTCCCGGCGCATGTTGTTGTCTATGCCGTGCACTTCGAAGCCTCGCGCCGCGAAGTGGCGCACCGTCTCGGATCCGATGAGCCCGCTGCTGCCGGTCACGAGCAAGCGGCGCTCGCCCGACGGGCGAGCGCGGTGGGTGCTGCCGGTCTCGGGGCTGCGGTCGATCATCGGGAGGCGGAGGAACGGAACCCTCGACCCTAGGCGCGTACCCTCGCCGGGGGCAAGGCACAATCTCGATCGGCGTAGGCCGCAGGGGCTGGTCCTCCGCTGCTCGAGGAACGCGCGCCCGCCGCGGACTTGGGAGCGCTCAGGAAGGGGCGAGCCATGCGCGCGATTCGGACGATCACGAGCCGGACGTGCTCGTGTTCGACGAGGCGACGTCGGCGCCCGACGGTGCGACGGCGTCCGCGGTCACGCAGGCGATCCGTGCGCTGCACGGCCGAAGGACCGTGCTCCTGATCGCGCATCGGCTTGCGAGCGTGCAGGAGTGCGACCGCAGAGTGCTCGTCGCGGGCGGTCGCCTGCTCGACTGTGCGCCCTACGACGAGCTGCTCGCAGGAGCGCCGAGTTTCGTCGTCTCGCGCTGCCTGCGGAGGCCGCTCCGGTTCCGATGCTCCGCCGGGGATGAAGGAGCGGGCCTCGCAAAGTTTCATGTTGCCGGAATCCGTCCCTCCCGATATGTTTGGCGGCTCGCAGGCCTCGACGCTGCCCATCCCCCAAGAACCGGAGAACCATCGTGACCCGCAGAAATCTTTTCTTGTGCCAGACCCTCGTCGGACTCGTCCTGCTGAGCGGCGCACTGCCGGCCGGCGCGATCGAGCGGATCCGGATCCGGGGAGACGAGCTCGTCGGTGACACGATCACGATCGACGAGACCTTGAGTCCTCCGATGATCACGGTGAGCGCGGGCGTGGCGGTCTCCGGGGCGCCGGGCAGCCTGCAAGGCCTCGGGGGCGGCCAGTATCGGATCCTCGTCGCGGGGAACGCGTACTATCACCTGAAGGCCAAGGGCGCCGTGGATACGATCACCGTCATCGATGGTCCCGGATCGTCGAGGTACTGGCTCGGAGCCGGCGCGGACGACGACACGGTTTCGGTGCAGGACGGCCCCGGCAACGACGAGTACACGATCGAGGGAAAGGGCGGCGACGACGTCTATGAGATCTTCGATGATTCCGGCAACGGGGATGATGCCTACTTCGTCAAGACCGCTTCGGGTGACGATCTGCTGAACATCACGGACGGCCCGGGCGACGACCTCTACCATCTGAAGGGAACGCCGGACGTCGACCTCGTCTTCACGGACGCTGGCGGCGACGCCGACACCATCCGATCGAAGGGCATCCCGCTCCCCTAGGCCGGAACCGGCGGTAAGTTCTACCGCCGTCCTTGCGAAATCTCCCCGTTCGATCGCGCCGTGCGCACGGTGTGACCGAATCCGGCGCAATCGTGAGCGTCCGAAGGAGCCGGTTCTCGTCGGGGGGCTGGACAGGTCGGTCGAGGGTTTGCTTCGGATTCACGGTCGGGATCGTCACGGAAGCGCCTCGTAGCGAACGTCGACGATCTCGATCTCCTCGGTGCCACGGGGCGTCCGCAGCGTGACGACGCCACCGATCGAGGCCTTGAGCAGAGCCGTGGCGATGGGGGAGACCCAGGACACGCGACCGCGCGCGACGTCCAGCTCGTCGACTCCCACGATGCTCACGGTCTGCTCCTTCCCCGACTCGTCGAGAAAGGTCACGGTCGCGCCGAAGTAGACCCGGTCGTGGTCCTTGCCGGCGTTGTCGACCACCACGGCGATGTCGAGGCGCCTCGACAGGAACCGGATGCGGCGGTCGATCTCGCGGAGCTTTCGCTTGCCGTAGATGTAGTCGCCGTTCTCCGAGCGATCGCCGTTGGCGGCGGCCCACGCGATCGTCTCGACGAGCCGCGGCCGCTCGACCTTCCACAAGTGGGTCAGCTCGTCGTTCAGTCTCTGCAGGCCGCCGGGAGTGATGAAGTTGGTGAACCCTTCGGGCACGCCGGCATCGGCGCGATCGCGCTCGACGTCGTCCTCGCCGTCGGCCTCCTTGGTGAACGCCTTGCTCATCGTGCGTCGCGGTAGCGCCAAAGGTAGCTCGCGGGCGCGAGGCCGGCTACGCTCGCGCGCGGTGCACGAATGGGGACCGCACCGAGGCGCTCTTGAGCCGACGGGAGTGCCCGGGCAGCTCGCCCGGGCACTCGTCGTAGTCGCGTGGTCGAGTGGTGGCTCGACGACTAGTACCGGCCGCCGCCCCCGCCGTATCCGCCGCGTCCACCGCCACCGCCGCCGTATCCCCCGCGTCCACCGCCGCCGCCACCGCCGCGCGGCCGGTCCTCGCGGGGCCGGGCCTCGTTCACCGTCAGGGCACGGCCTGCATGCTCCTTGCCGTTCAGCGCCGCGATGGCCGCCTGAGCCGCGTCGTTGCTGCTCATCTCGACGAAGCCGAAGCCTTTGCTCCTGCCGCTGTCGCGATCCATGATGATCGTCGCGCTCTCCACGGTGCCGTGCGCAGAGAAGAGCCGCTCGAGCGCTTCGTTGTCCATGTCGTAACTGAGATTCCCGACGTAGAGCTTCTTTGCCATGACCAATCTCCCCGGTTGGTTGAATGTTGCTCGACCTACCCAGCTTCTGGGTTCTCGAAGAAAAGGCCGATCCGCCAGCCTCTCCATGAGGGAGAGGCTACCGAGATCGAATGCGGGCAACTCCAAGAGAGACGCTCCACGAACAGACCCTTTCGACGAACCGCCAGTTTCTCCGCTAGCATACTCGGGGAGCAAGACATCCACCCCGCCAGCGGGCCCCTGGCCCCTCGAAGCCGGGGCCCGAGGAAGGCGGGGTAGCCGAGCCGAGCAGGAAGGACCCAGACTCGCGATCCACGCGCACCAGGTTCGGCGCTACGAGCTCGTGGATCTCGTCGAGGGAGTCGCCGCAGGTCGCACGACGAAGTCGGAGGTTGCCGTCTTCCTGCGAGCTCATGCGGCGAGGGTCGTCCTGACGGCGCACCGCTACGATGGGTGAAGACCCTCACACTGGCGGGCAACCCCTTGGCTCTGGTCCTCGACGAGTCGAGATTCTCCGTTGCGCCGCGGCCACCGCCGCTACGGCCATCATCCCGACGAGAGCATGTTTCGGAGCCAGGCAATGTGTATCGGATCATCAGCGCGCGTCCCGCGAGCCGCAAGGAGCGCAGGCGGTATGAGCAGAGCAAAGGAATTTCCGTTTGAGTCCGCGCGCCGTGTGACCTCGAAGGAGGTCGATGCGGCACGCGAGGCGATCGAGAAGACCCTGGGGATGAAGCGTCCGCGACGAGGCCGCCCACCGAAGGAGGACGAGAAGTACCGCCCGGTCTCGATCCGTCTTCACCCGAAGGCGATCGAGTGGGCGAAGAAGGAAGCCGAGCGGAAGGGCGTCGGCTATCAGACGGTGATCAACGAGGTCCTGTTGCGGCGAGCCCGCGGCTGATCGATCGCCGTGGTTGCACGCCTCGGTCGCACAGGACAGCACATGCGCGCTGGAAGAACGGAGTGATGAACGACGCCGACAAGCCCCTGAGCTTGCCCGAGGACCTGGACGGAGAGAGGCTTGCCGAGGCGGCTCTTGGCATCCTGTCGCTCACGCTCCACGACGGACGCGTTTGGAAGGCGCTCGATTGGGATCTGATGGACCTGCTCTACCAGAAGGGCTGGATCTTCGATCCGGTCTCGAAGGCGAAGTCGATTGCTCTCACTGCCGACGGCGAGCGTCTCGCGCGGGCGTTATTGCTGAAGCACTTTGGGAAGTGCTGACGCCGGACTCGATGGGGTAAGGCGAAGGTGGCTTACCCCAAGGTGCGCGAGCCGAAACCGGAGCGATGGCGGACGTGTCCCGGTCTCACCGAAGATGCGAGGAGGGGGACTTGAACCCCCACGAAACCACGGAAAATCCACGTCCTTCCGGATCTCGGTGTGTCGCCGTATGCCATCATGTGGCGTCCGCTGGCCCCCCGGGGGCCAGCTTCATCGCGACTCGAACCGCTCGGGGCGACGGCGCGATTTCGGCTGTCGCGGCTCTTGCGTGCCCGACATCAGCTCAGAGTCACTCGTGTCGGTGGCCGCGATGGTCGCAGGCGAGGCATTGGTCCCAATCTGGGAACATGCTAGCACCCTTCGGTGCGGATCATCGCGAAGCGGACGTTGCGCTTGTTCTGGGAGGGTAGTCGAGGTCGCAGCGACGCACGGCGAGCGCTCGAGGACTGGCATTCGCAGGTCCGTGCGGCTGACTGGAAGACCCCTGCCGACGTCAAGGTGACGTTCGGGGATGCGAGCGTGTTGAAGGGAAGCAGGGTGGTCTTCAACATCTGCGGCAACAAGTATCGTCTGATCACCAAGATCAACTATCCGTACCGGGTGGTCTACATCCGGTTCGTCGGAACCCATGAGGAGTACGACAACGTGGACGCGGAGACGATCTGATGGATGTGCGACCGATCCGAACCGAGCATGATTACGATGAGGCATTGGCCGAGGTCGAACGGCTGATGGATGCCAAGCCGGGCACGCGCAAGGGCGACCGTCTCGACGTCCTGGTGACGTTGCTCGAGGCCTACGAGGAGAAGCACTGGCGTGTCGACCCGCCCGACCCCATCGACGCGATCAAGCTGCGAATGGAGCAGCGGGGCTTGACCAGGCGCGATCTGGAGAAGGTGTTGGGTAGCAGGAGCCGGGTCTCGGAGATCCTCAACCGCAGACGACCGCTGACGCTCGAGATGATTCGCCGGCTCCACCGTCAACTGGGGATTCCGGCCGAGTCCCTGATCAAGCCCACGACCAGAGCACGGAGGGCCGCGTGAGCACGAGTTGGTCTCGCGAGGGCGTCTTCCTCGCCTGGCCATTCGCGGCGATGGATCGAAGATGCGAGGAGGGGGACTTGAACCCCCACGGGTTTTACCCCACTAGCCCCTCAAACTAGCGCGTCTGCCAATTCCGCCATCCTCGCATGGATGGATTCTGCTGCCCGGGAGGGTGGGAGCTCGCTGTTTAACGAGTGCCGATGCGAGCCTCAAGCGCTTCGCGTCGCTCACGGCGCGGCGGGAGCGCTCTCCGGCTTCGCGGCTGCACCTTCCGCGGGTGGCGCCGCCGGCTTCGCATCGACGGGCGATGCGTCTGCGGGCGGGGCAGGGACCGCGGGCGCGATCGCCGCATCGGCTTTCGCTTCGGATTCGGCTGCGGGCGCGGCCGAATCCGCCCCTGCCGCGGGCTCGCCCGCAGGCGCGGTCGCGTCCGCTGGAGGCGCCGGGATCGGATTGTCCTGTGCCGGCGCGACGAGAGGCGGCGGCTCGCTCGGCAGGACCGCGTCGTCCGCGACCGACAGCGTCAGGCTCTTCGTCGACCACCACGTCAGGAAGATCGACGTGAACATGAAGATGACCGCGGTCCACGTCGTGAGCTTCGTCAGCAGGTTCCCCGCGCCGCCCGAGCCGAAGATCGTCTGGCTCGAGCCGCCGAACACCGCTCCGATGTCCGCGCCTTTCCCCGTCTGCAAAAGCACGACGACGATGAGGAAGAAGCACGCGACGATGTGAATGATCGTGATCGCTAACGCCATGGTCGGCTCACCCCGGTCAGGCTCGGTATTCCACGATGCGAGTGAAGCTCTCGACCTCGAGGCTCGCACCGCCCACGAGAGCCCCGTCGATGTCGGGCTCGGCCATCAAGCCGTCGACGTTGTCCGGCTTGACGCTCCCGCCGTAGAGGATCCGGATCTCGTCGGCGGGAAGCCCGAGACCCTTCAAGCACGCGCGAATCTCCGCGTGTGCTTCCTGCGCTTGCTCGCGCGTCGCGACGCGGCCCGTGCCGATCGCCCAGACCGGCTCGTACGCGACCGTGAGACGTCCCTTCGCTTCCGCGCCGAGGCCACGCAGCGCAGCCTCGACCTGGCCGCTCACGACCTTCAGAGTCTCGCCGGCATCGCGCTGCGCGAGTGTCTCGCCGACGCAGAGGATCACCGCGAGATCGTGCGCGAGGGCGCTCGCGACTTTCTTCTGGATCCACTCGTCCGACTCGCCGAAGATCTCGCGGCGCTCGGAGTGCCCGAGGATCACCTGCTGCACGCCGAGGTCGCGGAGCATCAACGGCGACACCTCGCCGGTGAACGCTCCCTTCTCCTCCCAGTGCATGTTCTGCGCGGCGACCGTGATCCGCGTTCCCTTCACGGCTTCCAGGACGGCGGCGAGGGCGGTGAACGGCGGGCCGAGCACGACCTCGCGATCCTCGAGCTTGCCGACCCGCTCCGCGAGGCCACGCGCGAGAGCGCGCGCATCGGCGAGCGTGCCGTGCATCTTCCAGTTGCCTGCGAGGATCTTCTTCCGCTTCGCTGCTGCCATGCGTCCGGGCCTCGGGCCGGAAGCCCGAGCAAGACGACCATGAAAGCAGATCGCCCGCGCACCCTCAACGCGGATGCGCGGCAGGGCCGCTAGCCTGCATTTCTCACCAGATCACGTCGCGAGGCGGTCGAGAGTGCCGAAGATTCGCGAGCCTCGGACCGGAGGGCGACGCAGGCGTACTTGAACAGTACGTCGAGGAGCCCGGAGGGAGAAGCTCGCGAAGATTCGGTGCTATCGGCCGCCGCAGTAGGGATCTGGTGAGAAATGCAGGCTAGCCGAGCGCGCGCCACAGCTCGCGCAGTTTTCGATCCAGATTCGATGAACTCGAGGGGTCCGGCAGGCAGCCTGCCGTCGCAGGCCCGCGCGCCCCGAGCAGCGCGGCCTGGCCGCGCAGTTGCAACGGAAGGACAGCCAGCGATGTCCGCGCACTGCGATCGGGTGAAAAGGACGCGCGTGCGCGTCGAGCAACGGCTGGGCGCTCGCTCGAGGTGTCCAGCCGAAAAGGCAATTCGTTTAGGATTCCGGACGCGGACGGAGGCACCATGAGGCGCAAGCTCCTTCCTGTTTCCCCGGCCCCGAACGTGATCCGGCGGCGGATCGCTCTTGCAGTGGCTGTCAGCCTTCCGCTCGGCCTCTCACTCGTGCCCACCCAGGGCTCAGCCCAGCAGCCCGGCGTCTGGATCGCCGACGCGAAGTTCGGGCGCGCCGTCGTCGCGCGCGAGGTGAAGAACTCCTTCACTCGCTCCCCCGAGGTCGTGGCACCAGTTTCTCTCTGGATGCGACTCGAAGGATCGGAAGGAGCTCTGGACCGGCTTCGCCGAGAGGGTCGACTGCCGATCTTTCACAAGTGGTATTTCCAGACCGGAACGGATCTCGACTTCGAGGGAACGACGGATCCGATCGATTTCATCGATCTGGACGTCGGTCGAAAGGACCGAGTTCCCGAGCTCAAGCTCGAAGACGGCGAGCGCGGCTACTTCGACTGGAGGACCTGGAGCGTCAAGCAAAACACGCACCCGGGGAGCTGGCTCGTCGAGGTCGTCGACGCGAAGGACGACCCTGTGCCCTGCGCTGAAAGCTTGCGCGATCGACAGGGCGACTGCACGTTTCAAGTCCGCATGGGACCCTGAGCGAGCAGCAGGGCATGGGCGCTCCAGCGCAGGTCGCGGCCCCGTCTTCGCCTCTACCCGCCGCCGCCGTCGTCGCCAAGGGATCCGCCGCAGCTGCGCCAACCCATGGGAGCCAGGCGATCGAAGAGGCAAGCTTGCTCCTCTACTTCGCGGCAAGCCGAGGAATCGACATCGCGCCCGAGGTCGGGACAGCGGTCATCCGCTTCCGAGCGGCGACCGCTCCCGAGGTCGAGTCCGAGCTCGAGTTCTGGAGGGCGTACTCGGCCCTTGCGGGCGCGATACGCCCCGCGACGCTTCTCAGCGTCCGCGCCGCGACCCTGAAGGAGACACATGGAGGGCGCCTTCGGACACGAGCCGAATGGGCGGTCGCTCGGTACCGGCTCTATGCGATCATCGCGATACTGATTGTCGTCATCGTACAGGCGTACTGGGTCTACGGCGTGCAGATCGTCGAGACCCTGCAAAAGAAGGAAGCCGAAGCGCAGGAACTCAAGCTGAAGATGGCCGAGAGGAAGAGCGAGATCGAGAGAGCTTTGGGCCCGAACGACGAGCCAGACCTGCCATCCGACGCCAAGTACGGCGAGCTGGCAGCGGACTGGAAGGCGCGCCGTTACGCGGCCCAAGCCTCCAGCGCCGAGCTCCGCGATTGGGTGACGTTCGCGACCCGGTTCATCCCGTTCAAGTCGGATCTCGAAGGCGCAGTCCCGGACGAGAGTGGTTCGAAGGAAGGGCCGGTCGACGACCAGCTCAAAGAAGAGAATCGCGTCCGTGCGCTCGCCCGGTTCATCCCGGTGACGCTGCAGAGCTACCTCTTGCCCCTCTTCTACGGCCTCCTGGGAAGCGCCGTCTACATCCTGCGAAGTCTCGCCGGAGAGATCCAGAAAGTATCGTTCGAATCCGACGTCGGTTACCGGCTACGCCTTCCTCTCGGCGCCCTGGCCGGTGCTGCCCTGTCGTGGTTCTTCGGCGAGGCCTTCTCCGGAGCCACCGGTTTCAAGTCTCTCTCGCCGTTCGCGCTCGCGTTTCTCGGCGGCTACAGCGTCGAGGTTCTCTTTTCGGGCATGGATCGCCTCGTCGAAGCCTTCGGTGGGACGGCAAGCTCGAGCACCGGCCGCAAATCGGCCGAAGGAAGCTGAGGCACACGAGGGAGGCGGGCCTCCTCGCTCGACGATCCAGCCTCCAGGCAAGTGCACTGCGAAGTGGCCGGAGACGCCGCGGGCGCCAGCGGAATCCGCCTGCGCCTACTGGAACATGTCCAGCAGCTCGATCACGCCGTGCGCGCGCATCGCGTCGAAGACGGCGCTCTTGATCTCGCGCACCGTCTTCAGACCGAGCGCGTGCTCGGCGAGCTCGGCCGCGGACGCGTACGGCACCGAGCGAATCAGCTGCTTGATGACCGGGATGAAGAACGGCTCCATGCTGAGCTCGTCGAGGCCCAGGCCGAGCAGGATCAGCGTCGCCATCGGATCGGCCGCCATCTCGCCGCACATCGAAACAGGCTTGCCCGCCGCGCGGCCCGCCTTCACGACCTGCGCGATCGCTCCCAGCACCGCAGGGTGCAGCGGCTGGTAGAGCGGCGCTACCTTCCGATTGTTGCGATCGACGGCGAGGAGGTACTGGATCAGGTCGTTCGTCCCGATCGAGAGGAAGTCCGCCTCGAGCGCGAGCTGCGGCGCCAGGTGCACCGCGGACGGCACCTCGACCATGATCCCGAGCGGCAGGTCCCTCGCGTGCGGGATCCCCTCGCGCTCGAGGTCGCGCAGCGTGTCGGTGATCATCTCCTTCGCCTGCAGGATCTCCTCGAGCGACGAGATCATCGGCAGGAGAAGGCGCGTCGGACCTTCGAGAGCCGCCTGGAGAACCGCGCGAAGCTGGACGTCGAAGATCTCCGGCATCTCGAGCGACACGCGGATCGAGCGCCAGCCGAGGAACGGGTTCTCCTCCTGCGGGATGTGCAGGTACTGCGGATACTTGTCGGCGCCGAGGTCGAGCGTGCGCACCGTGACTGGCCGCCCCTGCATCCGCCGGATCACCTTGCGATAGATCTCGAGCTGCTCGTGCTCGCTCGGAAACTCGCGGTACGAGATGAATGGGAACTCGGTGCGGTAGAGACCGACGCCTTCCGCGCCGTGCCGGTTCGCGAGCTCGACGTCCCCGACGAGGCCGACGTTCGCGAGCAGGACGACGCGGCGTCCGTCCGTCGTCTCCGCGGGCTCGTCGTGCAAGGAGGCGAGCTTCTCGTTGAACGCGCGATAGTCCCCTTCCATGCGCTGGTACTCGCGCACGACCTCGGGGCCCGGACGCCGGTAGACGACGCCCGCGTTGCCGTCGACGATCACCTCGTCGCCTTCGTCCACGTGATCCAGGAGGTGCTCGATGCCGACGACCGTCGGGATCTCGAGAGACTTCGCGAGGATCGTCGTGTGCGAGGTCGCGCCGCCCGTCGCGAGCGCGATGCCCCGCAGGCGCATCGGGTCGATCTCTGCGAGGTCGATCAGCGTGAGCTCGCGGGCGACGAGCACGCTGCCGTCCCCGGGCGAAGGCGTGGCGCCCGCGTCGATCCCGAGAAGGAAGCGCAGCAGGCGTTGCCCGATGTCCTTGATGTCGAGGGCACGCTCCTGGAGGTAGGGATCCTCGACGTGGTCGAAGGCGACGAGGTACTCTTCGACCACGCACCGCACGGCGAACTCGGCGCAAGATCCGTCCGTGATCAGCTCGCGCGTGCGACGCGCGAGCGTCTCGTCACGCAGCATCAGCATGTACGCGTCGAAGATCTTGCCCGTCGCTTCGGGGAGGACGTCCTCCATCTTGCCCCGCTGCCGATCGAGATCCCGCGCCGCGAACTCGAGCGCCTCCTCGAACCGCCGGAGCTCCGCTTCCGTGTCCTCCGAGGCGCGGTCCTGGATGTCCTCGAGGGCGAGCTGCGGCCGGAGCACGTGCGCCCGGCCGATGCCGAAGCCGGGCGAGGCGCCGATGCCGCGCAGGCGCTCGCCAGGGTCGCGCGCCTCGGCGGCGTCGCCGCGCGCCTTCGCCTGGCGCTCGAACGCCTGCAGCCGGCGGAGCGTGTCGAGCGTCCGACGGCGGAAGTCCGCCTGCTCACGGTCCTTCATCTGCAGGCTCTCGAGGAGCCTCGCCTGCACGAGCATCGCGGCGATCTGCGTCGCGATGTTCCGGAGGAGGCTCACCTCCTCGGTCGTGAACTTCCGGCGGCGTAGGGTCTGCACGACGAGCACGCCGAGCGGCTCGCGGCGCTCGAGGAGAGGCACGCCGAGGAACGAGTGGTAGCGCTGCTCGCCGGTCTCCGGGAAGAACTTGAAGCGCGGGTGGACGGGCGCGTCCGGCACGGACACCGCGTCCATCGTCTGGATGACGAGGCCCGTGAGACCCTCGTCGATCCGCATCTGCACGCGGCCGACGGCGGCGCGATCGAGACCGACCGTCGCCCAGAGGGTCAGCGTCGTCCCGTCCTCGTCGAGGAGGTAAAACGAGCACGCCTCGGTGCGCATGCGCTCGGCGACGACCTCGACGACGCTCTCGAGGGTCTCCTTCAGGTTGACCGACTCGCCGATCAGCGCACTGACGCGCTCGAGGAGGCGCAAGCCGGGCGAGGAGCGGCCCGAACCGCCGCCGTCTCGGCCTCCCGTGTCCGCCGCGGGGAACGCCGGGGGACCTCCTCGCGACACGCGACTCATGATCGACTGGAGTATCACCGTCCCTCCTCCCCGTGTCCATTGCGGCGCCAACGCGTCCACGATCGTGGCCGTCGCGGCCGCGTTGGTGTAGGGTTCGCCCGGGTGGCGGCGAGGCGAGGGAAGGTGGAGAGGCGGAAGGCCCCGAGGCGGCCCTTCAAGTCGTTCCTGTTCGGTTTCGGGATCCTGCTGCTCGCCCTCGTCGGCGGCGGCGCCGCACTCCTGTATCGACAGTTCACGACCGGCTTGCCGCCCGTCGAGAAGCTCCTCGACTACAAGCCGCCGGTGACGACGCGCGTCCTTTCGAACGACGGCACCGTCGTCGCCGAGTTCTACGTCGAGAAGCGCTACCTGACGCCGATCTACAAGATCCCGCGCATGGTGCAGCTCGCGTTCGTCGCCGCCGAGGACGCGAGCTTCTACGATCACCGCGGCATCGACCTGATCAGCATCGGCCGCGCCGCGCTGAACAACTATCGCGCCGGCAGCACGCGCCAGGGCGGCAGCACGATCACGCAGCAGGTCGTCAAGGCGCTACTTCTCACGCCCGAGCGGAGCTACGAGCGGAAGCTGAAGGAGATGTTCCTCGCGATCCAGCTCGAGCACGAGCTGACGAAGGACGAGATCCTCTACCTGTACCTGAACCAGATCTACCTCGGGAACGGCGCCTACGGCGTCCAGGCGGCGGCGAACGAGTACTTCGGAAAGGACGTCGCGCAGCTCACGACGGGCGAAGCCGCCCTCCTCGCGGGCTTGCCGCAGGCGCCGAGCCGCTACTCGCCGACGCGCAACATGGAGCACGCTCTTCGCCGGCAGCGCTACGTGCTGCGCCAGATGGTGAACGCGGGCTTCCTCACGCACGAGGAGGCTCTCGCGGCGGAGCAGGAGCCGATCGTCCTCGCGAAGAAGCGGTCAACCGGCGTCGATGGTCTCGCTCCGTACTTCGTCGAGCACGTGCGCCGCTTCCTCGTCGGCCGCTACGGCGGGAACGCCGCGTACCAGATCGGCCTCGACGTCCACACGACGCTCGACCTCCGGATGCAAGCCGCCGCCGATCGCGCGGTGCGCGAAGGCGTCGCCGCCCTCGACGAGCGCCAGGGCTTCCGCGGTCCGCGGAAGCGCTTGACGCCCGAGCAGTGGAAGCCGCTCGTCGCGAACGCGCACTCGACCACCGCGGGGGATCTTCCCGAGACCGGCGCAACGCTCGAGGTCGTCGTCATCCCCGGAAGGGACGGCCGCGTGCGCTCGCGCGACGGCGGCGTCTGGGTGCGCTGGGCGAGCGGCATCACGACGATCAGCCCCGCCGGTTTCGCGTGGGCGACGCGCGGCGGCTACGAGCCCGCGGCCGGCGACATGTTCCAGGCGCGCGTCGCCGGCGAGGGAAACGCCCGCCGGCTCGAGATCGCGCACGACAACGCGACGCAGGGCGCCTTGATCGCGATCCGTCCCGGCACCGGCGACGTCACCGCGATGGTCGGCGGCCTCGACTGGGGAGAGAGCCAGTTCAACCGTGCGACGCAGGCGCTCCGCCAGCCCGGCTCCGCGTTCAAGCCGCTCATCTACACGGCGGCGCTCGATCGCGGCTTCACCCCGACCTCGATCATCAGCGACACGCCGGTCAGCTACCACGTCGGCCCGGGCCAGACCTGGAGCCCGAAGAACTTCAACGACCGCTTCCAGGGACCGACGACGCTCCGCGAGGCGTTGACGAAGTCGCTGAACGTAGTCACCGTGAAGCTCGTCGACGCGATGGGCCTCCGGTACCTGCTCAACTACCTGCCCCGCTTCGGACTCGATCGCCCGTTCCCGAAGAATCTCTCCATCGCGCTCGGCAGCTCCGAGGTGACGTTGCTCGAGCTCGCCTGCGCATACGGTGTGTTCGCGAACCTGGGTCAGAGGGTCGAGCCGCGCTTCATCACCGCGATCACCGACCGCCAGGGACGCCTCCTCGACGAGTTCCCCGTGCGCTCCGAGGCGGCGATCCCGCCGGAGACGGCGTACCTCACCGTCAATCTCATGAGGAGCGTCGTCGAGAACGGCACCGGCAAGCGCGCGAAGCTCGATCGCCCCGTCGCGGGCAAGACCGGGACGACGAACGACATGCGCGACGCGTGGTTCGTCGGCTACACGCCCGAGCTCCTCGCCGGGGTCTGGGTCGGCTACGACCAGGACCGCACGCTCGGCAAGCAGGAGACCGGGGGACGATCCGCCGCGCCCGTCTGGAAGTCCTTCATGGAGACGGCGCTCGCGACCGAGCCGGTGCGCGACTTCGACGTCCCGGCGGACATCATCCTCGTCAACGTCGACAAGAGCTCGGGGACGCGCGGCGCGCCGGGTCAACCGGGAACGATCCTCGAGGCGTATCGGCGCGGCACCGAGCCTGCCGCGCCTTCGGCCGAGCCGGAGCCCGCCTCTCCCCACGAGCAAGCGCGAGCGTACGGGCCGGGGTACGATCCGTGGCAGCGGCCGTCGGGTCCCTCGACGACGAGCGAGGTCTACCGGACGCCGCGCGATCCGAGCTGGTACGACAGCACGAATCGCTACGCGCGCTCCGCGCCTCGCGATCCGCGCTACGCGAACGGCGGTCCGAGCGATCCCGCGTTCCACTCGAACCCGTACCGCGCCGACCCGGCCGCGCCGCGGGTGCGGACCGGCGCGGGCGACCGGATCTACCGCGGAGGGAACCCGTACCGCGCGGGCTCGACGGCTCCTCTGTACGGCGGCGGCTCCGGACCGAGCGATCCCGCGTTCCACTCGCGCTCGGCGCCGGTCGAGCCTCCATCCGCTTACCCGCCTCGCGCGGAGCGGCCGCCGCCCGCGCCCTACCCGAACACGCCGCCTTCCGACCGGCGCTGGAGCCGCTCGCTCGACACCGGACGCGGAGGCGGAGGCGGAGGCGCGATGTGAGCACGCGGACGGGCATCCTGATCGATCCCCGCTTCCGCGAGCACGATCCGGGCCGCGATCATCCCGAGCGCCCGGACCGGATCGCCGTCCTCGAAGACCTCGTGCACGACTGGCGCGGTCCTGCGCTCGAGCGCATCGCGCCGCGCCTCGCGACGGCGGAAGAGGTCTGCAGCGCGCACACGCCCGAGCTCCTCGCGCGCATCCGCGAGACCGAAGGCGAGCTCCACGCGCGGATCGACGCCGACACCGCGACCTCCGAGCGTTCCTACGAGGTGGCGCTCCTCGCCGCGGGCGGCCTCCTCGAGGTGACGGACGCCGTCGCGTGCGGCGCCGTCGACAACGCCTTCGCCTTCGTCCGTCCGCCCGGCCACCACGCGACGGCGGAGCGCGCGATGGGCTTCTGCCTCTTCAACAACGTCGCGATCGCGGCGCGACACCTGCGCCGTCGCGGCTGCGAGCGCGTGGCGATCGTCGACTTCGACCTCCATCACGGGAACGGCACCGAGGCGATCTTCTACGACGACCCGAGCGTCCTCTACGTTTCGACGCACCAGTACCCGTACTATCCGGGAACTGGGGCAGCGACGGACGTCGGCCGCGGCGAGGGCGAGGGCTTCACCGTCAACGTGCCCTTCTCCGCCGGCGTCGGCGACGCCGCGTATCTCCTCGCGTTCGACGAGGTGATCGATCCGGTGCTGCGCCAGTTCGCGCCCGACTTCGTGCTCGTGTCCGCCGGGTTCGACTGCCATCGCCGCGACCCGCTCGGCGGAATGCGCGTCAGCGAGGACGGCTTCATCGGGATGATGCGACGCCTGCTCGAGGTGGCGCGCGACGTGTCCGGCGGACGGCTCGCCGCGGTGCTCGAAGGCGGCTACGACCTCGACGCGATCCGCAGCTCCGCCGAAGCGTCTCTCGGGCAGATGGTCCGCGCGGGCGACGCGCGGAGCGTCGAGCCGAACGAGCACGACGGCGAGGCGATCGAGCCGCTGAAGCACATCCTGCGTCCGTACTGGCACCTCTGACTCGTCGCGCAGCGACGGCGAAATTGAATCCGCGCCGTCCATCGGCTAGCGTTCGACACGATGTTCGGCATCGGGATGCCCGAGCTTGCGGTCATCCTCGTCGTCGCCCTCGTCGTCCTCGGCCCACGCCGGCTTCCCGAGATCGCCCGGGCGCTCGGCAAGGGTCTCGCGGAGTTTCGCAAGGTCACCGGCGAGGTGAACAAGGAGCTCCAGGGCGCGCGCGACATGATCGAAGCGGAGGCGCGCGAGCACGATCGGCTGCGTCGCCAGCAAGAGCGGGCCGCGCGGCAGACCGCGAACCTGAAGGCCACGGCGGACGCCGCAGCCGCCTCCGCAGATCCCGCGACGCTACCGGCTTCCACGGCGTCACCCGACGCGAGCGCCGCCGCGCCGACGACGCCCGAAGCAGCGGCCGCTTCGAGCGCTTCGAGCACGACCTCCGAAGCGGAATCGACCGCGGCTCCCTCCGCGAGCGTCCCGCGCTCGGGGTCCTGAGCACCGGTCCCGCGCCCCCGCTTCGCGCTTCCGGGAGATCGCATGGCCGACGTCGAGATGCCGCTGACGGAGCACCTGGAAGAGCTCCGCTGGCGCATCATCAAGTCGCTCCTGTTCGTGATGCTCGGCTTCGCCGCGTCCTACTGGTACGCGGACGTCCTCTTCGAGATCCTCGTCCAGCCGCTGCACGCCGCAGCCGACGGGAAGCACGTCGAGCTGATCGGCACCGGCGTCGCCGAGGCGTTCTTCACGAAGCTGAAGGTCGCGTTCGTCGCGGGCGTCTTCGTCGCGTCGCCGGCGCTCCTCTTTCAGATCTGGCGCTTCGTCGCGCCCGGCCTGCACGACAGCGAGCGGTACTACGTCGTCCCGTTCGTCGTCTTCGGGACGCTCTTCTTCCTCGCCGGAGCGTACTTCTGCTACATCCTCGTCTTCGAAGTCGGCTTCCGATTCTTCCTCGAGCAGTACGAGACGATCGGCATCGCGCCGACCCTGCGCATCAGCGAGTACCTCTCGTTCAGCGCGCGTCTTCTGCTCGCGTTCGGCGTGACGTTCGAGCTGCCCGTCCTCGCGTTCTTCTTCGCGCGGATCGGCATGATCGATCACATGACGCTTCTCCGCCCGTGGCGGTACGCGATCATCGCGATCGTCGTGATCGCCGCCGTCCTGACGCCGGGGCCGGACGTGGCTTCGCAGCTCCTCCTCGCCGGCCCGCTCGTCGTGCTCTACGTCGCGAGCATCGGCGTCGCGTACCTGTTCGCGCGGAAGCCGCCGGAAGAGTCGGTCGAGGGGTAGCTAGCCTGCATTTCTCACCAGATCACGTCGCGAGGCGGTCGAGAGTGCCGAAGATTCGCGAGCCTCGGACCGGAGGGCGACGCAGGCGTACTTGAACAGTACGTCGAGGAGCCCGGAGGGAGA
>Ga0194128_10003737_pt1 | contig 22949 bp, 14 predicted proteins | sample TA2KigCa65mmetaG_FD_148650 | JGI IMG/M metagenome (GOLD analysis project Ga0194128, IMG submission 148650) | Freshwater microbial communities from Lake Tanganyika, Tanzania - TA2015037 Kigoma Deep Cast 65m | ecosystem: Environmental > Aquatic > Freshwater > Lake | place: Tanzania: Lake... | reverse complement strand
GGTGGAGACGGGGACGCCTTCGAGCAGATGCCGCTTGAGTGCGGCGATCTTCTCTTGAGGGTTGAGATGACGACGTTCGCTGTTCATGATGGAACCTCCGTTCAGGTTAGACTAACCCGAACGGAGCAATCTTCCAGATTCGACTGAGGCAAAACAGTACAACGTGCCGAGAATGACAATAGCCCTGTGGTAGGGCAAGTCGACTTCGGCGTGCTGGGCGTTTTCTGAATTACTCCCGCCAGCGTGAGTTTCACGCGTCCGAGGTGACGTGTTTGGCCTGATGGATTTCCTCCCCTCTCCCGCCGGGAGAGGGGCTGGGGGTGAGGGCCGCAGGTTGTTTGCAACGCGAATATGTACTTTGCGTTGCCATCATCAAGCGGCCCTCACCCCAACCCTCTCCCGGTGGGAGAGGGAGCACTTCGCGCGACGATTTCTGCTAAGGCCTACGATATTTTTCCAGACATTCTATCGCAAACACTCACCGCTTCTCCGCCATCGCGTCCAACTCCTCTAACCGCAAGCGCACGCTGACGATGTACGGCGATTCGCCAGGCGTCCAGTGGCCGTAGGTCGTTGTCACGATGGTGTCGTCGGGCAGCACTTCCACGCCGGGGTAGGCGCAGTCGAACGCCTTGTTGTTCTTCATCAGGCGAACGCGATATTGCCCCTCGCGGCCTTTGACGATGTCGTCATATCGGCCGACCCACGCCACCCAGTCGCCTTTGGTTTTGCTTTCGAGCGTCATATCGCGGAAGCTGATGAACAACCGGCCGTCCTTCGTGTACTTGCCGGTGTGGCGGTCGCCGGTGAGGGCGGCGGGGAGTTCGGCGGGCTTCGTCCAGGTTTCGCCTTCGTCGTTCGAAAAGATGACATGAGAATTGTGCTTGCGGGAGCTTTCCCTGAGCAGCACCGCCATCTGCTTGCCATCGGGCGAGCGGATCAGGCCGGGTTCGCACAGCCAGGCGTTGGACTTGTCGGCGACGAAGATCGGTCCGCCCCAGGTCAGGCCGCCGTCTTTGGAGATCGTCTTGTAGATAGCGTATTTTCGCGGGTTCGTTGTTTTTCCGTCGAGACCGTACAGGCCGGTATGGAAGAGGGCCATGTAGTCGCCGTTCTTGAGGCGTTCGACGCTGGACATGGCGACGATGCCGCCGTAATCGCCGATCTTGTTCAACTCGCTCCACGTCTTGCCATCGTCGGCGGAGTGGGCCATGCGAATCGGATAGATGCCGGAGAAGATGACGAGATGTTTGTGCCCCTTCGGATCAATGGTGCGATAAAGCGTCGGCGTTTCCTTCGAGGTTTCCCAGTTCTTGGGCGTCGGCAGGCGTTCGCTCCAGGTCAGGCCGCCGTCGGTGGAGCGCTTCATGACGATGGCGCCTTTGCCGTGGCCTTTGGGGTAGACGATGAGGATCGTCTTGCCGTCCTCGAAAAGAAAGGTCGTGGGATGGCCGAGGTATTGGCCCTTCTCGCGATCGACGATGACCTGGCGTTTCGTCTGCCCGGCCAAATCGAGCAGCGGAATCGAGTACCCGCGCGGCGGCGGCGCTTGAGCGAAAGCGGCGGATGCGAGCCCGAGACCTAACCAAACGCAAAGATTAGTTCGCATGAGAGGCTCCTGTCGTGTAGGATTGTGTGGGTTATCTTATTCGTCGCCCAGTCCTCTGTTTACCTGCTCGCCTTTGGCGAGCGCGAAGTCGGGTCGAGGGAACTTTGTCAACAAGCCATCGTCGAGCATCGCCTTGGCCCCGGCGCCGATTTCCTCGGCGGGTTGGCCGATGAAGACGAGCGTCCCCTTCCAGCGATCCTTGATGTGGGTCATGACGCGGGCCGTGCCGACGAGGGAAGCGACGTTCATGTCGTGGCCGCAAGCGTGCATGACGCCGACGTCGAGCCCGTCGCGGTCGCGCAAGCGCATTTTGCTGGCGTAGGCGAGCCCCGTCTGCTCGACGATCGGCAGCGCATCCATGTCGGCGCGGACCAGGATGGTAGGGCCATTGCCATTCTTGAAGACGCCGACGACGCCGGTGCCGCCGACTTTCTCGGTGACGGCGAAGCCGGCGCCGCGAAGCTCTTTGGCTAACCGGGCGGCGGTTTTTTCTTCTTGAAACGCAAGTTCCGGTTGCGCGTGGATCTGTTTGTAGAGACCGAGGAGCGAATCGATTTCAATGTCGATCTTGTTTTCGATTGCCGCTCCGAAGGCCTTGCGGGATGACCCGGCGCCTCCCGCCCACAGGTTTGTGCCTGCGAGCATGACGATCAGGACTATTAACGCCGATGGGGACTTCACGGTGTGTCTCCTGCATGGCATCCCCTATTCGTTTTGCGCCTATGTGACGCCGCGCGATCGCATGGCGCCACTCAGGCACAAAACGAAATCCGGATTGCCTACTTTACGGTGGCCGCGTCGGTGATCTTCAGATATTCCTCGCGAATCCACATCGACACGCGGTACTTGCCCTGGTGGACGGCGGCCTTGGTGAGATTGAGTTCCTTGGCCACATCGAGCACGGGTTTGCCTTCCAGCACTGTCTTCTCGAAGACTTGCCAAGTGGAGTCTTGCACCCGGCTGCGAACGCGCTCCATCGCCGCCGCCAAATCTGGATCGACGCACGAATCCATGCTGGTCGCGAGTTCTTCCGTTGCGAGCGGGTCTTGCAGATGGTCCATCGCTTCCTGAAACGCTGTCCCGCCGATCGCCTGGGACTCGATGACCTTCTCTTGCTTGCGATAGTGATCGATCACCGTGGTGCGGATAATCTGGCCGAGCCAGGTGCGGAATCGACCCTTCTCGGGATCATACGTCGACAGCGAACGGAACACCTTGATCAAGATTTCTTGGGTGAGATCGTCCGCGAAGCGCACCGGCAGCCCGTGGTTCACACTCCACACGGCGATCACCGGGCTATAGCGTTGCACAAACACCGGCCAATAATACTCTTGTTGATCGGGGTTCTGCAGAGCGCATAAGAGCGACATGTGGGTCGTCGGCGTCGACATGGGCCTTCTCCACCGTGGCGTGTGGGGATGATTGATTCTGTTTGTCTTTCTAGCACAGTGGCAAGCAAAGAGAAAGGACTTTCCGATAGTTGCATCATCCGAGCCTGAGCGCTAGCGAATGGCCCTTCGCTGGCGCTCAGGCTCGGATCGATCTCCGGCTCGAATTAATCATCTCGCGCGATCGATGGTGAACGCCGTGTGAATCCCGTCATCGGGGAACCGTAGGTCAGCGCGGACGCTTTTGAGGATCTGCAGAAGATCGCGCACGGCCGAATCGGCGCCGAGGCGAACGTGCAGCCGTTCGTGCGTGTACGTCCCGTGGCGGGCGCTGGCGACGTCATCGCGCGCTCGATCGTAGCGGTACGCGGCGCCGTCGGGACTCACGGGGACATAGCCGAGGAAGTGCCTGGCGATCCTCTGGCGTTCCTGCTCGGATGCTTGCGCGGGCAGAACGCCGGCTTGTTCGAGAGCCAACCAGATGGCGTTGTTGGCGAGCGCTTGCTTGTGCGTTTCCCATTCGAGATAAAGCTGGACCGCGTCGGCCGTCTTCGTCGCGGACGGCGCGATGTAGAGCGAGGCGTTCAAGGGATCGGTCAGCCCCTTGAGTCGCGCTTTCTGGCTCTTGTCGAGATCGACCAGGCGTTTGATCGCGGCGAGATTCGGACTGATGTAGTATCCGTCGCCGACAAAGGCGTAGTGCAGCTTTGCCGGCGCTTCCTTGTCGGGCATGAGCGAGAAGAGGCTGCCTAGGAAATCGTCGCGCTGTCCGAATGCCCTGAGATCCGCCACGCCCTGAACGAAGACGTCCTTTTTGATCGGAACCGACTTGATGTCGATGCCGCGATACTTCTCGGTTGTGAGCTTGCCGTCCGCCAGCCGCGTGTCTTCCCAGAAGCGGTCGACATTCTCGGCCACGCGTTCTTTGTCGCGAATGGCAATGCCGGCGCTCAACGGCAAGCGCCAAAAGAGCGAGTCCTCGGCCTCTTTGGATCGCATCGGTTCCAGGTCACGCAGGATGCGCAGCTCCACGCGCTGGCGAATCACCGGCGTATCGTCGAGCCGAATGGCGAACCACGTGCCGATCTCTGCGCCATTGGCCAGGTCCAGGTTCAAGAACAACTGGGCGAGCGTATCGGACGCGAGTCGTCCCAGGTCCAGCTTCACGCCGGCGCCGCCGGTGATTTGCCGCAAATCCGCGTACTGGGTGCTCTCAATGAGCGGCAAAATGTACGCTTCGAGCTTGACCTTCGTATCCGTCATCTTCAACCGGAATCCCATGGGATCGAAGAACCGCCGCCACAAGCGGAGATAGTCGGCCCGGAATGCGGCATAGTCGTCACGCTCGCCGATGGGCAACTCGATGAGCGGCGTCTGAAAGTGGATGGTGTTGTACGCGCTCGACACGGCCTCCTGCCGCGTGCCGTTCCACACAACGCGGGAGCCTTCGGGAACTTCCAGCTCATCGGCGCGCAACCGGGATGCCTTCAGCAACTCCTGTGTGTCGCGCGGCAGCGTGCCTGTCTCGGCGCCGACGTAAAGCGCGGCCTGCGTGGCGACGTGCAGGCTGGTGAGCGCCTCGTAACGACGTTTCGCCTTGATCTTCGTGGCCGGTCCGACGTAGTTGCGGATGAATGCGTCGGATAGAAACGCGAAGCCGTCTTCCTCCTTCGTGTCGCGACGAAAGACTGTGCGCATGTATTGAAAGTCGAGCGAAGCTGACAGGGCTGGCCGTTCTTTGGCGATGGTGTCGAGAATTCGCTCCAGGGCGACGCGCGAGTTGGAGTAGATCAGAAAATCGCCGACGCCCGCGCGATGCAGGCTGACGTCGCGTGTCGGCGTCGTGAAGCTGGCGATCTCGACCTTGCCATGCTTACTCGTCGTTTCCTTCAAGCGATTGCCGTGCTTGGCGCGGGCGGCGTCCAGGAGCGGCTCGAAAATCGTCATGAGCAGCTTTTTGTCCCTGGTATGGAAAATGACGCTGATGTCGGTCCCGTCCTTGAACGCCAGGTCGTTTCCGGTGATCGCGATGTCGCGGATGAGACTCTCGGTGACTCGCTTGAGCAACTCCTTGGGCAAGGCCTTGCGCAGGAACTTGCCGTCGGGCAGGCAGAGTTGCTCTTCGTAGCGCGGGCGGACCTGGTAATCGCGGCTCTGCACCTGGACGGCGCGCATTATGTCGCCACCCCACTGGTCGAGCAGGTCGGTGAATCCATAGAAGGCGTCGAGGTTATGGAATGTGACGTAAAACTGATCGTGCGGCACGCAGTCGGCGAGCGGCTCCGGGGCGGGTTTTTGGCCGCCCATCATTTTCTGCCACGGATGCTCGGCAATGGTGATGCCGGGCAATGTCGAAACATCCACGACGCGGTTCGTGCGTGGTTCGGGTCGTCCTTTCAGCATGCGCTCGCGGGCCAGCGATTCCGTGATGGCGGCGGCGCCGGTCGTCATGTCGTACAGTTGATGCCGGGTCGTCGCAGCGCTCGCCGGCATTCGAAACGGTGCGGAGAAAACACCGTGTTTGCGAGCCGTCAATTCACGGGCCAGTGTGTAGTAACCTAGCTGGGGCGTGAGCCATTCGAGCACCGCCAGCCGGCGCGTTTTCGCTCGCGCCCAGGCGGCTTCGAGCGTGGCGGCGCCGCCTTCTAGGCGAGTCACTTCCGTGGCCTTCTTGAAATCGAGCTTGAGCTTCACCTCAGCGCTCGTCGTCCACTCGACCGATTTGCCTGCGAACAGCGCCTTGGCGTTGAACCAATCCTTGGCGTGCGCCTTGGGATAAATGAGCACGACATCGCGCGGCGCGGCGCCCGTGAATCGGCCGAAGAACTCCAGATCTTCGGCCTGTCGCCAGGCTGTGGCCGCCGGCTTGGCCTCCGCCGTTGATTGCGTGAAGTCGACCGTCGTCTCCTCGCCCGGCTTGACATGAACGATGCGTTGCTTGCTCACGTCCTTGCCCGATTCCTTCCAGGTCGCGACGATCTCGTAGCGGTAGTAGTAGCCCGGCACCAGGTCCGGCGTGTGGTAGTAGCGCGTGGTCCCGATCGAATAAGTGGTCGCGCCGTCGAAGGTGACGCGCGCTTTCGCGTCGGGCAGAATCAGCTTGACCGTCGCCGAGCTGGGCGTGACGAACGGAGGCAGCTGGTAGTAGATTTCGCGCTGACTCTCCGCGACGAGCCGGGGCAAACTGGCCAATCGGCGACGCAGCCATTCATCGGGCTCCTGCAACATGGTGTGGCTGACGCTTGGCAAATCGAGATCGGCGGGCGCTTCGATGACGGCATTGAAATACGTCACGTCGCCGACGCGCTGCGTCTGCAGCGACTTGACGCGCGGCGGATCAGCTGACGCATAGGGCACGATGGCGAGAAGGAGAGCGACGGCGATGAGTGCGCGCGACATGGCAAAACCCTCCGCGGGGAAAATGGTTAGTAGATACTACCTTCCGCGAGGGAATTTGGTTTCAACCTGTTTACGTTTAGCGTTCGAGTAGGCCACGCGATCGCATGGCACCACTCGAGCGCTAAACGTAAACCAGAGATCACTTCGACTTCACCGTCACCTGGACCGGGCTCTGCAAATACGCGATGAGCGCACGCACCTCGTCTTCCTTCAGCCCTTTCAGCAAGTCCTCCGGCATCATCGAAATCTTGCTCGGCGTCAGCGTGTCGATCTCCTTCCTCGGCAACGTCAGCGTTTCATTCACCGTCTGCACGGTCAAGGCAACCGGAGTGTCGCCCTTGATGATGCCGGTGACAACCCGGCCATTCTTCAGCTCGACGACGGTCGCGGTGTACTCCTTGGGAATAACGGCGCTCGGGTCGAGCATGTTCTCCAGCAGATAGTCGAGGCTGGCACGATTGGCGCCGGTGATGTCGGGGCCGACCTTGCCGCCGACGCCGAACAGCGTGTGGCACTGGGCGCACGATTTGTTGAAGATTTCGCGTCCCCTGGTGAGATCGGGCTGTGTCGCGGGAGGCGTCGTCAGCATCTTTTTGGCGTCAGCAATCGCTTTGAGGCGCTCGGCCGGTGAATCGCGCAGCACACCCCAGACCTCGTTGATGCGTTTGCTGACGTCGGCATCCTTCAGGTTGCGCAGTTGCCGTACGATGTCGGCGGAAACCGTGTTGGCTGGTATGTCTTTCCTGGCTACGGCCTCGAGTAATGCCTTGGCAAAGCTGGGCCGGGCGGCAAGCGTGTTGAGCGCGTCGCGCTTTTCATCGGCGCTAAAGGTGGCATACTCGGCGAGAATGGCGCTGGGGGTCTTTGGATCATCGTACCCGGCCAAGCCGCGTAGAGCCTGGCCGCGCAAGCCTTTTCTCGGCGCGTCAAGCAGGCCGTGCATGATCCCGGAAAGCTGGGGATGGTTGGCGTCGAGCAGGGCCGCGAGCATGAGGCCCCGCTCGCTCGGCGTTCCCTCCGGATTGCGCAATATGGCCACGGCGAGAGCGGGCTGGCCAAAAGTCACCGAGAGCGCCGCGGCCTGATTCGATACTTCGAGATCATTTCCTTCCACGAGCTGGACGACCACTTTTGCCCAGGCGGCCGGCATCGCTACCTGCCGACGGCCCTTGAGCGCTTCCCGCATCGCCGTCAGAAATGTCAACCGGCTTTTGGCGTCCTTGGTCTTTGCGAGGGCATCGATGAGCAAGCCAGTCGCGTCGCCGCCGGCCCCAATGCGGCGGATCATGAAACCGTGCAGTTGCGGGATCTTGCCGTTGAGGGCGAGAGCGAGAGCGCGGGCCGGATCGACGTCGGCAAGCGGCTCGATGGCGTACCAGTACATCAGCGGCAGATTCTGATCGTCGGCGTCTTCGCTGTGGGCGAGCAGCTTTTCGGCGATCTTCCAGCGGTCATTTGTCTGGATTCTCTGCAAATGCGAAGCGATCGCTAATCGCACTAAGGGCGATGGGTCATCCATCAACGATTGCCCCTGCTTTTCGTCGTCGCTACCAATCCGAACGGCCCAGCTCCGCACGAATGGGCTGCTATCCTTCAACGCGTGCACTCGTAAGTCTGGACCGGCCGGTCGGTGTGGCCTGTCATTAATGCAGACATGGTAAACCCAAAGTGCGCGTAATCGTTGGCGATCATCTTTGTATTCCATGAGTTTCGCAAGCATGTTCGAGAGGTCGCCGAAACTGTCTAGCCGTTGATTTTGATATCGCTCCTGCAAAACCCGCCGCGCATGTCGGACGTACCAATCGTTCTCAGACAGTTGATAGGAGACCAATTCCAAGTCGCTTTTCTTCTGCAAATCGATGCCAACCACCGGCTTCGCATTCCGGTGGCTGAGCTTGTAGATGCGGCCATTGCTGCGGTCCCACACTTGCACGTTGCCGGTGTGGCAGGCTTGCTTGTCGTACCAGTCGATGAAGTAGACGTTGCCGTCGGGGCCGTAGCGCATGTTGATCAGGCGGGACCAGGCGTCGTTGGCGTGCAGGAGGTCCTTGCCGTGCGAGGCGACGTAGCCGCTCCCCTTCGGCTTGAGGATGTCCATGTTGATGCGTCGGCCGTGGATGTTGCCCATGAAGAGCTGGCCGCGATATTCCTGGGGCCACGTGCCGCCGAGGTAGCACATGAGGCCGCAGTGGGCGTGGCCGCCGCCGGTGGAGTCGGACTTCTCGTTGCCGGCCCACGGGTTGGCGCCTTGCCAGTGGAGGTGGTCGGCGATCGTCTTGATGTCGTCGTAGGTGTGCGGGTTGAAGTGATTGCCCGCTTGCCGATGGTAGCGAGCGCCCTGGATGATGTGGAAACAATGCGGGATGACGCAGGAGCTGACGAAGGCCTGGCCGTAGTCGTTGAAGTCGAGGCCCCAGGGGTTGGAGGTGCCGTGGGCGAAGACCTCGAACTTGTGGCGGGTCGGATGATAGCGCCAGACGCCGGCGTTGATCTTGACGCGGTCCTTGTCGGGCGTGCCCGGCTTGCCGACGTTGGAATGGGTGAAGACGCCGTGACAACCGTAGAGCCAACCGTCGGGGCCCCAGATGAAGGCGTTGAGCGTCTCATGCGTGTCCTGATAGCCCCAGCCGTCGAGTAGAATCTGCGGCTCGCCGGCCGGTTTGTCGTCCTTCATCGGCACAAAGAGTAGGTACGGCGCCTGGCCAATCCACACGCCACCGAAGCCGACTTCGAGGCCGCTAACGAGGTTCAAGCCTTCCATGAAGACGGTGCGCTTGTCGAACTTGCCTGTGCCTTTCGTGTCCTCGAAGATCAGGATGCGGTCCTTGAACTCCTTCGGGTTCTTGCGGCGAATCGGATACGAGTACGCCTCGGCGACCCAGACGCGACCGCGATCATCCAGGCACATCGCGATCGGCTGCATCACATCGGGCTCGCCGGCGAATAGTGTCACCTCGAAACCTTCGGGGACGGTCATCGCCTGCGCTGCCTTTTCCGGCGGCAATCCCGCGTACTTGATCTCATTGCGCACGCCGCCCGGTCGGGGCGGAACTTTCGGCTTGGTTTCGTGAAAACGGAAGTCGTCGAAGTTAATGTGGCCCCAATGCCCGGGGTGCTTGTCGACGAGCCGAATGAACATGTACTGATCCTTGTAGCCGCGTAGATCCACTGCGACGCGGCGCAGATTTTCCTCTTCGATGCCGGACACACGAGCGATGAGTTTGTCCTCCTTCACCAACCGCAACTCGACGCACGTCTCCATCCACGGCCCGCCGCCGACCAGGAACGACGCCCACGGATGCGTGACCTTGAACGCCGCGCTGGTGAGCGTCCCCTGCGGCTTGTCGCCGAACTTTTCGAAGCCACCGATCCAGTATTGGCCTTGATGTTGGCTTTTGTTGTCAGGACGACGTTTGGAGACGGTGTCCCCCTTGATCGGCTGTCCCTTGAAGGCGTCCCCTTCGGCGGTCCAGTCGCGCAGATCGCCCGTCTCGAAATCGAGGTTGAGCGCTTTGCCGTCAGGACCGACGGGGAGGACGCCGGGGTCGGCCTGTTGCGCAGAGGCGGCTTGCGTCAGTGTCATGAGGAGAAATGCCACAGAAACGAGCCGAAACATAGGTGACCTCACATGAATTCGTTTAGCATTCGCATGGCGCCGCGCGACCGCTAAACGAGGAACGCTATATCCCAATATCCGACAGCGTCTGCGCCAAGCGTCGCGCCAGCCCCGCTAACGTTGGCGCCTTCGCTTCCACCGCGACGACGGCATCTTCCAGACGCTCTTGCGCCGCTTCCAACAGCGTCGCTTCGTGCTGCTCATGCACGGCCTTCACCAGGTGCGCCGTCGATTCGGTCAACTGAGCGACATGTTCGTCAGGCACCTCCGGCGATTCGAGCGCGCTACCCAGCTCATCGATCAGGTCGGCCAGGAGCGCCTGCGCCTCGGGCGTGAGCCGATGCGCAAGAGCTGCGAAATCGCGTGAAGTTGGGCTTGCACTTGATCTTTGGTGACAGAACGGTCAGACATGGCTATAGTCCTTTGATTGAACTCCAGCCATTGTATTGCGACGTTGTCCACGGGAAACGCATCACCTCGGAACAGAAATAGCCTTTCATCACTGCTTTTTTGGGCGTAACATATCCCCATGGGAAACTCAGGTATCACCTCCAGTTCCGCTGGACCGACGTGGGGCGGGACAACACTGAAAAACGCCGTCACGCGGCTGCTGCCACGCGTGCAGACACCGGCGCAATACCTTGGCGGCGAACTCAATAGCGTCGTCAAAGATCACCGCAACGTGCAGGGCACGATCTGCCTGGCGTTCCCGGACGCCTACACGCTCGGCATGTCGCATCACGGCTTGCAAGTGCTCTACACGATCATGAACAACGATCCGCGCTGGGCGTGCGAACGCGCTTTCGCGCCGTGGATCGACTTCGAGCGCGAACTGCGCAACGCCAATTTGCCGCTTTACAGCCTGGAAACATTTACGCCGCTGGCGCAGTTCGATGTCGTTGGCTTCAGCCTGCAGTACGAGATTTGTTACACCAACGTGCTGACGATGCTCGACCTGGGCGGTATCCCGCTACACGCCAAGGACCGCACGCTCGAACATCCGCTCGTCATTGCTGGCGGTCCGGGAGCGCAGAACCCGGAGTTGCTCGCCCCGTTCATCGACATTTTTGTCATCGGCGATGGCGAGGAGAGCTTGCCGTGGTTGATGGAGAAATGGATGGCATTGAAGGCGCCGTTTAGCCGGCGTTCGAAGAACGCCGAGGACGCCGCGCCGGCCCGCCTCTTCGAGGCGGGGCTAAAAGACAGAGCGAATGTGTTGGCCGCGCTCGTCGGCCAAACGACCTGGGCCTACGCGCCGCAGTTCTATGAACCGGAGTATCACGCTGGCGGGACGATCGCGACGCTTAATCGGGCGCGTGCCGATGTGCCGCGCGAGGTCAAGGCATGCACCATCGAGGCCGACTTCGACGACATCCCGCTGCCGACCAGGCCGGTCGTGCCGTTCGTCGAGACGCCGCACGATCGCATCGCTCTGGAAATCATGCGCGGCTGTCCCTGGCAATGCCGGTTCTGCCAGTCGACGGTGATCAAGCGCCCTTTGCGTGTCCGCTCGGTCGACACGATCGTCCAGGCGGCGCTGGAGAGCTACAAGCATACCGGTCACAGGGAAATAAGCCTGCTCAGCCTTTCGACCAGCGATTATCCATACTTTGAGGAACTTGTGCAGCGGATGCACGAGGTGTTCGCGCCGTTGGGCGTGAGCATCTCGCTGCCGAGCTTGCGCGTGAATCATCAGCTTCGTTCGCTGCCCAAACTGATGAAGGGAGTGCGCAAGTCCGGATTGACGCTCGCCCCCGAAGTGGCCCGCGACGACATGCGCGAGCAGATCCGCAAGCCGATCAAGAACGAAGACCTCTACGAAGGCTGTCGCGAGGCGTTCAAGGCCGGCTGGCAGCGCGTGAAACTCTACTTCCTCATCGGCCTGCCCGGCGAACGCACGGCCGATCTCGACGGCATTCTCGAGCAGGCCGAGACGATTGCACGCATCGGCAAGGAGGTGCGCGGCCGCTTCGTCGAAGTGACCGCGTCGGTGTCGAACTTCGTTCCGAAGCCGCACACGCCGTATCAATGGAACGGCATGCAGACGCGTGAATACCTCCAGTGGGCCGGCCAATACCTGCGGCGCAACTGTCGGCTCAAGAGCGTGCGCATCAAGCAGCACGATATCGAGCTCAGCCTCTTGGAAGGCGTGTTGACGCGCGGCGATCGCCGGGTCGCCGTCGCCCTCGAAGAAGCCTGGCGGCGCGGCTGCCGGCTCGACGGGTGGAGTGAGTGCTTCCAGCCTGAAATCTGGTGGCAGACGTTCGCCGACCTCGGCATCGACCCGGCGTTCTACTCGCAACGCGCTCGCCCCATGAACGAAGTGCTGCCGTGGGATCACATCAACGTCAAGAAAGGCCGCGAGTATCTAGAGAAGGAACAGAACCGTAGTTTGGTCCAGTTGCAAGTGATGGCGGATGCGGTGTGATTCGATGAGTAGGCATTGCCGAATGGGATGGGAGAATCCCAATGCCGGTTCATGACTGGACGCGGGCAAGCGACGGGACATTCCACGATTTTCATTTTTCGTGTGTGCTGGAGATCAAGCGCGCCCTGAAGCGGGGCATCCTGCCCAAAGGCTACTATGTCATGGCCGAGCAGATTGGTGGCGACCTCGGGACGCCGGACGCTCTGACCTTGCAAGCGGCTGGCGCGGAATTGCCGGCGGAGGATTCGCTGGCGGGGACCGCCACGCTCGCCGAGTCGTGCCCTCGTGCGCATCCGGGCCACCATCGCGCGAGATTCCTACGCTCGCATGCAACGCACGGTGGACATTCGGCAGGCCAGCGGCGATCGCGTCGTGGCGATGATCGAGGTTCTTTCGGCAGGCAACAAGCCAAGCCGGCATGCCATTCGGTCGCTTCTCGACAAGGCGATCGTCGTGCTCGATAACGGATTCACTTACTCCTTGTCGACGTACATCCGCCGCTCCCGCGGGGTCCGAGCGGCATTCATGGTACGCTCCTGACCGAGATCGGCAACGACGAGTGTGTCCTCAGCGGCGACCGCCGCGTCACCGCCGCGGCGTAGATCGGCGGTCCCGTGGTTGAAGCGTTCGTCGAGCACTTCGCCGTGGGCGACCCGGTCCCTCAAATACCGCTGTTTATTACGCGCGAAAACTACGTTCGCGTGGCGCTGGAAGCCACATACATGGCTGCTTGGCAGGACTTTCCCGGGTGCACGACACGGTCTGCGCGGTCCCTTTTGGGAGGGCGAGGCTCCTGCCGAGCCGGAAGCGTCAGCATGGTAATGTCAACTCAGACTATTTGCGGGCTCGCGGCTCGGCAGGAGCCTCGCCCTCCCGTGCCGTTTGCAAACCATCTCGTGCACCCGACGTTCCCTCGCAGTACCAGGAGTTGTTGCAGTAGAAATGACGGCGTCGTTGCTGGAACCTGTGGCAACAGTGAATGCAAGAGTTTTCGAGTTCAGATTCGCTTCAGCCGCTGCTACGTTTCTTCGGCCTGGCCTTTTTCTCCGCCACGGTCTTCTGCGCGAATAGTTGGTAGCTCTCTTCGATCCATGTCGTTAGCACCTTCAGCACCGGCGCATCATCGTGCCGGTATTTCAGCGTCACCCAGCCGTGCGCTCCGGCCTTGCAGCAGTCGGGCGATTTCTGAGCGACCTTCTCGGCCGCCGGGGACGAAGCGTCGAGTTTGACCATGAGTTCCTCGCCGCCCAAGAATAGAAACGACTTCTTCTTGACGGCAAACGTGCTTCGCTCCAGCGCGGTTCCCTTGCAAGCGATGCCTTGCGTGACATCCGGAAGTGCAAGAGCAATGTCGCCTAAAGTCTGCGCGAGGTCGCGTGGTTTGGCTGGCATGCGTAACTCCTATCTAATCGCTGCCAAGGCGTCGCGTATCTCTCGCCGATGGGCCTTCGGATAGAGCCTGACCACGCGGCGCGGAGGCTCGGCGGCGGCCTTCTCGGGCACTTCGATCGTCCAGGTCAGATTCGTATCACCTGGTCCGTCGATTTCGTCGCCGTCGCGCAGCTCGTGGCCGATTAGGTACTGCGAGACATTGCGCACATAGTAGTCGATGTCATTCGGGTCGATGTCGCCTTGCGGGAAGATGGCCTCAACGTCACGCAGGTCGAGTTGAGCGTTGCCGACGGAATCCATCAGGGAAAAACGTTGATTGACCTGAAAGTAACGCACGTTCATCCACAAGGGCAGCGGGGTCTTCTTCTGCTCCTTGCACATCTTGCGCATGGCGCGGAATTCGCCCTTGTCGCGCAAGACTTCGCCATTGGGATTGAAATAACATAGGACGCCGGCGACCGGAAAGAGCGCGAGGACGATATCGGTGACGAAGATCAACTCGGCGAGCGCGTCATAATCGGCCGGCATGATGGGATCGGAGTCTTTGGCGCCGAACGCATAGCTCATGCGAATGAACCCGCGATGGGCATGAGCGACGGCCGGTCCCTTTTCCCAGGCATAGCAATGCTGCGCGGCACGTTCCAGGCCGCCCGGAAACGCGTACGGCCCAAAATGCCCCATGCTCCAGGCGCCGAAGGTTATCGAGTCCTTCTTCGGATCGCCCATCGAATCGGGCCAGCGCTGGTCAACCACATCGATTGCGGCGTATCCGTTGACGTCGGGATCATAGGCGATGACGAGCGTAGGACCGCCGAAGCGCCAGTCGTTCTGCGCCGGCACTTTTTTGACAATCTCGAAATCCGATCCGACGAATGCCGACTCGATGTCGTCGATATTCGTCTTGCCGTTGGTGAGCAGGCAAACGCCCTGCGTGAACATGCCTTTGGCCATGATGGATCTTCCGGTCTTCGTTTTGCGCCCGCTTGACGGCGCGCCGGCGCAAAGGCGAGTCGCAGATAAGAATGCACCGGCGAGCCGAGCCCCGTAAGGGGCCGGGTTAGTGGCGCATCCTCACCCGGCCCCTCACGGGGCTCGGCTCGCCAGCTAAGTCATGTCTTGCCGCTCGCCTAAACGAAGACAGTTACTTGATCGTCAACTGGCTGGGCCGCACGCCTTTGCGGTAGCCGTTAAACGCGAATCGGCTCGGCATGAAATCGCCCACCACATCGACGCTTAGGCTCGGCGTGATGCGGTCGTCCATGCCGAGCGCCCAGAATGCCGCGTTGACCAGCATGCGGCGGGTGCCGGCGGCGATCAGGTCGTCGGCAGAACCCATGGTCGTCGTGAAGATGCGTGCCTTGTTCACTTCGCGTGTCCAGGCGACAGGCATCATCGGGTCGTTCTTCTTGCCCTTCACGGGCGGATTGTCGAACTTCATGCCGGTGAGCACCTGACCATAAACGAGAATCGTCGACGGCTTGAGCGGGTTGGCGCCGTAGACATCGGTCGGTCCCCAGACGTCGCCGTCCTTGAGGCCGCGCAGAATCGGATGCTTCTCCTCGGCTTGGTTGAGAATGCCGCGACAGCTTTCCTTGCCGTGCTGGCCGTGATGGCTGATCCACTGCTCGCCGAGCACCTGTCGGCCGAAGCCTCCTTTGTAGTCCTTGTCGCCGGAGCCGTTGTTGTACTTGGCGAACTTTCCTTTCATGCCGTTGAAGGCGTGGGTGGCAGTGCGCATGCCGATGATCGGCCTGCCGGCGTCGAGATAATCGACGATGTGCTGCATTTGGGCTTCCGGCAGGTTGCGAAAGCGCGTGGCGATAATCATCAGGTCGGCGGTTTTGAGGGATTCGAGGTTGGGGATGTTGTTGTTGACGTTCGGATTGATCTCGCCCGTCTTCGGATCGATTGCGAACAGGACCGTGCACTTGAAGCCATGATGCTTGGCGAGAATCTTGCCGAGTTGTGGCAGTGCCTCCTCGGAGCGGTACTCCTCATCGCCGGAGACGAGGACAATGTGCTTGCCTTTGCCGGGACCGTCGAAGCCGTCGTAGACGACGTAGGGGAGGTCCTTATCCTGGGCGCTGGCGGCGGCCAAGAAGGGGAGAAGGGGAGACAGAGAGACAAGGAGGAATACACGAAATTTCGTCACGTTCTTTTCCTTTCATTTTTTGCCGCTCGCCTTTGGCGAGGGAAGAGTATTTGCACGGTGCTGCCGGGCCAGCGCGTAGCCGCAAGCGGCTATCAGGGTCATCGTATGGCGATGGGCCGCAACGTGAAGCCCGCAACCGCTCCACGAATCTTGTTGGTCATGCAGACATAGCAGAATTCATGCACGCGATCGCGAGCCAGTTCTTCAAGATTGTGGAACTCGCCGATGTGCACGCCCTGATGGATGAGCAGATAGCGATGTACCGGAATGAAGCCGTCGGCTTTCTCGTTCGGGCCCGGCGCCCATTCGAGGCCGCTGGTGTCGGAGCCGATGAGGATGGCGCCTTTCTGCTCGACGAGCCAGCGTGCGGCGGCGAGGTCGATGCCGGCTGAATCGTGAGCGCCGATCTTCTTGTGATCGCTGCCGTTGACGCCCCAGTACTTGCACGTGCCGGTGCGAATCATGACGGTGTCGCCGACCTTGAGCTTGACCTTCTGCTCTTCCATGGTCGATTCGAGATCGTTGATCGTGATGCGATAGTTGGGCGGCAGGACGTCGACCTTGCGGAAGGCGGCGACATCGAGGAGGACGCCGCGGGTGATGATCGGCGGGATCGTGGTGGCGTCGCATTTGCGGATGCCGAAGTTGCCTCCCCAGTCGGCTTCTTTGAAGCCGTTGTACCAGCGATTGTCTTCGCCTTCCGTGATGTGGCCAAGGCCATCAATCTGGGTGCCGACGTTGTCATTGATGAAGAGCGCGCAGCTATGCCAGCCGATCTTGGCGGGATTGAGTTTCGGGTCGGCAGCGGGCTTGAAATCGCCCTGGCGGCGCACACCTTCCGGGCCGCGGTAGGTCATGACGACGGTCGGGCTGTGCCCAGGCCATTTGAAGGATTCCGCGTCGTAGTTGACGCCGAGATCGTAGACCTTGCCCTGCTTGACGAGGCCAAGTGCCGCCTTGATCGTGTCGGCGTTCATGGCATTGAGCGAACCGACCTCGTCGTCCTTGCCCCACGGCCCCCAGCCCTTGCCTTTGGTCCAGCCCTTGACGATAGGGGCGAATTCCTTGCCACTCAAGGCAGGCGGAGCGGCGCTGGCTTCGTTCGTAAAGCGATTGCCCGACAGCGTCCAGCCAAGCATGAACGAAACGATCAACGCGGCGATGCATCCGGCAGCTTTCAGAAGGTTCATGGCGGTGTCCTCGCAGTGAGAGTGAGGTTCATTTGGAGTGTAACATAGGTGGATTGCGATAGGCCAACAAGAAATGCCGAGAGTATTCACGACCCGGACGCCTGAGCGACGGTTTCTCCAATGCCGCGTCGCTCACGCTTCCGGCTCGTTGGTCACTACAACAGACACAAAGCCACACACTACGGGACCATACCATGACCATCGCACTCACCACCGCACAACTGCGTGACGCCGCGTTGAAGCTGCCGCGTGTATCGCTGGCGCATCTGCCGACGCCGCTCGAATCGGTCACGCGTTTCTCTGCCTTGCTCAAGGGGCCGCGCGTCGTCATGAAGCGCGACGATTGCACCGGTATGTGCATGGGGGGCAACAAGACCCGGCACAACGAATTCCTCTTCGGCGAAGCCCTCAAGCAAAACGCCGACTGCCTCGTCTGGGGCGCCGGCGTGCAGTCGAACAATTGCCGACAGACCGCGGCCGCCTGCAACAAGCTCGGCCTCGATTGCTATCTCTATCTCACGCGCGCCACGCACAACGACGACATCCAGGGCAATCTGCTGCTTGATCATCTGATGGGCGCCAGGGTCACGATCATCGACACGCCGATGGGGCCCGACCTTGACGATTTGCTTTTGGCCAAGGCGAAGGAATTGCGCGCCGCCGGGCGTCGGCCGTTCGTGTGGGATCGTATCACGGGTCGGCCGATCGCCGCGGTAAGCTATGCGTTGTGCCTTGCGGAGATTCTGGATCAATCGCGTGCAATGGGGATCGAGCCGACGCACGTGTACTGCGCCGCCGCCGGCGCGACCGGAGGCGGACTGGCGATCGGCAAGGCGATCCTCGGTTGGCCGGGCAAGGTCAAATTGCTTTGCCCGATCCGCTGGCCGTGGGACACGCCGAAAGACCTGGCGGATGTCGCCAACCAAACGGCGGCGCTCCTTGGCTTGCCACACCGGGTCATCGCCGCCGATATCGACGTTCGCGATGACTACATCGGTCCCAAGTACGGCGCCGTCACCGGCCTCGGCCGCGAAGCGATGGACCTGTTGGCACGCAGCGAGGGGATTCTTCTCGATCCGGTCTACACTGCGAAGGCCTTGGCCGGCCTCATCGATGATGTCCGCCAGCACCGCCTTGGCCCGAACGACCAGGTCGTTTTCATCCACACCGGAGGCACCCCGGCGGTGTTCGCCTATCGTGATGAGATTCTGGAAACGAAATGGTAGCGCCGCGCACCTACAGAGTTGCTCGATAAGTGCCCGAAGCTTTAGCGAGGGATGTCCCTTGCTTGCGCTTCGGGCTTGTGAACGATGTTCATCTGAATAGATCGTGCATCGGCGTGCCGGTCGAGATCGGCCGGGTGAAGCCGTCGCGGCCCAGGCGGGTTTCGGGGGCCAGGCCGAGCGAATGGTAGATCATGGCGCCGAGGTCTTGCACCCGCACCGGGCGATCGGTGACGTAGGCGCCGATGCGATCGGTAGCGCCCCAGACGGCGCCGCCGCGAATTCCGCCGCCCGCCAGAATCGCCGACCAGCACGATGGCCAATGCTGACGGCCGGGCAACACGTTCGGCTGATTAATTCTTGGCGTTCGGCCGAACTCACCCATCGCCACGACGAGCGTGTTTTCCAGGAGGCCGCGTTCACGCAGATCGGTGAGCAAAGCGCTTAAACCCTGATCGAGGCAAGGCAAGCACCAGCCCATGCCGTAGGACCCGCTGCCGAAGGCGCTGCCCATGCCCATCTCGCTGCCGTGCATATCCCAGCTGGAAGCCGGTGGTCCGCCGCCGGTTTGGCCTGGCGCTGAGCCGGTCCAGCCGTTGACGGTGACGAAGCTGACGCCGGCTTCGACGAGTCGGCGCGCGAGCAAAAGATTCTGTCCCAATGGATGCATGCCATAGCGCGAGCGCACGGCCGGCGATTCGCGATGCAGTTCGAACACCTGTCGGCCGCCCGGCCCGTTGGCCAGGTCGATGGCGCGGCGCTGGAGTTGATCCCAATCGCGGGCCTCGCCGCTGCTATTAACCGTATCGAGCAATCGGCGTCGATCGTGCAGTCGTTCCGGCCCAACGGCGGGTTGCAATTCTTCCGGCGCGCGAAACGTTGCCATAGCAGGGTGGTTGTTGGCGTTGCCGACGAACAGTGGCTGATACTGAGCGCCAAGGTGACCGCCGGAGCCGATGTTCGGAGCGCAGAAGACCGGGTCACCGACGCAGCGGATGAGCCAAACGTAGTTGGCGATATTGCGTTCCGTGGGCCGGACGCGCGACACAATCGAGCCGAGGTACGGCGAGTCGGCCGGCGCGTTGGCCTGGCCGGAGAGCAGGTGGTGCATGGCGTCGAAGTGGTTGCTGATGTTGCCCACGTGCGTCATCGAGCGGATCAGCGTGAACTGATTGGCCATCGGCGCCAGGTGCGTATGCAGTTCGCTGATGCGCATGCCGGGGACCGACGTCGCAACCGGGCGATAGGGTCCGCGGATTTCGTCGGGCGCTTCGGGCTTCAGATCCCAGGTGTCGATATGGCTCGGACCTCCGCAGAGCAGTACGAAGATGACCGACCGCTGAGCCGAGCCGCGCAGCCCGCGATTCACATCGACGCTGGCGGCAACCATGCCCGGCGACGCCATGGCCAGCGCGCCGAGGCCGCCGGTCGCCAGAAGTTGACGGCGTGAAAGATTCGCGTTCATGTATCTCCCCCCCTTCGACATCGGGCAACCTACGCAGATTACCCGATATCGGCGTTCTTGTCCATGAAAATTGATCGATTTGTGTCCGAAGCCCAGGGGTTCGGAGTACCTCACCCCTGGGCTTCCTTTTCGGTATAACTGTCGAGACGCTCATCCGAGGGAAAATACCATGAACGCCGTCGGCATCGATCTGGGGACCAGCAATTCCATCGTCGCGATCTATCGCCGGGGACGCGCCGAGTCGTTTCCAATCGAAGGACGCAATCTCGTGCCGTCGTGCGTCGCCGTCAAGTCCGACGGCACGCTGCTCGTCGGAACGCAGGCCAAGACGCGCTCGCTCATTGAGCCGACGCAATCGGTCCTGGCGATCAAACGCCACATGGGAGATCGGCAATATCGCGTCAACCTCGGCGGCCGCGAGTACAGCCCCGTCGATATCTCCAGCATGATCCTCAAGAAGCTGATTGACGGCGCCAGCGAAAAGCTTGGCGAGCCCGTGAAGGAAGCGGTCATCAGCGTGCCGGCTTATTTCACGAATAACCAGAAGGAAGACACGCGAGCCGCTGGCGAGAAGATCGGGCTAAAGGTGCTCGCCCTGGTCCCCGAGCCGACCGCCGCCGCCATTGCCTCAACCAGGGCCGCGATCAGACGATCATGGTCTACGACCTCGGCGGCGGCACGTTCGACCTCTCCATCCTGCAGATCAAGGCCAACAACTTCGAAGTCAAAGCGATCGGCGGCGATCACGCTCTCGGCGGCGAGGACTTCGACCGCCGACTCATCGACCTCATCATGTCGCGGTTGCGCGAGATGGGCAAACTCACAGGCAACTTGACGGAGGCTCAAACGCTTGCGCTCTGCGTTTGTTCAATTGATGTAGAAGACCGCAAATGGCAGTTCAGACACCTGGCTTGAACATGACCATTGTCAGCGGCGGGAGCGTGACGTTGAGCAGGTGCGATCGGCCGTGCCAGGGGATTTCGGCGGCCTGGGTGACACCGAGGTTGCCCTGGCCGGCGCCGCCATAGATCGGGGCATCGCTGTTGAGGAGTTCGCGCCAGATTCCGCCGAACGGGGCGCCAAGGTGGTAGTTGTAGCGAGGCACTGGAGTGAAGTTGAATGCGATCAGAAGGTAATCGTTGGCGATCTTCCCCTCGCGCAAGAAACTAATCACGCCTTGCTCGTAATCGCTGCAGTCCACCCATTCGAAGCCCGCGTACTCGCAGTCTCGTTCGTGCAGCGCCGGTTCGTCGCGATAGGCGTAATTCAGATCGCGTACCCACCGTTGCACGCCCGCATGGAGCGGAAAATCCAGAAGGTGCCACTCGATGCTGGCGTCGTGATTCCACTCGTTCCACTGGCCGATCTCGCCGCCCATGAAGAGAAGCTTCTTGGCCGGTTGGGCGTACATGTAGCCGAAGAGTAGCCGGAGGTTGGCGAACTGCTGCCACATGTCTCCGGGCATCTTCGAGAGAAGAGCCTTCTTGCCGTAGACGACTTCGTCGTGTGACAGGGGAAGTACGAAGTTCTCGGTGAAGGCGTAAAGCGAACGAAAGGTCAACTCGTTGTGGTGGTATTTGCGATGGACGGGATCCAGAGCGATGTACTTGAGCGTATCGTGCATCCAGCCCATGTCCCATTTCAGCCCGAAGCCAAGCCCACCCACGTACGTCGGCTTCGACACCATCGGCCAAGCGGTTGACTCCTCGGCGATCATGATCGCGTCGGGGAAGTTGCCATAGACGCGTTCGTTGAGCTTGCGCAAAAAGGCGACGGCTTCGAGATTCTCGCGGCCGCCAAATTGGTTGGGAATCCACTCCGCCTCGTTGCGGGCGTAGTCGAGATAGATCATCGACGCGACGGCGTCGACGCGCAGCCCGTCGATGTGATATTTGTCGAGCCAAAACAGCGCATTGGAGATGAGAAAGTTGCTGACTTCGTTTCGACCATAGTTGAAGATGGCGGTTCCCCACTCGGTGTGAGCGCCCTGGCGCGGGTCGGCATGTTCGTAGAGATGTGTGCCGTCGAAATACGCCAGGCCGTGCCCGTCGCGCGGAAAGTGTGCGGGGACCCAGTCGAGGATGACGCCGATGCCCGCCTGATGCAATGTGTCGACGAGAAAGCGAAAATCGTCCGGTGTCCCGAATCGGCTCGTCGGAGCGAAGTATCCGACGGTTTGGTAGCCCCACGAGCCATCGAACGGATGCTCGGTGATCGGCATGAACTCAACGTGGGTGTAGCCCATGTGCGTGAGGTAGTCGGCCAGTAGCGGGGCGACCTCACGGTAGGTGAGCCAGCGATTGCCTTCCTCCGGCATGCGCCGCCACGATGCGAGGTGCATCTCGTAGATAGTGATCGGAGCGTCGAGGGCGTTTTTTCGTCGTCGGTTCATCATCCAGTCGGCGTCGTGCCACTGGTAGCGTGACAGGTCCCACACCTTGGACGCCGTGCGCGGTCGAAGCTCGGCGGCGAAGCCACACGGATCTGCCTTCTCGGCGCGGAAATTGTCATGCCGAGAGGTGATGGCGTATTTGTAGAGGGCGCCTTCAAGAACGTTCGGGATGAACCCGGTCCAGACGCCGGCATCGGACCCGTTGAGGTACCAGGCGCCTGGAGTCCACCCGTTGAAGTCGCCGATGACAGATACTTCGCGCGCGTTGGGCGCCCAGACGGCGAAATGCGTACCCCGAACGCCGTCTTGCTCTATGAGATGCGCGCCGAGTTTTTCGTAGATTCGATTGTGATTGCCTTCGCCGAGAAGGTAGCGGTCGTAATCCGTCAGGAATTGACTCATCGCCGAACCAACTCAGAACTCACCGCGGAACAACGCGAATGGGCACACTAGCGTAGGTTACGAACTCGTAGCGAGGCGTCAAGTTACTCGGTACTGTGCTGGTTCAGCCTGAATTGGAAAACCGCGGGGTTCGGTCGCCCTACACGATGTTGGCAAAGAAAATCAGGGGTCGCCCTACACGATGTTGGCAAAGAAAATCAGGGGTTTTCATCAAAAAGGGGCGATGTTATGAGTTTTTCACGCTCCTCGGCCCACACGAGGCGCTGCCAGGGATCCACATGCACGGGATGAGC
>Ga0194128_10003724_pt1 | contig 23002 bp, 24 predicted proteins | sample TA2KigCa65mmetaG_FD_148650 | JGI IMG/M metagenome (GOLD analysis project Ga0194128, IMG submission 148650) | Freshwater microbial communities from Lake Tanganyika, Tanzania - TA2015037 Kigoma Deep Cast 65m | ecosystem: Environmental > Aquatic > Freshwater > Lake | place: Tanzania: Lake... | reverse complement strand
AAACCGTAGCCTCGGACCCATGCACCTGTACAATCCCCTGAGCGTTTCAAGGGATGTCATCCTTAGTCGCTAACTCGAACCCCGCGGTTTTCCAATTCAGGCTGAACCAGCACAGTGCTCGGTCGGCATCATCATGGGATTCGGAATCGAACGTACCGTACATGTAGCGTTGACGCTTTTTACAAAGCCCCCGAGCTAAGCACGTCTGGCCATTCCCGTCAGTCCCAAGCACCGGGGCCGTGGCCGGTGTCGGTACTCCGACGTCGGCGAAGTATCAGCGACGTCATTGTTGCCGGGTTGCCGTGGCCGGTGTCGCGACACCGGCCACGGCGACCTGGGCCCAAGAGGAAAGGAGGAGCCGGTCATCGGAGTCCACCCGAACAACGTCCAGGGCCCGAGAGAGGGGTGAAGGCAAAAGGGGAGGAAAACGTGCCAGCGTCAGGAGCCTCTTAAGCGGCGCCATCGTTAGTATCGCGTGCCAATTCGCCGAATGCCAGCTCGGTTGTGAAAAAAGCGCCTTCCCTCCGCATCGGATTTGGACAGTGGTGAAAAATGCTACATCTGTGGGCGAAATTCCTGCATGCATCTAATCATCTAATCGTGAGGGGGGCGCTACACGAATTAGACGAGCGGATGCGGCGGATGAGCATCGGCTTCGAAAACATGCAGCCTGTGCAGTACGCAAATGAGTGAGTGGGTGGAAAAAGGCCAAAAACGACGGCGAATTTAGCGAATTCCACCTCTTCATCTCACGTGAAAACCTGGGGCTCTGATGACTTCCTGCCTTCGGCTCAAGCTATAGCCTTAATAGCGATCACCATCGGATTCACGGCTCACAGGAGCGTCCATTCTCGCCGACGCGGACGACGCGGATTGTCGGGAACCCCTCGGCACCTTCGATGGGATGGCCGGCGAGTACTACAGCGATGTCGCCGGGGACGACATCGCCATGCAGGTAAGCGGCGCGGACAGCGGCTTCCATGCGATCGTCGCCGCGTTCAACCGGTGATTGCATCGCTACCCCCTGAACGCCCCAGACGACCGATAACTGTCTTGCGGCGCCTTCGTCGAAGGTAACGCCGACAATGCCGGCGCGCGGCCGATGCCGAGCGATGAGGCGCGCCGTTCGACCCGTCGTGGTCGGTGTGATGATCGCGGAGGCGTTGATTTCGTTGGCCAGATCACAAAGGTCGTGGGTCAACCGATCGATTAAAGTTCCGCGCGGCACAGGAACGTGGCGCGGCGTGGAACCGGTCTCTGCCGCGTCGTATTCTTGCAGAATTCCGTCCATGGCAGAAAAAGCCTCAACTGGATAATCGCCTGCTGCCGTTTCGCCCGACAGCATCACCGCGTCGGTGCCATCATAGACGGCATTGGCGACATCGCTGACCTCGGCGCGGGTCGGGCGTGGATTCTTGCGCATCGAGTCGAGCATATCGGTAGCCGTGATAACCGGCTTGCCGGCATGCCTGGCCTGGAGAATGAGTTGCTTCTGCACGCGTGGCACCTTTTCGAGGGCGATCTCGACGCCGAGGTCGCCGCGGGCCACCATGATGCCGTCGAAGGCGTTGATGATGTCGATCGACTTGGCCACGGCCTCGGGGCGTTCGATCTTGGCGATAATCGGCAGCGACACGTCGGCTTCTCGCAAAACGGCACGCAGTGCATCGGCGGCGCTTGGATCGCGCACAAACGACAGCGCCAGCCAATCGATCCCTTCGCGAATCGCCACGGCAAGTGCGTCCCGATCACGCTGCGTTATCGCCGGAATCGCGAGGTCTGTGTCCGGCAGGTTGATGCCCTTGTTCGGAAAGAACGTGCCGCCGGTCCACATGACGATACACACCGTGGTGCTCGTGATGGAGTCCACAACGGCTTGTAGTCGGCCATCGTCCATCAACACGCGGTCACCGGGTTTGGCGTTGGCGAGCGATTCAGGCTCGGTGATCGCGATGTCGGCCGACGCCCCCGCACGAGTCGCGATGGTCAAGTGCTGGCCGGCCTGCAATACAAGTTCGGCAGGAAGCAACGCTCGCAACTTCGGCCCGGGGAGATCACCAAGCACGGCGATCGACTTGCCGTGCTCACGCGCCAATGCGCGCAGGCGGCGAATGCGATGCTGCGGCTCCTCGGCAAAGCCGTGCGAGAAATTGATCCTCGCCACATCGAGTCCTTGCTTGACGAGCGCTTCCAATACGCCGGAACGATCGGTGGCCGGCCCCAACGTCGCGACGATGCGTGTTCGGCGTTTCATCCGTTTTCTCCACGATGCGGCAGGAAGACCTTCGATCGGTAGCTGATATATTGGTGATTGTCACCGAGGGTTTGGTTTATGAAAACGCCTGTCGGCGTAATCCTTGTTGCGGTGGGCCTCGTTGCGGTCGGCGTTCCTTGCGACGTTGTCGAGCCCGCCTGGCACAGCGACTGGGCGACGGCGCAGCGCATCGCCCGGAAAGAGAATAAGCCGATTCTTGTTGTCGTCGTGTGCAAGCACTGACGGGATGAAAAGGGTTTCGACGAGCAGGTTGCTCGCCTTCATCCGGAAATCCAGCCGATTGCTCAGAAGTTTGTGCTCTTGCGCATCGGCAACATGCGAGGCATCGACCTGTCGATCTTCGACTTTGATTATGACCTGCAATGGTGCGCGACGATGCTCAGCGCGGATGGGGCCGTCTTGGGTCGGTTCGGCGCCGCGGATGCTCAGTCGTCGTCGAAGTACCAGTCGCTGCCGGCGCTACGGCACAGTTTGGAACAGGCGCTGCAGCGATTCAAGACGAGCAAGAACGCAGAATTTGAACCTCGCAAATCCATTCGGGCCGAGGAGTATCCGGCTGCGGCCAGGCTCGGCGACAACGGCTGCATCCACTGCCATCATGTCTACGAATTTCGCCGCGACGCATTGAAACGCGAGGGGCGTTGGTCGCTCGACGAGGTATGGACGTACCCCGAGCCGGAGAACATCGGCCTCACGCTCGATCCGGAACGCGGCGATCGTGTGCTCGCGGTCCGCCCGAAGTCGCCGGCCGGCCAGCTCGGCATTCAAGCAAAGGACCTGATTCGCCGCATCGGAGAAACGCCGATTGCTTCGGTCGCCGATCTTCGCTATGCGCTACATCGCGGGCCGAAGAAAGGGGACATCGAAATCGTCTGGGAAAGTGGGGCAACAGAACGCCGTGCCTCATTGCCGCTCGCCGAGGATTGGCGCAAAACCGACGTGTCCTGGCGGTGGTCGCTCAAGAGCCTATCGCCGTCGCCTAGCATCATCGGCGAGGACTTGGGGCCGGACGATCGCAAGAAAATCGGCTTGGACTCCAAGCAACTCGCTTACAGACAGATGAATTTCTTGACACCGGCCGCTCGTCATGCCGGGCTGCAAGCCAGCGACGTCATCGTCGGCATCAACGACCGAACGATGTCGATGACGGCACGTCAATTCGAAACGCACATTCGCCTCTATCACAAGGTCGGCGAGGAAATCGCGCTGAACGTGATTCGCGGCAAGGACCGCGTCAAGGTGAAACTGAAGCTGCCGGAGTAGAGCGGATTGTGCTTAGGCGAACGGCAGGACTTGATTTACCCCCCTCTCCCTCCGGGTGAGGGGTTGGGGGCGAGGGCAAATCACGGGAAACGGCAGATCTCACCCTCACTCCCGGCCCCTCTCCCGGAGGGGGCTTTGCACAAAAACGTGGGGACAGGCTTTCCAGCCTGTCCAAATTACAAAGTTGGGAAGGCCAGGCTAGAAAGCCTGGCTTCACTTGGGGGTTTTTGTGCAAAGCCCCCGGAGGGAGAGGGGGGAAAGCGACTTGCCTCTCGCCGGATCGTTCGCATGGTGCGAAGCGAACGCCAGACGAAGACGGATTTACTGCGGCGTCGCCGGCGCTGCGCCTTCTGCGGGCGGAGCAGCGAATTTCGCCAGCACCTGGGCGGCGGCGGCGAGGTCGCTCGTCGCCTGCCGAATCGCGGCGATGTCTTCGCCTTTGACGGCCTGATGCACCTTCTCTATGGCCGACTTGATCGCCGATCGGTCGGTGTCGGCGACCTGCGTGCCGAGTGCGTCGAGTTGTTTCTCGACGCGGTGGGCAAGGTCGTCGGCCTGGTATCGCTCGTGAAGGAGGTCGGCCTTTTTCTTATCGGCCTCGGCATTCATTTCGGCTTCGCGGCGCATGCGCTCGACGTCGTCCTTGCTTAGATCGCTGGACCGTTCGATGCGGATGTCGGCAGCCTTGCCGCTCACCTGGTCGCGTGCCGAGACGGTGAGGATGCCGTTGGCGTCGATGTCGAATGTAACCTCGATGCGCGGTGGTTGGCCGCCGCGTGTTTCCGGCAAATTTTCAAGGCGGAAATCGCCGAGCAAGCGGTTGTCGACGGCAATGGGGCGCTCGCCTTGGTACACGGGGATCATGGCCGTCGTCTGATCTTCGTGGCGCATGAAGTCATCACGTGTCTTTTTCCAAGGAATCGTCGTGTTCTTCTCCACGATCTTGACCATCGTGCCATCGGCCACGCCGATGCCCAGCGACAATGGCGTCACGTCGAGCAGCAGTACTTTGCGATCACCGGGAGAGCTCAGCAAGGCGCCTTGGATGGCTGCGCCAATCGCCACGACTTCGTCCGGGTTAACGCCCTTATGACCCTCCTTGCCGAAAATCTCCTTGACGAGCTGTTGCACGCGTGGCATGCGCGTCATGCCCCCGACGAGGACCACTTCGTCGATGTCGGATGCCTTGTAGCCCGCGTCCTTGAGAGCGGTCAGCACGGGTTGCCGGCAACGGTCAATCAGATTCTCCACCAAACGCTCGAGTTGTCCGCGCGAAATCGTCATCTGTAGGTGCTTGGCCCCGCTCGCATCGCCGGCAATGAACGGCAGATTGATTTCGGTCTGCGGTTGCTGCGAGAGATCTTTCTTGGCTTGCTCACAGGACTCCTTGAGCCGTTGCAGCGCCATCGGATCGTTGCGCAGGTCGATGCCGTGCTGCTTCTGAAATTCTCCCGCGACGTGTTCGATGAGCGCCTGGTCGAAGTCATCGCCGCCGAGATGCGTGTCGCCGTTGGTCGACTTGACTTCGAAAATGCCCTCGCTGACATCGAGAATTGAGATATCGAACGTGCCGCCGCCAAGATCGAAAACGGCGATCTTCTCATACTTCTTTTTTTCCAGACCGTAGGCCAGTGAAGCGGCGGTCGGCTCGTTGATGATGCGCAAACGTTGCTTGCTTTTCTTGCCCGTTTTGGGATCCTCGACCTCCCATTCGGTATCGAAGCCGGCGATACGGGCCGCGTCAATCGTGGCGCTACGCTGCGAGTCGTTGAAGTACGCCGGGACCGTGATGACCGCTTTGCGCACGGGATGTCCCAGGTACGCCTCGGCGGCCTCTTTCAGCTTGCGCAGCACCATCGCGGAGATTTCTTGCGGCGTATAGCGTTTACCGTCAATGTCGACCTGCACGAGCTCTTCCGGCGCACCGACGACTTTGTAGGGAACGAGTTTTTCCTCGGACTGGACTTCGTTGTGCCGGCGCCCCATGAAGCGCTTGATGGAGTAGATAGTGCGGCGTGAGTTGGTCACCGCTTGGCGTTTGGCGGGCTCGCCGACCAGGCGATCTCCCTTGTCGGTGAATGCAACGACGCTCGGGGTCAAGCGGGGGCCTTCTTGATTGGCGATGACCTTGACTTCGCTTCCTTCCATGACCGCAACCACGGAGTTGGTGGTGCCAAGGTCAATGCCAATGATTTTCTCTTCAGCCATAGCGTTTTCCTTTCAATCCAGGAACGTTCCCGGTTTTGTTGGCATGAGCATGCGCGCGACCCAATCGAGGGGCGCTCGATGTCAAAACCAAGGGGCAACAAGCGTGCCGTGCCTATCGCAGGTCGATAAAACGACGTAACTTATTGTTACATAAACTTTTATACAAAACGATTGCGTGCCTGGTCCGAAAACACCGCGAGGTCGGTCGAACGCAAGCATGTCATTTTGGCATGTTCCTGTAAGGTAAAGTCGAAAACCCAGGAAAATATCGTGGAAAACCATCACCATCTGTCTTTTTCTTGGTTGACTCCCGTATTTCCACCGTCTACATTGAGTCAAAACGTGCAGCGCAATTCCTCCAACGAGACAACGAGTTATGGCGCGCAAACCCGACGGCGAACAGCAACTTTCGGCAAAAACACTGGCGCAAATCAAGTCGCTGCGCACGCAGATCGACAAATACGACTTGCAGATATTGAAGTTGGTGAACGAGCGTGCAGACGCCGCCGGTGAAATCGGTCGCCTCAAGAATGAGACCAGCTCCGAGGTCTTCAATCCGGTTCGCGAAGAGGAGGTCCTCAAAAACGTCCTGGAGGCCAACAAAGGGCCGCTCGACGAAATCACCATCCGCGCTATTTTCCGCGAGATCATCAGCGGTTCACGGGCTCTGCAAAAGATCATCAAAGTCGCGTACCTTGGCCCCGAATACAGCTATAGCCATCTCGCCGCCGTGGAGCGGTTCGGCCATGATGTCGAATACATGCGCGTTGGCAGTATCATGTCGGTGTTTGAAGAAGTGAATCGCAGCCATGTCGACTACGGGGTGGTCCCGCTCGAGAATTCGACGGACGGCGGCGTCTCGGACACGCTCGACATGTTCATGCGGCTGCCTCATCTGAAAATCTGCGCCGAAGTTCGCTTGCGCATTCACCACAACCTGCTGGCCAATTGCGATCAGGAGCAGATTCGCCGCGTTTATTCAAAGCCTCAAGCGTTGGCCCAGTGCCGAAACTGGCTGAGCAAAAACCTGCCGCACGCCGACTTAAAGGATGTCTCCAGCACGGCAGTAGCGGCCCAGTTGGCCCAGCAAGAGCCTGGCGCGGCGGCCGTCGCGAGTCGTCAAGCCGCCGTCAAGTACGGCCTGCGCATCCTCTTCAACGACATCGAAGACTACCCGCACAACGAGACACGTTTCGCCGTCATCGGGCACCAAGAAGCCGCTCGGTCCGGCACCGACAAAACGGCACTCATGTTCAAGGTTCCGCATCATCCGGGCTCGCTTGTCGATGCGCTCGACGTCTTCAAAAACAACAAGCTTAACCTGACCTGGATCGAATCCTTCCCCGCCAAGACGGAATCGCGCAAGAGCGAGTACATGTTCTTCGTCGACTTCGAAGGCCACGTCGAAGACCCCAAGGTCAAGCGAGCGCTACAGCAGTTGGAAAAACACTGCGAGCAACTCGTTGTCCTCGGCGCGTTTCCGATTGCTACGGTGAGTTGAAGTTTTGCTAAAATACGCATAGCCGGCGAGTTTGCTCGCTGCGGCAATCAGCCCGCAGCGACCATATTCGCCGGCTGGCTTTTTCTTGGGGGCGGCATGATTATCGTCTTGAAACCCGGAACTACCGAAGCCGAGTTTGACCACGTCATCGAGCGCATTCACGAGCTTGGCCTCAAGCCGCATGTCAGCAAGGGCGAGCACCGAACGATTATCGGCGTCATCGGCGATGAGAACAAACTGCAAGCCGAGCCATTGCAAGCGATTCCGGGCGTCGAGCAGGTCTTGCCGGTCATGAAGCCGTTCAAACTGGCGAGCCGCGAGATGCACAAGGGCGATTCGGTGGTAAACGTCGGGAAAGTAAAAGTCGGCGGCGGTTCATTAGCAATGATTGCAGGCCCGTGCGCTATTGAAGGCAGCGATATCTTGAATGAGATCGCCGGCAACGTCAAAAAAGCGGGAGCGAACATCCTACGCGGCGGTGCGTTCAAGCCGCGGACCAGCCCGTACAGCTTCCAGGGGCTGGGCGAAGAAGGGCTGAAGATTCTACGCGATGTAGGCCTGGCCCACGACATGCCGGTCGTGACGGAGGTCATGGATCCGCGCCAGGTGTCGGTCGTAGAGAAATACGCCGATATGTTCCAGATCGGCGCACGTAACATGCAGAACTTCGACCTGCTCAAAGAAGTCGGCCAATCAAAAAAGCCCGTGCTTCTCAAACGCGGCATGAGCGCGACGGTGAAGGATTTGCTGATGTCTGCAGAATATGTGCTGGCGGAGGGAAATCCGAACGTCGTGTTGTGCGAGCGCGGCGTGCGTTCGTTCGAGGATTCGACGCGCAACATGCTCGACATGAGCGCAGTGCCGAACGTGAAGGGTATCAGCCATCTGCCGATAATCGTCGACCCGAGCCATGCGACCGGCCGGCCCGACCTGATTCCGCCGATGGCGCTGGCGGCGGTAGCGGCCGGCGCGGACGGCGTGCACATCGAAGTCCACAGTTGCCCGGAGAAATCGCTATCCGACGGACCGCAGGCGCTCTTGCCGCCGAAGTACGCCGACGTCATGAAGCAGATTCGCAAGCTGGCGGAGATGTTTGGAAAAACGTTTTGACGGCGAGCCGAGCCCAGTGAGGGGCCGGGTTACGGGCTTCACATTCACCCGGCCCCTCACGGGGCTCGGCTCGCCTGGATACGATCCTCATGCAACTCCCCGCGTCATGGATGCCGACCGTCGGCGACGAACTCGCGAAGCCCTACTTTGGCGACCTGCAGCAGTTTCTCGAAAACGAGCGAACCAAACATACGGTCTTCCCGCCGGTCGATCGTGTATTCGAGGCTCTGGAGCTAACACCATTCGATGCCGTGCGCGTCGTAGTCCTCGGTCAGGATCCTTATCACGACGATGGCCAAGCGCACGGTCTGGCGTTTTCCGTGTTGACGGGCGTGAAACTTCCGGCGTCACTGCGGAACATCTTCAAGGAGTTGCACGACGATCTCGGCGGCCCACTGGCGAAGCACGGTTGCTTGATTCCGTGGGCCAAGCAAGGCGTGCTGATGTTGAACACCGTACTCACGGTTCGTGCACATCAGGCTCACTCGCATCGTGGCAAGGGCTGGGAATTGTTCACCGATGCCGTCATTGCTGCGTTGAGCAAACGTACCGATCCGATCGTATTCGTGCTTTGGGGCAAGCCGGCGCAGGGCAAGAAAATACTCATTGACCTTCAACGCCACCACGTACTGGAATCGGCCCATCCATCGCCGCTGTCGGCGCATAGAGGCTTTTTCGGCAGCCGGCCGTTTTCGAAAATCAACGATGCCCTACGCGCCTGGGGTCAGGCCGAGATTGATTGGCGGCTTCATGATTCGTAGGATTTTGTTTAGTGCCCGTGGTGCGCCATGCGATCGCGCGACGCACTGCGGGCCCTAAGCGAAGAGGAACTCCATGCGGAAGAAATTCATCGCGGGCAACTGGAAGATGAACACGCGCAGCATCGACGGCGAACTGCTGGCCTCGGCGATCGTCAAGGGGCTCGGCAGCGACACACGCGTTGATGTTGCTGTCTGCCCGCCATTTCCGTTCCTGTCACGCATCGGTCAGGTCGTTCGCGGCACGCCGGTCGGATTGGGGGCGCAGAACTGCTACCTCAAGGACGATGGCGCCTTCACCGGCGAAGTCAGCCCGGCCATGCTCGTCGATGTCGGCTGCCAGTGGGTGATCGTCGGCCACAGCGAGCGGCGTCAGTTCTTCGGCGAATCCGACAAGCTCATCAATCAGAAAGTCCATGCCGCGCTGAAAGCCAAGTTGCGCGTCATCCTGTGCATCGGTGAAACGCTCGACGAACGCAATGGCAATCGCATGAAACCCGTGCTGAATACCCAGCTGGCCGGCTCATTGGCCGACATTAGCTCGGAGCAACTCAAGTCCATGGTCGTCGCCTACGAGCCGGTCTGGGCGATAGGCACTGGCGTCAATGCGACGCCGCAGCAGGCGCAGGAGGCCCACGTCTTTGTTCGTGAGCGTGTCGGCCAGCTTTGCGGCGAGTCGGCAGCTCAATCGCTCGTCATTCAGTACGGCGGCAGCGTCAAGCCCGACAACGCTGCAGTCCTTTTGTCGCAGCCCGATGTGGACGGCGCCCTGGTCGGCGGGGCGAGTCTGAAGGCGGACGATTTTCTCGCCATCGTACGCGCGGGGATTCAGTGATTTTCGTATTGCGCTCGCCTGGCTGGACGCGAGCGCTAAACGCATGCAAGTTTTTTTCGCCGCCCCCTTGCATCCACCCATTGAATTCCAATAATATCCGTTCCCCCGAAGCGATTGACAGGTGGGGAGTCGTCCCCTTGATAAATCCTTCCTGAGGCTTCCATGGCTCAAGTATTCGTGCTCGACGTTCAAGAACGCAAATCGCGCGGTTCCAACGCTGCCAAACAACTTCGCAAGAAAGGCCTCGTCCCGGCGGTCATCTACGGCCACGGCGAAGCGACGACCTCGCTTAGCGTTCCCGGGCTGGAACTTTACAAGGCGATTCGTCAGGGTGTTCGCATCTTCGATGTGGCGTTCGGCGGCGCCACGCAGAAAGCGCTGTTGCGCGACGTGCAATGGGACCCGATGGGAAACGACATCCTGCACGCGGATTTCTATCGCGTCTCCGCCGACGAAACGATCACTCTCGAAGTCAAGGTTGAACTGCGCGGAACGGCGCCGGGCGTGACTGCGGGCGGCGTGCTCGTGCAGCAGATTCACAGTCTGTCGGTCGAGTGTTTGATTGTCAACATTCCAGAGTCGATTCGCGTGATGGTGAATGAACTGCAAATCGACCAGGCGGTTCACGTTCGCGAACTGAAGTTGCCAGAAGGCGTAAAGGTCAAAAACGATCCGGAAGCGATCATCGTGCAGGTAAGCAAGAAGATCGAAGAAGTCGTCGCGCCCGCCGCCGCGGCCGCCGCCCCGACCGAAGCCGCGGAACCCGAGGTCATCGGCCGGGTCAAGGAAGATGAGCCCGAGGAAGAAGAGAAGAAGTGATCTTCGTTTAGCCGTTCGCCTTTGGCGAACGCGAACTAAACGGGAGCGCGGCAATGAAACTGGTCGTCGGCCTCGGCAACCCTGGCAAGCGCTACGACGGAACTCGCCACAACGTAGGTTTTGCGGTTGTCGATCGCCTGGCCTCGGCGCCGGGCGTGAACGGTTTCCGCGAAAGGTTTGACGCCGAGGTTGCCGAGTGGCGCGAGGATGCCGAGAAGATTCTGCTGGTGAAGCCGTTGACGTTCATGAACCTCAGTGGCAGAGTGGTACGCGAGGTGGTTGATTACTACCAGATTGAACTCAAGGACGTACTGGTGATCTGTGATGACATGGCTCTGCCACTGGGCAAGCTCCGGTTTCGCGCCCGGGGCACCCACGGTGGGCATAATGGCCTACGCGACATCCAGCAACACCTGGGGGCGACCGATTACTCGCGTCTCCGCATCGGCGTGGATGTTCCAGGCCACGAAGGAGACGCGGTCGACCATGTGCTCGGCAAGTTCAGGCCGAGCGAGAAGACGGTGATTGAGGATGCACTGCAACTGGCCGTCCAGGGCGTCGTGATGTGGGTCGGCCACGGCATTGAAAAGTGCATGAATGAGTACAACGCCTCGGAGAAATCGAATTGACGTAAGTCAGGCTTCCCAGCCTGACAGAACTCAAGAAAAAACGTCAGGCTAGAAGGCCTGACCTACGGAATCCTGACAGGAAAAAGCAAAATGCCTGCGAACGTTTACGAATGCATGTTCATCCTCGACTCCACGAAAGTGGCCGGCAACATGGAGGCCGCGGACAAGCAGATTCGCGGCCTCTTGGAGAAGCATAAAGCCGAGGTGCTCGTGAGCCGGCAGTGGGGCGACGATCGCAAGTTCGCCTACCCGATCAACAAGCATAAGAAGGGCATCTATTATCTAACCTACTTTTCGTGCGAGGGGAAGAATCTCGTAGCGATCGAGCACGATTGCGCCTTGAACGAGATGATTCTGCGGCTCATGATCCTGAAGATTCATCCGAAGCTGGTGGACACCATGCTGGCGCTCGCGAAGGGAGAACACGCGACCGCGCTTCACAACATGCAGGAAGAGCCCGCGGCAGTGGACGGGGTTCCCGAACTCGCCGGCGACCGCGGACGCAGACGTGAATCGCGCGGGTAGGCTTCGGTTTTGCTAGAATACTCCATGACCATCACCCAACCCAGCGGAGCATTCTCATGGCGAATCTCAACAAGGTCATGCTGATCGGGCGGCTTACCCGCGACCCCGAAGTGCGTATGTTTTCCAACGGCGGCAAGGTAGCCAAGTTCGGCTTTGCTGTCAACAACCGACGCAAGAACGCGCAAACAGGCCAATGGGAGGATGAGCCGGTTTTTCTCGATTGCGAGGCATTCAACCGTGGTGAAACGGGCAAGTTAGCCGACCTCGTCGAACAGTATCTCCACAAGGGAAACCAAGCGTTTATCGAAGGACACTTGCAGTTCGATCAATGGACGTCTCAGGACGGCCAAAAACGCAACAAGCTGAAAATCGTCGTTGACAACGTCCAGTTTCTCGAACCGCGCAAGGACGGGCAGGGGAGTTACTCGCAGTCGCGACGCCAAGACGCCCCGCCGAGCGACTACGATCCAGGTCCTTCGGAGCCGTCCCATGACGCCGGACCGATTGACCCGCCCCCCGGCAAGAATGAAGACATTCCGTTTTAACGCCTTGAGCCGCGCACGAAGTAAGCGGCACCTTGGAGAGCCGCTTACTACGTGCGTGGCTCCGTGATTATGTGAGTAGGATTTGTCATGGCAACAAGACGACGCAATCAGGTACTCAAAGGCAAACACGGCGGCATGCAACTGCTGCTCACCGAGGATGTTCCGCACCTCGGCAAACAGGGCGATCTCGTCGAAGTCAAGCACGGGTACGGCCGAAACTACTTGCTCCCGCAGGGCCTTGCAACGCTGCCATCGGCGCACAACCTCAAGCTGCTCGAGTTGCACAAGAAGCGCGTGAACTTGGCCCGTGAAGCCAAGATTGCCGACCTCAAGGCGCTCGCCGAGCAGATCGCTCGCGTTCCGCAGCTGACGATTGAGGCCAACGCTTATCTCGTCCCGGGCGTCGAGGGCCAACCCGATACGCATCACCTCTACGGCTCCGTCGGAGAGAACGACATCTCGAAGACCCTCAAGGGGAAGAACCTCAAAGTCGAGCCGGATATGGTCAAGCTCCCCGGCATCATCAAGCAATGCGGTTTGTACGAGATCGAACTGCACCTCGGCTACGAGGTCATCTCAAAAGTCATGGTCATGGTCGTGCCGCAGAAGGACGACAAAAAGTAATCGAGCGAAATCGCTACAATAGACAGCCCGGCTGAACCAATCGGCCGGGCTGTGTTCGTTTACCATGCTACGCCGCAAGCGGCCATGCAGGAGGCAACTATGTATCCCGATCCGTCCGTCACGGACCGACTGCCGCCGCACAATCGCGATGCGGAGCGCAGTTTGCTCAGCAGCATGATGCGCGACAACAACATCATTCCCGAGGCCGTCAACCTCGTCAAAGCAGACCACTTCTACGTCTTCGGCCATCAAAAGATATTCGAGGCGATCACCAAGCTCAACGACGACGCCGGAAAGCCCGCTGACCTCGTGACGATTGCCGAATGGTTGACGCAAGCCAAGTTGATGGACGATGTCGGCGGCTACGGTTATCTCGCGGAGTTGTGGGACGCTGCTCCGAGTGCCGCTCATTATCGTCAGTACGCAGAGATCATTCGGCAAAAAGCGATCGTGCGCAACCTGATCCACGCGTGCACCGAGTTGCAGACCGAGGCCTATGATCAGTCCCAGCCGCCGGGTGAACTCCTCGATCAGGCCGAGCGCCGAATTCTCGAAATTGCCGAGATGGGCATCACCGGCGACACGATCACGCTGCACGATGCGCTGCAGGAAGCCTGGCACCGGCTTGACCAGCGAAAAAAGCAAGGCGAGCACGAGTTCAGCGGCATCGCGACCGGCTATCTCGATCTCGACAACCTCACCGCCGGCTTTCAGAACAGCGAGTTGATCATCCTGGCGGCGCGACCCAGCGTCGGCAAGACGGCGTTCGCCCTGAACATCGCACGCCACGTTGTCGTCGAGGAAGGCTTGCCCGTGCTTTTCGTAAGTCTCGAACAGGCGCGTGTCGAGCTCGCGGAACGCTTGATTTGCTGCCAGGCACGCGTCGACAGCCATCGCTTGCGCCGCGGTCATCTCGGCCATGACGACATCGAAAAGATTCACTCGGCCGGCGCCGTACTGAGCGAATCGCATTTGTTCATCGACGACACGCCGGGCCAGAGCATGCTCCGCATCGCGGCCAATGCGCGCCGGCTCAAGAAGCGCCATGGCATTCGCATGGTGATGATCGATTATCTCCAGCTCATCGATCCGGACGATCGCCGTGAGAGCCGGCAAGAGCAAGTCGCCGGCATCTCGCGACGTCTCAAATTCTTGGCTCGCGAACTGAAGGTGCCTGTGGTCGCCTTGGCGCAGGTGAACCGTAGCTCCGAGGATCGCCAGGATCATCGCCCACGCCTGAGTGATTTGCGTGAATCGGGCGCCATTGAACAGGATGCCGACACAGTGCTGATGCTCCATCGGCCCGATTATCACGAACCAGGGCAGCAAGAAGGCTTGGTCGAAGTGATCGTCGCGAAGCAGCGCAATGGCCCCACCGGCGAGGTGTCGTTGATGTATGTAAAGCAGTACATGCGCTTCGAGAACTTCGCCGTCGAGCACTCCGGCTACTCGGCTGGCGGGATTTGACGGCGATTTCTTGACGAGTCGACGTTACGTTCGCCTTGTCAAAGCTGAGCCAATAGCGATACAATCGGCGACGGTGCAAGGAGAATTCATGTTCCGCGTCGGCATCGGTCATGACACGCATCGGCTTGGGCCTGATCGCCCACTCATCCTGGGCGGGCTGCGCATCGAGCATTCGCGAGGCCTCATCGGCCATTCCGACGCCGACGTTGTGCTTCACGCGTTGACCGACGCGCTCCTCGGCGCCGCCGGCCTGGGCGACATCGGCGACGCATATCCGGACACCGATCCGCGCTTCAAAGACTGCGACTCGCGACTGTTCATCACCGAGACGCTTGCCAAGCTGAACGAGCGTGGCTGGAGCGTCGTCAACGTCGACTTGACAATCTTTGCGCAAGAGCCGAAGCTGGGGCCGATCAAGCAACGCATGCGTGCCCACCTGGCGGCCATGCTCGGTCTATCGGTGGATGCCGTAAACGTGAAAGCAAAGACAGGCGAAAAGGTCGGCGCCATTGGCCGAGCGGAGGCGATCGGATGTCATGTGGTAGTGTTGATAGCGAGAGAATAAACACGGAGGTTATCCGATGTGTAGCCTGTTCGCGACATTGGCGATTGTCGTTGCTGTACCGGAAGTTACACGGGGGCCGGACGGTGAGTCCGCCGTTCGCCCGGCATTCCGTCGATTCAACGCAGAAACCGATCGTTCATCGCGGGTAGTCCAACGGTTGTGCGGCCGTGTTCTTGGCGCCATGATCCGCGAGGGTATGGCAATGAGCGACGTTGAGCAGGTGCTCGGTTCGGGATTTAATATGGGCGCATGCCTAAACGCGAGCGGAATCACATTATGGTGTGAGTATTATGATCTCGGGATTATCGTCGTCTGTTATCAGAACAGCATGACTGCAGCGCGCGTGACCGATATTCGGTTTTGGCCGATAGTCGATTGAAAACGATGGGTCTTACGTGGCAGAAGGATCTCGATCGATGCAACACAATCTTCGCGTTTACAATACGCTGACTCGCCAGAAGGAGCCCTTCAAGACGGTCGTGCCGGGCAAGGTCAGCATGTACGTGTGCGGCCCTACGGTTTACAAGCCGAGCCACCTGGGGCATATGGTCGGCCCGGTTATTTTCGACACCGTCAAGCGCTATCTCACCTACCTCGGCTTTGAAGTCAGGTTCGTCGTCAACATCACCGACGTCGACGACAAACTTATCGTCGAAGCCCCCAAGCAAGGCATCAGCGTGTCGGAGTTGGCTGAGCGCATCACGAAGGACTACGTCGAAAACCTCAAGAAGCTCAACGTGACGAGCATCGACGCCATGCCGCGGGCGACGAATCATATCGGCGACATCGTCGACATTATCCAGGGCTTGATCGCCAAGGGCTACGCATACCCGGCCGGCGGCGATGTCTATTTCGACGTCACCAAAGACGATGACTACGGCAAGCTGTGCAACCGTGATCCGGAGCAACTCGAAGCCGGCACTCGCATCGAAGTCTCGGACAAGAAGCGCAGCCCGGGCGACTTCGCGCTGTGGAAGGCCGCCAAGCCGGGAGAACCGTCCTGGGACAGCCCGTGGGGAAAGGGCCGCCCCGGCTGGCATATCGAATGCACCGCCATGTCGATGCGGCTACTTGGCAAAACGCTGGACATTCACGGCGGCGGGCTCGATCTCCAGTTCCCACACCACGAAAACGAACTCGCGCAGTCCGAGTCGTTCAACGGCGTTCCGTTCGTCAACTACTGGATGCACAACGGCCTTATGCGCATTCATTCGCAGACGAGCAAGATCAAAGATGCCAAGCCTGGAGATGATGAGCCACAGAAAATGTCGAAGAGCCTCGGCAACGAAATCGTCGTGCACAAGCTATTCGAACGCGGCGTGCAGCCGGAGACGCTGCGGTTCTTTCTGCTGGCCACGCATTATCGCCGGCCGATCGATTACAGCGAGGATCGTCTTGCCGAGGTGCAGCGCGGCCTGGACGGATTCTATCGTTTCTTCGAGCGTCACGAGCGCATCACAAAGAGCAGCTTCTACGATCTGAGCCTCAAGCTCCCTCTGGCTCATCCGATTGGAGACGAGTTCAGCGAGTTGCGCAAGCGATTTCTCGACCACATGGACGATGATTTCAATACCGGAGGCGCCGTCGGCGTGCTATTTGAGTTGCTGTCGGCTCTCAATCGCTACGTTGATCGCCATCAACTCGAAGGTGGCACGCCTTCGGGTCCGGAACGAGACGAATTTGCTTGGGGCATCGCCATCTTGCGAGAGCTAAGTCACATTCTCGGCTTGTTCATCGCGCCGATCGCGACACCGAAAGCCGGCGACGGCAGCCAGCAACTCGTCGACGGCCTGATGCAACTATTGATCGATCTGCGCGCCGAAGCGCGCAAGGCCAAGAATTTCGCCCTCGGCGATCAGATTCGCAAGCGCCTGACGGATATGGGCGTCACGCTTGAGGATCGCCCCGGCGGCACAATCTGGCGAAAGGGATAACCGTCAGAGCCTGAAGCGTCAGCGAAGAAAGAGCTTCCTTCGCTGACGCTTCAGGCTCTGACTGACGGTCATGGATGCGCAATGAACAACCCTCGCCGCATTCTCGGCATCGACCCAGGCCTAACGATCACCGGTTACGGCATCTTGGAGTACTCGCCATTGCGACCCATTCTGTGTGAGGCGGGAATCATCCGTACGGCTGATGATGCGGCGAACAGCCTGGAAGAAAAAGTCCTTTCTGTGTACAAAGGTGTAGTAGACGCGATCGCACAGTATCGACCCGAAGCAATGGCGGTCGAGCAGTTATACGCCCATTATGACCACCCACGCACGGCAATTCTGATGGGGCATGCGCGGGGAGTGATCTTCCTGGCTGCAGCCCAGCACGGGATGCCCGTCGTGAGTTACGCGGCCACCCAAGTAAAAAAGATCGTAACGGGAAACGGTCGAGCGTCCAAGGAGCAGGTGCAGCGAACGATCCAGCGTGAATTGGGGCTTGCAGTGCTGCCGGAACCACCCGATGTTGCGGACGCCATCGCGGTGGCGCTCTGCCATTACTATCAGTCAAGGATTGAATGATCACCAAGATCACTGGAAAACTGAATCGCGTGCTGGATGACGAGGTTCGCCTTCAGGTCGGGCCGATCGAGTACCAGGTGCTGGTTCCGGAGTTCATTCGCCGGTCGCTGCAGCATCAGCATGGTCAAGAAATCACGCTCTATACCAGCCATTACCTGGATGGCAATCCAGCGCATGGCCGAATGGTGCCGCGCTTGATCGGGTTCTTGGCCGAGGCTGAGCAGGAGTTCTTCGAGTTGTTTTGCACCGTGGACAAAGTCGGCGTGCGCAAGGCCATGAAGGCGTTCGTTCGCCCCGTGAAGGAGATCGCCGACGCCATCCAGCGACAGGACAACAAATGGCTAACGACGCTGCCCGGCATCGGGGCCGCGACAGCGGAGCAGATCGTGGCCACGCTACGCCGCAAGGTCACGCGTTACGCTCTCATGGCCAGCGGCGCCTCGGACACAACGCCTGCCGCACAAGGCATTGTTGCGGGCGATGTACTTGAAGATGCGTACCAAGCCTTGTTGAGCGTTGGTCACAGCCCACAGGAATCACGCGATCGCCTCGACAAAGTCCTCGCGGGCGGCAAGAGTTTTCAATCCGTAGAAGAGATCCTGCTGGCGATCTACTCTCACCAGTAAACGTTCAGCCGCTCGCCGTCGGCGAGCGTGATCCACAGGCGCCGATATGGCTCGACAAGCGATTGTACAGGGCGACGCGGCAGGCGACGACGAAAAACGTCGCGATGCCGCCCTGCGCCCACGCTTGCTACGTGAAGTCATCGGTCAGGCATCGGTCAAGCAGCGGCTCGAAATCTTGCTAAAGGCCGCAAAAAAACTTCGTGAACCGTTGTCGCACATGATCTTCGATGGTCCGCCAGGCCTCGGCAAGACGACCTTTGCCACCGTTTTGCCCAACGAGCTTGGCACCACCATTCAGATGACCAGCGGCCCCGCGCTAACCAATCCGAAGGACCTGCTGCCGTTTTTGACTAATGCAGCCGAGGGGTCAATTCTTTTCATTGACGAGATTCATCGCATGCCTCGGGTCGTCGAGGAGTTCATTTATCCCGCCATGGAGGACTTTCGCATCGACATAGTGCTGGGGGAGGGGATCAACGCGCGAACGCTATCAATGCCGCTGAAGCGATTCACCCTGATCGGCGCCACGACACGGAGTGGTATGCTGTCGGGCCCGATGCGCGATCGATTCAAGATCCACGAGCACCTGGATTATTACACGGTCGAGGAACTGGCGCAGATCGTGACAATCAACGCCGCCAAACTAAAGACGCCGATCGCCGCGGATGCTGCTCAGGAGATCGCGCAGCGAAGCCGCGGAACACCGCGCATCGCCAACTCGCGCTTATGGTGGACGCGCAGCTATTCCGCCAGCGAGCACGATGGAACGATTGACCTAACCACAGCCCGAGCAGCATTGACGATGGCGGAAGTCGACTTGCAGGGATTGGACAAGCAAGATCGCCGCTATCTGGACACCTTGATCAGCGTTTTCGAAGGCGGGCCGACGGGAGTGGAGGCATTGGCGGCCACCATGAATCTGGCATCCGATACGTTGAGCGATGAGATCGAGCCCTATCTGTTGCGCGAGCAGATGATCGTCCGCACCCCGCGTGGCCGCATGGCGACGCAGAAAGCCTACCTGCACCTTGGCAAGCCGTATCAGCCTAAGGATGGCGAATCGGGGCAAGGCTCGTTGTTTGAATGAACTATTGCAAGACTCGGCAAACTGGCTCGGCCTATCAACGGCTATCGACAGTATACGTGCGTTTATTGGCTAATGAGGAATTGTATTCGATTGCTAGCCAAACTCATTGGCTTTGACTAGATTAACACCAACACGCTGTACACCTGGCATCGGCGTTACAGCGGTTGTGGGACTGGTATAGGAGAAAAAGGACGTTCCCGCTTTTCCCCGGCCGCATTGGATATCGTTACCCTTTATTGGAGAGCGGCACTGGATGTCACGCACTTTAACACTCCTCTTTCGTCGTGATCCATCACGTGACCATGAGAAAGGCAACATACGCTTTGAAGGCTATGTGCCGCTCTGGCCCGATGGACGGCCCGTGGCAGTTGGTCTCGATGCCTTTTGCAAGCATGGGCAGCGGCTGTTGGGGCTCGGCAAGCACCTGGCCGGGTGCACCGAAAAACTCGTCAAGCTGGTGTGTTTGCCGTTGTCCGGGCGCGACGATGATTTGAATCGCATTCCCGGATACCGGGTACGCCGGTTCTTCATTGTCCGCACTGGCTCGATCGGCCGCCTTCACTTCATGGACGGTACGCCGACCGCGTCAACGTTCGAACTCGGGCAGGACGATCCACGCGTTATTCACTGGATCGGCCTGAATGAACTGGAGGACGGCGAAACGCAATGGATCGACTTAGCCGCCGTCGAGGTCAACACAGCGATCACACAGCGCAAGCGATTGCAGCCAGCATAGGCCTTGATCTTTTAGCCCCGCTTCGCCGCGGCGGGGCTAAGAGTCTATCCGGGTAGGTCTGTGGGGCACGTTCTCAACGTGCCGCGTCCCGTGTTTTCCCGGGTTATGGCACGTTAGAAACGTGCCCTACGTGGGTCGCCGGATAGACTCTAAATGACGGCTAGCCGCCGATCGCGTGCATCGTTCTATCCGGCTTCATGAAGCGCGCGGTGTTAATCTCGTGCCCTTCCCACTTCTGCCAAACGTTGCCTCGCACGATTGCGGCAATCTCGTCTTGACTCGTCTTCCCGCGAAGCATCGGTTTCAGGTCGATTTCGGTCAGAGCGAAGAGACAATTGCGCAGCCTGCCCTCCGCAGTGAGCCGAAGTCGATTGCAGCTCATGCAAAAGGGCCTGGACACCGACGCGATGATGCCGACGCGACCGCCGCCGTCGATGTAATCAAAGTCTTGCGCCGGGGCCTTCGGATCGTACTTCGCGGCCGGCGCCAGGGCGCCGATGTGCGTTTCGATTTGATCCAGAATCTCGCGGCCAAAGTAGACTTTGTCGCGTTCCCACAGATCGGCGCCGATCGGCATGTACTCGATGAAACGCATTTCCAGATGATGCTGCCGAGCGAAACGGGCCAAGGGGATCACTTCATGCTCGGTGATGCCGCGAATGCTGACGGCGTTGATCTTGATGGGATGGAAACCGGCTTGCTTGGCTGCGTGAATCCCTGCGATTACGTCGTCCAGGCCGTCGCGCCGAGTAAGTTGGCGAAAATGCTCGTGATTCAACGTATCGAGGCTGATATTGATGCGGCGTAGTCCAGCATCAAATAGGGCTTGTGCTGAAGGCGCCAGCAGGATGCCATTCGTCGTCAAACCGACATCGTGAATGCCGGGTATTTCGGATAACATCGACACCAGGCGCGGCAGTTCACGGCGCATGAGAGGCTCGCCACCGGTTAACCGCACCTTGTTGATGCCGAGCGGCGCCACCGCTTTGACGAATCGCGCAATCTCCTCAAAAGACAGAAGTTCGCGCTTGTCCATGAACGCAACTTCTTCCGGCATGCAATAAGTGCAGCGCAGATTGCAACGATCAGTCACGCTGATGCGCAGGTTATTGTGGATCCGGCCAAACGTGTCGATGAGCGGTCCCTCGCGAGGGGCCTCATCGATTGGCAGGGGATCGAGAACAGGCAAGTTCATTTTCGCCTACGAACTACTCGGCGCCGGGGTGGACCCACTCGGTCGTTCCGTCAGCCCAGTTTTCTTTTTTCCAGATCGGCACGAGTTCCTTCAGCCGATCGATCGCATAGCGACATGCCTCGAACGCCTCGCCGCGATGCGGACAACTGACCGCCACCGCAACGCTAACATCACCGATTTCGAGGTGCCCTAGCCGGTGTTCCAAGATAATGTCGCCGACCGGCCAGCGCCGGCGAGTCTCCGCCTCGATCTCCGCCATTTTTTTTTCAGCCATCGCAGGATAAGCGTCGTAATCCAGAGCCACGGTGACACGTTCGCCCGTAAGATCGCGTACAGTGCCGAGGAAAACGACCACGGCCCCGCAGTCGCCGCGGCGAACCGTTTCGGTGAGGGCATGATAATCAATGAGGTCCCGCGTCAATCGAATCATGCTGCCCTTATTCTAGCCGCCACTCACTGGGGGCAACAGGGCGACCTCGGCGCCATGCGGAATCGCGACATCGTCGTCAGCGAACTCATTGTTGACGGCGAACACCGACTTTTCCACGATACCGGCAAGCTGCGGGTACTGCTTCATGAGCCCCAAGCGCACTTCCCCAACCGTAGCGGCATCGGCGACAGTGATACGATCCGTCCCGAGCTGATCCCGAATCCGAGCAAACAACAGCACGGTCATCACAGCACCAGTTCTCCAATCGGTTCTCGCAAGCGCTCGGCGATCTGCGGCATCAAGCCATACGCCAGGGCAAGATACTGCACGGGATGCAGCGTTCGTTTCTTGCCCACATCTTCCATCTGCATTCGACACGTGCTGCATTCGGAGGAGCCATGCGTGTGCGTCGGTTCGCGAAAACGCGCCAGCATCGGAGCGCCCGCTCGCAGTGATGTTTCGTAGTTCGCCGATTTCAGTCCGAACATACCGGCCATTCCAGAACAAGAAACGTCAAGGGTGTCCGTGTGGAGCGTTGGAATGAGATTGAGAAGTTCCGGCCCCGCCGCCATCCCGCCGAGTGCCTTAACGTGGCATGGCACATGGTGGCTGATGCGAAGGTTTAGTGGTTGAAAGTCGGTGCGCAATCGGCCTTGCCTGTGCAACTGCCGAAGAAACGCCGTCAGTTCGACCGTCCGCTCAGCGACGGAACGCGCGTCGTGGTCCGGCTGAAGGTGAAGATAATCATGCTGCAACATCAACGCGGCTCCCGGCTCCGAGCAAACAATCGGCCAATCGGTGCGTGCCGTATCGCCGAGCACGCGAAGGTTCTCTCGGGCGATTTCGCGAGCGGATTCCACGTCGCCATGTGCCAAAGGCTCCAGGCCGCTCCCCACTTGATCGGCCGGGACATAGACATCGAAACCATGATGGCGCAGTACGGCAACCGTTGCCTCCGCAATTTGTGGCTCGATGTAGTTGGCGTACAGATCGGTAAAGTAAACGACCGTGGGACGGCGCCCGCTCGGTTTGCGTGTCAGGCCGCGGAGTCGCGCGAGGGTCAAGAACGGTCGACTGGCAAACGCCGGCAAACGTCGCGCTTGCGACACTCCGAAAACCTTGTCCAACAGCCAGCGCGTCGTGCGGCTGGCGAGCGCAAGGTTTGCCAGGAACGTCATCGCGCTGCCCAAGCGCAGCACCGTCTCGATATGGGCGAAAAACCAGTCGGAGAAGTCCATGCCGTGCTCGGCGACATTGGCGGCCTTCGCTTCGAGCATCAATTTCGGCACGT
>Ga0194128_10003717_pt1 | contig 23051 bp, 20 predicted proteins | sample TA2KigCa65mmetaG_FD_148650 | JGI IMG/M metagenome (GOLD analysis project Ga0194128, IMG submission 148650) | Freshwater microbial communities from Lake Tanganyika, Tanzania - TA2015037 Kigoma Deep Cast 65m | ecosystem: Environmental > Aquatic > Freshwater > Lake | place: Tanzania: Lake... | reverse complement strand
CAGGGGTGCCAGGTGCAGGCGTGGATGCTGGAGCAGACATGAGTTCCTCCGGGTAACGGCGGGGCTCTTCGGCCAGCCACGCCTGTGGTTCGCTTCTGTAACACTTCGCCTTTTGATCTGTCAACGGGGCGAGCGGAGAGAGATCTATTATTGACAGGACTTGCGCGCTCTGTTACTGGCACCCGGTATGAGGCTATTCTGGAGTAGACAATGACAGTCACCTTTCTGCCAGAACAGGTTGTTTCTTCGGCAGCTATCAAACTTGAACCAACCTATGCGGACATCTGTGATGCGATCACCACGGGAAAAAATAACGCAAGAGTGGCGCGGGTTCGATACGTTTCATCTCAGATTCGAGTCAGTCGATGCGGTGCCGCCCGGAGGATTTCTTCTGACCAAATTCGGTAACCTGTCGGTGATGACGGCGCACATGGCAATGCGGGGAACAGAACCGAGCCCATCCGATATCACCCAAGTCGTAGCCGCCTCGACGATGCTTGTACGTGCCCTCATCTTCGGGGATATCCCGGTATTTGCTGCGAACAATTACTTGGTTCGTGAACAAGGAGCGAAGACCGTCAAGCCTGTTGTGGTGCGGGTCGATGGCACTGCCGATCGAAGTACTGTTTGGCCGAATGTTCCGTAGTTTACGGCAAAAGTAGTGGGGTCATTCAATAATGTCGATCTCATTCCAGTGACCAACACCGACATCATCATCTTTCCTGCAGGAGGTGGCGAGATCCGGTTTTCTTTGAACTTCGCAGAGATAAAGTAGGAAACCTGTCGCACGATGCCTCGTGTATCCGAAAGAGCGTTCATCGCGGAAACGATTGCGATTGGATCCGAACTCTTAGTGGGGGGACGGTCCGACAGCAATTCTCTGTTCATCGCTGACCAGCTTGGGGAGAGCGGGATCGAAGTCCGCTTCAAGTCGATTGTGGGGGATTACCGGCCAGACATTGTGACGGCGATTCAGACGGCGGCACGCCGGGCCGGAATTATCGTGATGACAGGTGGGTTAGGGCCGACGATCGATGACTGCACAAGGGAAGCGGTCGCCGAGATTACAGGACGGAGACTGAATCGACGGAAAACGGCTTTTGAAGGTATGGCAGCCAGATTGGCCCAGTGGGGGCGGACCCCCAATAAAGGGCAACTTCGGCAGGCCCTCATTCCTTCCGGTGCGGTGGTGCTACCGAATTCCGTGGGATCGGCGCCGGGGTTTGCTTTGTCATGGAAGCAAGCTCTCGTGATGGCGTTACCGGGTGTCCCGCGTGAAATGGAAGTGATGATGGTGCAAGAGGTCATCCCATTTCTCACCAAACGATTCAGGGGTTTAGCGACACTTCCGCGGCAGCCTATTCGACGGTCGGTTTTTCATGCTTGGGGCTTGTCGGAAGCCGATATTGATACAAAGCTTCATGGACTCATCGCAAGGGGCACACCGGTCGATCTTGGGCTGCTGGCCTCACCCATGGGCGTGCTTGTATCACTGACTACCAAACTGCATCATTCAGTCGGTCGTACGGTGATTGAGTCTCTTGAGCAAGAAGTTCGGTCACGGCTGGGAGAATGGATCTTTGCCGAAGGGCAGGACACGATGGAAGCCGTGGTCGGGCGTCTGCTGTCGAAGCAAGCACTTACCGTCGCACTCGCGGAGTCCTGTACTGGTGGATTAATCGGCCATCGACTTACTCAAGTCCCAGGATCCTCGGCCTATGTCGATCGTGGTGCCATCTGCTACAGCAATCGAGCAAAGACAGATATGTTAGGCGTCCCTGCTGAGTTGATTGCGAGACATGGGGCCGTCAGCCGAGAAGTTGCAGCAGCAATGGCCAGGGGCATTCGTGAACGATCCGGTGTGTCGATCGGACTCAGTGTGACCGGTATTGCTGGACCGGGGGGAGCAACAGAGACAAAGCCAGTCGGCTTGATCTATGTCGGCCTCAACGGTGGAGTGGGTGAGTCACTCTCAAAAGAATTCCGTTTCCATGGCGACCGTTCGATGATTAAACAACGGTCGTCGCAGGCGGCGCTGGATTTCTTGCGCCGTTGGTTGATCGACAGGGAGATTGAATGATACGAACGTTTCTTGCCGTGGAACTGAGTGAGGAGCTCCGTCGCCAGATCGCGCTGGTGCAACAGGACTTGCAGCCACGGTTTGATGGTGAACCGTTAAAAGCGGTTCGGATCGCCTGGGTACAGCCGTCGTTCATTCATCTCACCATGCGATTTCTCGGCGACACGGACGAACAGTTGCTTGATCCAATCCGTGAAGCCATAGCGACCGTCAGGCGGTCCCATCCGGGCATGCAAATTCCCCTCGAGCGGCTCCAGGCCTTCCCCAATCTTCGGCAGCCACGAGTATTGTGGGTCGGCCCATCTGAAGCATGGTTGAAGAGTAACGCAGCCAAGCAGTTGATGACATTGCATCGTGACATCGAGTCCTGCTGCCGGTCTCTTGGTTTTGTGACGGAGGACAAACCCTTTACGCCACACCTAACCATGGCACGGATCAAGGTCGGTGATCGAGCGGTGGGACAGCGACTTGCCCAGAGCGGCGCCTGTGATCGCGCATTGTCTGTTGGAGTCATCACCGTCGGGCCACTGGTCCTAATGAAAAGCAAGCTCCGCCCGAGCGGACCCGTGTATACGAAACTGTGGGAAGTGGAATGAGGTCCGCGGGACTCACGTCCATTAGGTAAATCGCTCGATCGATAGACCATGTCGTTCTCAGTATTTGCGGAGTAACTCACCCAAAGTGTGCTCCATCGGTCCGATGGGCGGGAGCGTTGAAGAGTTGTTTTAAGACCGTGGAGATATTTAAGGGGAATTCGGGTTTTAAGTGCTATGACTTCAAGCGACAGGCCTTTCTGGAGCCGCCAGCGTTTAAGACAGGCTCCGAGCGAATGGGGCTCCCTGTAATCATGCCCCCCTTAAGTTTCAGCTCAATCCGAGTATGCCTCAATTATGAGAGAAAGCGCGAAGGATGGGTACTTCATAGAAATATAATAGCGCATGGTGGGCTTCAACACGCCGGACTAGGTTTCCCTTTGCAGCTTGGGTATAATCCCTTGGCTTAGATCGGTCACACCCTGTGAGGAGATTCGTATGTCTGAAAACGACGATAAGAAGCGCGCATTGGATTTAGCCCTGTCCCAGATTGAAAAGCAGTATGGGAAAGGGGCCATTATGAAGCTGGGTGCTGAGGATAAACAGGCCGATGTCCCGGCGATTTCTACCGGTTCCTTAGGTTTGGATATTGCGCTTGGCGTGGGTGGACTACCACGCGGACGAGTTATCGAAATATTTGGTCCGGAGGCTTCCGGGAAAACAACGATGACGCTCCACTGTATTGCCGAGGTGCAAAAGTCAGGCGGGGTGGCGGCGTTTATCGATGCTGAACATGCCTTGGACCTCACCTATGCGAAAAAACTGGGTGTTCAGGCCGATGATTTACTGGTGTCCCAGCCGGATACAGGGGAGCAGGCGCTGGAAATCGCTGAGACTCTCGTGCGGAGCGGGGCCGTCGATCTGATTGTGGTCGACTCGGTGGCGGCGCTGACGCCACGTGCTGAGATTGAAGGGGAAATGGGCGATGCCCACATGGGCCTGCAAGCCAGATTGATGTCGCAGGCACTACGAAAACTCACCGCGGCGATTGCGAAATCGTTGACCACAGTGATTTTCATCAATCAGATTCGCATGAAACTTGGTGTCATGTTCGGCAATCCAGAGACGACCACCGGTGGGAACGCGCTGAAGTTCTATTCGTCGGTTCGGCTGGATATCCGCCGGATTGAGTCCATTAAGGAAGGCCAAGACGTGATGGGCAGTCGCGTCCGTGTCAAAGTGGTGAAGAATAAGATGGCGCCGCCGTTCCGGCAGGCCGAGTTTGACATCATGTTCGCCGAGGGTATCTCCAAGACAGGCGAACTGGTTGATTTGGGGGTCGACAAGCGTGTCATCGAAAAGTCTGGAGCCTGGTATTCCTATAAAAGTGATCGAATCGGCCAGGGGCGTGAAGCAGCCCGAGAGTTTTTTAAACGGAATGGTGCCGCCGCACGTGAGGTCGAAATTAAGTTGCGAGAGCTGGCTGGTGTGCCGGGGCGCGGTGAAAAGAAGATTGAAGGGAAGACCGAACACAAAGACGAGAAGCCGGTGACCAAGGGAGATGACAAACGGGCGCATCGGTAAACAGCCGTCGCCATCGACCCTGGACCGATGGATGTCGATCGCGGTGCGTTATTTGGCCCGGCAGGATCGAACGGTCGCCCAGGTTGAGCGATTTCTCACTCACAAGGGTGCTACAACGCCGGAGGCTAGAGAGGTTGTTGCGCGATTGTCCCAACTTCAGTATCTGGATGACCATGTCTATTCCAATCAGTGGATTGAGGCACGACTCGCCAGGCAACCAATGGGGCGAGCCCGACTGGAAGCTGAGTTGCTAGCGCGCGGTATTACCAAGTCCCTCGCCAGCCAAGCAATCCGTGAGGCCCTGCGCGGCCTGAACGAGGAGATCCTGGCACGCCGTGCGTTGTCTATGATGAAACGCGTCGGTCGGTGTGTCACACCTGCACAGGCAATGCGCCTCCTTCGTCAGCGGGGTTTTGAAGATGAAACGGTTGAACGTATAATGCGCAGTTTTCTGGATCGCGAGGATGTAGACCAATGACGCACAGTGCGCGGGAACTCAGACAGTCGTTCATCCGTTATTTTGAACGGCAAGGGCATCAGGCTGTCCCCAGCTCGGTCTTGATCCCTCAGGCCGATCCCACGCTGCTCTTTACCAATGCCGGCATGAACCAATTTAAGCGGGTCTTCCTCGGCGAGGAGTCCCGTCCCTACAGGCGGGCCGTGTCGGTGCAAAAATGCCTGCGCGCGGGCGGCAAACACAATGACCTCGAAAACGTAGGCTATACCCGGCGTCACCATACGTTTTTTGAAATGCTTGGAAACTTTTCGTTCGGCGATTACTTCAAGGACGATGCCGTTAAGTTTGGATGGGAATTTCTGACACAGGCGGTGGGGTTAGCAACAGAGCGACTGTGGGTGACGATCTTTCGCGAAGATGACGAGGCTAACCGTCTCTGGAGGCAAATCGGCGTTTCCCCGTCGCGCATCGTGCGGTGCGATGAGAAAGACAACTTCTGGCAGATGGCGGACACTGGCCCGTGCGGTCCCTGCTCAGAGATCCACTTTGATCAAGGTCCCTCGGTTCCAGGCGACGACCATCCCAACGGTGAGGGCGATCGGGTGATTGAGATTTGGAATCTCGTGTTCATGCAGTTCAACCGCGATACGAACGGCACGCTGCATCCGCTGCCGAAACCGAGCATCGATACCGGGATGGGGCTTGAGCGCCTGGCCGCTGTGGCCCAGGGTGTCCACAGTAACTACGACAGTGATCTCTTTACCCCACTCTTGGCGGCTATTGCGAAACGAGCCGGCACACAGTATGGCCAAAAGGACCTGGCGGACCGGTCTCTGCGCGTGATTGCCGACCATTTGCGCGCGATCACATTTTTAATGACTGATGGTGTGTTGCCGTCGAATGAAGGGCGCGGGTATGTGCTTCGTCGCATTCTCCGCCGTGCTGCGCGCCATGGTCGCCTGCTTGGTATCGTCGAGCCATTTCTGCACGAGCTCAGTGCCACAGTTGTAGAACAGATGGGCAGTGCCTATCCGGAATTGCATATAACGGCAGGCACAGTCGCCGAGGCGACAAGGGGAGAAGAAGAACGATTCATCGCAACGCTCGACCAGGGGTTGCCAATTTTGAACGAACTGATCCAGAAAACCAGAGCAGCTGGCCAAACAATCTTGGGGGGAAGTGACGTCTTCAAACTCTATGATACGTACGGCTTTCCGATCGATTTGATCACCGAGTCCTGTCGGGAACAGGCTATGACGGTTGATGAGCCTGGATTTAATGTGGCAATTGAAGAACAGCGGAATCGCGCCAGGAAGACCGGTGGATTCGAACAAGAGACTGCCAGGCCGGCAGTGGCGGAGTTGGTCAAGCGAATCGGTACCTCGGCATTCGTCGGGTATGAACGACTAGAAAACGACAGCGTGTTGCGCGCGATTTTAAGAGACGAACAATTGGTCAAAGAAGCGATGGAAGGGGACACGGTCGAAGTGGCGCTGGACAGCACCTCGTTTTATGCGGAAGGTGGGGGGCAGGTAGGAGATCAGGGAACATTGGTGGGGCCTGAGGGTGTGGTCGATATCAAAGAAACAACCAGGTCGGCACCGATGCTAATCCTGCACAAGGGAATCGTCCGTCAAGGGCGTATTCGCGAAGGTGAACAGGTGCATGTGACAGTGCATGCTTCTCTGCGCCAGGATACAGCCAGAAATCATACGGCGACGCACTTGGTCCATGCGGCGCTCCGCGACTTGCTGGGCCCTCACGTGAAACAGTATGGATCGTTGGTTGGGCCGAATCGTTTGCGGTTTGATTTCGCTCATTTTCGTCCGCTTTCGACCCGTGACATCGACGATATCGAATCGACCGTGAACGAGGAGATCCGCAAGAACGAGACGGTGCGTACCGAGGTCATGACGATTCAGGATGCAGTGGCGAAGGGTGCCCTGGCGTTCTTTGGCGATAAGTATGGGGAACAGGTCAGAGTGGTGACGGTCGAGTCGTTCAGCAAGGAGCTCTGCGGCGGCACCCATTGCCGCCAAACTGGTGAGATCGGACTGTTTCGCATTGTGTCCGAAGGAGGGGTGGCCGCTGGTGTGCGCCGGATCGAAGCTCAAACCGGCAGCGGTGCCTACGCGCTCATGAAGAAACTGGAAACCGATGTTCGTGAGCTGTCGCACCTACTGAAGGGCGGACAATCAGAATTGGTTGCCAAAACCAGAAAACTGATGACCCAGCTCAAAGATAAGGAGCGGGATCTGGAAGGGCTGAAGTTGAAAATGGCGAGTGGTGCGTCGGTCGCTTCGACTGCCCGGATGATTGCGGGAGTGCCGGTCCACGTGCAACGGACTGATGGGTTGGATGCGAATGAGATGCGGGCCCTGGCGGATCAGGTTCGAGATAAGCTAAAGAGTGGCGTCGTTGCACTGGGGGCGGTGACCGGAGACGCCAAGGTGTCATTATTGGTCGTGGTCACGAAAGATCTGACGGGTCGCCTGAAGGCCGGCGATCTTATCAAGAGCATGGCGGCCGAGGTGGGAGGGACCGGTGGCGGCCGACCCGAGATGGCCCAGGCCGGCGGCAAGGACGCGGACAAACTCGACACTGTGCTGGAAAAAGTTTTTAGCCTAGTCGAAGGTACCCTCCAGCGGTAAAATTATGGCTAATCGAATTCTTGCACTTGATTACGGCACCAGGCGGATCGGTGTCGCGATCAGCGATGAATTAGGCTGGATAGCACAGCCGCTTGAAACATTTGAGCGTCGAACGCTCGAGCAGGATATCGCCTATATTGCGGCTCTGATTCGATCGAACGAGGTTGCTCAAGTCGTCCTGGGGTTACCCCTTCAACTCGATGGCCGTCAAGGGCTGGCGGTTGAAGCGATGCGGGAATTCGCAGCGAAACTGGAAGCATGTTTGCCGGTACCGCTCATTCTGTGGGATGAACGGATGACGACGAAAGCAGCGGAAGATCTGCTGATTGCTGCCGACGTCAGTCGGAAAAAACGCAAGGGCGTGGTGGATCGGATTGCCGCCGCCATACTGCTCCAGAGTTACTTAGCAGCAAAGACGCCAGACTCGTCACGGGATTCGAACAACCAAGCTGATGACGAGACAAACACCCACGCAGAACTCAGTGCCATCGACGAGCCTCCGCATGAAACTACGTATCATACTTATCATACTCGTCGTCGCCGTGGCCGGCGGTCTGGCCTGGTATCAGACGATTCGATGGGCTGAAACGCCGCTGTCCGTTGAAGCCGAGCAGCCTCCCTCCAAAATCGTGGTGATCCCGGAAGGAGCTGCGTTTCAGCGGATTGCCGCCCTGCTTGAGGAAGAACAGATCATCAAGAGCCGCTCCGCCTTTTTGTGGCTGGGGAAATCGCAGGACGCCGAGCGCAAGATCACTCCCGGCGAATATGAACTGCATGCGGCCATGCTTCCAGCTGATATCCTCTCCAAGCTGGTGACCGGCCGTGTCGTCCTGCATGATGTGACGATTCCGGAAGGATACACGATCAACCAAATCGCCGACGCATTTGCCGATCAGCGAATCACCGACAAGACAGAGCTTGCCAGGCTGGCCCACGACAAATCCTTCATGAAGACCCTGGGAATTTCAGCTGATAGTTTGGAGGGTTACCTCTTTCCAGACACCTACCGATTCCCACGGCCCACTGCCGCAAAGGCCGTCCTTAAAACGATGGTTGATCAACTCAGCCACGTCGTGACGGCTGAATGGCGGGCGCGGGCTAAGGAGTTGAATCTGACGATGCATCAGGTGCTGACATTGGCGTCGGTGATTGAGAAAGAAACCAGCGTGGGTGAGGAGCGCCCCCATATTGCGTCCGTATTTCACAACCGGCTGAAGAAACAAATTCCTCTGCAAAGTGATCCAACCGTCATCTATGGGCTACCAAACTTCGACGGCAATCTGCGCAAGAAAGATCTCTCACATACGACCCCCTACAATACCTATCGATGGGCAGGTTTGCCGCCAGGTCCAATTGCGAGCCCTGGTGCGCAATCGATTCGCGCCGCACTGTATCCGACAGCGACGCAGGACTTATATTTCGTCTCAAGGAATGACGGAACACATCAGTTCTCCACGACGTTGACCGAACACAATAAGGCGGTGGAGAAGTATCAGAAACGGCCCTTTCGACGCGAGAATCGCTCTCGGACATTATTGGTTCCTGCGACGAACCAACTTGCCGGGTGAGAAGGAGTGCCTGCACTATGTCGGAATGGAATCTACCGGATCTCATGGATCACACTGTGCTCAAACCTGATGCCACGAGAGCAGACGTTCTCCAATTATGCCACGACGCCCTACAACACGGCTTCACGGTGATTTTTATTCCCCCATGTTATGTGGACGAAGCTGTGGCGGTGGTCGCCAGCTCGGTGATTCGAGTGGGAATTCCGATCGGGTTTCCGTTGGGCGGCCATACAACGAAAACCAAAGTCACCGAATCGGTCGAGGCCGTTGCCAGGGGCGCTCAGGTGCTCGATATGGTCATCAACGTCAGCCGATTGAAGTCTGGTGACCATGACCTGGTACGGCAGGATATTGCGGAGGTCGTATGTGCAACGCCATCCGCAGAACATAAAGTAATTCTTGAAACCTGCTACTTGACGCAGCAGGAAAAGTTAACGGCCTGCCAGCTTGTTGTGGAAGCAGGCGCTGACTATGTGAAGACGTCGACGGGGTTCAGCGCTGCCGGTGCAACGGCGGATGACGTGCGGCTGCTGAAAGCTGCAGTTACGGGGCGCGCGAAAGTCAAAGCGTCGGGAGGAATCAGAGATTGGAAGACGGCGCTCGCAATGCTGGAGGCAGGCGCTGATCGAATCGGCACAAGCGCAAGCCTGAAGATCCTCGCCGAATGGACGGCTTCACAGGGCGGGTGATAACACACTCATGATCAATCGTGTGTTTGTGTTCGTGATTGATTGATTCGGCGTTGGTCCGTGAGAGTTCGATCGGCAAGTGCCGCTGCGCATCGATAAATTGCGTACTGGAGTTCTCGTCATCTTGCTGGGCAACTATAGGTGGGATCTCTCCAAACTGGACAAATTGCCGCCACGAGAATTTGTCCCGCTTCTCGTGACCAAGCCGACTCTGCCGCACGGAGTTGATTGAGGTGATCGAGGCAGTGCCGCCAATTTGAGGCAAACCGTGGCCGAAGAACTGCGCGCCGAGCGCTTGCCGGTCGGAAAGAGCTTTGAAGACACGCTTTGGCTCGGATGAACGATGTCGTACGAAACTCGCATGAAACAACTCGGCCTCACGCTTCCGACGGTTCCCATGCCTGTCGCGAATTATGTACCGGTGGTGCGTGTCGGCGATCTACTGTTCCTCTCAGGCGTCCTGCCCTCTCGTGATGGGCAGCTCACCGTAACTGGAAAACTCGGCGGCGATTTGTCTGTAGAACAAGGAGTTGACGCGGCAAAGACAGCGGCGCTGAATGCGCTGGCAATCGTCAAATTCGAGCTGGGCTCGTTGGATTGTGTGAAACGGATTGTGAAAATGATTGGTCATATTGCTTCGGCTCCCGGCTTCACCGAACAACCGCAGGTCTTAAACGGTGCGTCTGATCTCTTCGTGGAGATTTTTGGTGAAGCCGGTCGGCACGCGCGAGTTGCTGTCGGCGCCGCTGAGCTCCCCCGCCGAGCACCGGTGGAAATCGAGTTGATCGTGCAAGTGGAGTCATAGCTCCTCTTCAGTTTCTCTTTTCCTCACCTCACGAGCTATCACGACCCGATGCTTCTCCTGCCTTGACTTTCAAAAAAATCGATCGTTATAGTCCAGCGAAGACACTTGAATCGGACGGTAGCGCGACAAACGAATGTACGCCGTCGTCCCTATGCATTTCGGAAAGGATGTTATGAAGATAGTTGGGGTAGTGATGTCCTACGTTATCTTTCTTGTCAGTCTCGCACCCCAGGCTCAAGCAAGGCCTCACGCAATCGAAGTATCCGCGTCATCGCTGTCACCCGGTGCTACGCTGTCGCTGAGCGGAACCGGATTCGGGGTTTTCCAATCGGTCCATGCCAATAGAGTGACCGTGAATGGGGTTGCCGCGTTGATCCAACGATGGGATCCTGGCCTGATTGAAATCAAGGTGCCTTTCAAGGCCACCACGGGGCCGGTGGAAATCGTCGCGGGTAAAAAAAAGATACGGGCCGGCGCTATTACGATCGTGGCACCTCAAATCGATGCCCTCATCCCAGCGGAAATTGAGCGGGGTGCGATACTGCGCATTACGGGTAAACATTTTGGAACGACGGCGGGTGCGCGTGACCCCAATACGATGTTTGGGGTCAATGATGTTGTGATCGGAGGAATCGTCACCAGACCCAAACGCTGGAGGGACAATCAGATTGAGGTGGAAGTCCCAGCCAACGCACAGGCGGGTGACGTCATTGTGCGACTGGCGTCATCCGATCCGTTACCGGACGGCTCCTGCTGCGCGCCAGTCGAATATAGAAAGAGCAATGCTGTTCCACTGGCGTTAATTCCGGCAGTCCGGGTCGATCCGATCAGCGGGCCGGTAGGGACAAAAGTGGTGCTATTCGGGAAGGAATTTGGTGTCGTCAGAAATCCAAACGACGCCGTCTTTATCGGAGACCGCCCGATGACAATCGCCCAGTGGAAAGACGACGTCATTGTCGTACATGTGCCGCTTGGCGCAGAGTCAGGCTCCCTGGTGCTTCAAAACGGAATGCGCCGCCGGACAGTAGCCCAATTCACCGTCCATGTTCCAAAGGTGGCAACGATCAGCCCCCTGCAAGCCCCCATTGGCACATTACTCCGTATCAACGGCGAACACTTCGGAGCCTATTCCGAAAGCGGTGCGACCCCGTATAACTTTATGGATTTCAATACGGGCAACAACCGCGTGGACATCGGTGGCGTGCCGGCCATCATCTACCGGTGGAACGACAATCGGATCGATGTCTGGGTGCCCTATAGTGCAAAGAGTGGGAAAGTGATAATTTATCGTGGTGCGAATCGTCCAAACGCGGACGGGCTGTGTTGCGCTGAACAGAGCGCCATCGCCACCGAAGCCGGCGAGTTTACCGTCGTCACACCGGTCATCGAGTCGTATTCGCCAACATCGGCCGGGTTGGACGACCTTGTGACAATCAAGGGCGCTGGCTTCGGTGTATTTCTCAAAACCGCTGAACATACGGATCTGGGGTTGAGCCAAAAATCCTATAAGCGTAGGACGGATCTTGAAATCAACGAATCGGATGATGCTGCGACCGTCGTGACCAACGTTTCGCGAACAGAAGTGTTATTCAATGGCGCGGCGGCAATAGTGCAATCCTGGACCGATTCAGAGATCATCGTTAGAGTTCCTCATCGCAACCTCTATGGCATCGGAAAGCGTGGAGAGTTTTTCGATAACCTGGCGACGGGGCCACTGGTCGTTCGCCGTGGTTCGTGGGACGTGCTTCCCGACGGGACCTGTTGTTTGCCGAAACAGTGGCACACGATCGAAGCCGGACCATTCACAATCGAGGCCAAAGGCTTGCCCGACTCCGGATATTTCAATTCCAATCGACCAGACGCCAATACCAACCAATGAAACGGTGGATGCGTCTAGCCTTGCTCATAGGCCTCGCCGTGGCTGTTTCCGGTGTGGACTTATGGGCGGGGAACCCAGTTCTTTCCGCTGAACCGCAACAACCAAAGACTGAAGCAACGCTCTTGGGACTTCAGTTCCGTACCCCACAGCGTGGTTGGGCCGTCGGGTCTGGCGGAACCATCCTCAAGACCGTCAATGGCGGCAAGGGTTGGAAGAAAGTCGTCAGCGGGACATCTGTCCTCTTGACCAATGTTCTTTTTATCGACGGAAAGCGGGGTTGGGTGATTGGATCGAACGGAACGCTGCGGATCAGTACAGACGGAGGAGATTCCTGGAGACCGGTCAGTGTGGGTACCGAAGTGCCGCTTTATGGGATTTCGTTTCCAACGCCCGCACATGGGTGGATCGTGGGCGGTAACGGCATGATTCTGCACACGCACGACGGCGGAACCTCCTGGCATGAACAGTCCAGCCATACGAACGCGACGCTCTATGCCGTAGCGTTCAGCTCTGAACAACATGGTGTCGCGGTGGGCGCGGTCGGGACTACACTCGTCACGCTCGACGGAGGCACGACGTGGACCGCGCACGGTTTCCTCGGCGGGGTGACGCTGTTCGGTTTCGAATGGTCCGACTCCATGATTGGATGGGCCGTCGGCAACGCGGGAGCACTCTTTCAGACCACTGACGGCGGTCTCCATTGGACGGATCGCACGATACCATGCCTGCAGACCTGTACCAAACCGATTGACCTCTTGCGCGTCCGCTTCACTAGTCCACAAACCGGATGGATCGTCGGGGAACGGGGCATAGTATATCGTACCAACGATGCAGGATTTACCTGGCAGGAGTTACGCTCGATCACCGACGTTTCGCTCTTCGGTTTCTCATTTTCCGATGCCTCCCACGCGTGGGCTAGCGGAGAGCGTGGGACCATCATCGAGCTGAAACCAAACCGGTAAACGAGAAAGAATTGTATCCGGCCGTCAAGCGCTCGATGAGCAGACAGATGACCTTGATATCAGACCAACCAATCATCGTGAAAACGTGAGGGAACAGCCAATCAGGCTTCAGCCTCTTCTTTACCTTCCCAGAGGACTAAGATCACACCGGTTATGGCCCACGCTGCGGTGATCAGCCATAAGACGCTGAACGACGTATCCGCGGCTAGAAAAACCGGCTCAGAAATCAGTCCAGCAATCATCAACATAACCAGCCCGATCCAGTTATACCAACGAAGGCCCATTGGATTGCCTCCTTTGGTTGATGGTGTCCTTGACTCTGTAGAGCGGATTATAGTCCTTCTTCGACAGAAATGGCTAAGTGGAGAGATGTCTAGGTACAACATCTTGTATGATTGAGTAGTCCGATTGACTGGAATATACCTGTAGGCGGTGGATGAGTGGCAGCCGTAACGTCTGATTAAGGCGTTGTCTCGTGTGAGGCGGGAGGGGGTGACGCTCCGTGGCGAGCAATTGCTCCTCTCCCCATGTAATTGTCTCGCCTTCACTGGATAAGGTCTTAGCCAGATCCGGTAGTGGGAGACTGACCTTCACGCCGATCCCCACAGAAGATGTGCGATGGCACAGGGTCGAGCATCTCTTAAATGAAAGATTAGTCAGACGACCCTCTCCTACGCATAACTCCCATCCAAAGATAACAGGATAACGCATGCGGTATTGCAGATAGGTCCGGCGATAAGATGGACTTGTCATCGCGCCTTTCTTGCGATGAGATTCTAGTGAGACTGACATCAGCGCAGTATCCTACCTTTTGAGGAAAGATCGTGTAAGACTTCTCCACACCACGAGACAGGAAAGAACTGGGCCAACCATCGTATTCCTTCGAGAGTGAGGAGGACTACCGCTCAGAGACCAGCGGCTCTCTGTCATTTATGATGAAGGCCGTGGATCAACACTGAATATTGCCGAAAAGAAGCGTGGTTTCTTCTCATAAAACCCGCTAAGCTGCGCCAACTGGAGATGTTTTCATGCAGGAGGCACTTGGTTGGCAACGATTCCCATTATACGCACAAGTGCTCCTCGCCGTGATCTGTGGGACGACGCTTGGCCTGATCTTCGGGCAAGAATCCTATCTGAACGGCCTACGAAATGAGCAACTGGGCCAACTCGGGCTCTGGGTGGTCTGGATTCTGAAGACGCTAGCCGTTCCTCTCATCTTCTTCGCAATTATGGATTCGCTGATCCGGGCCAGTTTACCGCTGCGCCAGGGCGCAAAACTCATCACGATTTGCCTGATCAACGTTTCCGTAGCGATGATTATTGGCCTTACGATCATGAATCTCTGGGAGCCTGGAAAATCATGGCATGGCCATGTGGAGGACTTACTTCATGTGGTACCAAGCACGAGTAGCAAACCGGCCATCACTCCCTCGGAGCATCCGCTTGAAGATCTCCTGGCCTATATCCCGCGGACGATTGCAGACCCTTTTCGCAGTAACAACATCATCGGTGTCGTGCTATTGGCCCTTACACTTGGGCTGACGCTGCGAAGGGCTCGAAGCAAGATGGGCCAGGCCGGCGGACCTCTTGATTGCATGGCCTCCGCCATTGAGCGTATCTATGGGGGGATGGTCACCGTACTCTGGTGGGTAATTCTGACGGTGCCATTTGCCGTGTTTGGCGTTGTGGCCCACGTCGTCGGAAAATCGGGAATGGGGGTGTTCTCCGCACTCTGGATCTTTCTCATTGCCATGCTTCTGGGCTTGGCAATCCATGCGTTACTCTACTATCCCATGGTGGCGTGGGTCGTCGGAAAGAAGTCCCCCAAGGTCTACGTCGGTAAAGGGGCCGATGCCATCTTGACCGGCATATCCTGCAACAGCAGTCTGGCAACCGTGCCGATCACGTTACGCTGCCTTGAACGGATGCGCGTCTCGTCTCAGTCGGCGCGCCTTGCCGCTTGCGTCGGAACGAATCTCAACAACGATGGCATCACGCTCTACGAAGCCATGGCAGCACTGTTTCTGGCTCACGCACTCGGCTACGACTTGCCAATGTCCAAACAGATCGTGATTGTCGTGGCGTCCATCATTGCCGGCGCTGGTGTGGCCGGCATTCCAGAAGCGGGCATGATCGTGCTCCCGCTCGTTCTTGCAGCCGCTGAACTGCCAGATCACGTCATCCTCGCCGCCATTCCTTTGATCATGACCGTGGACTGGATCATCGCCAGAGCACGCTCCGGTGTGAACGTCATGAGCGACATGCTCGTTGCCATTCTGCTGGACGCCGGCACGACCACTCCATCCGAGAAGCCTCTTTCATAGAAACAGGATAGTTTTGTGCCGACGATACAGTCCTCGATTGGCACAAAGCGGATTAAGCACTCAGGACTCACGATCCAATACCCAGTCATCAAATGTGGGGATGCAAGACCTTAGGTAGCCCTTTTCGTTTCAGCCTCACCAATATTGACAGCATTTTTCCGGGTGATTAGCCTTAAAGATATCTTCCCTTGCAAGACTGTGTATCGATCTAGAAAGAATCTCAGGGAAAGTACCCCAAAGTAGTACTCTGGCATACGAGCCGAGGAACATCTCCTGCATTTTAGAATGTGTACCACCCAGTGAGTTCAGGAAACGTCCTCCTACTCTTGCATCTCATTCTCTTGCCACCTACAATAGAAATTCTTCTGTAACTCCTTGGCTTTTTAACTATTTCCGGTTCTTTCGACGGTAGACGAGAGAGGGGCTGATTCTCGATGAAAATAGAGTACTCGAAGGGTACGAGAGCTTCAAAAGAGCTCATGCTGCTGAATCGCCAGCAATTCGACGTCTCCAGCGGTCGGAAGATGAAGGTCCTGCTGATCTTCCCACCGGATTGGTTTCCCAGTGAACCCTATCTGAGCCTCCCTTCTTTGACTGCCGTCCTCCGACAGGCCGGCCATACGGTGATCCAAAAAGATATCAATCTCGAGATGTGGGACTGGTATTTCAGTGAGGACTTCCTCAAGAAAGTTCTGCGTCGAGTCCCGTGCCAATTGGACCGGCTACGCAAGCTCTCTACCAAACGGGAGTTGACTGAAGCCGAGAGGGATTTGCAGCTCGCGCTCTGCGATATAACGCATCGGAAGATCGAGGAGTTGATCGAAAAATCAGAACAGGCCAAGGCTATTATCCGTGGAAAATTATTTTATGACATCAATCAGTTAGAGTTGGCACTTCAAGTATTACAAGAAGTTACGATGGTCATTTCGATGGCCTATGCGCCGGCGCGAATTTGTATGCCGCCAGCAGAAACAAATCTTTCCTACAAGGTTTTCGTCTCATCCGACATTATCGACGCGGTAAACGACGTCCAAGTCAATATCTACCGCGACGTCTTCGACCAGTTGGTCAAGCCGGTAATCGAAGCTGAACAGCCGGACGTAATCGGAATCTCGATCGTCCTTCAGCAGCAGATGTTCGCGACCATGACATTCTGTGCCCTCATCAAGCAGCACTTTCCACAGATCCATGTGACGATCGGTGGCAATACGGTGACACGCCTTCGCGATATGCTGCCGCAATCGCCGCTCTTTCAATACTTCGATAGCGCGGTGGTCTATGAAGGGGAGACGGCGTTTGTGCAGTTAGTCTCGGCCGTGGGAGCGAAACGCAGTCTGGCCGATGTCCCCAATACGATATATAAAGACGCCACCGGCATTCACGACTCTACGACGAGCTATGCCGAAGATCTGCATAGGCTGCCACCGCCGGATTTCGACGGCCTGCCACTGGATAAGTATTTTGTGCCGACCAAAATCCTGCCGTATCTGGCGACGCGCGGCTGCTACTGGGGCCGCTGCGAGTTCTGCGACCATGGTGAAGGCTACACGGCCGGCTATCGGTCTAAAAAGATCCAGGATATTTTGAGCGAGATTGTTTATCTACGTGACAAATATGGCGTGACACATTTCCATTTCACCGATGAGTCCTACCCTCCCGCGCTGTTTCGGAAACTAGCCAAGGGGTTAGTCGAATCCAATATGGGGATATTTTGGACGACGCATATGCGCTTTGAGAAGAGTCTGCTGGAAGACACTGTCTGGCAAGATGCGAAAGCGTCGGGCTGCCGCTATCTCCACTTCGGCTACGAATCAGGCGTCGAGCGGGTGCTCCAGCTGATGGATAAGGCGACGACGACCGAGGTGATGACCAAGCATCTTAAGCTAACAGCGGAGGCAGGGATCTGGAACCACTGTATGGGCTTCTTTGGCTTTCCCGGCGAAACAAAGGAAGAGGCCTGGCAGTCGGTGCAGTTCTTGGAACAGAACAAGGAGCATGTGCATTCGTTGGGGTTCGGCACATTCGATCTTGGGCGGCACAACCCTGTCGCGAAGCATCCGGACAAGTGGGGCGTAACCGCCTACAAAAATCCAGAATGGGACTTGGCGCTCGACTATTACTACACGGTCAAGAACGGCATGAGCATCGAAGAAGCCGAGCGGGTATTTCAGGAATTCGAGCGGAATCACTATGCAGGCTGGGATCTGCGGCTTTACATCCGCGAGTATAACTTTCTGTATATCTGCAAATTCGGTCTCGTCAAATTGCCGGATATGCAGTATCGGACAGTCAAAACAGCCGGAGTGACGACGCTGGTGGAGAAAATGTGATGGGCGCATTTTTGTGAAGGGTGAAGCGGAAGCGCAAACAGCGCAGTGGCTCATTCTTCGTCATCCATATCTTGCGAGATACGCTTCACGAACAACACTTCCTGTATGACAAGTATGAGTAGCCTAGTTCAAATAGATGGATTAGCCCCACTGGCCAAAGCAGACCGAAAGAAATCGAAGGTCATGCTCTTGTTTCCACCCGAATGGGTGCCGACGGCACCGTATTTGGCGCTGCCCTCGCTGACTGCCGTGTTGCGCGAAGGAGGGCATACGGTCATTCAGCGCGACATCAACATCGAGATGTACGACCACTTCTTCAGCATGGAATTTCTCATCTGGGTTAAGGGCCGGTTGGGGATGCAGCTCAAGCTGCTGCAAAACAAGGCCAAGGCCCGAACCTTGACGGAACGTGAGGTCAATCAGAAGGCTGTCCTCGAACAGGCCTATGCCGCAGACATCTTCGATCTGGCAGAGCGGGCTGAAGATGCCAAGGCGATTGTGCGTGGCGAGCAGTTCTACAATGCCGACAAACTAGAATTGGCGCTCAATACCTTCCGCGAAGCCATGCAATACATTTCGGCTGCCTATTATCCTGCCTCACTCGTGTTCTATCCGATGGAAAGCAACTTGGGCTATCGGCCCGGTGTCTCGAAGGAAGTGTTGGCCTTCCTCGAGGATGAACAGGTGAACGTGTACCGCGAGATCTGCAACCGACTGGTGTTGTCCTCCGTCCAAAAGGAGCAGCCGGATGTCGTGGGCATCTCGATCGGCACGCAGATGCAACTGCTGGCTGGTCTGACCTTCTGCAAAATGATCAAAGACACGTTCCCGCAGATTCAGATCGTGGTCGGCGGCAATGTCATCACGCGGCTGCACGAAGACCTAACCAAGCATGAGGAATTCTTTACACATGTGTTCGATGCCGCCATTCTCTACGAGGGCGAGCATGCGTTACTCTGGTATATCGAAGCGTTGAATAACCAACGAACACTGGAGTCCGTCCCAAACTTGATCTATCGTGACGCGACCGGTCTCCATCAGAGCCAGGAAGTCTATACCGAAAAAACCACGGCGTTACCATTGCCGGATTTCGACGGCTTTCCGCTCGATTCCTATTTTGTGCCGGAACGGATTATTCCCTATCTGGCGACGCGCGGTTGCTATTGGGGGCGCTGCACGTTTTGCGATCATGGGCAGGGCTACTTTGACCAATTCCGCGGGCAAACGGCGCACTTTGTCGTGGAACAAGTCAAAACACTGCGGGATCGCTACAATTGCCATCACTTTTTATTCAGCGACGAGTCTTATCCCCCAGCTCTGTTTAGGAAAGTGGCCAAACTCCTGGTCGACCAACAGGTCGGCATTAAGTGGACAACGTTGATCCGATTTGAAGAAACGTTACAAGATCAGGCTCTCTGGGATCTCGCCGCTGAATCCGGCTGTTGCACGCTGTACTACGGCATGGAATCTGCCAACGAGCGGGTGCTGAATCTCATGGACAAACATGCCACCAAAGACGTCATCCAGCAGAATCTCCAAATGGCCGCGCAAGCGGGGATTTGGAACCACGTGATGGCCTTCTATGGATTTCCCGGCGAGACGATTGACGAAGCGATGGAGACGCGCCAATTCCTGCTCGAAAACCAGCCCGTGATCCATTCGACTGAGCTGTTCTACTTCGTGGCTTATCGGCACACCCCGATGGTTCGTCATCCTGAGCAATTTGGCATCTCAATCCACAAGCAAGAGGAGTACGATCTCCCCCTCGACTACTATTACACGCTGAACGAGCCGGGCGGGATTTCCTGTTTGGACGCGATGCAACTATGTGAAGAGTTCTATAAGCACGATTTCCATCCTTGGGCCGTTCGGGTGAACGCACGGGAGCATGTCTTCCTCTATATCTCTAAATTTGGGACGAACCGACTACCGCAAATCTATGCGCAACGGACCCAGACTGACTCTGTGGATGCCGTCTCTGGTCTCGTCACCTGGCCAGTCGCGGCAAGCGGCGGAGGGGACGACGGCAAAGAGGGCATGGCGCGTGTCGTCAGCCATGGGAAGAGGTAACACGTCGCTCGTGAGGCGAATTTCGCATTTCGCAAGCGGCTCGAGGCAATCCTGCTTGCGCGTCACGCTTCACGAAACACGAAATACATCTCCCGGAGGCACCCGTGCCTGAACAGCATTCACTGAAATTCTACCAGGCCGACGTGTTTACCTCCCAACCGTTTGGCGGCAATCCGGTCGCTGTTTTCCCTGACGCGAGCGGTCTACTCGACGAGCAGCTTCAGAAAATCGCCCGCGAGATGAACCTCTCGGAGACGGTGTTTGTGTTTCCTCCAAGAGACCCAGCCGCCGTCGTGCGACTGCGGATCTTTACGCCCACCCAAGAAATTCCCTTTGCCGGGCATCCGGTCATCGGGGCCATGCATGTTCTGGCGCAGATTGGCACCCTTGTGCTCGCTGAGGCAATTACTCATATCGTCTACGAGTGCAATATCGGGATTTTCCCTGCCGAATTACACGCCTGCGATGGGCAGGTGATTCGGATCATCATGACCCAACCACAGCCACAATTTTTGGAGAAGGTCGAAGACACGGAAACTCTCTACATGGTTGCCGGGGCCTTGGGGATTTCGAACCAGATAATGACCGAGGCGAAGTGGCCCGTCCAAGGCGTCTCGACCGGACTGCCTGTCTTGATTGTTCCAGTCCGCACACTCACCGAGATTCGATCCATCATCCCAAACGATAAAGCGATTGTGGATCTTTGCAGCCGCTTCGGGACCAACGGCATCATGGTCTTCACGACAGTCACGGTCGAGCCGTATGCCAACGTGCATGCGCGCATGTTCGCGCCCGTGATTGGCATTTCTGAGGATCCTGCTACGGGCAGTGCCGGCGGCGCGCTGGGCGCCTATCTCGTCGAAAATGGGGTAGTCGAAATCTCGCCCAAGACGGACATCATTATCGAGCAAGGCTACGAGATTTATCGGCCCTCCAGCATCCTGGTACAAATCGAGTTGAACGACGAGATTATTCAGTCAATAAAGGTCGTGGGGCAGTGCGTGATCGTCGCGGAAGGGGTGTTGAAGTTTTGACTTCATGAGTCCCGTCTATAAGTTTAAGGGAAGCCGGTGTGGTTGTCCTCCTGCTCGCTGAACGCGTACACAAGATCCAGCGTATTGGTAGGTTACGGGCGATGCTCGTTCAATGCGCACAATTGAGTGTCAACCAAACGGTCTCCTAGTGCGTTTGATCATCCTGCGGTTTCATAATTTGCGCAAGGAGAGTGTACAGACATGAAAGCCGTTATTTTTAGCGAGCATGGTGGGCCGGAGAAACTGGTCTATGGCGAGGTGCCTCAGCCGGTGATCGGTCCGGGCGAGGTACTGATTCGGGTGAAGGCCTGTGCACTCAACCATTTGGACATCTGGATTCGGCAGGGAAATCCCTCGTATCCCATTTCGCTCCCACACATTTCAGGTTCTGATATCGCAGGAGTCGTGGAGGAAGTCGGAGTTCAAGTGGAAGGGGTGATTGTCGGAGACCGTGTATTGGTTTCACCTGGCGTGAGTTGTTGGCGTTGTGAATTTTGCCTGACCGGCCGTGACAATTTGTGCCAATCCTATTCACTCATTGGCGGAAAGATGCATGGAGGCTATGCGGAATATCTCAAGGTTCCTTTTAGAAACATTCTGCCAATGCCGGAGAACCTGTCCTTTGAACAGGCTGCAGCATTTCCCCTTGTATCGGTGACGGCATCACACATGCTGTTTGCCTTGGCGAGGGTTCAGCATGGAGAAACCGTACTGATCATGGGAGCTGGCAGCGGCGTCGGAAGCATGGCTGTTCAGTTGGCCAAATTGGTAGGGGCGCGGGTCATCACAACAGTCGGAAGTGATGAGAAGATTCCCAAAGCGGTGATTCTCGGTGCCGATGCCGTAATCAATCATGCCAAAGAGAAAGTCGCGGACCGTGTGAAGTTGCTAACCGAAGGGAGAGGGGTTGATGTGGTGATTGAGCACGTCGGCCCGGAGGTCTGGGACGCCTGCCTCCGTTCGCTGACCAGAGGCGGCCGGCTGATAACCTGTGGCGCGACGACCGGTGCGGCGGTTCAATTAGATCTTCGTCATATTTTTTCTCACCAACTCACCGTCAAAGGGTCCTATATGGGCACACGTGCCGAATTGGTCAAAATCGTTGACCTGATGGGTCAAAAACGGCTGATCGCCGTGATTGATCGAACCTATCCATTATCGGATGCTCAGGCAGCGCAAGAGCAGATGTTGAGCCGAAACTTCTTCGGAAAAATCGTCCTCGAGTGTTGAAGCTACAGAGTCTGAGCATCGCGGGTCTGTCAGAGCGTTCTTTCAAGCACGTTCAGTTTAAATTTATGGAGGACGCTGGGGTCGCTGTTGCGCCGATCGTGAGCAAGTATCCCAAATCCGTCGGACCGAAATCGTTAGTTGCCTCTGTGGCTAAAGACATGCGTCAGGCATGTGTTGGTTCATTATTGGCCAAGCGAGGCGAGGGACCGCCTTCGTTGGGAGTGTGACGGACACAGACGTGATGTGAAGGACCGTGGCAAGTGACAAACCGTTGGGCAAGTTGATGGTGGAGAAGAGCATGACGACCTCTATCTGCACGATCAAGAGAAATGAGTCGGTCAACGAGGCTCAGGGCATGATGGCCGAGCTAGGCGTATGCCACCTCAGCGTGACAAAAGGCAGCGAAGTCGTCGGGAATATCTCCGTGCGCAACCTCCTGGTTCACTACAAGCGTCGCGCGCACTCGAAGATCGCTGAAGAGGTGGCCTCCGAGGAACCGAAGATCACGAAGGATTGAGCTTTCCTCCTAGCATTCAGTTGTCAGTTTTTAGCTAAATCATAGGGCAAGATCGCAATCTTTCGATTGATCCGAATTTGACAGCTGGTTGCTAAAAGCTGATCGTCTAATTATTTCGTGAGCTGTTGCACCAGATGGCCAAGTTTCGGAGGAATGAGCTTCTCCACTTCCAGTCGGACGGCGTGTTCGGAGCCGAGAAGAGAAAAGATCACTCGGCCGTTGATGGTCCCAGCCATGGCGCGCGTCATGATGGCGACTGAGCCGATCTCCTGATAGGACAGCATGCGGAAGAATTGGCCGAACCTCTCCAGCCACTTTTCGAGCATTGCATCCACGGA
>Ga0194128_10003716_pt1 | contig 23052 bp, 37 predicted proteins | sample TA2KigCa65mmetaG_FD_148650 | JGI IMG/M metagenome (GOLD analysis project Ga0194128, IMG submission 148650) | Freshwater microbial communities from Lake Tanganyika, Tanzania - TA2015037 Kigoma Deep Cast 65m | ecosystem: Environmental > Aquatic > Freshwater > Lake | place: Tanzania: Lake... | reverse complement strand
CCATTTGAGTATCGTCCTTCTTTTGCTCCACATTGGACAAGAGAAGATGTTAGTAAATGGGTTACAGAATTTGAAAATACCAAGTGGGATTTTGTTGAACCAAGATCAATGAAGAAAGAATAAATTATGACACCGAAAATTTATCCAAAACCTCAAGAGAAATTCCAACATTACAAAGGTGGCCAATACGAGGTGATTTGTATGTGTAATCATACAGACACAAATGAACCATTGGTAATTTACAAATCATTATCATTTGGTTCACAATACGCAAGACCATTTTCTGAATGGTACAATCAAGTTGATACACGTAAAATTGCAGGAAAAGAATATAAGGTTCTAAGATTTGAAAAAATATAAACAACTAACAGCGGTCAGTTTAAAATGAATATAATGGTAATAATAATTATTTTTTGGATTATAATATTAGTTTGGTTATTTTGGGATATTATACGTGACTGTACATACAAAATTAATAAATGGTTTGAAATAAATTTAGGTTGGTTTTTTATCAACGGTCACAAATTATCAGCATGGATAAAACATTTAAATAAAAAATATGGCAAAAAATAACATTGAACACGATTATCTTAAACTACTATATGATGTGTTTAAGAGTGGAGAATTAAAAGAAGGTAGAAATGGCAAGATACGTTCCGTATTTGGAAGACAGATTCGTCATGATATGAGTTTAGGCTTTCCTTTACTCACAACCAAAAAAATGTATTGGAAAGGTATCGTAACTGAGTTATTGTGGTTCCTCCGCGGTGATACAAACATCAAATACCTTGTTGATAATAATTGTCATATTTGGGATGGAGATTGTTTTGCTAACTACATAAAAAATAACCCAAACGCAGATGAACAAATGATTAGCGATGCTGGTCAGATGGTAAATATAAAAGAATGGTTCATTAACAAAATCAAAACCGATAATGAGTTCGCTAAGAAGTGGGGTGAACTCGGACCTGTGTATGGGGCCGGTTGGCGTAATTGGAATGGTGAAATAGACCAAATCGCAAACCTAATCAACGAACTTAAAACAAATCCAGACTCAAGACGACTAATGGTTTCAGCTTGGAATGTAGGTGAATTAGACCAAATGGTTCTTCCACCTTGTCATTATGGATTTCAAGTTTATACAAGAGAGTTGACCTATAATGAAAGATGTGATTTGTATATTAAAAAATATGGAGAGTTTGATATTCATCCCTTTCAGGGTAAAGATGTTGTTATGGACGGATTTAATATTCCAAAACGAGCAATCTCTCTAATGTGGAATCAACGTTCAGTAGATACATTCTTAGGTTTACCATTTAACATAGCATCATACGGACTTCTACTTACAATTTTAGCAAAAGAAGTCAACATGGTCCCTGACCAACTAATTGGTAATTTAGGTGATATACACTTTTATCTCAACCATCTTGAACCAGCAAAAGAACAATTAAGGAGGGAACCGTTTGAGTTACCAACCTTGAATCCATTTCCGATTTATCAGGGAACAAAACCAGGTATCGAATGTTATGTGGTTAGTGATTTTACGCTCAAAAATTATAAATCACACGAAACAATTAAAGCACCTTTATCCAATTAAAAAAATATGAAATCATTTAAAATCGCAATAGGTTTGGGGTTATTAAATTTTATACATGGAATGTTCCACATAGTTCAATTTATACAAAGTGTTATATTAATTAATGAGGTGCATGAAACACATTCGGTGTGGTTTTCAATTTTATGGGCTGGTATTGGATTATTATCATTAATTATTGGAGTAAAAGATTATTTACACCATAAAAAGTGTAAAGATAAAAATTACTATAACCAATGAATAAAATTTTAGAAATTTTCAAACAATTCAAAACTGAATTGATGTGGATTTATTTATTTATGTTGATAACAGAGTTATCAATTCTTGCAACACCTTTTCTTCTTGGAAAGAGTATTGATGGGTTAATAAACGGAACTTGGTACTGGTTAATATTTCTTGCACTTTCATACTTTTTATCAAACTTTTTTAACTACAAAAGAATGGTATATGATACAAAAGTTTATACAAAAATTTATAACAGTATTGTTTTTAGATTTCTTAAAAAAAATAATTTTGATTTATCTACAAAAATGGCAAGAACCGATATGGCTCATCAGATAGTTGGTGTTTTAGAAGGTTATGTTCATTATTACATTGCAACAATTGTTACAATTTTAGGGTCTATTGGATTTATTTATTCTGAAAATTGGAGAGTTGGATTACTTGTAACTTCAGGATTCATTATAATACTTCTTGCAGTTTTAGTTTATTATAAAAAAATTAAACAAGCAATTAGGGTTAGAAATAGCCAATATGAAAAAAAGGGAGTTGCCCTAGACAAGGGTTATTTAGATTCTGTTTCTTTTTTCAAGCGGAGAAGAAAATTAGAAATTTACGAATCAACATTACAAGGTAAAAATTGGTTTTTGATTGGATCAATCAAGAATTTATTTTTATTTTTAAGTATAATTCTTCTTGTTACAACAACAGAAAACATTACAATAGGAAGTGTAATTACGGTTTACTCTTATGTTAACAATTTTATGATTTCATTGTTATCGGTACCAGTTGCGGTTGAAATGTTTTCAAGATTAAATGATATATTAAAAAGAATAAATTAAAAAATTATGACTAATCAAAACAATTGGGATTATTCACAATTATCACATGTAGACTCCTTACAACAAAACAAAACAAAATTCCAAATAGGAGACAAGGCGGTAAAACTAAAAGGGTATAAGTTTCCATGTACGATTGTGTCCGTATTCAAAACAGTAGATGGAAATGTCCGAGTGGTAGGTGAGTTGGACGATTATGGATTACTACATATTTTTAACGAAGAACAATTAGAAAAAGCAAATTAATATGGATTACGGATAAGAGTTTAGAAGTTTCGCAAAGAGCGAAGGAATTAGTTCACTGGCGTTAGACCAGTTTGAAGCATCATTAACACCATACATTTTGGAGGAAAGAGAGTTGAGAGCAACTCAAATTGATATTTTCTCAAGATTGATGCGTGATAGAATTTTGTGGTTATCAGGACTTGTTAATCAACACATGTCAGATATCGTACAAGCACAATTATTGTTCTTAGATTCGGTTGAGAATAAAGATATTACACTTTACCTCAATAGTCTTGGAGGATCTGTCATGTGTGGTCTTGGTATTGTGGACTTAATGAACTATGTGAGTTCTGATATTGTGACTACAAACTTAGGTATGTGTGCATCTATGGGATCTGTTTTATTATCATCAGGAACAAAAGGTAAACGATCATCATTGATCCATGCCAAAATAATGACTCACCAAGTTAGTCATAGAACACAAGGAAACATCCAAGACACACGAATCAACCAAATGGAAGGTGAAAAGTATAACTACATTCTATTCAAGATCTTGGCGGAAAACTGTGGAAAATCATTCCAAGAGGTATTAGACTTCTCAAGTCGTGACAGATGGTATAGTTCAGATGAAGCTGTAGAGTTTGGACTTATTGATGAGGTTATTGGGTCGGACAAAAATAAATCAATCACAAACTACTTAGAAGGGTTTGATGATTACTACAAGAAAGAAGTATTGGGTGTGAAGTAATTTACACTCATACAATTTAATTTATAATTAATAAATGAAAAACATAAAAAAATTAGTTATTGGTGGTTCTGGTTTTGTTGGTAGCATTATAGTAGAAAAATTAATTGAGCGAGGGTTTGAAGTAATCGTTTTTGATAATTTAAGATTTGGTAATTATAAAAATATTGAACATCTGCCGGTCAAATTTATTAATGGGGATGTTTTAAACCCAATAGAATTAGAAAATTACATGGACCAAATAGATATTGTGTATTATTTAGCCACTGTTAATATAATAGCTGCTGAGAATGATTATTCGGATTGTATTGGTAATAACATAACAGGAGTTAATAATGTGTTGGATATCGTTAGTAAATATAAAAACGTAAAAAGATTCGTATATACATCAACATCTTCAATCTACGGTAATGGTATTAATATTCTCGAAGACTCTAAAAGGGATTTTTTAAATATTTATTCAACCACTAAATACGCTGGTGAATGTTTATGTAGACTATATGAAAATACTAAAAATCTACCACTTACAGTAATTAGATATACTAATGTTTATGGTAAAAATCAAAGACCAGAATCACCATATTGTGGTGTAATCGGTAAATTTATTCAAAAATCGGTATTAGGGGATGACATCCAAATAAACGGAGATGGAAGTCAATGTCGTGATTTCATGTATGTTGATGATGTTGCAAACCTAACAATTGATCTAAGTTTTATGGATAAAACTCTAGGTCAAGATATCAATTTTAATACTAATATTAGCCCAACTATTTTAGAAATTGCGGAATTAGTTAAAAAACTAACTAACTCTGATTCAAAAATAATTACCATACCTGAAAGGAAGATTGACAACATCAAATATAGAAAATTAAAAAATGATAAATTGTTGAGTTTTAATGATTTTAATTTCACAAATATTGAAGACGGTATAAACAAAACAATAAAATGGTATAAACAAAACTATTAAAATGAAATTTAGTATAGTATCAACATTTTATAATAATACTATTGAAGAAATCCAATTACTAAAAGATTCAATTCTGAATCAAACATATAGTAATTGGGAATGGATTATTAGTGATGATTTTAGTCAAGAAAGTACCATTCATGTTGATTATTTAAAAAGTTTACCTTTAGAGGATAAAAGGATTAATTACATACAACAAAAAAGTAAAAAAGAAATTTTTTGGAATCCCCAAACATATGCAAATGGCGATATTGTTATATTAATTGGTGGTGATGATACTATATCACCCAAAACTTTAGAAATATATGTTAACCATTTTTTAAAATATTCTGAAGTAGTTTTTATTACATCTGAGTCAAATATTTTTACACCAAATTTAGCTTATAGTTCTTTTTTAGATTATAAAGATTTTAATAATATATTTGACAAAAGACATTTATTTCCATTAGGATGGTTAAACATGGGCGTTCCTTTAGCTTGGAGAAACATACCCATAAATTTTATTAGTGATGTTCAGTTGAATGGTAGAGAAATAACAAACGACTATTTTATTCACACCAGATTAGAAGAGATCGGTAATTTTATACATCTACCGAGAGTATTTTATAATTATAAAATAAGACAGGAGTCAGTGTCAAGAAAGATTGATGAAGACAATAGTTATTCTGAGGCCTCTATATTCAATTACGATGATATAATTGAAAAAAGAAGAGAAGGTAAAGAAATTCCAGGTTGTTTAGATGTTTATAATGAGATTGTAGAAGAGTCCCAAGCGTTTTATTACACTAAACTTAACTCAGAAAAAAAATCACAATTTGTTTCATTTATCACAACAAACGACCTACCAAAAAATAAAAAAAGAAAAATAAAAGAAGTGTGGTCCGACCATAACATGCACTTCAACGAAACCAATAATAAAATTGACTACTACATTTTTTACCTGAATGAAAATAGTAGTTTTGATGATTTCATAAAAAGATATAATAAAATTACAACATCAAAAGAAATCTTCATATTTGTTAGAAATAATAAAAATTTATATAATATGATATCAGGAAATATTAATAATTTTTCTTGGTTTTCAGTCGAAGATTTTGATTTCATTGTTAAAACAACAAAATAAAAAAAAATAAAATATATAATGGAAAAAGTTATTTTAAAAGAAACGGTTATTAATACAAAACCGAATGAATATAAAAAAAAGTTTTACAAACTTGGAAAGAAAAAAGAACCTAAATTTGATTTAAGTGAGGAATTTGTTATGAGATCTCAAGAAGTCCCCAACATCAAAGGATTGCCAAAACAAGTTGGCTATTATAAAATTGGTAAGAGTTTTCATATATTCTTCGAACAGAAACCAAACGGTATTCATAGATACTTTACCAAGTTGTTTTTGGGTTGGAAATGGCACGACCTTTTAACAAAGTGGAAATCTTAGGACCATCCGAAATTATTCACGGAGGCAGTGGATGTTATTCAAACCCCATACTAAGTTTTAGTGCAAGAGTTGTCATATAAACAACGAGTAAAGTAAAAATAGTTTTATAGGTATATTTATTGAAAAACAATTGATATGAAAGTACTCAAATTAGGATCAAAAGGTAAAGAAGTAGAAAACCTCCAAGAATCCCTTAAAATCCAAGTAGATGGAGACTTCGGACCAAAAACTGAAGAAGCCGTAAAAAAATTCCAAAAAGAAAACAAATTGACCGCAGATGGTGTGGTGGGTGAAAAAACATGGAATGCTTTGGGATTTGGTATTACGACCGATCTTCAAGAATCAACATTTTCATCTGAAAAGTTAATTTTTAACAAAAAATTTTTAGATAAGGATGAATACCTTCAAGGGCCAACAAAAAAAGAATATTTGTTTTTACACCACACCGCAGGAGGACATGATCCATATCAGGTTGTTACAATGTGGAATAACGATACACGAGGAAGAATTGGAACGGAATTCATAATGGGTGGACAATCAGTCTTTAATGGAAATGATCTTTATGATGGAACTATAGTACAATGTTTTCCTGAGGGATGTTATGGTTGGCATTTGGGCGATAATGGATCTGAATATATGCACTCACACTCAGTGGGGATTGAAGTTTGTAATTTTGGACCAATCAAAAATGGTTTAACATACACAGGACAAAAAGCTAATCCACTCCAAATAGTTGAACTTGAAAAACCATTTAGAGGATCTAAATTCTATCACAGATATTCTGACAAACAGATAGACAGACTCAAATCATTCATTTTGTACATTGCAGAAAGGGATAGTATTGACGTTAGAAAAGGTTTGGTACAAGAAATAAGAAATAAAGGAGCTAATGGATTTGAATTTAATTCGGACGCATATTACGGTAAAGTAAAAGGAATGTGGACTCACACTAATACAAGAAAAGACAAGTCCGACATGTTTCCCCAACAAGAGTTAATAGACATGTTGTTATCTTTGTAAAATATTAAAAAACTTTCAAATAACCCCATTACATTAACGTGGGGTTTTTTATTTGACATATTTTTTTTATTTCATTAAATTTAATTCATTATGACAGATCAGCAAATCTTTATATACGGAGAAATACAATATCTCAAAGGGAGATTAGACGAACTTTTCAAAGCTCTACCAACAATAACCAACATTGATAGAAAAAGAAAACTCGACCAACGAATTGAAAAGTATCTTCAAAAACTAAGAAAGGTTGATGAGGTCGCGTTTCATTTATATCAAGTAGAGTTGAGTAACAGACAACGATCAAAAGAAAAATCTAAAAATGAAATCAAAGACCTTTTGGAACAAATTTTAATTAATGAGAAAATCATGAATGAAGATATTCTTGAAAGAATTAAAAAACAAATTGATAAATATTAATGAGTGATAAAAAACCTGATAATGTTTCTGATAACCCTGGTTTGTTACCATACGGTAGTAATGTGGGTGCACCAGCAATAGTCGTAACGGACATACAACATTGGAAGGAACCAAGAGTTATGTCTGTCAATCAACAATTCGAAGATAAGTTTTTGGAACTCAAAAAAAAGTATGAAAAGTTAATCGAAGAATATAGATGGAACGATTTGGTTTACAAAGCAAAGTTTAGTTTTGAACCTGTAATTGGTAAGATATATCATTTGTATTATAATAAAGAAGGTAAGATATTTCTTTCCCTTATTTCACCAAGTGAATGGAAGTTTGAACACATCGGATCTTTCAAATACAATCACGATAATAATTGGATAAAAATATAAATGGTTATGGATTTAATCACAACACACCCAATTAAAAAATCAGACTTAGGATTTCATGGTAATCTTTTTGGTGGAAAATTATTGTCTCTTTTGGATGCTTCTGCGGCAGGATATGCAATGCAACTTTGTGATACGCCAAGAATGGTCACAGTATCAATAGATCAGTGTAATTTTGAAAAACCTGCTAAAGAAAGTCAATTATTAAAAATTTATGGTTACCCTTGTAAATTAGGAAATACTTCATTAACTTTGTATATGGAAGCAAGGACTCACAGTGTTTACACAGGAAAACAAGATTTGGTTTTGAAAACACAAATCACATTTGTTCAAATTGATGAAGGGGGTAATCCGATTCCACTTGGAGAAAAGGCAAAAAAAAGAATATCTAATTTAATCGAAAACAATGAAAATAACCCCATCTAACGAACTTAAACACATTTTTAGAATTTTAGAATCATGCGAGAACGACCTACATTTAGAAAGTACTCAAAGAATGTTTAAAAATTTCAAAACCAAATGGGAGAATAAAATCGACCCAATACAAATGGTTGAGTTTATGTACGACTTTCATAACAACTACATTAAGAAAAAAAATAAATTATGTTACTTACAATAATATCAGATACTCACAATCACCATAAAAGAATTACAGATGACTTACTTGGTGGTGACTTACTGATTCATGCTGGAGACCTTAGTTCCATGGGTTACGAGCACGAGATCCGTGAGTTTGCAAAATGGTATAATGGGTTGGACAATTACACAAGTAAAGTTTTTATTTCAGGCAATCACGATTGGGGATTTCAAAATAATATTGATAAGGTAAAAGAGATTGTGGGATCCTACAAAGACATTGATTATTTGGAAGATAGTTTTATGGGAATAATACAAAGTGGTGAACCTGAAGTTAAGATTTGGGGTAGTCCCTGGCAACCTGAGTTCTATGATTGGGCGTTTAACTTACCTCGAAATGGTGAGGAGTTGAAGGCAAAGTGGGATATGATTCCTGAAGATACTGACATCTTGATTACCCACGGCCCTGCTTGGGGATTCTTAGATGATGTTGAGGGTCGTAGAGGACAACATCTTGGTTGTGAGTTACTATCAGAACGAATCAAACAAATCAAACCTAAAATTCATATCTGTGGGCATATTCATACTGGTTACGGTCATTACTACAATGGACACACACACTTTTTTAATGCTTCTGTTTTGAATGAAAGATATGCTTACGCTCACCTTCCATGGAACATTGATTGGAATCCAATAACAAATGAGATTAAGTTTTTATAACTTAATCTCATTTTGATGTATTTATAATAAAATGCGTGTTATGAATAAGTTTAATTTAACCGAAAAATTAAAAGAAGAGTTAAAAAGAAGAAATCTTTGGGAACAAGAAGATGATGAAGATCAAGATGAAGAAGATAATGACGATGATGATTCTCAAGATGAGTCATCTAATCATAACGATGATTTTTGTGAAATGGTTTGTCAGTTATTACATTCACAAACACAAGTTCATATTTTTCATTTAGGAACCAAATCATACGCTGAACATAAAGCACTTCAAAAGTTTTATGAAAGTATCGATGCTTTAACTGATGGTTTGATTGAATCTTATCAGGGAAAATACGGACTATTAAGTAATTATAAGTCATATAAAAACCAATCCTATAAAAACAAAAATCAAGTATTAAAATACTTCAAAGGTTTGCTGAATAGTATCGAAGAAAAAAGAGATTGTTGTGATGATTCATACATCCAAAACCAAATTGATACGGTTCAAGAATTGATTTATTCAACAATGTATAAGTTGAGATTCCTTAACTAATCTATTTCGTAAATATTATTTATTACAACTAAAGGATCTCCTTCACATTCACCCTCATAATTTCTACATACTTGGTCAACTTCAACTTTGTCGTCAATCTCATTAATCTCAAGTAATATTGGTTCCGAATGATATATCATATTAATTTGACTATCATTCAAAAATGTATCTTCGGGTAATGACTTAAGTTCAGGATCTAAACCAAAAAAGTCAATTTCATCTTCAGTGTAGTAATCGTCAATTGATTCATATTCACCATCACCATCGCAGTAATCACAATTAGTTGATCCATAACCATCACACCTATGACAGGTAAATTCACCATCACCATCACACCAAGAACATTCAACATCTCCATTTCCTTGACAATCTGAACATGGTTCACCATCTACTTCACCACTACCATCACAGTTTCTACAATTTTCAGTTCCATTTCCTGAACATCTATCACAATATACAACACCTCTACCATCACACTCAGAACAATACTCATTTCCTGATCCGTCACATTCATGGCAGCTTTCCATACGAGTTCCTAAATCTCTATAATGATACATCCCAATGTTTATAAGATTACCACGAACTTTAGAAAAAGATGATTCAATATCGTGAGTCTGCGAAAAGAAATAGACCATAAAGGAAATCTCAACCTTTTCTATTCTTTTGACATTTTTCAAAAGAAGTCTTAAAAGTTCGTCATTCTTAATGTGATTCATAATAAATCCAACATTCATATTATCATCACCATATTCATCAATTAAATGATTATAAACTTGTTTTGTGAATACTTTATATTTTGAAGGTTGAAGAGACATTGTTTAGTTTTATAAATAAATATTGTATTTTTTTTGTTATGGGACAAACTCCAACAATTAATAAAGATTTATTCTTTTATTTGGTAAGACACAACAAAGTGTTCTTTCCGGCCAATTCTTTATTCAATTCAAATAAACCCCATGTTGTAGTGGAGGATAGATTCTTTCAAATTGAGAATAATAAAAAGTATTTGAAAAAAAAGATCTATAATTTAATAGAACAAGAGAAACCAGAATTAGTTGAAGGAAAAGAAAATATTTCAAACACCCATAAAACAATCAAGTATTTTTTACAAGAATCTAATAAAATTAAAAAACTATAAAATGGCACATCCAATTTTACACGCAAAAAGTTCCGCTAAAAAGTTTGGCGGAAAATGGGAAGATTATATACATCTTCATAATTATCTTGATGAAACTAAAGGATGGTATGGACATTCTTTACATAGAATGTGGAGACACCACTCTGAAGGTATATTTGAGATGGAACAAAGGTTTGGGTCAGAATTCAAAAATAGTGACGGGAAAACCGTTTATATTAGATACGTGGGTGAGCTCCATGTAAAAGAAGATTGTGATGGAATTATACCATCGGCGTCTGATTGGATGAGAATTTTAATTTCAGGTGAAAGACCAACTTGGGCAACAAGAACAAAAAAATTAGAGTTTGAAGATTAAAAGTATTTATAATAAAAGTTTATATGGAACTAACAGACAAACAAAAACATGATCTAAGAAGATTTTCTTTAATACTAAATTCCTTGAACATGGAAGATGGTGTTGAGTATGTGTATAGACATTATGATGATTGGGAGGGTTATGAACCTGAAGGACCTTATTATAGAAATAAAAATGTAAAAGGTGAATTAGATTTTATACCAGGATCAATAGGTCCTTTGTTTGAAGAAATAAAAGATAATTTTGATACAGATCTTTTTTATAATGAGTACTACGACAACTATACTGGAGGTCTTCAGTTGATTGTGAATGCAGAAAAGAAAATGTTAATTGTAAAATATTACTATTACACCATGATTACAGAAGATAGTAGAATAGAAAGATCTTTCAAAGACTTGTCTGAAATGACTAATCCATGGAGAAGTGGTGAAAGAGAACTAACCAAACTTACAAATGAAGACTTCTTAAATAAAATGAAAGAAGAATACGGTTCTTATGTTGAATTGAACTATGATGGTAGTGGTGATAGTGGATGGATTGATAATAATGTGAATAGTGATAAAGGTTATAAAAGATCAACACCACAACTTGAAAATATTGCATACGAAGCCTTAGAAATGTTTCATGCTGGGTGGGAAATAAATGAAGGATCAAGTGGATCAATGAATTTTAATTTTGAAGATCAAACATTTTCAGTGACTCACTATCAAAATATTGAAGACGAAGTTGAAGACTTCTATAAATCTTTTTCTTTCGAATAAATGGACAAGTTAATTAAAGAAGAGATACTAAGAATAAACGAGTTGATGAATACAAAAATTCTTAACGAATCGGCGTATAAACAATGCTCAAGATTTTCAAACTCTGCGCAAAAATTACTTGTTTGTAAAAAAATAGCATCACTGAAAAGTTGGTTATACAAAGATGATGGTTTGGGAATGAAAAATGTAATAAATAATAAAATCAAAGATTTAGAAACTTACATTCCTCAAAACTTAAAACAACAATTTATTCAAGGGGCAAACTTATTGTATTCACTAAATAAAATAAATAAAAGACAACTTGATTTTTTCATAAACACTAAAGTTAACACAGGTAAATTGGTATACGTGGATGGTAATTGGCAGTTTGTTAATAAACTTAATACCAATTATTATGATATTTCAGAAATGTTAACGGATATGATTTATAAAGGAGGAGACAGGGCTAAACCAATAATACAAAATGTTATTAGAGATCCCAAATCTGCTTTGTCATCTATACAACCCAAAATAACAGAATTAGTTGATAAGTATTTTAAGGATCCTAATGAGTTAATTGATTATACAAAGAATATAGAAAGAACAACATATATTGGTGAAATTGGTGAAAAACAAGTTGAAGATGAGTTAATAAAAAAAGGATTTACAACCAATTACTTTGGAGGTAATGGTGATTTAATTGATATGTCTTTTGGAACGGATCTAGTTATGACATCACCTGAATACGGGACAAAAACAATACAAGTGAAAAATTCTGATAGATCTTGGAATAAATCCGATGAATATCCTTATGTGGACTGGGTTATAATTTCAGATCCTTTTACGATTTATGATAATAAAACAAAGGAAGTTGTTGAGTTATGAAAATAGTAATATCAGAACGGCAATTTAATTTGATCAACGAAAGTGATGTTAATAGAAATATTACTGCACTTCAAAAACATTGGAGAAAAAAACTTAAAAACGGCACACAAATTAGATTCGATAAAGACGAACTTGAAATGTGGGGGATTACTAAAAGATCAGATAAAATACATGCTCAAATATTATTTCAAATATTAGTTGGAGACGAAGAATTTGCAAAAAAAACCATTGAAAGTCTGTTAGATGAAACATTCTCAACAAAAAACTTCAGTGATAGAATTGTTGGGGGTTTTGATTTTGAGTGGATCATTAATCAAATGAATTATCAAGATTTTGATTTCTTTTTATATGGTCAAACATTACCTGGAGGTTCTGTTAGTTTGATGAATGGTAGACATTTATCTTTAGAAGAGGCATTAGAAGACGAAGATATCGGTTACGAAATTCAACAGGAAGTTAACGATGTTGTTCAGGATTGTATGAACGAAATAATTTTACCTATAACAGGGTATGAGGTAGATGTACCAGTGGTTTATATTTCAGAAGGATGAAAATAATAATTACAGAACAACAACAAAAAATATTAAACGAGTCAAAAAGTCTTGAGTTCGCACAAAATCTTATTGATCAGGCATTTGATGATCTAAAGGATGATTGTGAAAATAGTTTAATTAATTCTTATACTTGCGAAGAAGTTGAAACAGTAGAAAAAATAAAAGTTGTTGATGTTCAAAAAGTTTTTGTAAAAACACAAACAACCAAAGAAAGTTCTTTTTTACTTGTAAAAATTGATGTTGACTACAATTATATCAGAGAGTATAGAGATTTGTCTGATTTTGAAATACAACTTCAATGGGCAACAAAACAAATTATTGGAAATAATATTCGAGTTTCAATCAATAATCAAAATAACACAAGAAAACAATTTGATTGGTAATGAAAATAATAATATCAGAATCACAATATAACTTACTTTTTGAATCTAACTATGAGAAAAATAAAAAGTTGGTTGAAAAGATGTGGGATGATGGTATGTCTTTTAATGACATTAGAGAATTGATTGGGATAAAAAAAGATCAACTTTATTTTCTTTTGAAAGATAAAGAACACAAAATTAACTGTTCTACTGCTTATTATGATATTTTAGATATAATAGATAACACCGATTTGATAAATAAAAAAATAAATATTAAAGACATTGAATTGGAATTAGGGTTTTATGATTTCGGAGGAACTCTAAACTTTATTTATAAAGACAATGATTTTCATATTGAAGGAATGGCAACTCCTTACTGGGATGGAAATTGTACTTTACCTGTAGAGATTGGATATTTTGAAGATTTATCAACAAATGAATATAATGACGAATACGATGGATTACAAATGACCGTTGATTACGAGTTAGTTCCAAAACAGTTCAATTCATTTCAAGAGTTGGTTGATTTTATGAATAATGAATATCCGTATCTTATTGTTCCTAAAATACAAAATTCTATACCACATTACATAGATAGACTTAGCAAATAGAATATGAAAATAATAATATCAGAATCACAATATAATTTACTTTTTGAATCAAAATTGAAACAAAATCTTAAACAGGAAATTAAAGATTTTGGAATAAAAGATACTGCTGAACTTGTTAATGGGTTGGATAATTTATTAGAAATACTTAATATAAATTCACCAATGGAATTTCTTCATTTGTTTGATGACTTGGATGTTGTTCAGAGTGAAGAAAATCCTTATTTTACTTTATTTCGTCACAAAAAAGGTAAAAATATGATGATTTACAATAAGAAAAATAAGGATGTTTATATTAATTTTGAAGAGATTTGGGTACCTTTACTTGATGTTGGTCTTTTTAATCCTGACATTCAGGAACTTACAAGGGAGTGGTTGTCTAATGTCTACAATTTAAGGGGAGTTAAAACCCTTCCCTTGCTGGGTAGACCAACAATTGATGCTATCTAATGTCTACAATATAAAATAATAGAATATGAAAATAATAATATCAGAATCACAACTTAGTCTTCTTAAAGAAAATTCTATTGTAGATATGGATCTTCAACAACTATATGATAGGGCCATAAAATTAAAAAAAGTGGTTTCTAAAAATATACTAAGAGAATTGGAAGATTATTCTTGGTTTGATGGGTTACAGGTGAGTATTGAAAGAGATTGGGGAGGACTACCTTATTATTTTTTTAATATAAAAACAAATTTATCCCTAACAGAAGATAATTTTTATAGTGAGAAATTAGCTGAAGAAATTTATGAAAAAATTGAAGATGTCTTTACCGCCTATTTCCCAAAAGTTAATAAAAATACAAAAGAAAACTTAACTGGTGTTTGGGATGCTACAATATCCGACAGACATGATTATGTAACTCACATTTAAAACTATTTATTTGATATGAAAATCATTATAACGGAAAATCAAAAAAATTTACTAGTTGAATCAAAACAAATTGAGTCAGTTCAAAATCTTGTTGATATGGGGGTTGATGATTATGTTGAAGGATGTTCTAGAAGACATGCATTTAGAAATCTTGAACTTGCACTTTGTAAGGGGTTCAAGAACGGAACAACAAAACTCAAGGTTTTAGATGTAACAAAAATACAAGACCATTATAATGTAAAACTTTCTATACACACAGACCAAGAATGGTTTCAAAGGGCAGACTTTCAAGATTTTGAAATCACATTACAAATTAAAGTTGCAAATATAATAGGAACACACAAGTATGGGTTTATTATCAGAGATATGAAATTAGATGATGGTGAAGGAGAGGATATGATTTTTGAGGGTCGTGAAATGAGTATTAAACTTAAAAGAAGATTTGCTGAACTTGAAAAAATTGGAGAATCAATTGAGTATCAAACTGAAATACAAGATCCATGCAACTTTGAGGATGAAAATGACTATGCCGACTTTTGTATTGGTGAAGGACTTTATTTTTATTATAACGATGATGAAGATGAAGATTATGAAAATCCACCAGAAGAAATGGTTGAAGTTAGAGATGAGGTAGAAGAATATCTACAAGAAAAATTCTATGACTATTTAGTAGATATTTATAATGACTTAGTAAAAAATTGTAACTAATGAAAATACTATTAACAGAAAAACAGGCTGATAGGATATTCAACAATAAGGTTGAATGTGAAAAGTGTGAACACTCTTGGAAAAAAGAAAATAGTGATCCACATCCCAATCTTTGTCATGATTGTGGGTGGGATCAGAATAAAAAAGTTTACGATAAAGAAAATCTGTTTAAGTTTTGGAAAAACAAATTATCAAAAAAGGAGATAGATGAAAAGTGGTCTCAAAAATATAAAAGATCGATAGATTGTAACAACCCAAAAGGATTTAGTCAAAGAGCACATTGTCAGGGGAGGAAAAAAAATAATTAAAATATGTCTTTAATAACATTTATTATACCATCAATAAATAGACCTACAATTCAAAACACAATAAATTCACTCATAGACCAAACAAACCCGAATTGGAATTGTATTGTATTATATGATGGTGTGGTAGGTAAACAATTTGATGATCCGAGGATCAAAACTCTGAATTTAAACAAATTGGGTAAAAAAGGTGAAAGACATGGTAATGCTGGTTTGGTTAGAAATGAAGGTATTAAAATGTGTGAAAGCGAATGGATTGGGTTTCTCGACGATGATGATACAATAAATTGTGAATATGTTGAAACACTGTTCCAAAAATACCAATCATATGATTTTGTTGTTTGGAGAATGAAAACCACTGATGGTAATATTTATCCTGAATTGACAAGAAATAATATTAAAATAAACAGGGTAGGAATATCAATATCTTTTAAAAATAAATTTCCTGAGGCTTTATTTGATAATAATCACGATTCTGAAGATTTTGAATTTGTGAATAAACTTAGAAATATTACTCATAATTTTATAATAACTTCAGAGATTTATTATAATGTTAAGCACTAATATAACTTTAGTTGTTAGTTAAATTTTTTATACTATAAAATATGAGAGTAATTACTTTTTATAACGAAGTTGTGAACCCATCATTCGCTAAATTACAAAAAAAGATATTTAATAAGTACGGATATAATATAGATCAAATAAATGTAAAAAATTGGACAACGCATGGTGATGCTGTTAATCAATATTTATCGACTATAGATGATGAAAATGAAATTATAGTGTTGTTCGATATTGATTGTATTCCTTTAAATAATAATATAATTCAGAAAGCGGTTGATTGGTGCAAAAATAATATTGGTATATTTTCATTAGCGCAAAAGGCCGTTAAGTTAAAAAACCCTATAATTCATGCCGCACCTGCCTTTATGGTATTTAGTATCAAAACCTATAATGTTTTGGGTAGACCAAGTTTTGAGGAAAACTTGAGATCTGACTGTGGTGCTGAAATGACACATGCTGCAAGAAAAAAGGGTGTTGAAATAAGAATGTTATACCCGAGTCATGTTGAATCACCATATGCTCAACTTGACGGACCAATACAGTTTGGATTCGGGACAACTTATGGTAATGAAATCTACCACGCATTTGAATCAAGATTTAGACAAAGAGATAGTTTTTTTATCAATAAATGTAATTCTATAATTAACACAAATGGATGAAGTTTTTGATTATTGTGTTTTTATAACAACATACAATAGATCTGAAATGTTGGAATATTTAATTCAACAGATACAGAGTCAAAGAAACAATTTAAAACTTAAAATAATAGTTTTTGATGACGGTAGTGATGAAAAATACCAACTGTCAGATCAAGTATCGTACTTCAAGTTTTTCCCCAACATGGGTAAAAAAAAGTTTTGGAAAATCATAGATACTAGTCTAAAACTAATCAAACAAATCGATGCTAAATATTTTATATTTTTACAGGACGATGTAACAATAAAAGAAAATTTTTTCAACGACCTACGAAAAAAATATGAAGAAATTGAAGACCCAAAAAAAATAAGCTTAAGCTTCTTATCCGATTATAGAATAAAGTCACCTAATTGGACAAATTATCAACCAAGAGTTAGAGGAGAAGTCATTAAAACTCAATGGATAGAATTACATTTTATTTGTGAAAAAAAAATATTTGAGGCTTTAGAATATAAAATGGAACCAATTAACCCAACAAGGTGGGACGACAATCCTTTATTGAGTTCTGGTGTTGGTTGGCAAATGTCATTAAGACTACATAATAAAGGTTATGGTATGTATCACACTAAAGAATCATTTGTTTCACATGGTGATCACGAATCAAAAATGAATAAACAAGAAAGAGTTAAGAATAAACTTATTGTATGATTTCAGAAAAAAAAATAGTAAATGTTGCTTCATATGGTCGTTTGGATTCTTTAGTAAAAACTTTAGATAGTATTATAGATCAATGTGATGTTGTTAATGTCGTTTTAAATTCTGAAATACACGACATACCAAAAATACTTTTACATGAAAAAATAAATTTGGTATTCAGTGATAATTCTTACGGTGATGCCATGAAATTTTATTTCTTACAGGAAAGTGATGGGTATTATCTGACAATTGACGATGATATAATTTATCCACCTAATTATGTTGATTTTATGATATCAAGATGTAAAGATTATAATAACACAAGAGTAATAACTTTACATGGTAGAAGTTTTAATAAATTCCCAATAATTAGTTATTATAAATCGGCAACCGAAAGATATTCTTGTTTTAAGGGACTTAAAAAAAATGTTTTAGTGCAGTTTGGTGGTACTGGAGTGATGTGCTTTCACACATCCTTATTCAGATTACCCTTGGAATACTTTGTATATCCTAATATGGCGGATGTTTGGATTGGTAAATATTGTATGGAAAATAATTTAGAAATTTTTTGTATTAGACATGACGATGGATTTGTAAAATATATTGAGCAAAAAACAACAATTCACGGTAATTACATTGGTAATGACGGATTACAAACAAAAGTGGTAAATTCTATTTTTGATAAGTCTATTGTATTTGGGGATCTAAGAGTGGAAACTGTAGAAAATACCCATCAAGAAGTGTTAAGAGTAAATGAAATAAAAACAAGAATTAAACCTACCATTGAAATTAAAAAATCAACAATTAATTATGATAGAATAAATCAAATTTTTCAAAACTCGAACACAAATAATTATGATAGAATAAATCAAATTTTTCAAAACTCGAACACAAAAAAAAATAATGACCAAAATAAAATTTCATCAACACAATTTACTAAAACCAATACCTCTATGTTAAATAAATTTAATAAAAAGAGATAATGGGACTTTCAATAATAATACCCACATTCGATAATACAGAATTTATTGATGAGTTATTTGAGTCTATTATAAATAATAAAACAAAAATACCTTACGAAGTAATGATCGGTATTGATGGTTGTGAAAAAACTAAAGAATACTTTTCATCTAAAACATATCAAAATAATTTTTTATTTTATTATTTTGTAAAAAATGAAGGTCCTTATAAGATTAAAAATACTTTAGCTGAAATTTCAAACTACGAAAAAATATTTTTTTTTGATTCAGACGATATAATGGGAGAAAATGCGATAGAAAAAATAAATGAACTATTGGACAAGTATGAATGTGTAAAACCAAAATTCAATAACTTCAAAGACTTTAAAGGGGTAAGAAATTTTGATAATACGCCAAATCAATATGGTGAAGGTGTTTTCGGAATAAACAAAAGACTATTTTTAGGGATGAATGGATTCGAGGGTTGGAGATGTGCTGCGGATTCAGATTTTATGGGACGTATCTATAAAACAGGTAGAAAAGTGAGTCTTACTCAAGATATACTTTTTCATAGAAGAATACATAATAAAAGTTTGACAAAGAGAAAAGATACTGGTTATGCCTCAGATATGCGAGGTGAATACTCAAGACTTTCAAAAAATAAATCTTATTTTGGCCCTTTACCTTTTCTATCAAAAAATGATTATCAAATTCTTGATATTGAAACTTATGAATGGTCAAACACCATTTTAGAAATCCCAAATGAACAAAAAAACTTTCAAAAAGATTTAAAAAATAAAAAACATGAGTTACTTGATGTAATTTTTGGAAACCAATTAAAAGAAACTGTTCAAAAAAAAAATAACCCCATAAATTATGATAAAATAAATAAAATAACAAATTATCAAACCCAATCTAAAGTTTCTGAAGCATTAAAAAAAGCAAAATTACAGGAAATATTAAGAGGATCGCGGCGTTGATCAATTTTTTTTTGTATATTTGTTATATGAAACATCCAAGAAAAAAAGGGAGGGCAATTGTTGATAAGGACCAAAAGTTTATAAAAAAACTTTTGAAAAAAAATCCTATTAATTTTGAAGGTAGTATTGGTAATAAAGATGACTGTTTGTTTGAAATCACAAATATTAGAAAATATGTAAATAATTGGTATCGTGCTACAAACGATAAATTTGTGTATGAAGTGGATGTTAAAGTTAAATCTACTAAGAAAAGTAGTTGGATTTTCCGACGTACAGGAATTCGATATAAAAACCGAAGAGTAAGGTCTTGGACAATGGAAAAATTATTTCAAGATGAGTTATTTTATTTTAACATTGTTGACTTTTGTATATCAAAGATATCCTACGAATAGAACTTGTTTATATTTATAAACATGAAAGTTTCTCTTACAGAAAAACAATTCGAAAGAATTCAAACTAAATTAGTGTATGAAAGAATTTTAGATGACATGGTGTTCAAATTATCATTAATTACTGAAAATGATGGAAAAAATGAACCCGACATGGAATGGGATTTCATTAAAGTAAAACAAGATATTGATTTTGCCAAAAAATGGGTCCAAACTAAAAAAGACGCTCAAGAGTTTGTTGAAAAACTATTCAACAAAATAAAAAATATACCACCAAAAGTCAAAAGAAAAATACTTAGATACGTATTATTTTCATTTTTAGGTTTGATCAGTCTCGAAAAAATTGATAATTTATTAGATTTACCACTTGAAACTGCGGTTAAACAAGAAAAAAAAGTTATTAAAAATGTTGTTAAGAATTTAAGAATTAGAAAGTCATCATACAAATTATTAGATCATTTGAAATGGGAAGAAGGTTCAATAGTCCATAAAGGTGAACCGGTATTAACGGCTTATAATCTTGGTGATGGTGCAAAGACAATTGGTTTTGGTCACGCTATATTTCCAAGAGAAAAAGAAGGATATAATTTTCTTCCAAGATATAATAAAATCATTTCAGGTAAAACCAAAATCACAAAAGAACAGGCAGAAACACTACTTAAAGACGATATTAAAGAGGCCGAAAGTATTATTAATAGAATTCTTGATCAGTGGGAGGAAGAGGGTATAAAACCCAAGATTACTCAAAGTATGTATGATGCAATGGTCTCAATGGCATACAATATGGGACCTAGTATTAGAACATCTGACTTTATCCAATATGTTAAACAAGGTGACTTTAAGGCGGCCAAAGAAGAAATATTAAACACAAGTTCTCACATGTTTAACGAATACCCCGGTTTGAAAACAAGACGAGAAAGAGAACATAAAATGTTTGTATGATGGATAACGAAAAAATATTAAAATTATTCAAACAGTTTGCAGGAAATCCTTTAGATATTCATGGATTGATAGTAACACCAATTAAAGTTGAACCATGGAATCGAAGTTCACAAGGAGTCAATATGTATTTTAGAGTTACAAATCCTAATGATGTTTCATATTTTTCACCATTAGTTGAAAATTATATTTACGATGAAACAGCTAGTTTTAGTGAGTTTATAAATAGTAAAATTGGTGTTCATTTTGTTCCAAGTTTTAAACAAGGAGTTTATTTAAATGAAGAATTAAAATCAAAAATTCAAAAAGTATTTGATTTGGTTAAAGTAATTGAGTTTACAACAGGAACTCCTTTTATTGGTTATGAGAGATACAAATTGTTTATAGAGTCGGTTGGAGTATCAACGGCATATTGGGATGAGGAAAGTTTATACATAATCAATAATGTAAAAGTGGTAAGAGCTGAAAAAAATGGTGAATGGTGGGATCCCAAAGTTGTTCAAAGAGAATATACTGAAGTATTTTTACCTAATAAAGAAAGTTACTGGGAAACAGAAAATCTTTACTCCGAAATTGATTATATCTTAAACGATTATCCCCTCTTTGTAGATCCATGGGTAACACCGCAGGTTATTACGACACCAAGTTTATCCAATAACTTTCTTTGATCTTTTTTGTCGGTGAAAAGAAATTACAAATCTGTGAACTTCATTTTGAACTTCAGCGAGCAAAAACCCAAACTCATTTCGTTGAATATCAAATGACGATCCATCCACTAAATGAATTGTTTGAGACTGGTGTTTGTCGTTTTTAGAAATAGAAATTAAGTCAATACGAGACAACAAACCAAGAGACTCAAATACTTGTTTTGCAACACCCAACTGACCTTTACCACCATCAATAACAACAAGTGAAGGTAATTCTTGTTTCTCACTTAAAAGTCTTGTAAAACGACGAGAAAGAACTTCAGAGAAAGAAGCATAGTCATCAGGTCCCTCAACAGTTTTGATGTTGAACTTACGATAGTTTGACTTATCAGTTTTACCATTCTTGTAACGAACAAGAGCAGATACCTGACAATCACCAGCAGTGTGAGAGTTGTCAAAAGCCTCAATTAAAGTTGGAACATTGATTAAACCCAAAGACTCTTTGAACTGACGGGCAACATCATTATATTTTCTAACACGAAAAGGTTCAAGTTTTTTCTGTAATGAATCAACCACAGAGATTTTAGTTTTGAACTCATTTGCTTTCTCAAACTCCATAGAATCAGAAAAGTATTTCATAGATTTTTTCAAACGAGAACGAACCTTGTCAAACTCAAAAGAAAATAATTCTTTCATTTCATTTACTATCTTCTTGTAGGAAAATTTCAGAATATTTGAAACGCAAGGAGCGTTACAACGACCAAGATGAAACTCCAAACAAGTTTTGAACTTCTCGTTTGAAATGTTTTCTTCAGTCAAGTTGTAAGAACAAGATCGTAAATTGAATATGTCGTGAACCATCTCATAGATTTCATAACAAGAGTTGGAACTTGTGGACTCAAGAAGGATCTGACCTGAAAAGTTAGAAGGATTACAAACAAGTAATCTTGGAAAGTCCTCATCAGTCAAAGTAATAAACCAACGACGAGATCTGTCGTCTTTTGCTTTGATGTTGTATTTAGGTTTGAGTGACTTGAT
>Ga0194128_10003711_pt1 | contig 23080 bp, 17 predicted proteins | sample TA2KigCa65mmetaG_FD_148650 | JGI IMG/M metagenome (GOLD analysis project Ga0194128, IMG submission 148650) | Freshwater microbial communities from Lake Tanganyika, Tanzania - TA2015037 Kigoma Deep Cast 65m | ecosystem: Environmental > Aquatic > Freshwater > Lake | place: Tanzania: Lake... | reverse complement strand
TAGCAAGCTGGAAGACTATTTGATCCTGATCAAGGGAAGTCGTGGCATGAAGCTGGAAACGCTGCTGGAGTTTATTTGATTTAGACCTTTGAGGTCTCCAAGACCTCGAAGGTCTAATTGAGGAAAATTTAGCCTTAAACCTTCGCTGTTTTGAAAACAAAAAAGGGTAATTAGGACTTTCATACCTGAATATTATCCTTACCAACCCGCCATGCGTCCCTACCTAGATTTTCTTTCCGCCTTGAGTGAAAACAACCACAAAGACTGGATGGATGCCAACAAAAAGTGGTACCTAGACACTAGGGCAACTCTAGTAGAGGACGTCGAGGTACTCCTAAAAACCATGGTAGAATTGGAGTCGAGCCTAGCTTCCTTCAAGGCCAAGGATTGCCTCTTTCGACAAAATCGGGACGTACGCTTTTCTGCCAACAAAAATCCCTACAAGACCAATTTCGGGGTATACTTTTCCCCGGGAGGGAAGAAATCCCCAGGACCAGGCTACTACCTCCAAATTCAACCTGGAAATTCATTTCTGGCGGGAGGCATCTGGATGCCTGAAGCAGATACCCTCAAGAAAATCCGGAAAGAAATCGACTTCAGTGGAGCGGATTTGGAGCGGATCGTGGAAAACCCCGAGTTCAAAAAACTATTTCCTAGTCTGGAGGGAGAAAAACTCAAAACCTGCCCTAGAGATTACGAAGCCACTCACCCCTACATCGAGTACCTCAAACTAAAAAGCTTCACGGTATCCCATCCCATCTCCGACCAAGCGGTACGTACGGGTGCTTTCATTCATTTTGCGCTGGAAGGATTTCGTCAGATGAAGCCCTTGATTGACTTTCTAGGCCAAGCCCTAGAAGAAGTGGAAGACGGGGCTGGTCTGCTCTAAGCCCAACTAGGATTTGCCCGATTCCTTCGCCACTCTCCAAATTCTCCCTACCTTTGTGGCATGGTAGATTTCAAACAAATCCTCTCGGTTTCCCTCATCCTCTTTTCCGTCATTGATATCCTGGGATCCATTCCCATCATCATCAACTTACGAAAAAAAGTAGGTCACATTCAATCCGGAAAAGCGACGATTGTGGCGGGTATCCTGATGATCACTTTTCTATTGGTAGGAAAATCCATCCTCACCCTGTTTGGAATTGGCGTAGAGGATTTTGCAATTGCAGGAGCCTTGATCATCTTCGCTCTCGGGGCTGAGATGATTTTGGGGATTGAACTCTTCAAACCTGATCCCGATGCCACGGCCAGTGCCTCCATCGTGCCCATTGCCTTTCCACTGATTGCTGGAGCGGGTACGCTCACGACCATCTTGACCTTGAAGGCAGAATTTGAGCAGATCAACATTGCCATTGGCATTCTACTCAACCTGATTTTTGTGTTTATCGTGCTAAAAAGTACCACCTGGCTGGAACGCAAACTCGGCAAAACGGGTGTGGACGTCCTACGCCGCATATTTGGAATTATTCTCTTGTCGATTGCTGTAAAAATCTTCAAGACCAACGCTTTTCCATTGGCAGGAGGATGAAAATACCAGGCTTCGCTTTTTTTGATTTCTTTGTAGCATGATTGTCATTTTTACCGATGGAGCCGCCAAAGGCAACCCCGGCCCAGGGGGCTATGGGGCGGTCTTAAAGTTTGCACAGCACCGCAAAGAACTTTCGGAGGGGTTTCGCTTGACCACCAACAACCGCATGGAGCTATTGGCCGTCATTCGCGCCTTACAGGAGTTGAAGTCTTCCTCCTATGCCATTCAGATTTATTCGGATAGCAAGTATATCGTGGATGCTGTAGAAAAGGGATGGATTTGGAATTGGCAGAAAAAAGGATTTAAGGACAAAAAAAATCCTGATCTTTGGCAGATGTACATCCCTTTGCACCAGCAATTTAAACCCAAATTCATTTGGATAAAGGGACACAATGGTCATCCGGAAAACGAACGTTGCGACCAACTTGCAGTAGCTGCCGCAGAAGGCAATAGACTTCAAATCGACCAAGGTTACGAGCAGCTGGGCTGAGCGCTCAAGTTCATCTCCCTCCAAGAAGTTGATCGATGGTCACCCCTGGAATTTCTTTAGGTTGCCCCTCCATTAGGGGGCGATATGCTGAAGAGGGGTATATCCACCCGTCGTCGGAAAGATGCCAAAGTAGAGGAGCTAAATTTTGAACCGCAGCTTTACATCCCTGAACAATAGCTCCCATTTTTCCCGTTTGCTTGGAAAGCAGGGCTTCGTTTTCAATTTCAAAAGGCCCATGAAAACCTTTCTTTTGTAACACCTCCACGAAGGATCTCCAGTCCATACTATCTCCCAAGCCAAAGCCAGGAAGTGTGGCTTCGTAATGGTGGCGGTCCCAAGGGTTTTCGCTAGAGGTAATTCCTATCTTTTCTGCCCATTCGGGTCGAATTTTTTGCATAGGATACATATTGCCCCAGAAGGGATCCGCTACATTTCGAGTGGACTTGACATGAATCCTACGCACTCGACGGATGTCGGTGTGCTGCATGACCTCCACAGGGTCGGTATGCTGCCATACGTCATGGGAAGGATCGTAGATCTCCCCATGATTTTTTTCAGGGACAAGTTCATACATGAGCTTACGGGCGGCAAGGACTCCAGACAGATTGTTGAATGTTCCCGTAAATCCAGAGCTTCTCCAACCTTCCATGGGACAATTTTCATAGACCACGGTGACACCTAAATCTGCAGCATAGCGAATGATGGGTCCAAAAATCCTCTGGTATTCCAGTAAATTTTTTTCAAATCCCCCCTCTTGGTTGCCGAGTTCGTGATTGTAGCCCACAAAAGTACCTACCGTCACGTCATTGGCATCCCCTCCCAAATAATGAGCCATTCGAATCAACTGCAGGAGGTGGTTTTGATTCTTGACCCGATGGATAGGATCTCCACCGATGAGATTTTCAAAAGCGCCGAGGGAAAGTCGTAGCCTGGCAGAATTAAATTTTTCGATCAAGGCTTTGGCTTCCTCGGGACCAAAATGCACGTAATCCAAATGGGTGGCCACAAAATCGTCTCGGGTACCGTCTTTGCGGAAATACACAAAGGTCTAATCCTTGAACGCCAATTTCCTGGGCTTTTTCTATTGTTTCCTCCAAGCTGAGTTGATCAAAGGCGGAGGTCATGATCCAAATGGGATGTGCCATGGGCGAGCTTTTTTTTAAAATTACACAAAGCCAAGCATAGTGAAAATAGCTAAGTAGAGGCGTTATCTCATTCGGAGGAATAGCGTTGCCGGAGCAACACTTTTTGTTTTTGACGTTCCCAAAGTGCCTTTGCCAAGTCTTTGGCCAGCTGCTCGGGTGCCGATTCGTGCAAAATCTGCTTCAGTTGTTGTTCGGGCAAATCTACTCGGTAGCAAATCTGAAGTAATTTTTCCAAGTTTCTATCCAATAACTGTCCCACGGCCTTGGCAAGCTCCTCAAGGGCTTCTGCTTCAGTAAACTCCGCTTCTGCAACCGGCAGCTGTAGTTCTTTGGCTACCAGGGAAAAGGTCTGTTGATGAATAGAAGGAAGCATGGGAGTCCAAAAAATGTACTGATTGCCTGGGATTGAGGAGAAATTAATTCGTGATTTCAGCGTCTAGAAGAACCTCGGGAGCAAATTTTTTAATGAGGAGGTACCAGGCATTGAGCTTTTTGATGTCTGACACATACACTCGGTCTTGATCAAACTCATGCAAGACAGATTTCAAAAAGGCCCTCAATTCCGAATCCGTAGCAGTCGCATCCACTCCTGTATCCCCTTGATAAGTTTCTTCGATTTTTTTCATGACCTCGGACAAAGGGACAGCACCTTCTTCAGTCAACGCATAGATGGAAATGTCGTTCAGAACTGATACGCGCATGGACATCCCGGCGACTAATTTGGATTTTTTTTCATCCAAAGCCTCTAGGATCACTCCCGAACGAGTAGGTTTAATGATTTTGAACAGTCCAGGTTTGCCTGCAACGGAGGCAAGGTCTTTAAAATTCATAGGATGTAGTTTTCAGGTGTAAATATAAAAGGATCCCTCAATTTGTTTGATCTTGTTCAAATTCAAGCACTAGCTCTTGCATGTAGGCAAGCACGGCTTCTTTCCCCGTTCCCTTTTCAGCAGAAGTCACAAAGTAATCCGGAACGTCTCCAAAGATTTCTTGAAGTTTAGATAGAAAAGCTTTTACTCGGGCATCTGTCTGGGATTTGGATTGCTTGTCTGCTTTGGTAAAAATGACTGCGAATGGAACCTCATGTTCTCCGCACCAATACAAAAATTCTAAATCTATAGTTTGGGGCTCGAGTCGGCTATCTACCAAGACAAATACCCCGCAAAGATTTTTACGAGTGGTGAGGTAGTTGCTAATCATTTTTTCCCATTTCACTTTTTTCTCCTTGCTCACCTTGGCAAAACCATAGCCTGGAAGATCTACCAAATACCAGCGATCATCGATCATAAAATGATTGATAAGTTGTGTTTTACCAGGTTTTTGAGAGGTTTTTGCCAGTTCCTTCACTCCAGTCATCATATTGATTAGGGAGCTTTTGCCCACATTAGACCTTCCTATGCAGGCAATTTCCGCCCTTTCTGGTTTGGGACATTTGGATACCTCGGTATTGCTGACTAAAAAGGTGGCTTTCCGTATCATGACTCTCTAAAGGAATTCAAAAGTAGGGTTTTATTTTGGATAGCTTTGGCATCTGGGAGAGCAACAATTTTCCTTTCCTAAGGTTTGTGTAGTAATATTGTACCTCCAAAGAAGAATCGTGATGTCCGTAGTCCCCTATAAAGATAAGTTAGATCCCAAAAAAGAGCAGGTCGCTGAAATGTTTAATAACATCAGCCCCAAATACGATCTTCTCAATCACGTGCTCAGTCTAGGGATAGATATCGTTTGGAGAAAAAAGGCCATCAAAAAGTTGAAAAAAGATGCCCCTAAATTGATTTTAGATATAGCCACAGGCACAGGGGATTTTGCCCTAGAAGCACTTGCCCTAAATCCTGACAAAATCATTGGGGTAGACATTTCAGAGGGCATGCTCCAGGAAGGACGAAAAAAAATGAAAAAGCGTGGCCTGGAGGAAAAAATAGAAATGTTGCTGGGAGATTCGGAAGGCCTACAGTTTGAAGACAATAAATTTGACGCCGTCATCGTTTCCTTTGGGGTAAGAAATTTTGAAAACTTGGAAAAGGGATTGGCAGACATGTATAGGGTACTGAAGCCTGGAGGAAAAACGGTCATTTTGGAATTTAGTAAGCCTAGCTCCTTTCCCATGAAACAAGCCTATGGTTTTTATTCCAAAGCGATCTTGCCCCAAGTAGGTAAAATTGTATCCAAAGACAATTCTGCTTATACTTACTTACCTGAGTCAGTTCAAGCCTTTCCTGATGGGGAGGATTTTCTTGCAGAATTAAAAAAAGTAGGCTTTCATAGCTCCACATGCACACCTCTCACTTTCGGCATAAGTTCGATCTATGTGGGGCTAAAATAGCCCTTATCCTGATCCTATTTTTTGGCTTAGGCACCCAGGGATTTTCTCAAGGTTATTTTGGATTGACCAATAATTCGGGTTCGGACGATAAATGGACTTCCTATGGATTTTTTCTAGGCATGCATACGGCCAGTTACCAACTCAGGTACTCTCCAGAATTTTTAAATCCTGCAAATGCTTCCACGGCAGCCATCTATTCCATTTATCCCAAATTTACTCCAGGCTTTTCTCTAGGATTTATCGGAATTTTTCGGTTTCACGACCAAGTCAACCTCATCTTTACCCCTAAAATTGGCTTTTACGAATATAAAGTTGATGTCAACTACGCGAACGGGAGTACAACAACGAATTCCAATTCTAACACCGGTTCGGCCTTGCCTGATCTTGGCTACCGCAGTGAAGAATTGGTCAATGAAGCCACCTTGGTGGAGCTCCCCGTGCTCTTCAAGTACCGCTCCATGCGATTTAACAATACCCGCATGTTTTTTATTGGGGGTGGAAGTTATTTGTTCAACACCAAATCTCAGGAAGAAATCTTCCTAGATCCCTTGGTCACCGCAAGTCGAGACTTTACGGTAGAAGCAGGAATGGGTTTTGAAATCTACTTCAAGTATTTCAAGTTTGCCCCAGAGATCCGATTCTCCCATGGACTCAACAACCTCTACCTACCCGAGCGGAATGCCCCTGAGATTCGGGATGCCATCTCCTCTATACGGAGAAAAGGGATCAGCATTTATCTCAATTTTCAGTAATCTTTTTAATTGGCATGGTCCACGGTCGATGTACCTCGGTACACAGGCAGTCCATGGTCCACCGAAACAGGTAGATCTTTAGGACCAGCCGCTAACAGCTCCAAATTTTTTTTTGAATACCAACTTGCTGTGGACCGTCGACTGTGGACAGCTCATCTTATTTTTTTATCTCGGATACAATTGGCTATTTTGAGACCATGAAGACAAACGCCAAAACTGAAATTCTTGCAGGGCTTAGCACCTTTTTGGCTTGTTTTTATATCGTCATTGTCAATCCAGCGATTTTATCTGTCACCGGGATGCCCTTTTCTGCAGTGCTGACCGCCACAGTTCTCGTCGCTGGATTTGGGAGCTTGATGATGGGACTGTATGCAAAAAACCCCATCGTAGTAGCCCCAGGAATGGGAATTAATGCTTTTTTTACCTACACCGCGGTATTAGATTTTGGACTTAGCTTTGAAGAAGCCTTAGGGTCTGTGGTTTGGTCTGGAGTAATTTTTCTTTTGTTGACCCTTTTTAAGACCCGAGAAAAAATAATTCAAGCCATCCCCCATTCCCTCAGACATGCCGTTTCTGCAGGAATTGGGATATTTATCTGTTTTATAGGTTTTCAAAACGCGCATTTTATTGTCCCTGATCCAGCCACTTTGGTGAGTATGGCCAGTCTTCGAGATCCTGTTGCCCTAACTTTCTTGATAGGGTTAGTTTTGACGGCAATTTTGTCCAGTAGAAAGGTGCCAGGAGCACTTATCTTGGGAATCGTATGCACCACCCTTCTCGCATGGCCCATTGGGCGCTGGTGGGGGGATGCTTCTGCCATACAGTTGGGGTCTCCCACCTTGGTCAATTTCACAGGAGTATTTTCCTGGCCAGACTTTAGCCTGATCGGGAAGGCAGACCTGGTAGGATCTCTACGTTATGCTTACCTCCCCGTTCTCTTTGTATTCACCTTCACCATTCTTTTTGATGGTATAAGCACTTTTGTAGGCCTTTCAGAAGCTTCCGGCCTGAAAGACTCCGATGGAAGTCCGAAAAACATGCGTAAATCCTTACTTACAGATGCCTTCGCCACCTTACTGGCAGGATGGGTAGGCAGTAGCTCAGGCACCGCCTATATCGAGTCGGCTGTTGGCATTCGAGAAGGAGGCAGGACAGGACTTACCGCAATTACAGCTGGCTTACTTTTCTTTCCCTGCATGTTTTTTTCACCCTTGCTTTCCTTGGTACCCAGTATTGCAAGTTCCATAGCTTTGGTCTTGGTGGGCACTTTTATGGTAACTCCTCTCCTGCAAATCCAGTGGAAAGACCCTGAAGAAGCCTTGCCTTGTTTCCTCACCCTAGTGCTAATTCCCTTTACCTTTAGCCTTTCCATTGGTATTTCTTTTGGATTTATCACTTGGACTATACTCAAAATTGCCTCTGGAAAAAGAAAAGAAATCCACCCTATCCTACTGATTATTAGTATTCTAGCTGCTTTATTTTTATGGATCTAAAATCCCTAGTGCTGAGCATACTCCTCTTCTTTTTTTTACTTACTGCCCAGGCGCAGCGAACGGCTATACTTGGGGCCTTAGACCAAGAAATAGAAATTTTGCTAGATTCCTTGAGGGGAAAAAAGGAAGTCCATAGGGGCGGCTTGCCCTTTTATCTGGGTAAGCTACAAGGAAAAAAGGTGGTGATAGGAAAGTCAGGGGTAGGTAAGGTAAATGCAGCTTACACTACTGCCATATTGCTGGATCGTTTTCAGCCCGATCAGGTTATTTTCACTGGTGTAGCCGGTGGACTACACCCAGAGGCTTTACCTGGAGATGTGGTAATAGGCACGCATTTGCTCCAATTTGATTTTGGACAAATAGACTCCTTGGGTTTTCACCTCTCTCCCTTTCGTAAACTCGAGGGAGGTAGGCACGAACAGCTACTGATTGCCTCCGATTCCCTGTTGGTACAAAAAGCACAAAGTGCCGCAACTCAAGTCTCTTTCCTCAGCATTTCCTCCAGAGTCCCTAGGGTTTTTTCAGGGGTGATCGCAACGGGAGATGTATTTGTCAGTGATCAGGCTACTGCCCAACAACTTTACCAAGACCATACGGCTCTGGCAACCGAAATGGAAGGAGCAGCAGTGGCACACCTCTGTCGATCTCTCGGGGTCCCCTTCGTAGTGCTTCGAAGCTGTAGTGACAATGCCAATCAAAATGCACGAGTAAGTTTCAATCAATTTGTACGGCCTGCTGCCATTAACTCCGCCTCTTTGGTCCTTCACCTCCTAGAAGAATTGGACTAGCTGGGTTTTCATTTGCTGACTGTTTAGGCTTTTGACATTCTTTTTTCCATCTTCTGGTGCTTTGGCACGGAATATTTTCCACTTGTCAAAAACCCTAACACCCTCCTTTCCTTTCGATTAATTTTATCTTAAAGCATGGTTTACTCTCCTTTTTTCCTACTTTAACTTTTGCATGAAGCCGAACATCCTCCTTTTTTATTTCCTATTTATCCTGAGTCTACCCCTATTCTGCCTATCTCCTAGCCAGGCACAGCAGCGAGGTAAAATCAAGGGGATGGTCCAAGATCTGGCTTCAAGGGAGCCACTGCCCTTTGCTACGGTCAGTGTGTATAGCCTAAAAGACAGCTTGGTGGGCGGAGGGATTACCGATGAAAAGGGTCGCTATGAGATAGATTTGCCCTTGGGCACCTTTTACGCCTTAATGGAATTTATGGGATATGAGGCAGCGAAGTCTGAGCCATTTTCCCTAAGCAAGATGAGCCTTTTGTTGGAATTGCCTCTCCAATCTCTACAGACCCAGGCCGCTGACCTCGACGAAGTGCTAGTTCAGGGGGACAAAACGCTCATGGAACTTTCTTTGGATAAAAGGATTTTCAATGTAGGAAAAGACCTGGCCAATGCGGGAGGCAATGCTTCCGATATCCTGATGAATCTCCCCTCGGTAGCGGTAGACCCCGAGGGAAACGTGCGCTTGAGAGGATCTGCCAATGTACGGATCCTGATCGATGGTAAACCTTCCGGTTTGGTGAGTTTTAAGGGGAGCAGTGGGCTGAGGCAACTCCCCGCCAACCTAGTAGAGCGGGTAGAAGTCATCACCAACCCTTCGGCAAGGTACGAGGCCGAAGGCATGGCAGGGGTCATCAACATCATTTTAAAGAAAGACAACAAGCAAGGCTTCAATGGATCGGGGGAAGTGGTGACCGGATATCCACTGAATTTGGGAATCACTGCCAATGTGAACTATAGAAAAAACCGAATCAACTGGTTTATCAACTACGGAATTGCCCATAGAAAAAGCCCGGGTCGAGGAAACTTGTCACAGGAAGTGTACAATGAAAATGGTACTACTTCCCTACTTCAGCAAAGCGTCACGAGTACGGTAACTAGCCTCAACAATTCCCTGCGAGGGGGCTTGGATTATTTCTTTAGCGAGCAAAGCATTCTCACCGCTTCCTACGTGTGGAGGAGGAGCGATGCCCACCGCATCACCGATATCCGGTACCAAGACTACCTTAATACCTACGAAAACTACTTGGGTTATGCCTTGCGCAGACAGGATGAAACGGAAGACGAACCCAACAAAGAAGCTATAATCAACTTTAAAAAGAAATTTGCACAGCAAGGCCATGAACTCAATGCTTCTTTCACCTACCTGAATTATTGGGAAAGGTCAGACCAACTCTTTACAGAAAATGCATTTGACCCCATGGGCCAAACTCGCCCAAAGGGTTCGCTCATCCAAACTTCCCTAAATGACGAATATGAAAATCAATTTCTCTTACAAGTAGATTATACCCAACCCTTTGCTACCAAAGGCAAGATTGAAACCGGCATTCGTACCAGTTTTCGTGAAATGGAAAACGACTACCTGGTTCAAGAAAAGCAGGAGTCTGGAATTTTTGAGACCATTGATGGCTTGGACAATGTATTCCTCTACGACGAAAATATCTTGGCTATCTATGGGATCGTGGGAAATGAACGAGCCAAGTGGAGTTACCAAGCAGGACTCAGAGCGGAGTACACGGACATCGAAACCCGATTGGTTGCAACCAAAGAGTCCAATCCGAGATCCTATACCAACCTTTTCCCTAGCGGGCATATCAATTACAAGGCCAATGAAAAAAACGCCTTCCAGTTGAGTTATAGCCGCCGAATCAGACGCCCCGTATACAATGACTTGAGCCCTTATGTGACCTTTTCCGATCAACGAAACTTTTTCTCGGGCAATCCCAACCTGGATCCTGAGTTTACGGATTCCTACGAGTTCGGCCACATCCTGTATGGAGAAAAAAGTACCCTATTTTCAACGCTATACTACCGAAGCACCCAAGATAAGATTCAACGCATCCGAACTGTGGGAGACAATGGTTTCTCGGTTACAGCACCCTACAACTTGATAGGGGAAGATTCCTATGGATTGGAATTTAGCGGGGACTATGTAGCCAAGTCCTGGTGGAAGCTGGACTTCAACGCGAACTTCTTTTATGCGACAGTGGATGGAAGCAACTTGAACCAAAATTTTCAAGCCACCACCACCTCGATGTTGTTCCGACAGAGTTCTCGATTTACGCTGCCAAAGGGATGGGATTTACAGGTTCGGGGAAACTACGAGGCTCGACGAAAAACAGCCCAGGGTGTTCAAAAAGGAATCTTCTTTCTAGACCTTTCGTCCAGCAAAAAAATCTTGAATCAACGGGGAACCTTGATTTTAAATGTAGCGGATGCACTCAACTCACGCATCAACCGCTACATTACCGAGGGAGCTAATTTCTTCACGGAAGGGGAATCCCAGATGGTTTTACGGCAAACGAACCTGACCTTTACTTACCGAATCAAACAGTAGTTTTCTATCCAAAGGCACGGTTCATGCGTTTTTTAATCCCCATTTTATTTTCATTTTTTCTTATCAGCGCTCCAATACGAGCTCAAAAAATCAATGCGGGTTACCGCCTAAACATTCAAAAGGCGAGTAGTCCCATCGCGGTAGATGGAATGATGGATGAACAGACTTGGCAGGAGGCGGAAGTGGCGAGCAATTTTTTCATGATCACCCCCATGGACACGAGTTTCTCCAAGGTGAAGACCGAGGTTCGGATGAGTTACGACGAGGAGCAACTCTACCTTTATGTGATCAACTACCATGCGAGTGAGGGACCTTACATGGTGGAATCCCTGCGACGTGATTTCAATTTTGGGAAGAACGACAACTTCTTGCTCTTTATGGATCCCTTCGATGACCTCACCAATGGATTCACCTTTGGCGCCAATGCTGCGGGTGCGCAGTGGGATGGGCAAATGTCCAATGGAGGCGCTGTAGATCTAAGCTGGGACAACAAGTGGGTATCAAAAGTCAAAAATTACCCTGATCGCTGGGTGTTTGAAGCAGCTATCTCCTTCAAATCCATCCGCTACAAAAAAGGCATTACAGAATGGGGAATCAACTTTTCTCGTCTAGACTTAAAAACCACCGAAAAGTCCGGATGGGCTCCGGTACCTCGACAATTTCCTTCGGCATCCCTAGCCTACACCGGTATCCTGGTCTGGGACAATCCTCCACCTGACGCAGGAGCAAACATTTCCCTGATTCCCTACACCTTGGGAGGCTTTCGTAAAAATGGACAGTCCAGCGAAAAAGCAACTTACAAGCGCGAAATTGGCTTGGATGCCAAAGTTTCCCTGACCTCATCCCTCAATCTGGACCTAACGGTGAATCCCGACTTCTCCCAAGTGGAAGTGGATCGGCAGGTTACCAATTTGGATCGCTTTGAGTTGTTCTTTCCGGAGCGTCGGCAGTTCTTCTTGGAGAACGGGGATTTGTTTGGGAGTTATGGCTACAGTACGCTGCGCCCTTTTTTTTCGCGTAGAATTGGGCTCAATGCACCCATACAATTTGGGGCAAGGCTGAGTGGGAAGCTGAACAAAGATTGGCGGATTGGAGCCCTCAACATGCAGACAGGAGCAGTGGAAGAGACAGGGCTACCTGCTCAAAACTTCTCGGTGCTGTCCCTGCAACGGCAAGTGGGGGCTCGCTCCACCATTGGCGCCTTGGTGGTCAACAAGCAGTCCCTCAACTATGACCCCTCGCAACTTCCCGAAAACCAAACCCCCTATACCGAATTCAATCGTAATGTAGGCCTAGAGTACAACCTCGCCTCTGCCAATAACCTATGGACGGGAAAAGCGATGGTTTTACAATCTTTCGGGCCTGAAGGTGTGGGAAGGGGGATCGCACACGCAGCCAACCTGAAATATGCCAGTGGCAATTTGACCTGGAATTGGCAGCATGAATATGTATCTGAAAACTACACAGCCGAAGTAGGTTTTGTCCCTCGAACTGCTTTTTACAAAATTAGCCCTTCCATCGGCTATCGCTGGTTTCCAAAAAGTGCGCTGATCCTCAGTCATGGACCTGAGCTGAATTCCATTCGGTATTTTTCCTTGAAGGGAATCCAGACAGACAATACCACCTACGCCACTTACAGCATCAAATTTCGTAGCCAAAGTAGTCTCTTGGTCTGGGGAGCACATGACTTTGTATTACTTCAACGCCCCTTTGACCCAACCAACTTCTCCGGAAAAACTTTGGCTTCAGGTACCGAACACCAGTGGTCGGCGCTGGGTTTGGAATACAGTTCCAAACCACAAAGTGTGTTTACCTATGCCTTTAGCGGACGTCTAGGCGGGTACTATGCGGATGGAAAGCGGCTCAACTTGAGCACAGAACTGGGCTACCGCTTTCAGCCTTATGTGAGTCTAGCATTCAGCAGCAATTACAATTCCATTGACCTTCCCGCACCCTGGGGCAAAACCCAGTTCTGGTTGGTTGGTCCGCGAATAGATGTGACGCTGACTAACACGGTATTCTTTACCACCTTTTTGCAGTACAACGAACAGATCCAGAACATCAACCTGAATACGCGCTTTCAATGGAGATTTAAGCCAGCTTCAGATCTTTTTTTGGTATATACCGACAATTACCTACCTGCACCTTTCTTGATGAAAAACCGTTCCCTGGTGCTAAAATTTACCTACTGGTGGAACCCTTGACTAGTCAATAGAAAAGTTAAGAAAAGTAGCTACGCCGAATAAAGGTCGTGCACGAAGGAGGTTACCATTTTCAAATCCAGCGGCGAGTTCCACACGAAAGATGCGGAAAAGATTATCCAAGGAGTAGCCGATTTCCAAGTAATGCGGAGAATGTTGTGTTTTGAGGTAGTTGACAAAAATATTTTCCCGCACACCGGAGAAGCGAAGCATGGGAAGTTGTGTGAAGATGAATTTACGAAATTGATAATGCGCAATGCTGGAAACATAAGATCCCGAAGTGCTGTAGCGGTAATAGTCCATCACTCGGTAATTGGAGGCAGCACCCATGGAAGAAAAAAGCGTTCGATTGCCTCCAAAATGTTTATAATCCTGAAAGAATACTTGCTTCGAGTTTAAAAATGACCCTCCAGAAAAATTGAAAGCAAAGGTGCCGCTGACTCCAAAATCAACCTCGTGTTGTAAGGAGGCTTCCACATGGTCAAAGTTTGCTGCCCGAGCTGAAGTGGTGAGTTGGGGAATAGCCTTTTGATAAGTAAGGGTGATTAAAGGCGCTCGGTCAAAATTGGCAATTTTTCGTCCGTTGCGGATGGTGTAAGTCAGCCCGGGTCTCCATTCTAGGATAGCCGATATCCTTGAGATATGATGGTTGGTAAATGCTCCGTCCTCTGCCTCCACGGAAAAAGGTCGATTGGAGGAATACTGGAGCTCTGCCGATTTGGTAAAACTGAAATCACTGGTATTGCTGAGTTGATTTCTTTGAGCCCATAAAAACGAAAAGCGGTAAGATAATCCAGGATACACGCGTACCCCCCAAGTCCCCTGTAAAAAACTCTGCTCATAGAGTTTTAAGTAATTTTTTCGGGCATAGAGAGAATAAGAAGCATTCACTTGTTCTTGAATGGGATTTTCTCCGTTAAATTGGTAAGCAAACCTACCTCCTTCCAGGCTCCAGTTACTACCTGAGGTAGGCTTGACAATCGACCTTCGGAAATTTAATTTTCCATAAAAACGTTGGCTTGAAAACCCGTACCGGAGCTCTGGCTCAATTCGAAAAACTTTTCGAATGCGATTCACCGAATCTGGCAGTTTGATCTCTTCCACCTTACGGTAGAAAAATCCAATTCCCAGTTTCCATCCTTCTACTGTATTGAATGAAAACTTGGTAAGATTGGCAGGAAATCCTATGGAAATCCCCTTTCCAAAACTGTAAGAGCCCCCCATAACCAGATCCTCAGGGCTAAATTTGGTTCTGGCTTTTTTGGCGATGGAATCTACCTCGCTTTTCTTGGCCGCTTCAATGACGGCTAGGCTGTCGTCACGTTTATAGCCTTCAATCTCTTTCAAACTCAGTGGTACGGGCCGAATGCTATCCCAGTAGGCAAGGTCACGCTTCCGAGCCAGACTATCCACCGAATAATTTCTTTCCGCAACAACCCCTTTTTTTTCTTCTCCTTGCCGCTCTTTAAAAACTTCTTTCTCGTATTGATTCAAAAGTTTTCGGTATTCTTTTTGGGTCTTGGGCTGCTCGCTGGCCAACTGTTCCAGTGAAGATTTAGTCTTGGAAATTCGTTGGAGATTACTTGGGGCTTCTTGGATTTTTTCATCCACCAGTTCTGGCTTGTGGGCTAGATCGGGATTGAGTTTGATGTCGTAATCTCGTGTAGAGACCAGGTAATTGAACTGGCCTGCAAAACCAAAGACCTTTCCACCAAAAGTGTACTGTTGGGTCAAAGGCATCCAAACGTTAGGAGCGATGGGCGAATAGTTTTGGCGCACATGTACTTGGAAGCCCAACACGGATGTCTTTAAGTCCAAACTATGGATGGCCCAAAGATCATCGATGATGTAGATGTAGCCTTCAAATACCTTTTCTCCCCTGGAACGAGGCGTTACTTTTATTTTATTTATAAGGAGATTCTGGTCAAAAAAGCTTCCCTGAAAGGTGAATTGATAGTAAATGAAAGCAGATTTGGAAAGTGGAGAGACTACCTCATTGATTTTATCTTGGTAAAAGGAACTTTGAATGTATGGAGCAGGCGAGGTTCCCTGGTTGTCTCCGTTAGTTCGAATAGAAATTACCTTTTCTTCTACTTTATTGGGTAGGCTGAAGGTGATGCGAGATACGGATTCCGAAGTGTAGGCCTCATTCAGCTTTAATCCCTCTTCTGCCAGCTTTTTCCTTAAGAAAAAAGGGGCGTCGGTCAGCTGTCCGGTTCCTTTTAAATACACCGTCATAGAGTAGCGCTGCAGTTGCAACCTGTGGTAGGTAGATTTCGCAATAGCCTTTCTTATGATGGTCAAGGCAGGATCTTCTGCACCGGCTTGCACTTCCACCTGACTTAAGGTGATGGCCTGAGGTTCTAGGGAAAAATGAAGCTCTACCCAATTCGATCCTACTTCCACCGTCTGAATCTGAGTAGCATATCCTAGGAATTGAACTACTACGTCATATAATCCTGGCCCCAACTTAAATTCATAAGAACCATTTTCGTTGGTAGGTACCCCATCTTGAAGGTTTCTGATATACACCGAAGCAAAAGGGAGTGGCTCTCCTGCTGTAGTTTTTACCGTTCCTTTGATCCCTTGTCCAAGGGAAACCGTGGCCAGGGATATAAAAATTAAGTACGTTAGTAAAAAAGGAATACGAGGCATATAAATCCAAGGGGTGTACTAAAGGTAAAGATGCAATTAAGAACGCAGGGGTTGCCCAGTAAGTTTTTCATGGTCTCGATTTTCCTTGTTTTGGGCTTCCTATTTTTACGTTTGGAACTTCAAAAAAGTAAAAATTAGTCGTTTTTAATAGCTAATTGAAACGAGAATTAATCAAAGAGAAGGTGCTGATTTAGGGATACTTAATAAACAAACTAAAAGAAAATCTGATAAATAAGATAAATTTTATTTTAGTTAATAAAAATTATTTTTTTTAAGAATATGTAAATGGAAAACGTTTTCCATTATTTAATTATTAAATATTTTAGATTAATTTACCAATTTATTAAGATAAAGGGTATTCTTTTAGAAGGCCGTTTTTGATTAAAATAGAAAGGTTTTTGTTAAATATTGCAAAATCCAATTTTATAGATGACTTTCGCTTCGAAATTAAGTACTCATACCAATTTCGTTTTTTTAAAACACATAAAACCCTATGAGAAATTATTTACCAAAACTAAAGTCATTGATGCTAGCAATGGCCCTCTTTATGGGAGCTGTCATTGGCGCCAATGCCCAAAGTCGAAGCGTTTCAGGTACCGTCCTTGACGCCAGACTTGGAGACCCTGTTCCGGGAGCAACGGTACTCGTAAAAGGTACTACCCGAGGTACTGCAACTGATTTGGACGGTAAATTTACCCTACCACTTCAGGCTGGAGATCAAGTGCTTGTGGTTTCCTTCGTGGGATATCTTACCCAAGAAGTAGAAATCGGAAGCCAGTCAACCCTAACCATTAGTCTTCAGGAGGACGTTACGAGCCTTCAGGAAGCAGTAGTTATCGGTTATGGCTCACAAGACAAAAAAGAAATTACTTCTGCGGTGGTGGGTGTGAGGCCCGACAACTTCAACAGAGGTAACGTATCCAACCCTGCACAATTGCTTCAAGGTAAGGTGGCAGGTCTTTCCATCACTCGTCCAGGTGGTAACCCCAACAACGGATTCAATATTCGTTTGAGAGGTCTTTCTACCTTTGGAGCCAACTCTGCTCCATTGATCGTATTGGATGGAGTCATCGGTGCTTCTTTGGAAAACGTGGACCCAAATGACATTCAGTCTATCGACGTGTTGAAAGACGGTTCTGCAGCAGCTATCTACGGTGCTAGAGGTTCTTCAGGGGTAATCTTGATTACTACTACCAAGCAAGGAAGCAAGCAAGGCACTACTAATGTAAGCATCAACTCTTTTGCTACAGTAGACAAGGCTACTAACTTGATTCCTGTCCTTTCTGCTGAAGAATTTGTAGCGAGAGGCGGAACAAACTTCGGTAGTAATACCGATTGGAGACAAGAATTGATCGATGATGGTTATTCTTTCACCACTAACGCTAGTGTTTTAGGAAGTTTTGGTAACACCAATTATCTGGCTGCAGTTAACTACCGTGACAACAACGGTATCGTAGAAGGAGTAGGAAATGAAAGATTAAACACCCGTTTGAACCTTTCTCAGAGTGCATTGAACAACAGATTGAGATTAAATGTAAATCTTTCTTTCTCTAACGTGAATTCAGAGTCTATCAACGATGCTGCTTTCCGCTATGCAACTATCTATAATCCAACTGCTCCTATCTTCGAAGATACTCCAGCAGCTAACCAGAAATTTGGTGGTTATTTCCAAAGAGACCTTTTTGATTTCTACAATCCTGTAGCCTTAGCAAGACAGCAAAAATTTGTTGGCGAAACTAAAACTGCTCTTCTTTCTTACAGAGCTGAGTTTGACATTCTTCCTAATTTGACTCTTTCTGCTCAGTATTCTCAAGATAGAAGAAACACCCTTTCTGGTGGTTTCTGGTCTATCCAAGACTATCAAGTAGGATTTGGAGCTCAAGGTTCTGCTGAAAGAAATACCTACGATAGAAGCCAAAGAATTTTGGAAACTACGCTTCGTTACGAAACCAACTTGACTGACAAATTAAATATGACTCTTTTGGGAGGAGCGGGTGTACAATACACCACCAACCAAGGTTTCAATGCTAGGGTCCGTCAATACCTATTTGATTTAGGCTGGAACAACCTTGGCGCTGGTGCGATTCGTGTGGGTAACAGCACCAACATTTATTCTTATGCAAATGAGGATCAGTTGAACTCCCTATTCGGAAGAGCAAACTTCAACTACGACAATACCTTCTTCTTCTCTGTCACCACGAGAGCTGAAACCTACTCGGGATTTGGAGCCAACAACCAAACCGGTTTGTTCCCCGCTGTTTCTTTAGGAGCTGATTTAACCCAGTTGTTTGACATGGGTATCTTCAACCAATTTAAGCCTAGAGTTTCTTACGGTATCACCGGTAACCTGCCTCCTTCTGCTACCTTGGCTTTGGGTGTGTATGGCAACGGAAACCGTATTGACCTAGATGGAGATCCATTGACTCAAAACGATATTTTCGTAGGAATCAACCAATTCTCCAACCCCAACAAAGACTTGAAGTGGGAAACCAAGCAAGAATTTAACGTGGGTGTGGACTTCGGTATCTGGGATGGAAAAGTAACCGGTAGCATTGACTACTACACTAGAAATATTTCTGACCTTTTGTTCAACGTTCCTGTAGCAACAGGTGCTCCTAACCCATTTGATCCAGGAAGATTCAACACGGCATCTTCTACTTGGGTGAACTTGGCAGATTTGAGAGCTGCTGGTTTTGAATTTGCTGCTTCCGTAAACCAAATCGGTAAAGGAGCTTTTAAATGGACTCCAGCGTTCAACTTCACCATTTACGACAAGACTACTATCGAAAGCTTATCTGCTGGTGAGTTAGGGTTCCAAGAGTTGCGTTTTGCTACTCCAGGAGCTCCAGGACAAAACAATAACCCTATCGTTTACAACCGAGTAGGTCAAACTTTGGGTGATTTCTATGGTCCAAGATTAACTGGATTGACTGAAAGAGGGGAATATATCCTTTCAACTACAGATCCTAACCAATATGAAAAACTAGGTAACGGTCTACCTAAGGGTGAATTTGGTTTTGCCAACACCTTTATGTATGGACAGTGGACCTTAAATATGTTCCTTAGAGGAGCATGGGGACATGACTTGTACAACTCTTACAGAGGTTTCTACGAAAACGGCGATACCGCTTCCAATACTTGGAACTCTGTAATTACAGACAAGACCCCAACCAGCCCCCTTGTAACTTCTACTCCTACGTTTAACAGCTCCGTGATCGAAGATGCTTCTTTCATTCGCTTGGACAACATGGAATTGGGTTATAACGTGAAAACAAATTCACAAAACTTCTCGTCATTAAGAGTGTATTTTGCAGGTCAAAACTTGTTTACACTTACCAATTATACTGGTGTTGACCCTGAAGTACGCGTGAATGATTCTGAGAATGGAGATTCCTTTACTACCTCTCTATCTCCAGGTATCGAGCGTAGAAATACTTATTTCCAAACTCGTTCTTTCACTTTGGGCATTACCGTAAACTTTAAATAACCAATCAAATTCTACAGATATGTTTAAATCAATTAGTAAAATCTGTTTAATGCTCCCGTTGGTTTTTGCCATGGGCGCATGTCAAGAGCTAGAGCAGGACGTTTTGGATGGGGTGACCGCGGAGGATATTGCCAAAAGCACTAACCCGAATTTGATTAACGTCCTTAAGGCTTCTGCTTATGCTAGAATCGTAGGTTCTTGGGGTGGACACAACAGCATTTGGTCTATCCAAGAGGTATCGTCTGACGAAATGGCTATCCCTCAAAAGGGTGCTGACTGGGAAGACGGTGGACAGTGGCTAAGAATGCACAGACACACTTGGAATGCTTCCGAAGAATCATTCAATAACTCTTGGGCGTATTGCTTCTCTGCAGTGGGTGAGATCAACAACTTGCTGGTTCAGTATCCTAACGTACCTGCTTTGAATGCCGAATTGAAGGTATTGAGAGCCTTGGTGTATTTGTGGTTGATTGACTCCTTCGGTAATGTACCCATCATTGATGAGACTTCTACTGGAGCTAGCCCAACCAACAAGTCAAGAGCTGAAGTATTTGCATTTATCGAAAAGTCAATAAAAGATAATGCAAACCTACTTTCTAAGGATGCTTCTAAGTCTACCTTAAACTACTACAGCGCACACGCGATTCTAGCCAAATTGTACTTGAATGCACAAGTGTATACAGGTACTGCTCGCTGGGCAGACGCTGAAGCAGCTGCAGACGTAATCATCAACAGCGGTAAGTATTCTCTTTCCTCTAATTTCTTCTCCAACTTCTCTGAGAGAAACGGAGGATCTACAGAAAACATTTTGACACTTCCTTACGATGAAAACAATGCAGGTGGATTTAACCTTCCTCAAATGACTTTGCATTATTCTTCTCAGGCTACTTACAACTTGCAAGCACAGCCGTGGAATGGATATGCTTCCTTAGAGGAATTTTATAACACCTTTGACAATGCGGATGCTAGAAAGAAGTCCTTCTTGGTTGGCCCTCAATTCGCTGCAGACGGAACTCGCTTGAAAGATATCTCTGCTGAAGCAGGAGATCCTGATGGACAAGCCCTCACCTTTACACCTGCGATTAATATGTTGGCTCCTAATGCCTTCAGACAAGCAGGTGTTCGTGTAGGTAAGTTTGAGTTTGCTTCTGGAGCAGGACCAAGCTTAAGCAACGACTATCCTCTATTCCGATTGGGTGAAATCATCCTTACCAAAGGAGAAGCTGCACTTCGTCAAGGAAAGACTTCAGTAGCCTTGGCTGCTGTAAACCAAGTGAGAACTAGAGCGGGTATGCCTGCATATACTTCTACTACACTTACTTTGGATGAATTGTACAATGAAAGAGGTAGAGAAATGTTTGCAGAAGCAAGCAGAAGAACAGACGCCATTCGTTTTGGCAAGTGGGGTCAGCCTTGGTGGGAAAAATCAGCTTCCAACGCCACAGTTAGAAGTCTATTTCCTATCCCTCAAAACCAGTTGAATGCTAACCCTGCTTTGAAGCAGAATCCAGGTTATTAATTTCTTCTGAAATAAATATTAAAGGAAGTGTGCGCAAGTACACTTCCTTTTTTTTACACTTGTCTCGTGAAAAAAATTGACGAGTATCTTTCTTCTCTTCCTATAGCCAAGAAATAGATGACTATTAAGATTTCTTTGATTTAAGAGTAAGATAAGATCAAAAACAAAATTAGTTAGTTAAAAAATTAGGATTAATGCCCCTAAAATTAAATTTTTAATGATTTGAATTTTTAAAACTTGGATAAGTAAAAAGTATAACCCTAGTTAATTTTCGAAATACGAAATACTTCTAACCTTGAATTATTTATTGCAAAAACAAACCATTTTTCAGATCCTACGATCACTTCTTTAATTTTCTTCACATCCCCATTTATTTTTAAAGGACTTTCCTTAAACGACTTGAAGGATCCAGTTGCATCTCCTTTTAGAATAAGACCCCAATTCCCCTGATAGGAGCCAAAATAAGAAGCAACAGCAGTGGTGTTCCCCCCTAAAATAAGATCTAAGTATCCATCTTGGTCGATATCTTCAATAGCAATGTCTGCTATTGGAGAAAATTGCGCTTCAATGGGTAGCACCTGAGAAATGAAATTTTTGCCTTTCTGGTTGTAAAGAACCAAAGATTCAAATTGATTTGATTCCAAATACGGAAGCTCCTTAATTTGGAATTTGGCGAATATTTCATCGACTGTTTTACCCGCAAAATCATTGTAGCGGACAAATTCTTTTTTTAATGCAGGAATTTGCTTGACTAGTTCATCTTTGCTTGCTACCGTAAAATACTTCCCCTCGACAGGATAGGAGACGATTTGTTCGACACTTCCATTTTTATCAAAATCGGCCAGCATCATTTTTATGGGAAACTCTTTGGTAGGTTTCATTCTATGGTTTAATCCTAAATTGCCAACCACTACATCTGGGAAACCGTCTTGATTAAAATCTTCTACAGCAAGTGAATTCCACCATCCATGTGTGTTTTCCAATCCAAAACTTGCCGTTTCATTAACTAGCTTCCCATTTTTATTCAAGAATACGGTGAGTGGCATCCATTCTCCAACTACGATTAAATCGAGCTTGCCATCTACGTCGATATCTGTCCAAGCAGCATCTTTGACCAAGCCTATGTTTGCCAATTCTGGGGCAATTTGATTGGTAATGTCTTGGTATCGATTTGCACCCAAGTTTTTCAACAAATAGCTTCGAGGAATTTGCCCATATTTTCCAGCAACACTCCTTCCTCCAACCATCAAATCTTCTAAGCCATCCTTATCAAAATCATGTGCTAGAATTACGGAAACCTGTGCATTTTTTTCCAAAGGAAGAATGATACTGTTCTGAAACTCTCCTTTCCCGTTATTTAAATATATTTTTGATTGCCCCCCTGAATCACTAGAATTAGAGATATTGCCCCCTCTTCCAATTACTAGATCTAGAAAACCATCTTTATTGCTATCAAAAAATATGGCCTCTGTATCTTCATATAGGGCGTCTTTCTCAAAAATAGCTTGATTCGATTTTTCAAATTTTCCTGATTTTACTTGCAAAAACAAGGTTCCTGCTTGTCCTGCTGCTCCACCTACATAAAGATCTTCTCTACCGTCACCATTTACATCTCCCACAGCTAGGGCAGGCCCCTCTTGTGAAAGCCTATGTGGAAGAAGAGATTCATAATTGAAGTCATTGAAATTATCTTCGTAATGGTCAAAATCTAATCCAGATAGGTTATTGTCAACAACTTTCAGCAGAGGTTCTTTGGTTTGGACCAAATAACTAGGGCCAGTTTTTGCCTCAGACTCATTCACAGTGAGGGTTTGGTTGGCTTGGACATTGGTAAACTTTTCAATCTTCCCGCTTGGCCAAATAATTTTAAGAGAGTCTAAAGTTCTAATTTCTCCAAGGCCCAAATGAACTTCAGGCGCAGTAGAGGATTGAAAACCACGGCTAGTAAAGTTCTCTTGAATAATTTGTTCCTTATTTCTATACGCTTCAACCCGACTCCCAATTCCAAATTTATTTGACTCTAGGCCCTTAAATCTGATTTTTAAAAAATTATTTTTTGTTTTATCAGGTTGTTGCGCTTGCTGGTTTTCTAAGATTTCTGCTGCAGCATTGATGTTGTTGATAATCAAATCT
>Ga0194128_10003710_pt1 | contig 23086 bp, 19 predicted proteins | sample TA2KigCa65mmetaG_FD_148650 | JGI IMG/M metagenome (GOLD analysis project Ga0194128, IMG submission 148650) | Freshwater microbial communities from Lake Tanganyika, Tanzania - TA2015037 Kigoma Deep Cast 65m | ecosystem: Environmental > Aquatic > Freshwater > Lake | place: Tanzania: Lake... | reverse complement strand
CGCGACAGGCGAGGCGGTGCGCGGTTCGCTGGCGGCGAGTTCGACGCGCAGGCCGGCTTCGATTTGAAGCGAGGCGAGGGCTTGCTGCGGCGCGAGCGGCTTGGCGGTGGTCATCGCCGAGGTGTCGCGTGTGAGACCGTTCGCCGGGGCCACGGTTGCGGCAGCGCGTGATTTCGCGTGTTCGATTTCCTTCCCCTTCAACGGCAGCGTGGCGAGGCGTTCGTATAGGGCGCGAGCTTCGGCGGGCTTCTTCGCAGCGAGCAGTTCGTCGGCGCGTTTGAGCATGGCGGGCGCGGGCTCGACCCAGTCGCGCTTGGCGAGCGACTCGCGGGACTTCGCGATTTCCTCGTCGTTAAGCCAGAAGCTGCTGTTGCCGCTGGACATGAGGTTGGTGACGTTCTGCCGGTGCGGCAGCGTGAAGGCGTGGCCGAGTTCGTGCGAACTCACGCGCGGGATGGGCTCGTCCATGCCGCCCTCGACGGGGCGCAGCGATGCGGTGTCCTTCACAAAGATGCCCTGCGCGCTGAAGTAGATGCCGTTCGGCCGGAGCTTCTTTGTGTAGTAGAGGTTGAAGGCGTTCGTCGCGATGGAGTGGGTCGGGCGCAAGCCGAGGAGCGTGGCGCGCTCCTGCGTCGGGAGTTTCGCCCAGAAGTCCTCCGTGTTCAGCGCGGGCTCCAAGCGCAGCGACTCGATGTAGAAGTGCACGCCCGCCTGCGCCCAGATGCGGTTCATCTTGGGCAGGATGCGCGCGATGTCGTTCGTCGTGAGCGTGGTGTGGACGTCCGGCGCGTTCGTGGCGGTCAGCAGGTGGAAGCGCAGCGGGACGAGGAGGAAGTCGGCGAATCCGAAGTTGTTCGTGGACTGCGCGCAGACCGTGGAGGCCAGCAGAAGCATCGTCGTGCAGCACGCAACTTGCAAAAACGCGCGCCGACACCATCCGCGAAGGGCTTTCATCGCCGCGCAGTCTGCTCACTCCCGCGTGGCGAAGCCAAACAGAAAATGCGCGCCGCTTGCGCGGACCGTGGCGGCGAAACCGTGTCGCGCGAGGGTCGCGGTGAACGCGGCGGGCTCGTAATAGACCTTTACGACTCGGAACTCGCGCCCGTCGGAGAGCTTGCGCACGCGCACGCCGGTCTCGACCGCGGGACGGTCGTGGTCTTTCGCCATCGAGGTGCTTTCGTTGAGCGAGTCCACGAAGAAGAGCCGGCCCCCGGCGCGCGTCGCGCGGCGGAGCTTGTCGAGGAAGGCGTCGAGCTTGTCGGCGGGCACGTGCGAGAGCCAGAAGCAGCAGGCAACAAGGTCGAACGCGCGCCCGGGCTCCCACGCGAAGACGTCGGCTTGAATGTAATCCACGCGCGGCGAGCCAAGTTTTCGGCGGTTGAGTTCGAGGACTTCCGGCGAGGCGTCGAGCGCGGTGACGTGCGAGCTGATGGCGAGGAGTTGTTCGGTCCAGATGCCGGTGCCGCACGCGAGTTCGAGCGTTTCTTCAAAGGGGCCGAGCGAGTGGAGTTCGCGGCGGACGAGCGCGGCTTCGTCGAACCAGCGCTGGTTGAGTTCCGTGCCCCAATCGTATCGGCCGCGGCGGAACCACCAGTCGTCATACTCGCCCGCGCGGGCGCGGTAGTAGGCGGCTTGCTCGGAGAGGAGCGAGTCGGGCGCGGCTCCAGACATCACTTCCCCCTCCAACCGGGCCCGCGCACGAAGCGACCCGGCTTGGCTCCCGTGTGTTCACCGTCCTTGAGCACCTGAACGCCGTTGACGAACACGTGATGCACGCCGGTCGCGAGCTGATGCGGCTTCTCGTAGGTTGCGTGGTCCTGGATCGTCGCCGGGTCGAAGACGACGACGTCGGCGAAGTAACCCGGTGCGAGGCGGCCGCGCTGCTTGAGGCTGAGATTTTCCGCCGGGAACGAGGTGAGCCGGCGCACGGCTTCCTCGAGCGGGATGATCTTCTCGTCGCGCACGTATTTGCCAAGCAACCGCGCGAAGCTGCCGTAAGCGCGCGGATGCGGGTTTGACTTGAGGAAGACGCCCTCAGGGGCCATGGACGGTGAGTCGGAACAGAAGCTCACCCACGGCAGCGCGATCTGCTTCTTCACGTTCTCCTCGCTCATGAGGAAGTAAACCGTGCCGACGCGCGAGCCGTCCTCGATGACGAGGTCCATCGCGGTTTCCTCGGGGGACTTGCCGAACATGCGCGCGACCTCGGCGAGCGACTTGCCGGTGAGCGGCTTCAACTTCTCGCTGCGGAAGCCGACGAGCAGCACCTTTTCCGGCGAACCGGCCGCGAGGTAAAGGCTCTCCCACTTGTCGGTGGCCGTCATCATTTCGAGGCGGACGCGCTCGCGGATTTCCGGATGTCGAAGGCGCTTGGCCCACTGGTTGTAGCCGCCTTCCTGCACCCACGGCGGCATGGCGGCGTCGAGTCCGGTCGCGCCCGCGGTGTAAAGATACATGTCGGCGGTGATGCGCAGGCCGAGCTTGCGGGCGGCTTCGATGACGGCGATGGCGCCGTCCATCTTGTGCCAGTTGGCCTGCCCGGCGGCCTTGAGGTGGTAGACTTCGGCCGGAATATTCGCCTCGCGCGCGATGGTGATGAGTTCGCCGAGGGCCTCGCGAAACGTGTTCGCCTCGCTGCGCAGGTGCGAGATGTAGATGCCGCCGTGGCGCGCGGCCTCCTTGCAAAGCGCGATCAGTTCGGGCGTCTTCGCATAGAAGGCCGGCGCGTAGATGAGCGACGAGCCGACGCCGAGCGCGCCTTCCTCCATCGCCTGGCGGACGAGAAACTTCATGCGCTCCAGCTCCTGCGGCGCGGGCGGGCGGTCCGCGTAGCCGAGTTCGTGGATGCGGACAGTGGTCGCGCCGACGAACGAGGCGACGTTGCAGGAGACGCCGCGTTTCTCGAGGTGCGCGAGATACTGGCCGAGCGTGGTCCACGGGATGTCGAACTTGAGGTCACCCTGCGAGTCGCGCATGTCCTTCTTCATCGCGGCGTTGAGCGGACCCATGGATTCGCCCTCGCCCATCACTTCGAGCGTGACGCCCTGTTTGATTTCGCTGAGGGATCGGCCGTCGTGCAGAAGCGATTCCGTCGCCCAGCTCAGCATGTTGATGAAGCCGGGCGCGACAGCCAGGCCCTTTACGTCCAGCTCGCGCCCGGCCGCGCCCGATGGGATTTGCCCGACGGCCACGATCCGGTCGCCGCGCACGCCGACATCGCCCACGAACGGTTTGCCACCGCTGCCGTCGTAGATCGTGCCGTTCCGGAGGATGAGGTCGTAGTGAGACGGCAAAATCTGGGGCGCGGTCATGCAGGAAGCGAGCACGGTGGCGGCAATCGCCGAGGCCAGTGGGATGCGCATGGGTTCATTTGCTCCCGAACTGCCGCCAGCGCAAGCCTTGAACTGGCCGTGCCGAAGAGCGCTGCTTTCGGGTTGAATTCACCTGTCGCTGTCCGGTCTAATTCCGCCATGCGAAACTGTCTACTCCCGCTCGTCGGCTTGGCCTTGATCTCGGCTGGTTCCCTGCCCGCGGCTTCGAACTGGCCGCAGTTCCGCGGTCCGAACGGCGACGGGCACAGCGACGCGAAGGGATTGCCTGTGTCCTTTTCCGAGACGGAGAAGTTGAAATGGAAGACGGCGATCCACGACAAGGGCTGGTCGTCGCCGGTGATCTGGGGCGACCAAATCTGGCTGACGACGGCGACGGACGTTGGCGACGCGCTGTTCGCGGTGTGCCTCGACAAGAAGACGGGGAAGATCCTCCACGACGTGAAGGTGTTCACGGCGAGCCAGACGAACCTGTGGCAGAAATACAACAGCTATGCCTCGCCAACGCCGGTGATCGAGGAGGGGCGCGTTTACGTCACATTCGGCGAGGCCGGCACGGCCTGCCTCGACACGAAGACGGCGAAGGTGCTGTGGGAACGGCGCGACTTGAAGTGCGACCACTTCCGGGGCGCGGGATCGTCGCCGATTCTCCACAAGAACCTGCTCATCCTGAACAACGACGGCGTGGACTTGCACTACGTCGTCGCGCTCGACAAGCAAACCGGCAAAACCGTGTGGAAGACAGATCGATCCGTTGACTATCAGGATTTGGATGCGTTGACGAAGAAGCCCAAGTTGGGCGGCGACTTGCGGAAGGCCTACGGAACCTGCCAGATCGCGAGCATCTCGGGCCGGGACGTGGTCCTGAGCATCGGCGCGATGGCCCTGTATGCCTACGACCCGATGTCCGGGAAGGAATTGTGGCGCGTCGAGCACATCGGCGGGCACTCGACGGGCGGGCGGCCGTTGCTCGGACACGACCTGGTCTATCACACGGCGGGATTCGGCAAGGCCGAGTTGTTCGCCACGAAGCCGCCCCCGCTCAAATCCTGGGGTGGCAGCGTGCTCGACGCCACGCGCACGCCGGATCCCGACCCGGACAAGCCGCAACTCGCGTGGCGCGTCAGCAAATACGTGCCGTCGTCGCACTCGCCGCTGCTCGTCGGCGACTTGATCTTCATGGTGGACAACAAGGGGCTTGCGAGCTGCGTCGAGGCGAAAACCGGCAAGCCCGTGTGGGACGCCAAGCCGTTCGACGCGGCGCCCGCGGTCTATTCCTCCCCGATGTATGCCGAGGGCCGGATCTACGCGGCCGACAAGGCCACGAAGGGCCGCGTCGCGGTCTTCAAGGCCGGACGCGAATTCGAGCGCCTCGCGCTGAACGAACTCGACAGCGAAATCAACGCGTCGCCGGTCGCGCTCGGCAAGTCGCTCTACATCCGCACCGCAAAGTTTCTCTACTGTTTCGAGAATTGACGAGCCGTCCTGTGCCGGTCGCGGACCGGCAACCCGGCCCGCGGCGGTTTCTAACCTCACACGCAGCCATGACGACCTACACTTACGAGACGATCCCAAAGAAGAAGGGCCAGAAGCCGCGCCGCTTCGAGGTGCAGCAGAACATGAGCGACCCGCCGTTGACGAAAGATCCGGAAACGGGCCTGGCTGTGAAGCGCGTGATCACCGGCGGCAGCGGAAACTGCTTCCGGGGATTGAGCATCCTCTCGATGAACCGTCCGAAGCGCCGGGGTTGATCGGCCGGTCTCCTGGCCGGGATGGTCGCGGGAGTCGGGCGCCTCGTGCAGATCGGGAAATCGGCCCGCCGTCCCGCCTATTTCGCCGCGGTCAACTTCGCCGCAGGGTCCGCTTTGAATTGGAACGGCTTGCCGCCGAGGATTTGGTCCGAGGTGACCGTCGGGCAGATGTATTTCTCCACATGCTCGATGTAGAGCGCGGTGCCCTTGTAGTGATCCACGAACGGCCAGCGCGCGGGGTTATACATCGAGTCCGTCATGTCGCGCATCAGCACCACGTTTTTCCCATTCTTCGCCAGTTGTCGCAACCCGAATGGCCGGCCGGACACGCACATGTTCACGTGCACGCCGACGAGGATTACGTTCTTGATGCCGCGCTGTTCGAGCAGGTTCCACGTCTCGACGCCGGAATCGGTGATGGCGTCCTCGGCTCGAATCTTCAGCACGTCGTATTGTCGCGTCCACGGCGCGCGCGGATTCAGTCCCTTCGCCTTGAGTTCATCCGCCCATCGGGCGTGTTCGATGGGATCATCGTCCTCGCCGCCGTCAGACTGGTCGATGGGGTAACGCCCCTGTTCTTCCGCGGGGATTTGTTTGCACCAAACACCGATTTCTTGCGGCAGGTTTGCCGCCTTGGGCGCGGCCTTTGCGCGCTCGCGGGCGGGGTGGCCTTCGTAGGGTTTCATGCAACCGCTCGGCGCATGGATGATGAAGACGCCCTCGGCGCGGGCCTTGACAAGCAGGTCGTTCATGCGCGGCGCCATCTCCTCGACGCGCCGCACGGCGTTGAGGCAATGGTGCAGGTCCCACATGTCGCAGACGATGATGGCCGTGTGCTTGGGCACCCAGAGCTCGGGCCTTTGCGTGACGGTGAACTCGCCGGAGCCCGGCTTGCTCTCCGAGCGCCGCTGGGTCGTGATTTTGAGATCGGCGGCGGAACTGAGTGACGTCGCGAGGGCGAGCAGGCTGCAAAGCGCGAGGCGGACGAAGTGCCGGCGTGGAAAGAACGAGGCGGGCTTCATGGCCGGAGCCTATCAACTCGAACCGGCCTGCGAAGTGAAAAGTTTGGTCCGCCGCCCGATTACCGGCCTCCGCCATACCGCCGCAGCGCCTCGGCCACGGACGGGAACGCGATTTCCGAGAGGACGACTTCCTCGGGCGCGACCCAGACGATGCTTTCGACTTCGTCCGTCGCGGCTTTGGCGCCCGTGGTGTCCACCTTGACGAGGAAAAACAGGTCGAGCACTTGATACGTCACGTCGCGATACGTGTATTCGTTCGGCAGGGAGCAGAAGAACTCGACGGAAGTCACGCGGAGCCCGACTTCCTCGAGGACTTCGCGGCGCAGTCCGCTCTCGGCCGACTCGCCGAAATCCACGAACCCGCCCGGCAGCGAAAGCGCTCCCTTGCGAGGTTCACGTGCGCGGCGCACGAGCAGCAGGCGGCCATCCTCGCGCTGGACGATCGCCGCGGTGGCAACGGCGGGATTGAAGTAAAACGTGAACCCGCACGCGCTGCAGCGGAGCGGAAGCTCGCGTACGAGGTCGAGCGCGGCGCCGCACTTGGGGCAATGGCGGAAATGCTCCGGCGCGTTCACGGCAGTGGTCCGGCGCCGGCGCTGCGCTTGGCCTGTTTGACCTGCTGCGCCTCGGGCTTCGAGGAATAGAACTTGTCGAGCGGATAGCACCCGCTCACGAGCCCGTTGCGCGGCGCGGTCGTGCAGTCGCTGAACGTCCGGCAAATGTTCCGGGTCTGCAGGACGCCGGTCTGGGCCACGTCCACCGGCAGCGTCGGATACGAGAGCGTGATGCGACCGAGCCCGACCAGGTCCGTCCAGCCATGGCGCACGGCGAACTGGGCGACGTGCGGCAGGAATTCCTGGAGGTAACTGTAGGCCGTGCCGACCAGCACGGGACCTTCGCGACGATGCGCCTTGAGTTGTCGCACGGCGTGGATCTGCCGCGCCACGTCAATCAACGGATCGTGGGCCGGCTGGTATCCGTCGCTCGGCGGATATGCCGCGGGCCGCTGGATGTGCGGCGCGTAGTAGGGCGACCCGGCGCTCACGTTCAGGATCTTCACGCCCACTTCCGTGCAGAGGTCGAGGAATCGAAATGCCTCGGTCAGGTCGGGCTGGGTCGGGTCGGACTCGTTCACGCCGAAGCCGTAGCGGTAGGGCAAGCAGTGCGAGAAATCCTCCGGGATTCCGGGCCCGAGACGACCCGGGCTTGACGCGGCGGGGTCGGGCCGGTGCGGGACGACATCGAAACAACTCACGCGAACGCCGAGGTCGACCGGCAGCCGCTCGGCGCGGATCCCTTGGGCAATCTCGCGCAGGATGCGCGTGCGATTCTCGAAGCTCCCGCCGAACGGGCCGGGCCGCGTGTGCGCGCCGAGGAACTCGTGCAGCAGGTAGCCGTGACAGTGCTTCAAGTCCACGAAGTCCGCGCCCGCCGCCGCCGCGAGTCGCGCCGCCGCCACGTAGTCGCCGATGAGTGCGCGCACTTCGTCATCCGTGAGCACCTGCGCGTCGCTCGTCACGCCGAACTTGCGGTCGAGGATCGGATGCCGGTAAGCCACGCGCGGCTCGTTGCGGAACTTGTCGTTTGGCTTGCAGAAACGGCCGGAGTGCGTGAGCTGGAAGCCGATCACAAGGTCGTCCGTGGTGCCGTGGCGCCCGCGGTGGGATCGCTTCAGGAGGGTGACGAGTTCCGTGATTCCGGCGAGGTTCGCCGCGTTGAGAATGAGCTGGTTTGGGTTCGCGCGTCCGTCGGGGCGGACGGCCATCGCCTCGCCGCCGCAAATGAGTTTGGCGCCGCTTTCGCCGAACCGCTGCCAGCGACGGCGCACTTCGTCGGTCACGCCGCCGGACGTCGTGGCATCCCAGCCTTCCATCGGCTGGATCGCCCAGCGGTTGCCGATGGCCTTGCCACTGACCGTCACGCCTGCGACGGGCGCGACGAGGGGCGACGTGGATTGTGTCGCGATGGAATCTTCGCACGGAAGTTCAATTCCGAGCGACGCCACATGGCGACGGAATTCCTCCACGGACTTGAGCGATGGGATGCGGACGAGTTTGAAAGGCCCGGGCATGGCGAGCAATGCGCGGCGATGACAACAAAGGGCGACGGATGGGTCAAGCGATCGTCGGGAGAATGTCGCGCCGGCGAGCGCCAAGTTTCAATCCTGCCCGTCATCGAATAGTCCCCCGCATCCAATTCCTCCGGCGCCGTGAGCGCGCCGAGCGGGAGATTTACGAGGGCACGGTTTGACACGGTTGTGCTCCCGCGATTGAATCGCGCACCTCCACTGCGAGGCGGATATGAAGTCTCTCATGCCACTCCCCGTGCTGCTCATCCTGCTCGCCTCGACCGCGCCCGGCGCGCCCGCGAAGCCCAACATCGTTGTCATCCTCGCCGATGACCTTGGCCAGGGCGACCTCGGTTGTTACGGCAATCGCACGTTCAAGACGCCGCACCTCGACCGCATGGCCGCCGAGGGCGCGCGGTTTACTCACTTCAGCGCGCCGATGGCCTTTTGCGCGCCGACGCGCGCCGCGCTTCTGACGGGGCGCTACCCTTTCCGCTCCGGCATGAACGGCAACCCTGCGCCCGACGGCGGCCCGGCCGCCGACGCGATGGCGCTCTCGAAGGACGAAGTGCTCCTCCCGCAACTCCTCAAGCGCGCCGGTTACGCCACCGGCATGGTCGGCAAGTGGCACCTCGGCCACAAATCCCCCGACACGCTCCCGACGGGCCGCGGCTTCGACGAATACCTTGGCATCCCTTACAGCAACGACATGCGTCCGGTGAAGCTCCTCGACGGCACGAACGTCGTCGAGTATCCGGTCACGCAGGCCACGCTCACCCGGCGCACCACGCAGCGCGCACTGGACTTCATCGAGCGCAACAAGACCCGCCCGTTCTTCCTCTACTTCGCGCAAGTCATGCCGCACAAACCGCTCGCCACGACCGAGCAGTATTACAAGAAGAGCGGCGCCGGCCTCTACGGCGACGTGCTCGCCGACCTCGACCAAAGTGTGGGCGACGTGCTCGCCAAGCTCAAATCCGCCGGCGTGGACCACCGCACGCTCGTCATCTTCACCAGCGACAACGGGCCGTGGTTTGGCGGCAGCACCGGCGGGTTGCGCGGAATGAAGGGCAGCAGTTTCGAAGGCGGCTACCGCGTCCCCTGCATCGCCCGCTGGCCCGAGGTGTTGCCCTCGCCGCGCCTTCGCACCGAACCCGGCGTGATGATGGACATCTTTGCCACCGTGCTCGCCGCCGCAGGCGTGCCCCCGCCCGCGGACCGCGTGATAGACGGCGTCAACCTCCTGCCGCGGCCCGACATGGCTCATCCACTCGAGCGCCAACATGTCTTCGGCCAGCAAGGCCCCCGGCTTGCGACCGTGCGCGACGCGCGCTGGAAACTTCACGTGCTCGCGCCGCGCGACAACTTCATGGCCCTCCACAAGCCCGGCGAACGCTGGACGGACCCGCGCGGCCCGGACGGCTTCACCATCCTTGCGCCCTACGAGCAATACCAACCCGCAGACCATCCCGGCTTGCGCACCGGCGATGAGCCCGTGCCAATGATGCTCTTCGACCTCCAAGCCGACCCCGGCGAGCAGAAGAACGTGGCCGCGCAGCACCCCGATGTCGTCGCGCGCCTGAAGAAGGCGTTCGACGAGATGAACGCGCAAGTCCCGCCCCCGTCCGCGCCGCCTGCGAAGGCGAAGGCGAAACAGCCGGTTGAAGAGCATTGAGCCCCGCCCGCGAAGTCATTGCCACGAGCTTGCCGGTTGCACATTCCAGAGCCGTGGTGGTAACGTCCGCCTCCATGAAATCCACCGCCGCCTCCCGCCGTGAGTTCCTGCGACTGACTTCCACCACCGCCGCCGCCGCGCTCATGCCCGCAGGCCTTTGGGCTGCGGACGGCAAGAAACGCAACCTCAAGAAGGCCATCATGTGGGGAACCGTCGGCGTGAAGGGCACCGTGATGGAGAAGATGAAAGCCGTGAAGGCGGCGGGCTTCGAGGGCGTGGAACCGAACAGCCACATGAACCGCGACGAGGTGCTCGCCGCGATGAAGGAAACCGGCCTCAAGGCCGCGAGTGTCTGCTGCGGCACGCACTGGCAGCTTACCCTCTCGCATCCGAGCGAGGAGACGCGGGCGAAAGGCCTCGAGGGTTTGCTGCAATCGCTGCGCGACGCGCAGGCTTACGGCGCAACCTCCGTGCTGCTCGTGCCCGGGGTTGCGCGCGGCGGCGTGACTTACGACGAGTGCTTCGCGCGCTCCGTCGAGCAGATCAAGAAGGCCATCCCGACGGCGAAGGAATGCGGCGTGAAGATCGCCATCGAGAACGTGTGGAACGACTTCATCACCACACCGAAGCAGGCGGACGATTACCTGAAGGCGATCAACAGCGAGTGGGTCGGCTGGCACTTCGACATCGGCAACGTCGGCCGCTACAGCCCGGCCGAGGAGTGGATTCCCGTGCTCGGCAAGCGCATTCTCAAGCTGCACATCAAGGAATTCAACACCAAGGCCATGGAGCCGAACAATCCGGGAAAGGGGTTCGCCGCGAAGTTCCTCGAAGGCACCAACAACTGGCCTGCGATCATGGCCGCCCTCGACAAGACCGGCTACGAAGGCTGGGGCATTTCCGAACAAGGCGGCGGCGGCACGCCGGAAGGCTTGAAGGACCTGTCCGACCGGATGACGAAGATTTTTGCGAGCTGACCCCGCCCGTTCAGGCCAGGAGCTTCCGCGGATCCACCGCGGCGATGATCGCGCTGACCGATGCCTGGTTGAAACCCTTGTAGCCGCCCTTGCGCTGGAGGTTTTCGAGGTGGCTCCCGACCGCGCCGTTCGCGACGAACTCATCGCACTGCTCGCGCGTGATCAATCCGGAGTCGGCCAGCCGCCCGGCGCGTTCGCGGCACACCGGCCACCGCTCGCCCTCCGTGAAGGCCTGCCATAAAAACCCAAGGTCGCTGAACGGCTTCATGGTTTTCACGCCGAGCGCTCCGAGCTGCTGTTGAAGGAGCGCGTGGTCGAAGCGCGCTTCGAGATGGTGCATCCCCGCCTCGAGCAGACTGTCGCCGTGCAGCGCCGTCCACAAGCCGACGGTTCCGAGCGAGCTCGTTTCCGGAAGCGGGACACGCGAGAAATCCACCTCGCGCTCACCGGGCAGCAAATCCACATCGCAGAAACAAACGATGGGCTCGACCGGGTGCTCCATGATCTGCGCGCCCCAGCCCGCGTCGTGCCCGGCGTGATAGCGCTCGCGCCGCTCGAATCCGAGCAGCTCCATGATCCGCATCACCGACAGGAAATGCCGTCGTGAACAGCGCGGCGTGTGGTGGTCGTGGTTCGCCCAGCCTAGACCGAGATCATCCTGCCGGCGCTTTTGAATCCGCGCCGCGCGGTTTCGGCCCTGCCAGAAGGCGCGCTCGGCTTCCCAGAAGAAGTGCGCTGCAAGGTCGCAGCCGACCATCCGCACGACGCGCTCGACGAGCCGGAGGGTGCGGTGGAAACCGACTGCATCGTCATCGAACCGGCGCCGCCGTGTGTGCAGCAGTTCGCGGGCGACCAGTGTCAGTTCGAGCTCGCGCGGCCCGAAGTCCTGCCGCTCGAAACCGCGATAGCCGCGGCGCTCGACTGCCTCGAGCGCGCAGCCGTTCTCGGTGCACACCTCCACGGTCCGGTAGCGCGACCACGGCGCGCCGGTCGCTTCGGCGTGCAACCCGTGCGCGAGGATGAAGTCCACGACGGACTCGACGCGTAGCGCGAGCTTGCACGGCGGTCCGCTGCCGGTGTCGCCGGTGAAGATGCGAATCGCCGGAAGCATCGCGCGGGGGTGTCGGTGCGTCCACAAGTCCGGCTCAGCCTTGGACCGCGGCTCCTCCACGTAACCCGCGCGCACCAGCGCCTCCTCGTGACCCGATGGCACGACGAGGTGGTCCACCCAGTCCATCAGCAGCGTGCCCGTCTCGTCGCGCATCCGGTGCGCGAGGGTCGCGGCGAAACGGTTGCGCGCGCAGGATTCGTCGAGGAATCGCAGCGCCAAGCGCTCAGCCTCGTAGCAAAGCGGCCAGTCGAATTGACGTTCACGCTCGGGTTGGATGGCGTCGCTCATGACTCGTCGTGTGCCGGTGTGTCAGCCGCCGCCGAACTCAATCCCCTGCGCGAGCGGGAGTTCGTCGGAATAGTTGACGGCGCTCGTCTGCCGGCGCATGTAGGCCTTCCACGAATCGCTGCCGCTCTCGCGTCCGCCGCCGGTGGCCTTTTCGCCGCCGAATGCGCCGCCGATCTCCGCCCCGCTCGTGCCGCAATTGATGTTGGCAAGCCCGCAGTCGCTCCCGCACGCGCTCAGGAATTGCTCCGCCTCGCGCTGGTCGCGCGTGAAGCACGCCGAACTCAAGCCTTGCGGCACGGCGTTGTTCATCGCGAGCGCGTCCGCGAAGTTCTCGTAACGCATCAAGTAGAGCAGCGGGCCAAACGTCTCCTCCTGCACGATGGGAAGCCCGTTGTCCGCGACGGCGATGCAGGGCGTCACGTAACAGCCGCCCGCGAAGCCGCGACCGCGGAGTGGTTCGCCGCCGCACAGCACCTCGCCGCCCTGCCGCTTGAGCCGGGCGATGGCTGTCTGCACATCCGCCACGGCGGCTGCGTCCACGAGCGGCCCCATCACTGTGCGGCGATCGAGAGGGTCGCCGATGCGAAGGGATCGATACGCCGCGAGCAGCCGGTCGCGCACGTCCGCGAATCTCGAAGCGTGAAGGATGACGCGGCGTGTGGACGTGCAGCGCTGGCCCGCGGTGCCGATGGCGCCGAAGAAGATCGCGCGCACCGCCAGGTCGGGATCCGCCGACGGTGCGACGATCACCGCGTTGTTGCCGCCGAGTTCGAGAAGCGTGCGGCCAAATCTCGCCCCGACCTTCGCCGCGATCGTCCCGCCCATCCGACAGGAGCCGGTGGCCGAAATCAACGGCGCGCGTTTGTCCTCGAGAAGCGCATCGCCCGCGACCTCCGGGCTGCCGACAACAAGGCCGAAGATGGCGGGATTCGCGCCGGTGCCGTGACAGACCGTTTCCGCGATGCGGGTCACTGCAATGGCGGTGAGCGGTGTCTTTGATGATGGCTTCCAGACCACGGCATCGCCGCAGACGGACGCGAGTGCGGCGTTCCACGACCACACGGCGGCGGGGAAATTGAATGCGGTGATCACGCCGACGACGCCGAGCGGATGCCATTGCTCCATGAGCCGGTGGCCGCGTCGCTCGCTGGGCATCGTGAGCCCGTGAAGCTGCCGCGAGAGCCCGGTGGCGAAGTCGCAGATGTCGATCATTTCCTGCACTTCGCCCTCGGCCTCGCCGATGAGCTTGCCGGTCTCGAGTGTCACGAGACGGGCAAGCGCGGACTTCCGGCGGCGGAACGCCTCGCCGAGTTGCCGCACAGTCTCGCCACGCACCGGCGCCGGCGTGGAGCGCCACTCGAGAAAGGCCTCGTGCGCGAAACCGACCGCGGCTCGCGCCTCGGCGCGCGTCGCATGCCGGACGCGCGCGAGGACGCGGCCGTCAATCGGGGAACATTTCGCCACGCATTCGCCACAACCGCGCCAACCGCCGTCGAACACACCCGGACTGACCGGCTTGAGGCCGAGCGCGCGGAGGTCAGAGTGCATGGGAGGTTTGTAACACGAAACCTCCGCGCGCGAAAGCGCCGCTCGCCGGGCTTTCGCGGTTGACGCCTGCCGCGGCCTGGATTGCACTCGCGGGATGAGACCCGATTCGAATCCGGCCGCGGCGCCCCGACATTCATGGAACCGTGGCGCCGTGCTTGCGGTGGTGGCCGCGACTGCGGCGGTGGCCGCGCGGGCGGACGTGAAGCTGCCTGCAATGTTCAGCGACAACATGGTGCTGCAACAGGGCGTGCCAGTGACCGTGTGGGGCCTCGCGGACGAGGGTGAGCAGGTCACGGTGGAATTCGCGGGTCAGAAGGTCACCGCCACTGCGTTTCGCAAGCTGCCGAATCCACTGGGCCGCTGGTCCCTCAAGCTCGCGCCGCTCAAGGCCAGCGCGACGCCGGGGTCGTTCGTCGTGCAGGGCCGCAACCGCATCGAGCGCAAGAACGTCCTCGTCGGCGAAGTGTGGCTTTGCTCGGGGCAATCCAACATGGAGTTCGGCCTCCGTGGTGCGCACGAGGCGCAGGCGGACATCGATGCCGCGACGAACTCGCTCATCCGCCTCCTCACCGTGCAGCGCGTGAAGGCGGCCACGCCCGCGGATGACGCGAAGACGTCCGGCTGGCAGGCGTGCTCGCCGTCGGCGGCGTCGGGCTTCTCCGCGGTGGCGTATTACTTCGGGCGTGACTTGCAAAAAGCGCTCGGCGTCCCTGTCGGCCTCATCCACAGCGCCTGGGGCGGGACGCCTGCGGAAGCGTGGACCAGCGCCGCCGCGCTCAGCGGCCATCCGGTGCTCAAGCTTGATTTCGTGGACCGTATCTCAACCCTGCGCGGCGCGCACGCCGCCGCGCTGAACCACTTCAACAAGGAGACCGAGGAACTGAAGAAGCAGGGCAAGAAGCAGTCCGCGCCCGCCCCGAAGGCGCCGGCGCTGCCCGCGTGGCTCGGCGCGGAACTTTACAACGGCATGATCGCGCCGATCATTCCCTACGGCATCAAGGGCGCAATCTGGTATCAGGGTGAATCAAACGTGGGCCGCGACCGCCAGTATCGCACGCTCTTCGCCGAGATGATCAAGGGCTGGCGCGCTGATTGGGACCTCGGCGATTTCCCGTTCCTCGCCGTGCAACTCGCGCCGTTCGACAAGGGCAGGAAGCGAACCCTCGATGAAATCACGGCCTCGCCCGACGACAGCGACTGGGCGCGACTCCGCGAGGCGCAGGTGCAGGCGGTGCAGTCGCTGCCGAAGGCCGGCCTCGCCGTCATCACCGACGCGGGCGACAAGGACGACATCCATCCCTCGAAGAAGAAGCCGGCCGGCGAACGCCTCGCGCTCGCGGCGCGGTCCATCGCCTACGGCGAAAAGCTCGTGGCGTCCGGGCCGACGATGCAGTCGAGCGCCGTGCAGGGCGGCAAAATCGTCGTGACGTTCGACCATGCGGGCGCCGGCCTCGACGCGCGCGGCGGCAAGCTCACGGGCTTCGCGGTGTGCGGCGAGGACAAGAAGTTTGTCTGGGCCGATGCGGAAATCACGGCGCCGAACACGATCGCGGTGAGCGCCGCCGCCGTGCCGAAACCCGTGGCAGTGAGATTCGGCTGGGCCGACTTCCCCGTGGTCAATCTGTTCAACAAGGAGGGACTCCCCGCGGTGCCGTTCCGATCGGACACCTTTTCGGTCGCGACGCCGGCGGCTCCGACGGCGAAGAAGAAGTGATTCGCAGGCCGCCCACCGGGCGCCGCCGGGGCCTCGTGAACCACGGATTGGACCGCTTGTCCGCGGGCTTGCCGACCGCAACCAAAGGGCTACCGTGCGCCCATGTGGACTGCCCGCGCATGGCTTGCGGCCGGCCTGTTGCTGGCCGGAGTCCCCGCGCTCGCGGCGGCGGAGTCCTTCACCATCGCGACGTTTAACGTCGAGAATTATCTCCACGCCGAACTCGCGGGCCGGAAGGCGAAGCCAGCGGAGGCGAAGGCGCGCGTGGCCGACACGCTGGTCGAGTTGCGCGCCGACGTGCTCGCGCTGCAGGAGGTGGGCTGCACCAATGCGCTGCTTGAGTTGCGCGCCCGGTTGCGCGCGCGCGGCCTTGATTACCCGCACTGGGAGCACGTCACGGGCGCCGACACAAACATCCACGTCGCCGTGCTCAGCCGGTTCCCGTTCGTGTCACGCCTCCCGCACACCAACGAGCAGTTCCTGCTGGATGGCCGGCGGTTTTCGGTTTCCCGCGGTTTCGCCGAGGTCGTGGTGCGGGTGAACGAGCGCTACCGGTTCACCCTGCTCGCGGCGCACTTGAAGTCCAAGCGCCCGGTGCCCGGTGCAAACGAAGCCGACCTGCGCCTGCACGAGGCGCAGTTGCTTCGCGAGAAAGTTGACGCGCGCATGAAGTCCGATCCAAACGTGAACCTCGTCGTGCTCGGCGACCTCAACGACACGCGCACGTCGAAGCCCATTCGCGCCGTCGTCGGCCGCGGGCAATCAGAGCTTGTTGACACCCGGCCGACCGAGCGCGGCCCCGGCGCCGTGGGCTCGCAAGTCGCGGCCACCGGGACAAACGCGGTCGCGTGGACTTACTTTTACAATCGCGAGGAAACCTACAGCCGCTTCGACTACGTGCTGTTGAGCCGCGCCATGGCGAACGAGTGGGACAAGGTGCGGTCGTTTGTGCTCGCGCTGCCTTACTGGGCCGAGGCGTCTGACCACCGGCCCGTGCTCGTCACGATCCTGGCTGCGGACAAGTAGCCAAGTTGCGGCTCGCCCTCGGGGGCGATTGATGGTTAATCACGGCGCGGAAATCGATCACGCAAGCCCGCGAATGGACCTCCACGACGAACTTCTGGACGCGACACTCCGCGAACTTGAGGCGATGAAGGCGGCGGGCGTCCGCTTCGTGCCGGTGTCGCGCGAGTCGCTCGCCGCGCTCCCGGTGCCCGGCGCGGCACGCAAGGCTGCGGAGCGCACAGGCGCAGTGCGGACGCGCGCGACCGTGGAGGCGCGGCCGTATGCATCCGCTGCGGCCCCCGTCCACCCGGTGCCCGCGCTTCCTGTTTCACCCGCGCCATCACCACGGGGCGCGCAAGTGAGGCCGCCCGCCCCTGCCGACCGGCCGGCCGCGCTGGCGGCGCTCCGGGAGCGCGCGGTCGTGTGCGCGAAATGTCCGCACCTCGTCACGTCGCGCAAACAGGTCGTGTTCGGGGTCGGCAATCCGGCGGCGGAGCTGATGTTCGTCGGCGAGGCGCCGGGCGCGGATGAGGACGCGCAAGGCGAGCCGTTCGTCGGCGCCGCGGGGCAGCTTCTCACCAAGATCATCCAGGCGATGGGGCTCGCGCGAAGCGACGTCTACATCGCGAACATCCTGAAGTGCCGGCCCGACATGCCCGCCGGCAGCAGCGGCAACCGCAAGCCGTCTCCCGAGGAAATGAACACCTGCATCCCGTGGCTCCTCGGGCAGATCGAGATCATCCAGCCGAAGGTGATGGTCGCGCTCGGCGGTGTCGCGGTCGAGGGGTTGCTCGGCAAGTCCGCCGGCATCACGCGGCTTCGCGGCCACTGGCAGGACTTTCGCGGCACGCCGCTGATGCCGACCTTCCATCCGGCGTATCTCCTCCGGAACCAGGCGCTCGCGGAGAAACGCAAGGTGTGGGAGGACATGCTCGCCGTGATGGAGCGGCTCGCGATGCCCGTGAGCGACAAGCAGCGGCATTACTTTCTCCGCGCCGCATCTTAACCCGCACCCGCGCGGTGAAATCAGCCTGTGCAGCGCGGCGGCACCGTGGCATTCTCGACCCGTGACCAGCGTGCCCACCCCGGGGGGGGAGACTCCCGCGGATTCTGTCGAAGTCTCCATCGTCATGCCCTGCTTGAACGAGGCGGAGACGCTCGCCACGTGCATCAAGAAGGCGCGACGCTGCCTCGACGAACACGGCGTGAAAGGCGAGATCATCGTCGCCGACAACGGCAGCACCGATGGCTCGCCCGACATTGCGCGGGCCCTTGGCGCTCGCGTCGTTCCGGTGAGCGCGCGCGGCTATGGCAATGCGCTCATGGGCGGCATCGCCGCGGCGCGCGGCCGGTTCGTCATCATGGGCGATGCTGACGACAGCTACGACTTCACCGCGCTCCATCCGTTCATCGAGAAACTGCGGGGCGGGGCGGAGATGGCGCAGGGCTGCCGGCTGCCTTCGGGCGGCGGACGCGTGATGGAGGGCGCGATGCCGCCGTCGCACCGCTGGCTGGGCAACCCGATGTTCTCCGTGATGGCGCGGCGGATGTTCGACGCGCCCGTGCACGACGTGTATTGCGGGCTGCGCGGGTTCACGAAGGCACTTTACGAACGGCTCGACCTGCGTTGCACGGGCATGGAGTTCGCCATCGAGATGATCATCAAGGCCAGCGTCCAGGGCGCGCGCATCGCCGAGGTGCCCATCACGCTTCATCCCGACGGTCGCACCATGCACAAGTCGCACCTGCGCACGGTGCGTGACGGGTGGCGGACGCTCCGGTTTTTCCTGCTGTGCAGCCCGCGCTGGCTGTTCCTGCTGCCGGGACTCGCCTTGATGGCGGCGGGACTCGCAGGTTACGCGGTCGCGTTGCCGGGCGCGACGGTCAGCGGGGTGACCTTTGACGCGCACACGTTGCTGTTCGCAAGCCTGGCGTTGCTGGCGGGATTCCAATCCGCGCAGTTCGCCGTGTTTGCGCGGACGTTCGCGGTGAACATCGGCCTGCTGCCGGAGCAGCCCGCGCTGGCGCGCCTGCTCGAGTTCCTGCGGCTCGAACGGGGGCTGCTCATCGGCGTCGCCGCCATGCTCACGGGCGTGTCGCTGCTGCTCGGCGCGGTGAACCAGTGGCGTCTCGCGCATTTCGGCCAGCTCGATTACGCCCACACCATGCGATGGGTCATCCCCGGGGTGACGCTCACCTCGCTCGGATTCCAGATGATGCTGTTCAGCTTCGTGCTGAGCATCCTCACCCTGCGAAGGAAGTGAACGGGCATGAACGCCGCGAACCCGCCAACTCCGGAACCCACGGCGTGGGAGAAGGCCTACCTGCGGTTCGAGACCCCCGGGCAGGAAATCGCCAAGTTCATCTCGCGCCTGCGGCTGCTCGGCGCGGATTCGTGGCCGCGCGACGCCGAGCTCGTGGAGATTTTCTGCGGCCGCGGCAACGGGCTCATCGCGCTGGAACAACTCGGCTTCACCCGCGTCGAGGGCGTGGACCTCTCGCCCGCGCTGCTCGCCCAATACACCGGCAAGGCGCGAACCGTCGCCGCGGATTGCCGCAGGCTTCCGTTCGCCGACGCGAGCCGCGACATCCTCATTGTGCAAGGCGGGCTCCATCACCTGCCCGAGATTCCCGGTGATTTGGAAACGACCGCCGCCGAGACCGCGCGCGTCCTTCGCGCCGGCGGCCGCTTCATGATCGTCGAGCCGTGGGACACGCCCTTCCTCCGATTCGTCCACGCCGTCTCAAACATGGGGCTGGCCCGAAAACTGTGGGACAAACTCGACGCCTTCGCCGTCATGACGGAGCACGAGGCGACGACTTACTTCAACTGGCTCGGCCGCCCGGAGGAAATCCTCGCCGTGCTGCGCCGCCACTTCGAGGCGGAACACTGCTCGGTGCGATGGGGCAAGCTGCGCTTCCTCGGGCGGAGGCGCTGACCGCCGATGAGCGAACCCCCGCCAGGCTCCGCGCGACGCGCCGTGCTGTGCGTGTTCGCGGCGCAGTTGGTCCTCCTCGTCCTCGCCGCGTGGCGCAACGGGCACCAACTCAACACCGATGCCGTGGCCTACTTGCGGCTCGCGCACTACTTCGCCACCGGCCAGACCGAACTTGGGGTGTCGGGCTACTGGAGCCCGCTGCTCGTGTGGCTGCTGGTGCCGGGCTTGAAGCTCGGACTCGACCCGCTTGTCGCCGCGCGCGCGGTCATGGTGTTTTCTGCGGTGGTTTTTTTCTGGGGCGGACTGGCGGTGTTCCGGGTGTTCAACCTGGCGGCCCGGGAGACTCTCCTGGGCGCGTGCGTGCTCGCGGCGTCGAGCGTTGCGTGGAGTGTGCGCACGATTTCGCCTGACTTGCTGGTCGCCGGATTGCTGAGCTTCGCCGTGGCGGCCTTGATCGAGGAACGATGGCTGGCGGATCAGCGATGCGCCGCGCTGGCCGGCTGCTGGTGGGGGCTTGCGTATCTCGCGAAGGCGGTCGCGCTCCCGCTCGCCGTGATCATCGGCGTGCCCCTGGCGTGGCTTGTCGGCTCGGCGGCAGGCGACCGGCGGCAGGCGTTCCGGCAGCTCGGCGTCACGCTTGCGGCCGCGTTCGTCGTCGGGATGCCGTGGATTCTCACGATCTCGTTCAAGTATCAAACGGCCACGTTCTCCACGACGGCCCGCATTGCGCACGCGGTCGCGGGTCCCGCGGATGTGGATCGTTACCACCCGTTCGCGCGGACGTTTCACCAACCCGAGCCGGGCCGCGTCACGGCGTGGGAAGACCCATCGCGCATGCCGTATCGCTACTGGTCGCCCTTCGACAGCGGGGATCACTTCCGGCACCAACTCGGCGTGATGGCTGGCAACCTGCGCACGGAACTCGCCATGATCGGCGGCGTGGATGCCGGCGGGCTCGCCGAACTTGCAAGCCGACCGGGAGCACTGAACGTCGCACGTGCGCTGGGCGGAATGGACGCGCTCTGGGTTGGATTGCTCGCGCTGGGTGTGTGCGTGTGGACTCCGTTGCGCCGGGGAGGCGCGTTCATCGGCGAACGCTGGCGTTGGGCGGCGGTGCCGTGTATCGGAATGATGGCGGTGTATCTGCCGGTGTTCCTGATGCGCGAAGATCAGCGGTATTTCCAAGGCCTGCTGCCATTCCTCTGGATCGCGACGGTCGGCGCGGCCGCATGGTGGTCGAAGCGTCGCGGGCCCGACGCAGCCCGCTTCGCATCGCGGCTCACGTCGGTGTGCTTCGCCTCGTTCGTTTCCGTTGCCAGCTTGTGGGGCGTCGCGTCGCTCAAGGGACTCCCGAATTCCGCAAGCCGCGCGGCGATGGAACTTGCCACTGCGATGCGCGCCGCAAATCTCGCCGGACCCGTCGCCGGCCACGCGCTGATGCAAGGGGGCCGCGCCGGGCTCTACACGGCCTGGATGCTGGGCGAGCCGTGGCTCGGCGAAAGCGCGGCCGCCACGCCCGGCGAGTTCCTGAACGTCGGCGCGCGATTTGCCATTGTCATGCGGGGCTCCGCGTTGGAACGGGCGATCGAGTCGCACGCGGCGTTCCGCGACCTCGACCCGATCCTCGCCAGGTCCGCGACTGGCCGGCCGTGGTTGCATGCGTTTGAAGTGCTCCCGCCCGGCGCAGGCACGCGGGATGTGCGTTGACATTCCCGGGCCGCTTTCCTGTAGTGCGGGTGGCAACTTGGCGCAACCGCACGCGCACCACGCGCCCGACTGCGGTGTTTCCCATTGCCAGCCGTCCCATGCGCTCGCTCGTCAAACTTCTCTTCGTGGCCGCGCTCATCGCTTTGGGTGTTCTGGGCTACAAGTCCCTCGTGCCGCCCGACCTCGAAGTCGTCAGCGTCCGTCTCGTGGATGCTGCGCAGGCGCTCGATGGCATCGGCCGGCAGAGCGGCAACTACGTCTTCATGGGGGGCGACCGGCTCATGCTGGTGCGGGAGAATCCGCTCGGCAGCCATGTGCTCGTGCGGGCGCGCATATCGCAAAAGGTCATCCGCGAGCTCAGCCGTTCGGGCGCGATCAACGATATCCGCTTCAATGCCGGCGACATCCGCCTGTGGCGCGGCGGCACAAAGACGGAACCGTTCTTCCTCACCACGTCGCTCACACAACTCACCGTCGACGTGGGCTCAAACCGCAAGATCAGCGCCGAGGATTGGGGGCGGCGCCTCAAGGGCGCGATCACGGAGATCGAAAAGCTCGGGACCGCGCAGGTGAAGGGCACGACGCGCTTTGGCGAGGGCGCAGGCACGCGCGCGACGGGCGACGTGTTGCGCGGCATGACGGACGTCACCGCCGCGGGATTCAAGATTAAATACCACTTCGCCGAGGGCAGCAGCGCGTCGGTCTCCTGGGACGACGCGGTCGAGGGATGGCTTGCGACCTCGGTCATCTCCGGTCCAAACACGATGACGGACTTCACCCACACATGGACGGTGGACCTGCTCTTCCCACGCCCGGGCGCAAGGATCCCTGGAACGTTTGAACTAAAACTCTACGACCAGATCGTGGCGAAGGTGGATCCGGCGACTCCTGCAAAAACCCCGTAAGCCGGGCGGACCGTCACTTCACACGCGAGTAGTCCACGGGCTTGAGAAACATGGACTGCACTCCCCCCTGAACCGTGAGCGAGCCGCCGGCCTTTTCCTCGCTCGCCTTGCGCGCCGCGACCCACTCGCCGTCCTTGTGGAACCCGTCGAAGCTGGCCTTCGCCGCCTCCTCGCTCTTGTGGGCGAGCAAGTAGACCAGCGTGTTGTCCGCCCCTTTCTCGCCTTTCATCGGCACCCAGTAGGCGATGTTCGCCATGCCGTGCTTCGCGAAGAGCTTCACCGTGTGGTCGCGAAAGCGCGCGTTGAGAGCGTCGAGCCGGCCGGGCTCCGTCGTGTAGGTGCGCACTTCGAACACGCGCCCGCCCACGTCGCTGTGCTTGATCGCGGGGGAGTAATCCGTCGCGTCGAGGAAGATCGCCTCGGGTGCCTTGGCGAGGATCTTCCCGTCGGCCTCGGACGCCTGCTGCGCCTTGCGCCAGTCGGGGTCTGCGATGAACGCGGCCCACGACTTGCGTGCGGCGTCGCGGCTCTGGTGCGCGAGGAAATAGATCAACTGGTTGTTCGTGTTTTGCACCGGCACGAAGTAGCCGAGGTTCACCATGCCGTGCTTCTCGAACAGCTTGCACGTGTGGTCGCGGAACCGGGCGTTCAGCGCGTCCAGCCGGCCGGGCAGCGCGGTGTAGGTCCGCATTTCGAACACGCGCGGATCTTTCTCCGCGGCGACCGTCGAGACCGTGGCAAACGCAAACAGGGCGGCGAGAACGGGGGCAAGTTTCATGGTGCGCAAAGTGTGGTGGCGGTGTGGCGAACTTTCAACCGTGGAATGGGCGGGGCCACCTCAATCCACAAAGGCCAGCTCGTTGCTCGCGATCAGGGCTTGGGCGTATTCGGACCACGCTTTCCTGTCGGTCTCGCGGCCAGTGAGGAAGCGCGTGGCCATCGCGAGTTCCTTCGCGGTCGGGGGACGTTGGAAGAGAATGGCGTGGGCGCGGGTGATGCGGGCGGGCAGTTCAGCGCTGGCTTCTTTCTCGATGCGGCCGGCGAGGG
>Ga0194128_10003705_pt1 | contig 23103 bp, 21 predicted proteins | sample TA2KigCa65mmetaG_FD_148650 | JGI IMG/M metagenome (GOLD analysis project Ga0194128, IMG submission 148650) | Freshwater microbial communities from Lake Tanganyika, Tanzania - TA2015037 Kigoma Deep Cast 65m | ecosystem: Environmental > Aquatic > Freshwater > Lake | place: Tanzania: Lake... | reverse complement strand
CGCCGTGGGCCAGGCGCGGCTGCAGGGGATGGCGGCGGTCGTCGAGGCGCCGGTCGGACGCGGCCGCGTGGTGCTCTTCGGTCCGGAGATCACGTTCCGTGCGCAGTCGCACGGCACCTTCAAATTCCTGTTCAACGCCATTCTGAGGCCCGGGGCCTGACCGCCGAGTCCCACTACAATCGCATCTCCATGCGCATCGTCATGAAGTTCGGCGGTACCTCCGTCGGATCCGCCGAACGCATCGCCCAGGCCGCCGAGCTCGCGGTCGACACCGCCGCCAAGGGCCACCAGGTCGTGGTCGTCACCTCCGCCATGAGCAAGGTGACCGACGCGCTCATCGGCGCGGCGCGGCAGGCGTCGACGGGCCACTGGGACCCCGCGCTCCGGCAGGATCTCTTCGACCGGCACACGGCCGTGGCCGACGCGCTCGTCGGCGGCGATTCGGCGCGGCACGCCGAGGTGCTCGACGCGCTGCGGCAGCGGCTCGATCGCTTCGAGAAGCTCTGTTTCGGTCTCTCGATGGTGCACGAGCTGACGCCGCGGCTCCTCGACGCGATCTCCGGCGTGGGCGAGCTGCTGGCGGCGCCGCTCGTCTCGGCCGCGATTGCGGCGCGCGGCCGGCCGTCCCTCGCGGTCGATGCGACCGACGTCGTGGTGACCAGCGACCAGTTCGGCGGGGCGGAGCCGCTGATGGAGGAGACGCGCGCGCAGGCGACGGGCCGCCTGCAGCCGGCGATCGCGCGCGGCGAGATCCCGGTCGTGACCGGATTCATCGGCGCCACCGCCGACGGCGTGATGACGACGCTCGGCCGGGGCGGTTCGGACTATTCGGCGTCGATCCTCGGCGCCGCGCTCGACGCCGACGAAGTGTGGATCTGGACCGACGTCGACGGCGTGATGACGGCCAATCCCGCCGAGGTGCCGGAGGCGCGGACGCTCGCGGAGATCTCCTACAGCGAAGCGTCCGAGCTGGCGTACTACGGCGCCAAGGTGCTGCACTACAAGACGATTCTGCCCGCGTTCCGCAAGCGCATCCCGGTGCGGATCCTCAACAGCTTCAACCCGGCGCACCCGGGCACGCGAGTGACGGTCGAGGGCGACGCCTCGGCGAAGGGCGTGAAGGCGGTCACCTCGATCCGTGGCGTGATTCTGATCGCCATCAACGGCACGGGCATGCAGGGCATCCCCGGCATTGTCGCCAAGGCGTTCGACGCCGTCGCGGAGCAGCAGGCGAACGTGCTGATGATTTCGCAGGCGTCGTCGGAGAACAACATGTGCTTCGTGCTCAGCGCCGCCGAGGCGCCGCGGGTGGTTGCGGCGCTTCGCCGTGCGCTCGAGGTGGAGCTGATGCGCGGCCACATCGACGAGATCACGGCGGAGCAGCCGGTGGCGATCGTGGCCGCCATCGGCGATCGCATGCGGGGCACCCCCGGCATCGCGGCGACGGTCTTCGGCGCGCTCGGCCGCGAAGGGGTCAACGTCATCGCGATCTCGCAGGGGTCGTCCGAGCGCAACATCTCGTTCGTCGTGACCGAGCGCGACGCGGCCGCGGCGGTCCGCGCGATCCACCGGGCATTCCAGCTGGACAAGAACCACTGACGCCGTGGACGACGAGCTCCGACTCCTGGCCGACCGGATTCGAGGCGCGCGCCGCCTGACGATCCTGACCGGCGCCGGGATCTCCGCACCGAGCGGCGTGCCGACCTTCCGCGGCCCCGACGGGCTCTGGCGGCGGTACCGCGTGGAGGATCTCGCCACACCCGAGGCGTTCCAGCGGAACCCGCTCCTGGTGTGGGAGTGGTACGACTGGCGCCGCGGGAAGATTGCGGGCTGCCGGCCCAATGCCGGACACGACGTGATCGCCGGCTGGTCGCAGACCCGCCCCGAGTGCCGCGTCATCACGCAGAACGTCGACGACCTGCACGTCCGCGCGGGCACGCGCCACCTCACGCGGATCCACGGATCCATCTGGGAGCTGTCGTGCTGGGACCGCTGCACGAAGGGCGGGGCGGCCTGGCGCGACGAGCGCGTCCCGCTCGGCGAGCTGCCGCCGCCGTGCCGGCATTGCGGCGGCCTCGCGCGTCCCGCCGTCGTCTGGTTCGGGGAGGCGCTCCGCATGGACAGCCTGCGAGCGGCGCTCGACGCCACCGCCTGCGACGTGTTCCTGACCGTCGGGACGTCCGCGGTCGTCTATCCGGCGGCGGGACTCGTGGACGAGTCGCGGCGCCGGGGCGCGTTCACCGCCGAGATCAATCTCGAGGAGACGCCCGCCTCGGGGAGCGTGGACGTCGCGATTCACGGCGGCGCGGAGGAGGTCCTGCCCCGCGTCGCGGCGCTCCTGTAAGATCGCCCCATGCACAGTCCGTTCGTCCCCGAGACGCTCGAGGGGTGGAGCGTCCTGCACCTGATGTATCGCGTCCGGTGGGACCGCCTCCGCCAGCTGGGCGGCGAGCGGGGCCGCCTGGCGGACGATCCGGTCCGGCTGCTGGCGGTCCCGGACGCGGGCGGCACCGCGTTCGTGCAGGTAATCGGACACAAGGCCGACCTGATGATCGTCTGCTTCCGGCGCGGCTTCGAGGCGCTGGCGCACGCGCAGCTCGCGCTCAGCCAGACCGAGCTGCACGGCTTTCTCGAGCCCACCACCTCGTACGTCTCCGTCGTGGAGCTGGGCATGTACGAGATGACCGCGAAGATCCACGAGCAGCTCGGGGCGAAGTTCAAGCCGGGCAGCGACGAGTTCGAGCGCGCGTTCGACGTCGAAATGGAGGCGCAGCGCCAGCGCGTCATGACCCGGCTCTTCCTCGACGTGCCGCGCGCGCGGTACGTCTGCTTCTACCCGATGAACAAGCGGCGCGGCGAGGCGCTCAACTGGTACACCGAGGCGTTCGAGCGCCGCGCGGCGATGATGCGCGAGCACGGCATCATCGGCCGGCACTACGCGGGCAAGGTGACGCAGGTGATCTCGGGCTCGATCGGCTTCGACGACTGGGAATGGGGCGTCGACCTCTTCGCGGACGATCCGCTCGTCTTCAAGAAACTGATCTACGAGATGCGCTTCGACGAGGCGAGCGCCAAGTTCGCCGAGTTCGGTCCCTTCTACACGGGTCTGCAGTTCGCGCCGACCCAGCTTGCGACATTTCTGAATGGCGCCGTGCCGGCGCTGACCTGAGCGCGCGCCGCGCAGTGTCGAAATTGCAACGACAGGCGCGGTGTGTCTGCGCGAATCCGAACACTCGTGCCGGATCACAGATTTGTGCCCCGGCGCTAAGTGCCGCGTGATGAAGGCGAAGCGGGCCGGGCGTCCCTGCGGCGGCCGAGGCCCGGAAATTGCTGGGGTCTCGCGCGACTGGAGAGGCACGGACCATGACCTCGCAGGACATTTTCGTCGCACGGCTGCGCCGGCACCGGGAGCGCGCCATGCTGTCGCTCGATGCCATCGCCGCCGCCACACGCATCAAGCGGGAGCTGCTCGAGGCATTCGAGCGCACCGATCTCACTGGATGGCCCAAGGGCGTGTACGCCCGCGCCTGGGTGCGCGCGTACGCCTCGGTCGTCGGGATCGATCCGGCGGACACCGTTGACGAGTTCTGCCGTCTGTTTCCGCACGGCGATCGCCGCGTCGGCGGCACCGCACGCGAGATCGCCGCGATCGTCGCGCACCCGTCCCGGTACCGCGACGAGTTCCGCCACGGCGCGGACCGCCGGCAGCGCACGCCCGAGGTGAATGTGCTGCCGAAGCCGGGCTGGTACGCGCCGTTCGTGCGCCCGCTTCAGACGCTGTGGCTCCGGATGACGCTGCGGCCGTCGGCCGTGCGGCTGCCGCCTTCGCGCGCGCCGCGCGCGTCGGCGAGCCTCGCCGGAGCCCTTGGCGGCGGGAAGCGGACGCCCCGAACCTCCTCCTGAGCGTCGCTCGCGCGCGCGTCAGCGCGGCCCCTCGAGCTCCAGCACGCTCTTCTCGAACCGTCCGAGGACGACGAGGGTGAGGAGCACCAGGACGGCCGCGCACACCGCCAGGAGCGGGAAGCCGGCGCCCGCCACCAGCCCGATGCTCGCCACGACCCAGATCGTCGCGGCGGTCGTCAGCCCGGTCACCACCCCGCCCGACTGCAGAATCGAGCCCGCCCCGAGAAAGCCGACTCCGGTGACCACCTGCGCGGCGATGCGCGCCGGATCGCCCTGCTCGCCCCCGGCGTGGACGAGCAGCAGCCCGGCCGACATGTAGATCGCGGCGCCGACGCAGATCAGGATGTTGGTCCGGAAGCCGGCCGGCTTGCGCTTCAGCTCGCGTTCGAGACCGATCATCGCGCCGCAGAGCGCCGCCGCGCCGCACCGGACGACGAAGGGCGGCACCACCGACGTGAGCTGATCCCAGGTCTCGAAGAGCGGCAGATCGTTCATGGCCTGCGCCTCACTCGCCGATCGTCCGCGCGCGCGCGCCTACCAGCCCGCCGTGGCATTCGCGTTCTGCTCGTCGAGCCAGGCCTTGAGCGGCGCGTAGTAGTCGGCCATCGCGCTCGCGTCGAGCTGACGCTGCCCGGTCAGCGCCTCGAGCGCGTCGGGCCAGGGACGCGACGCGCCCATCTCGAGCGTCGCGCGCAGGCGCCTGCCGGCCTCCTCGTTGCCGTAGATCGAGCAGCGATGGAGCGGCGTCGTGCACCCGGCCGTCTGCGACAGCGCGCGATGGAACTGGAACTGGAGGACCGCAGACAGGAAGTAGCGCGCGTACGGCGTGTTGGCGGGAATGTGGAACTTCGCGCCCGGATCGAAGAGCTCCTCGCCACGCGCCGCGGCGGGCCTGACGCCCTGGTAGCGCTCGCGCAGCTCCCACCAGGCGCGGTTGTACGCGTCGGGGGCGACCTCGCCGCTGAACACCCGCCAGCGCCACGCGTCGACCACGAGGCCGAACGGCAGGAACGCCAGCCGCTCGAGCGCCGTGCGCAGCAGCAGGCCGATATCGCCGGAGGCGTCCGGGGCGCGGTCGAACAGCCCCACCTTCACCAGGTACTCCGGCGTCACCGACAGCGCGATCGTGTCGCCGATCGCCTCGTGGAAGCCGTCGTTGGCGCTGTCGCGGAACAGCGCCGGGTGGGCCGCATACGCCCGCTGGTAGAAGTTGTGCCCGAGCTCGTGGTGGATCGTGGTGAAATCCTCCGCCGTCTGATCGATGCACATCTTGAAGCGGAGGTCGTCGACGTTGTCGATGTTCCACGCGCTGGCATGGCAGACGACCTCGCGGTCGCGCGGCTTGACGAAGAGCGACCGCTCCCAGAACGTCGGCGGCAGCGGCTCGAACCCGAGCGACGTGAAGAAACGCTCGCCGAAGCGCGTCATGTCGGTGGGGCTGACGTCGCGCGTCCGCAGCACGTCGGTGAGCGAGGCCGTCCGCGCGCCGCCCGCGGGGCCCACGATGTCGTACAGGTTGGACCAGTCCTGCGCCCAGATGTTGCCGAGCAGATGCGCCGGAATCGGGCCGTCGGCGGGCACCTGGTCGCCGTACCGCTGGCGCAGCTTCGTGCGCACGTAGGCGTGCAGGGAGAGGTACAGCGGGCGGAGCTGCGCCCACAGCCGATCGAGCTCCGCCGAGAACGCCTCCGGCGCCATGTCGTACTTGGAGCGCCACATCGCGCCGGTGTCGGCGAAGCCCAGCTCGCGGGCGCCCTTGTTCGAGAGCTCCACGAAGCGCGCGTAGCTCGGCTTCATCGGCGGCGCGATCGTGTGCCAGCCCTCCCAGACGTCGCGCAGGCGCGCCGGGTCGCGGTCCTTGGCGAGAATCTCGGTGATCTCCTCGATGTCGAGGCACGCCTCGCCCGACTCGCCGTCCTGGCAGTACTTGCCGCGCCCGTACATGCCTTCCATGGAGGCGACCAGCTGCGCCAGCTCCTCCGCTTCCTTCGGGTCGGCGGGCGCGGCCATGGTCAGCGCGTTCTTGAGGAGCGCGAGCTGCCGGCGCTCCGACGCGGGGAGTTCGACCTCGTCGAACCGGGTGGCCTCTTTCGCGAAGCGCGTGACGGCGGTCATGAACGCCGCGCTGGCGCGCGCCCCGATCGCCTCGGTGTCGACGGTGATGTAGGTGTTCTGCACCCAGCCCGCTTGATTGGCTTCGTTGCCGAGCCGGAGGATCGTGTCGTTCGCGTCGCGCAGGAACGCGCGCGCCTCGTCGGCCGACGGCGCGGGCGGCCGGCTGCCGCACCCCCCCACGCCAATCCCTACGACGAGGAGCGCCAGGACGATGTCACGCATAGGCATGGCGGGATCATAGGCCCGACGTCCAGTGTCAGGGAAGCAGCGGCGTGTCGCCTTCGATGAAGTGCCGGTGCAGCAGGCGGACCGCCTCGTCCGTTCGCTCGCGCGGGATCATCCAGGTAATGCGGAATGACGAGGTCGCGAGGCTGCCGGGGGGCATACCGGCCGAGGCGAGCGCGTCGGAGCCGCTCCGCACGTTGCGGTAGGTCGCGTTGATCCCGGCCCCGATGACGCTGACGGCGGCGAGGCCGTCGACGAGGCGCGCCCGTCCGCCGAGGCGCTGGGCGAGCGCCTCGCGCACGCGCGGTTCGTCGTGCAGGTTGTCCCGCGAGACGACGAGCGTCGTCCGGCCCGAGGCGACGTGGAGCTGTTTGCCGGCGACGCCGCACGCGTCCAGGACGGCCAGCAGCTCGGTCGCCGGCGCGTCCGCTTCGAGCAGGAGCACGTCGCGCTCGCTGGCGACGCCGGCGACCGCGCCGGGCATGCGCGGCGGATGGCGCCGCACGACGGTGCCGTCGATCGAGGGATCCGGGCCCGGCAGCGGCCCGCTCGTCGCGCGCGCGTAGATCGCGATGCCCTTCTCCTTGGCGAACTCGACCGCCTGCGCATTGAGCACCTTCGCGCCCGCTTCGGCCATCTCCTGCGTCTCCTCGTAGGAGAGCACGCCGATGCGGCGCGCGTCGGCGACCACCCGCGGATCGGCGGAGTAGACCCCGTCGACGTCGGAGCAGATCTCGCAGTACTCCGCGTCGAGGGCGGCCGCCATCGCCACGGCGGTGGTGTCGCTGCCGCCGCGGCCGAGCGTGGTGACTTCCTTCTTGTAAGAGACGCCCTGGAAGCCGGCGATGACGACGATCTGGCCCTGTGCGAGCGCGTCCTGCACGCGGAACGGACGGACCTCGATGATCCGCGCGTCGACGTGGCGGTCGTTCGTGATGATGCCCGACTGGCTGCCCGTGAAGCTGATGGCGTTGCCGCCACGCTCGCGGATCGCCATCGAGAGCAGCGCCATCGAGATGCGCTCCCCTGCCGACAGCAGCATGTCGAGCTCCCGGCGCTCGGGGTTCGGGGACACCTGCTTGGCCATCGCCAGCAGCTCGTCCGTGGTGTCGCCCATCGCCGAGACCACCACGACGACCTGGTGTCCCGCGCCCTGGGTGCGCATGACGCGCGCGGCGACCTGCCGGAGCTTCTGGACATCGGCCACGCTGGTTCCGCCGTATTTCTGGACGACAATCGGCATGGTGAAGGCCCCCGGCGTCAGGGCCCAGGCCTCAGGGGCTGTCTCAGGCCCGCAGCAAAGATCGGGCCTCCGCGGCCTGACGCCTGGGGCCTGAGGCCCGAGGCCTTGTATAATTCGCGGACCCATCTAAGTTGAGGGAGGCTCATGAAACTACGCACTTGTGTCCTGTCACTCGCGATCGGGGCGGCCCTCGTCGCTCCCGCGTGGGCGCAGACCGCGCCGGCGCCGCTGCGCTCGCCCGACGTCATCTTCGTGCCCACCCCGCAGGAGGTGGTCGATGCGATGCTGAAGCTCGCGAAGGTCACCAAGAACGACGTGGTCTACGACCTTGGCTCGGGCGACGGCCGGACGCCGATTACCGCAACTCGGACGTACGGCGCGCGCGGCGTGGGGATCGACATCGATCCGCAGCGGATCAAGGAGGCGACCGAGAATCTCAAGACCTGCGGGGCCGCCTGCGGCGATCGCGTCCGATTCCTCAATCAGGACCTCTTCACGAGCAACATCAGCGAGGCCACAGTCGTCACGCTGTACCTGCTGCCGTCGCTCAACCTGAAGCTGCTGCCGAAGCTCAACGCCGAGCTGAAGCCGGGCACGCGCGTCGTGTCGCACGCCTTCGACATGGGCGACATCAAGCCGCAGGAGACGCAGAACGTCAACGGCCGGACGATCTATCTCTGGACGGTGCCCATCAAGTAGCGATGTCGTTGACAGTTGACGGGACGATGTGCGTGCCGTTGGTCGCATAGAGCGTCCGCTCGTCCGGGCTGAGCTGCACGCCGTTGGGCGACTCGACGAAGTGGCCCGCCCACGCACTGCGTCCGGCCCTTGCCTGGACGGCGCTACCCGCCCTGCCGGCCGTAGTGCTAGTATTGCGACTCAATCTCATTTTCGAGGGGTTCGCGTGCTTCAGGCATTCGTCATCACGCTGCGCGAAGGGCTCGAGGCCTTTCTGATCATCGCCATCAGCCTTGCCTACCTGCGCAAGAGCGGCCGCTACCAGCTCATCCCCGCCGTCCACTGGGGCATCGGCGTGTCGGTGCTCCTCAGCATCGGCGCCGGCATCCTGCTGCAGCGGGCCTCCAATCAGGCGCTGTGGGAGGGCGTGCTCGCGATGGCCGCGGCCGTGCTCGTCACCACGCTCATCGTGCACATGTGGCGGCACGCCCGCCGGATCAAGCGTGAGATCGAGGAGCGGCTCGAGCACTCGGCGCTGCAGGCCGGCGCCAAGGCGTTTCTCGGCGTCTTTCTCTTCACGCTGCTGATGATCACGCGCGAGGGGATGGAGACGGCGATGCTGATGGGAACGCTGCTGTTTCAGGTCCAGGCCGCCGACGTCATCGCCGGCGCGGCGGCCGGCACCCTCTGCGCGGCAACGGTCGCGTGGATGTGGTCGCGCTACGGCCATCGGATCAACCTGGCGCTCTTCTTCCAGGTCACGGCGGTGTTCCTTGGCGTGTTCGTCGTGCAGCTCCTCATCTACGGCTTCCACGAGCTGACCGAGGCGAACATCTTCCCCTACAGCGAGCCGCTGCACTGGGCGACCGAGCCGTACGGGCCGGATGGCCGCTACGGGCAGTATCTGAGCTACTTGCTCGTGCTGCTGCCGACGCTCTGGCTGGTCGTCGCGGGCCTGCGCGGCGGCAAGCAGGCCGTACCGCCGCCGCCCGTGCAGACCGCGGCGCCCTGACGACTTCACAAGTCACAAGTCAGAAGTCACAAGTCAGAAGTCACAAGTCAGAAGTCAGAAGTCTCAACACCCAAGTCCCAAACTTGTGACTTCTGACGTGTGATGTGAGAATGGCAAAGCCTCCCCTGGTCGCCGAGTTGCTCTGGGCCGACGGCCTGCGCTTCGGCGCGACGAGCGGCTCCACGGCGATTGTCGTCGACGCCGACGGCGCAGCGGGGCCGTCGCCGATGCAGCTGGCGGCCGTCGGGCTGGCGGGCTGCATGGCCGCCGACGTCGTCGAGATCCTCCGCAGGGGACGGCACCCGCTCACGAGCCTGCGCGTGGCGTTCACGGGCGAGCGTGCGACCGAGCCGCCCCGCCGCTTCGTCCGCATCACCCTTCACTTTCATGTGTCCGGCGCGGTGCCGGTCGACGCCGTCGAGCGCGCCGTGGCGCTCTCGCGCGAGAAGTACTGCTCCGTGTGGCACTCGATGCGGCCGGACATCGCGTTCACGACCGCGTTCGACGCGCATCCGTGATCCCCCGCCTTCGCCCGGGCCCGGCCGCCGCGGCGGCGTCTCAGCGATCGGAAGGGCTACCTCGACTGGCTGCGCGGGGTCGGTGTGCTGGTCATGGTGCAGGGGCACGTCATGGATGCCTGGACCACGGCTGACGATCGCGCGCGCGCGGCGTACCAGTGGATTTCCTTCGTCGGCGGCCTGGGGGGCGCGCCCATCTTCCTCTTCCTGGCCGGCGTGGCGCTCGCGCTGGCCGCCGGTGCCCGCATGCGTCGCGGCCGCTCCGCGCGCGAGGTCGCCGCGCTCGCCCGGCGCCGCGGCTGGCAGATCTTCGGCCTCGCATTCCTGTTCCGGCTGCAGTCATGGGTGATCAGCGGCGGCTCTCCCTGGGCGCTGCTGAAGGTCGACATCCTGAATGTGATGGGTCTCGCCATGCTCGGCGGCGCACTGCTGTGGAGCGCCGGCCGCAGCCGATCGTCGCGGGCGCTGCTGCTGACGTCGGCGGCCGTGGCAACAGCGATGCCGGCGCCGCTCGTGCGGGCATCGGCGTGGGTGGCCCTTCTCCCCGATCCCGTCGAGGCCTACCTGCGGCCCGTCTCCAGCATGGCCGCGTTCACGCTGCTGCCGTGGGCGGGTTCGTCTTCGCGGGCGCGGCCGTCGGCGTCTGGCTCGATGCCGCCCGCACCACGGACGAGGAGCAGCGCATCAATCTCGCGCTGGCCGTCATTGGCGCCGCCCTCGCGCTTGGCGGCTACGCGGCGTCGCTGCTGCCGCCGATCGTCGCAGCGGCGGACTTCTGGACCAGCTCGCCGACGTTCTTCTTCGTGCGGCTCGGGGTGTCGACGGCGCTCGTGGCGCTCGCCTACGCCTGGAACGGGCTGGGCGGCCGATCCTGGCTCTGCGAGTTCGGCCGCTCGTCGCTCTTCGTCTAGTGGATCCACGTGGAGATGGCGTACGGCGTCGTCAGCGTGACGCTGCACCGCCGCCTGCCGCTCGAGGTGGCCTACCTGGGGTTCGTCCTTCTGAGCGCGCCCTCTTCGGCCTGGTCCGACTGAAGAACCAGCGCCTGAGGCCCGGGGCCTGGAGCCTGCGCCCTCAGAAGGCCATGAGATAGGTCATCTTGGCGATGACCGCGCGGCTCAGGAGAATCCCCGACCGCTCGTCGCGCCGCTCGTTGTAGACGAGGAAGAAGTCGCTGAGCGGCCGGTGGATGATGTTGAACCGCAGGTTCGACGTCCACTGATGGTTGTCGCTGTTGTACTGGATCAGCGCGTTGAAGAACATCTTCGTGTTGAAGTTGTAGTTCACGCGCGTCGTCACGAGCTTGGTGACGAACGATCCGGTGGAGAGCGAGATGTCGTTCACCTGCAGGTTGACCGCCGCGTTGAACGTCTCGTCCACCCGCACCGACGGCCCGACGGCGATGGACCGCCGGTCGCCGTCGTAAAAGGGGCCCGCGTTCACGCGGGTGAGCAGCGACACTCGCGCCGCCTCGTTCGTCCGCCAGAAGCCGAAGTACTCGGGATACTCGTAGCGGCCGGCGTTGACGCGCGTGCCGGAGCCGCGGTTGATGGTGAAGGCGGTCGGGACCTCCTCGGCGTAGTGGTTGACGCCGACTTCGGCGTTCGAGCCGTCCTGGAAGTTGAAGTTGTAGTGGTAGCCGACGAACCGCGTCTCGAGGCCGCCGTCGTCCTGCCGCGTGAACATGTCGAATTCCCAGTGCGGCTGCATCTGCCGCAGCCAGCCCGACACGGCGGCCGGGCGCAGGCGGCGGCCGACCCACGCGTCGACGTTGTGGACGCCGAGCCGCGGCGCGAAGCCGAGCTCGTCGTTGAACTGCTCGCCGATGCTCCCGTGTCCCACCTGGAAGCGCCACTCGCGGTTCTCCCAGTCCACGCCGGCGCGGGTCGAGAAGGCATTGCCCCGCCCGGGCGTCGCCGCTTCGGGCGAAAACGTGCGCGCGGCGTACCCGTTCAGGCTCAGGTAGCCGAACCGGAAGTTGGCGTCCATGCCGGCCACGCGGTTGAAGTGCGGTCCGCTCGCGTCCTTGTTGAGGAAGACCGCGCCGATGTCCGAGTTCGCGAGGATGTCGCGGCGCAGCCGGAGCGCGGTGATGTTGGCCGCCGCCGCCGCGCCGGCTGCCCGCTGCTGGATGTTGATGACGCCGACCGAATACAGTCCCTGGCGGCCCGTCAACCGCGTGCCGGCCAGAATCGGCAGGGGCTCGCCCTCGTCCGAGAGGCCGATGCGGCGGCTGAAGAAGAGGCGCATCTCGTTCTGCCGGTTGGCCCCGCCCTGCACCTGGCTCCCGAACTGGAAGATCCCCGAGTTTTCGAGGAAGAAGTCGCGCTTCTCGGGGAAGAAGAGGCTGAACCGCGTGAAGTTGATCTGCTGCTCGTCCACCTCGACCTGCGAGAAGTCGGTGTTCACCGTGAAGTCCCACACGAGCCCGGTCGTCACGCCGTACTTCACGTCGAGCCCCGCGTCGAGCTCCCCGGTCGTGCGGCTGCCCCGGTTCGTGGTGGAGGCGGTGGCGGCGTACGGCTTGAAGCGCAGGTTCATGCCCGGACGGACGCCGCGGAGCCCTTCGAGCGTACCGGCCATCGAGACCCGGTCGAGATCGTAGATGCGCGGGAGCGGCGACCAGTAGCTGTCCTCGTTCACACGGCGCAGCTTGCGCTCGAAGTTGATGCCCCAGGTCTGCGTGTCGCGGTTCTCGAACTTGAGCGTGCGGAACGGAATCCGGATCTCGGCGTACCAACCCGTCTCGGCAACGTCGGTCGCCACGTCCCAGATGCCGTCCCAGTCGGCGTTCCGCTCGCGCCCTTCGTTGACCATCTGGGCGTCGTACTTGGCGCCCGAGGGATTGATCGCGAACGTGTAGCCGTTGCGCGCGTCGTGGAACGTGTCGAGGACGACGCGAAAGCCGTCGCTGGCGTTGGTGTTGAAGTCCTTCTTCAGGTCGTTGATGGTGAGGCGCCCGGGCTCCCCGTCGCGCGCGAACACGCCGAAGTAGAGCGCCTCGTCATCGTAGAGGATGCGCACCTCGGTGTCGTAGGTCGCCGGCTCCCCCTCGCGGGGGTCGTTCTGGATGAAATGGGTCGCCATCGGCGCGCTCGCCCACGAGGGCTCGTCGAGCCGGCCGTCGAGCGTGATCGGCCCCGCGGCCCGGACCGCCTCGAGGCGCCGATCGAGCCGCGCGGTGTCGTAGTCGATCGCCGTCGCCGACCCGTCCCGGCTGGTGTTCTGCAGGCGATTCTGGGACTGCGCCGCCGCGTTCGGGGAAAAGCCGCCGAGGGTACTGATGAGTGCGACTACCACTGCGCACGAAGTGGCATCGAAACGGACCATGCGTAACTCCTTGTGCCGACGCCAGATACACGGACCTGGCCATGCGCGCCCTCCCGAATTTCGAACAAAAACCGAAAAAACGGGTTGAGGAAGGTGACCGCAGGCCGATACAATTCGCCTCTTCCTTGCGCCCCTGAGCGGGAGGCCGGAGAGGACCCCACATGATAAGCGTTGCTGCCATCCGAATGCAGCAGTTTGGCGTGCAGTTCTATCAGGCATCGCTGACGGCCGAGGACATCGACAAACTGGTCCGGTTCGAGGTGCTGAGCTACGGCGAGGCCGGCCAGCCGGTGCGGGGCGCGACGAAGAAGGTCCCCTCCAAGGTGAACTGGGATTTGCTCGAACGGCGAATTGCGGCGAGCGAGAAGGCCTACCAGCGGCAGATTATCCGGCGAAAAATCGACGAACTCGTCCAGTATTACGAGCAGTGCCGTCAGGCGCGCGACCTGCCGTCGATCCCCGGCGCCGTCATCATCTCCTGCGACGAGCGGCTCACCTTCGAGCCGGTCGAAGCGGGGTCGGTCGTCGGGCGGCTCAAGGTACCCGAGCGCGAGGGCATTCTGCGGGCCATCGACGGGCAGCACCGGCTGCTCGCCCTGCACGCCGACATCGACAACATGCGCGGCCACGATTTCACCGTGCCCGCCATCATTTTCGACCGTCTGCCCGAGGATCACATCGTGCAGATGTTCGTCACGATCAACGCCAAGCACACGCGGCTGAACCCGTCGCACCTCGTGAGCCTCTCGGGGCGGCAGCTCTACCGCGACGAGGCGCTCGCGGTGGCGCACGATGTCGTGCGCGCGCTGAATGACCGCGAGGACTCGCCGCTGCACGGCGAGATCAAGCTGCTCGGCGTCGGCCGCGGCCGCGTGGCGCAGGCGCCGCTCGCGCAGGAGCTCAAGAGGCTGTTCGCCGGCGACGCGTTCGGCGGTCCGCGCAAGTCGGCCGACTTTCGCGAGGACGCGAAGAAGTTCTTCGTGAACTATTTCAAGCAGGTGTCGATGGTGTTCGGCGCCGCATGGGGCGGGCGGAAGTACAGCATCAAGTCGGCCACCGCGCTGCGCGCGTTCGTCCGCGTGTCGCCCGACGTGGTGCGGCGGCTCGATCAGGATCACGCCGATCGCAGCGACTACCGCGCCATCGGACGCGTGATTGCGCCGTGGGGCCGCCGGATCGGCGACCAGCGCTTCGAGACCGAAGGCGCGTGGAAGCGGCAGGGGACGACGGTCGATACGCTGGCCCGCGAGCTGAAGCTGGCGCTGGAGTATCCCGAAGGGGCAGGCGTGTAACGCTCCGGCTGCCAACCTCCAGCTCCCCAGCGTGAACTGGGCGCTGGGACGTGGCGGCCTGGGAGCTGAGAAAAGACAGGACGGACGCTGATGCCAGCGATCCGTCCTGACGTGCCGGCCTGGCTCCCCCCAGCATTTACGGCGTTTCTGCCGTAAACCACAGACCGACACGCCGAGTCAGGGCAACCGCCGTACCCGCGCGGTTCACACGAAAACCCTCGGTTTCACGATCCCGCCGGTTTCAAGAATGTGGCAAGAATTACAGGTGTGTCGCGAGGCCACACATGCGAATCGACCTGAACGCGGACGTCGGCGAGGGGCGAAGCGGGGCCGTGGGGCATCCTGCCGGCGACGCCGGGATCATGGCGTGCATTACGTCGGCGAACGTGGCATGCGGCTTCCACGCCGGCGACCCGGGCGTGATGCGCGCGACGGTCGCCCTGGCGCGCGAGCATGGCGTGGCCGTCGGCGCGCATCCCGGGTTTCCCGACCTGGAGGGGTTCGGCCGGCGCGCGTTGCAGGTGTCGCCGCGCGATGTCGAGGATTTCGTGGTGTACCAGGTTGGCGCGCTGGCGGCCATCGCGGCCGCGCAGGGCGTGCGCCTGCAGCACGTCAAGCCGCACGGCGCCCTGTTCAACATGGCGGTGCGCGATGCCGCGCTGGCCGATGCCGTCGCCCGCGCCACGGCGGTCATCGACCGCGCCCTGATGCTGTTCGGGCTTCCGGAATCAGAGCTCGTCGCGGCCGGCGCGCGCGCGGGGCTACGGACGGCGCGCGAGGGCTTCGCCGACCGGGCGTACCAGGCCGACGGGACGCTCGTGCCGCGATCGCAGCCGGGGGCCGTCATTCACGATCCGGCACTCGTGGTGCAGCGCGCGGTCCGCATGGTGCGGGAGGGCGTCGTGGAGGCGGTCGACGGCTCTCGCGTCGCGCTTGCGATCGATACGCTGTGCGTGCACGGCGATACGCCGGGCGCCGCGGAGCTGGCGGCGCAGATTCGAGGGGCGTTGACCGACGCGGGCGTGGTGGTGAAGGCCGTCGGGTCGGCGTGATCGGCGTATCCGCTCTGGCTGGACGCTAGCGTCGCTCCTCAGACACCAGCACGCGCCGCAGGACTTTCCCGACCATCGTCTTGGGCAGGTCCTTTCGGAACTCGATCTGCGCGGGCACCTTGTAGGGCGCGAGGCGCTCGCGGCAGAAGGCGCGGAGGTCCTCCTCCGTGGCGGTCCGATCCGACTTGAGCACGATCCACGCCTTCGGCACCTCGCCCTTGAGCGGATCGGGAATGCCCGCGACGCTGGCCTCCATGACCGCGGGGTGGGCCGACAGCACTTCCTCGATTTCCCGGGGCCACACCTGCAGGCCGCTCGTCTTCAGCATGTCCTTCTTGCGATCGACCAGGAAGATGTAGCCCTCCTCGTCCATGTAGGCGAGGTCGCCCGTGTGCACCCACGGCCCGCTGTCGCCGTGGGTCCGCAGCGTGTCGGCCGTTTCGGCCGGGTTGTTCCAGTATTCGGCCATGTACTGGGGCGCGCGGAGAAGGAGCTCGCCGACCTCCCCGGACGGCAGGTCGCGCTCGCCGCGCTCGGCGTCGACGATGCGGACCTCGACGTCCGGCAGCGGCAGGCCGATCGATCCGATCTTGTTCTTCCCCTTCACGGGGTTCACGCAGCACGCCATCATGCCTTCGGTGAGGGAGTATCCCTCGACGATGCGCGCGCCGGTCGCCTCCTCGAACTGGCGCTTGGTCTCCGCCATGAGCGCAGATGCGCCCGAGAAGCACAGCTTGATCGAGCGGAGCGACACCTTGCCCGCCCGTACGGCGGGGTTGTTGAGGATCGCCGTGTAGAGCGTCGGAATCCCGTTGAAGAACGCCGGCTTGACCTGCCGGATCGTCTTGAGCAGGTCGGCGATGTCGCGCGGGTTCGGCACGAGCGACAGCGGCGCCGGCGCGACGAAGGCCAGCGGCTGCACGCCGACGTTGGCGTACACGTGGAACAACGGCAGGGGCAGCATGATGACGTCGGTCCCCGGCGTCAACGCGGATTTCGTCCATTCGAGCAGCTGGCGCCCGGCCGCGACGTAGTGGCGGTGCAGACCGACGGCGCCTTTGGGCGTACCGGTCGTACCCCCGCTCGAGAGAATCACCGCCCGGTCGTCCGGCCGCACCGTCACCGCCGGCCGCGGCGACAGCCGGTGCGTCTCGAGCAGGGTCTGGAGCCACACGTCTTCGCTGGCGAGCGGGATGCGATGGCCCGTCTTCTTCTCCTTGAGCAGCGTGAACAGCACGCGCAGCAGCGGCGGCAGATATTCCTTGATGGACGTCGCGATCACGCGGCGGAGCCCGGTCCGCGCCTGAATGTTCTTGATGCGTGTATAGAACGGCGTCAGGACGACAATCCGCGACGCGCCGACGGCCGTCATCGTGGCCTCGAGCTCCCGCTCGGTGTAGATCGGATTGAGCGGGACGACCACCGCCCCGGCCTTCCAGATGCCGAACTGCGCGATGAGGAACTGCGGACAGTTCGGCAGCAGCAGCGCGATGCGGTCGCCCGGGCGGACTCCGTCGGCGGCCAGCGCCGCGGCGAAGGCGTTGCTGAGGGTCTCGAGCGCCCCGTACGACAGCGACGCGCCCTTGAACAGCAGGGCCGGGCGATCGCCGCCCCCGCGCGCCAGATCCGCGAGGGCGTCGACGAGCGTAGCGTCGGGATACGGCGCGAGGCTCGGGGCGACGTCGGGGTCGTAGTGGGCCAGCCAGGGTTTCACGGAGAAGGATTCTACTCGTTCGGAACGTTGGGGTCGTTCGGACGGTTGGGGTCGTTCCGGTTCGGGTCGTTCCCGTGCGGGCGTTCGAACGGTGGAACGAGAACGTCCCGAACAATCCGAACATCCCGAACGATCCGAACGCCCTACGTCGAGAGCATCAACAGGAGTGCCTTCTGCGTGTGCAGGCGGTTTTCCGCCTGATCGAAGACGACGGAGGCTGGCGACTCGAAGACGTCGGCGGTCACTTCTTCGCCGCGGTGCGCCGGCAGGCAGTGCAGGAACAGCGCGCGCGGCTGGGCGGCGCCCATGAGCGCCCCGTTCACCTGGTAGGGCTCGAACGTGCGCCGGCGGGCCTCGGCCTGGTGCTCCTGACCCATCGAGGTCCAGACGTCGGTGTAGACGGCGTCGACGCCGGCGACGGCCTCCCGCGGATCGGTGAAGAGTCGCACCGCCGCGCCCTCGCGCGCCGCGCGCGCGGCGTCCTCGACGACCCGCGCCGGCAGCTCGTAGCCCGGCGGCGCGGCGACGTGCACCGAGATGCCCAGCTGCGGCGCGGCATGGACCAGGGAGGTCGCGACGTTGTTGCCGTCGCCGACGTACGCGATCCGTCGCCCGCGGCATTCACCCCAGCGTTCCTGCAGCGTCAGCACGTCGGCAAGCGCCTGGCAGGGATGCTCGCTGTCGCTCAGCGCGTTGATGACGTGCAGCCTCGGCGCCGCCGCCGCCATCAGCGCGGCCTTCTCCTGCGCGTAGGTGCGGATGACGAGCGCATGCACCCAGCGCTCGAGGTTGCGGGCGACATCATCGAGCCGCTCCCGCTCGCCGCTCGCAAACTCGGGCGGCAGGTGGAGCGGATGCCCGCCGAGCTCGCGAATCGCCACCTCGAAGGTCGCCCGCGTTCGAAGCGACGGCTTCTCGAAGAGCATCGCGACGTGCGCGCCGCCGAGCGCGTGCGCCGTGGGCGCCTGGTCGCCGAGGCGCCGATCGGCCTTGAGCTGCGCCGCCAGCGCCAGCAGACGCGTCAGGTCGTCCAGCGACAGATTCAGGACGGACAGAAAGTCTTTGGTCGGAGCGACTGCACTCATCGTTCAGATCGTTCGGATCGTTCGGGCGTTCGGATCGTTCGGACCGTTCGGGTTCGGACCGTTCGGGTTCGGACCGTTCGGGTTCGGACCGTTCGGGTTCGGACCGTTCGCGCTCGATCGTGCGCGTTCGGTCGTGCGCATTTCGGACGCGCCGAGTTCAGACCGGGTCAGGTTCGATATTCGCCGTTGATCCGTACATACTCGGCGCTCAGGTCGCACGTCCAGATCGTCGCCGAGACGCCCCCGCCCGATCCCAGATTGACATCAATCTGCACCTGCGCGCCTTTCAGGTGCTCGGCCGCCGCGGGCGCCGACTCGTCGTGCGGCAGCCCGCGCTCGAACAGCCGCGTGCCGCCCACGTGCACCGTCAGACGATTGATCTCGAAGGCGACCCCCGAGCGGCCCGCGGCCGCCACGATGCGGCCCCAGTTCGGGTCGGCCCCGTGAACCGCGGTCTTCACGAGCGGCGAGTTGGCGATGGTGCGCGCCACCTGCCGCGCCTCGTCCACGGTTCGCGCGTCGGTCACCGTCACGGCGACGAGCTTGGTGGCGCCTTCGCCGCCACGGACGATCCCGACCGCCAGCTCGCGCGAGACGGCCAGGAGACCGTCGACCAGCGCCGGATACGTCTCCTCGTCGATGACGACGCCGCTCGCGCCCGACGCCAGCGCGACGAGCGAGTCGTTGGTGGAGCACTCGCCGTCGACCGTGATCGCGTTGAACGTGTCGCGCGCCGAGAGCTGCAGCGCCCGGCGGAGCAGCGCCGGCGGCACCTCCGCGTCGGTCGTCAGGAAGCCGAGCATGGTCGCCATGTTCGGCTCGATCATGCCCGATCCCTTCGCCATGCCGCCGACGATGAAGCGGCCGCGGCGGGTCTCGACCGCGACGGCGTGCTCCTTCGGGAACGGGTCGGTCGTCATGATGGCGCGCGCCGCCTCGCCGCCGCCCTGGCGGCTGAGCCGTCCCGCCGCCGCGCGGATGCCGCTCACGACGCGGTCCATCTTCAGCGCGACGCCGATGACGCCGGTGCTCGCCACGAGCACCTGGTCAGGCGGACAGCCGAGCGCCGCCGCGGTCTCCTGCGCCATCTGCGCGGCATCGGCCAGCCCTTGCGTGCCGGTGCACGCATTCGCGCAGCCGCTGTTGACGGCGACGGCGCGGGCGCGCCCGTCCGCACGCTCGAGGTGCTGCCGCGAGACGACGACGGGGGCCGCCTGGACGAGGTTCGTGGTGAACAGCGCCGCCGCCGCCGCGGGTGCGTCGGCCGCGAGGACGGCCAGATCGAGCGCGGTCGGCGACGCCTTGATGCCGCAGTGCACGGCGCCGGCGGCGAATCCCGCGGGCGCGGTGACGCCACCCGGCAACGGCGTGATCGCCGTCGGATGGGTCTGGACCGATCGCACCTCAGCCATGGAGCGGTGCGCGCGGGACGAACGCCCGCGGCGCGCGGCGAAGCATCCGGACCACCGGGTACTGGCTGCACCGCCGGAAGTGGGGGCACGCGCGGCAGTCAGCCTCGATCTTTTCCGGCAGCCAGACGTGCGGCACGATCGAGAAGCCCTGTTGCACGAAATACGAGGGCGCGTGCGTGAACGCGCACAGTGTGTCGAACCCGGCCAGCGTCGCCCGCTGCACGAGCTCGTCGATGATCTCGGCGCCGAGGCCGAGTCGCCGGGCGTCGCGGGTCACCACGAGCGACCGCACCTCGGCGACGGTGCGGCTGAGCGGCGCCAGTTCGCCACAGGCAACGACGCGGCCGCCGTCGGCCGCGACCACGAAGCGGTGGGCGTGCGCGGTCACCTCGACCAGCGTGCGCGGGAGCAGATGGCCCTCGTCCAGGTGATCGACGATGAGCGCGTGGATCGCCGGCGCGTCGGCCGCGGTCGCGGCGCGGAGCGGCGCCGTCGCCGTCGCGGTACGCGTGGCGGCGATCACGCCCTGGCCTCCGCCGTGGCGGCCGCGAACACCGCGTCGAGCATGTCGGCGGCGCGGTCGATGTCGGCCGCGTCGATGGTCAGCGGCGGCAGCAGCCGCACCACCGACTGGTCGGTCCGGTTGACCAGCAGGCCGCGCGCCCGCGCCTCGTCGACGAAGGCCGTCGCGTCGACGCCGAGCTGCAGACCGCGCATGAGGCCGGCGCCGCGCACCTCGGCGATCACCGGGTGCTTCAGGGCGAGGGCACGGAGCCGGCGCTCGAGATGGGCGCCGACGGTCTTCACGTGATCGAGCAGGCCGTGGTCGACGAGCTCGGTCAGGAACACGATCGCGGCGCGCGTGCCGAGGAGGTTGCCGCCGTAGGTGCTCCCGTGGTCGCCGGCCGAGACCGCCTGCGCCACGCGCTCAGAGACGAGCGCTGCGCCCACCGGCACACCGCCGCCCAGCGCCTTGCCGACCGAGATGAGATCCGGGGTGAGGCCGAGCACCGGCGCGTAGAACGGATACCCCGTGCGGCCGAGGCCGCTCTGCACCTCGTCGGCGATCAGCAGCGTGCCCGTGCGCGTGCAGATCTCGTCGATGGCCGCCGCAAACTGGCGCGAGAGCGGCCGGACGCCTCCCTCGCCCTGGATCGGCTCGGCGATGATCGCGGCGGTCCGTTCGGTCACCGCCGTCGCGAGCGCCGGCGGATCCGCGGGATCGACAAAGGTCACGCCGTCGAGGAGCGGGGCAAACGGCGCGCGGTAGTGCTCGTCGTGCGTCACCGAGAGCGAGCCGATCGTCCGTCCCGAGAATCCCCCCGCCAGCGCCACGAAGCGCGTCCGATCCGTCGCGCCCTGGGCGAACCAGTAGCGGCGGGCGAACTTCAGGCACGCTTCCACCGCCTCCGTCCCGCTGTTGCAGAAGAACGCACGCGGCAGGCCCGAGAGCTGCGCCAGCCGCGCGGCCGCGTCGGCCTGGTACGGGTGGTAGTAGAGGTTCGACGTGTGGAGCAGCGTGGCGGCCTGTTCGGCAATCGCGGCGGTCAGAGCGGGGTGCGCGTGGCCGAGCGAGGTGACGCCGATCCCCGAGATGCAGTCGAGATACTCACGGCCGGCGGTGTCGTACAGCCGGGCGCCGCTGCCACGGACGAACGCCACGGGCTGCCGCTTGTAGGTCTGCAGGACGTGGCGCGCCTCGCGCGCCCGGATGTCGTCGAGGGTGACGGTCATCGCACCACCTGTGTGCAGCCGGGCAGCGGCCCGCGCCCGGCCGCCAGCGCGTCGAACTGGACGTCGCGGCCGCTGGCGATCACGACGTCGCCCACGCCCCGGCGCAGGGCGGCGCGGCAGGCCTCGAGCTTGGCCACCATCCCCGTGTGCGCCGTGCCGCTCTGGATCAGTCGGGCCGCGTCGCGCGCCGTCAGCCGCGCAATCGTGCGCCCGTCCGTGTCGAGCACGCCGGCGGTCCCGCCCGCGATGACGAGGCGCGCGGCGCCGAGCGCGGCCGCCAGGTGCGACGCCAGCGTGTCGGCGTTGACGTTCAGGAGCTGCCCGCCGCGGGTCGCGCCGATGCAGGCCACTACCGGCACGTAGCCGCGCGTCACGAGCGTCGCCAGCAGCTCCGGCGTGCCGTTGCTGATCGGTGAGCCCACGAGCCCGAGGTCGACCGTCTCGCCCGCGACCGTGGTGATCGGCGCCGCTCGGCGCATTGTCGCGACCGAGGCGTCCGCGCCCGTCAGGCCGACGGCCCGGGTGCCGGCGCCGCGCAGCGCCGCGACTAGCCGGGTATTGATCGCGCCGGCCAGCACGGCGACGACCACGTCGAGCGTACGGGCGTCGGTGACGCGCAAGCCATCAACCTGCTGCTTCGGGATGCCGGCAGCGGCCAGCGCGGCGTCGATCTCGCGTCCGCCGCCGTGCACCACGACGACCGGCGCGCGGCGCGCGAGGCGCGCTACGCCGGCGGCCAGGCGACTCAGATCCGCCGGCTGCTCCAGCAGTTCGCCGCCGAGCTTCACGACGATCGGGGGTCGGACAGGGCGGACCGATCGCCGATGCGCGCGGTTGCGCCCGCGAGGCTGCCGATCCCCGCTTCCCGATCCCCGTTTCCCGCTCACAGGAGTCCCGTCCGCTCGTCGAGGTCGAGCATCAGGTTGAGATTCTGCACGGCCTGGCCGGCCGCACCCTTCAGGAGGTTGTCGAGCACGGCCACGAGCACCAGCCGTCCCCCGGCCTCATCGACGCGCCAGCCGATGTCGCAGAAGTTGGTGTGGACCACGTGCTTGATCTCGGGCAGGTCGGCGCCGGTCAGGCGGACGAACGGCGCCGACGCGTACGCCTCGTCGAACGCCGCGGCGACCTGCGCCTCGGTCGTCCCGGCGCGGATCGGGGCGTAGATCGTCTCCAGGATGCCGCGGTCGAGCGGCACGAGATGCGGCACGAAGGTGACGCGCGTGCCGAGCTCCTGCTCGATCTCGGCCGTGTGGCGATGCGAGAAGACCCCGTAGGCGGCGACGCTCCCGTGGTTCTCGGAGAAGTGCGTCCGATCGCTCGGCGTCTTGCCGGCGCCCGAGATGCCCGATTTCGCGTCGACCACGATCGCGCCGTCGAGCAGGCCGGCTGCCGCGAGCGGCTCCAGCGCGAGGAGCGCGGCCGTCGGATAGCACCCGGGACACGACGCGAGCCTGGCGGCGCGGATCGCCGCCCGGTGGCGCTCCGGCAGCGCATAGACGACGCCCTCGGGGAGCGTCGCGGTGGCCGGATACCATCGCTGGCGGTCGGCATCGCGGCGGATCCGGAAGGCCCCCGACAGGTCGATGACCCGGACGCCGCGGTCGACGAGCGCCGCACCCACCTCGGCCGACGTGGCCTCGGGAAGCGCCAGGAAGACGATCTCCGCGGCGGCGGCGAGCCGTTCGACGTCGAGCGGCGCGACGGCGCCGTCCCAGATGCGCCTGAGCGCCGGCAGCGGCCGCGGCGCGCTCGTCGCCGCCGACGACATGGCGTCGGTCAGCGTCGCC
>Ga0194128_10003695_pt1 | contig 23188 bp, 20 predicted proteins | sample TA2KigCa65mmetaG_FD_148650 | JGI IMG/M metagenome (GOLD analysis project Ga0194128, IMG submission 148650) | Freshwater microbial communities from Lake Tanganyika, Tanzania - TA2015037 Kigoma Deep Cast 65m | ecosystem: Environmental > Aquatic > Freshwater > Lake | place: Tanzania: Lake... | reverse complement strand
AGGGGGGGCGACGACCTCGCACCCGAGGCGCGCGAGCACGCGCACGGTGGCCTCGTGCATCGCCGGGTAGAGCTCGCCGTGCACGCAGCCGGTGAGCAGCGCGATGCGCGCGGTCGCGCCCGGGGGCGCGGCGAGGGCGCGGCGGCGGGCGAACGGGCGTCGCGCGGGGATCGGCGCGCTCGCCTCGAGCAGGCGCAGCCTCGCCGGCATGACGCGGGCGAGCGGGCCGCGCACGAGACGCTGCGCGCCGCTGCGCACGTAGAGGCGGGCGAGCGCGAAGGCCGCGCGCAGCACGCGCGGGCGGGCGAGCACCCACCTCAGCACGAGCGCGCGCGCCTGCCAGGAGCGGGGCCGTCGCCGGAACGGGTTCGCCATGATCGAGGCCCGCGCGTCCTCCATGATGCGCCCGTACGGCACTGCCGACGGGCACGCGGTCTCGCACGCGCGGCACTGCAGGCAGAGGTCGAGGTGCGCGAGCAGCCGGTCGCTCGCCTCGACGCGCCCGCTCGTGACCGCGCTGATCAGGTGCAGGCGCCCGCGCGGCGACTCGAGCTCCTGGCCGGTGGCGATGTAGGTCGGGCAGCTCGGCAGGCAGAATCCGCAGTGGATGCAGTTCTGCAGGTCGGCGAGCGCGGGGACGTCCGGGCCGACGAAGCGCAGCGGCGGGCGCTCGGCGACCCGTCGCCGGAGCACGCTCACAGCCCCTCCATCCAGCGCCCGCGGTTGATCACGTGCCCGGGGTCGAACTGCGCCTTCAGCCGCTCCACCGCCTCGCGCTCGTCGACGTCGAAGGGGTCGACGCGGCGGCGCAGCTCGGGTGAGGCGGCCTCGACCTGGAGGTAACCGCCGAGCGCGCGCGCCCGATCGCGCAGCGCGGAGACCGCGCCGGCCTGCAGCCCGGCGTCCGCGTGGCCCATCACGATCCCGCTCGCGGGGTACGCCCACGCCAGGCAGCCCACCGCGCGCACTTCCTCGACGACCTCGAGCGTCGCCGTCGCCGGTACCCCGAGTCGCACCACCGTCGCCGACTCGTCGCCGGCGAGCGCGCGCAGGCGCTGCCACGGTCGCTCACCGACCTCCGCCGGGGTCGCGCCGTGGCGTCGTGCGACCTCGTCGACCTCGCGCGCCGAGCGCACGACGGCTTCCTCCACCCCGGCGAGGTCGACGAGCGCGTGCGGCTCGTGGGGCAGGCTCGCGTGCGCCGAGGCGCGCGGCGCGATCACCGCGAGCCCGCGCAGCGAGAGCGGCGCGTCGCGCAGCGCGAGTCCGACGCGCACCGCGCGCGCGAGGTCCCCGCAGCGCAACGCCAGCGAGCGGGTCGCCACGGGAAGCGGTGCGAGCTTGAGCGAGGCCTCGACGATTACGCCGAACGCCCCGAGCGCTCCCGTGTGCAGCCGGTGCAGGTCGTAGCCGCTCACGTTCTTCACGACGCGCCCCCCGGAGCGCGCGAGCAATCCGTCGGGCAGCGCCACCGTCATCCCGAGGATGAGGTCGCGCACGCCCGGGGTGAAGCCGCGCCAGGCACCCGGGCGCGCGGTCGCGAGCAGGCCGCCGAGGGTGACGCGGTCGTCGGGGGGCGGGTCCACGGGCAGGTACTGGCCGTGCTCGCCGAGCGCGTCCTGCAGGTGCCGAAGCGAGATCCCGGCTTCGGCTGTGATCGTGAGGTCGTCCGGCACGTACTCGACGAGGCGGCGCAGGCCGCGCGTGTCGAGCGCGACGTCGTAGCGATCGACGGGCCGGCCGAGGGCGAGCGCCGTCCGCCCGCCCTGCGGCACGACGACGAGGTCGTGGCGCGCGGCCGTGCGCAGCAGCTCGGCGACCTCGCGCCGGTCGTCGGGGCTGAACGCGACGCGCGGGAGCAGCCCGTCGATGGCGTAGTCGTGGGGCTCCCGCTCGGTGTCCGAAGGGAGGGCGTGGCGAACCGCGTCGAGCGGGGACGTCACCGTCATCGCGAGGCTAGACGTAGACGCCGGGCGTCGCGAGCGCGCGCTGGATGTCCGAAGCGTGCCCGGTTGCGCAGCCGTGGCCGGTGGGCAGCACCTTGCAGGGGTTGAAGCGGTCCGCTCCGCCGAAGGCCACGCGCACGCGGTCCATCGCGGCGAGGTCGGCCGGGCCGAAGATCCACTCCATGTAGGAGCGCTTCTCGTAGCCGACGCCGTGCTCGCCGGTGATCGAGCCCCCCGCCTTCACGCAGACCCGCATGATCTCGCCCCCGAGCTCAAGCACCCGGTCGGTCGCTCCGGGCACGTCGGGGTCGAACATGATGTTGGGGTGCAGGTTCCCGTCCCCGGCGTGGAAGATGTTCGCGCAGCGGAAGCCGTATCGCTCGGAGAGCGCGAGGACGTCGCGCATCACCGCCGGGAGCTTCGTGCGCGGGACCACCCCGTCGAGGAGGTAGAACGCCGGGCTCGCGGCGCCGATCGCGCCGATGCCGGCCTTGCGCGCCTCCCAGAGCCGCTCGCGCTCGGCCTGCTCGGTCGCCACCCGCACCTCACGCGCGCCGTGGCGGCGGCAGGCGTCGACCACCGCCTCGCCCTCGACCGCGACCCCTTCGGCGACGCCCTCGACCTCGATCAGCAGCACGGCGCCGGCGTCGAGCGGGTAGCCGGCCTGGATGCGCGGCTCGACGATGCGGATGATCTCCCGGTCGAGCATCTCGAGCGCGACGGGGATCACCCCGCGGCGGATGATCGCGGAGACCGCTTCCGAGGCCGCCTCGACGGACTCGAAGATCGCGAGCATCGTGCGCACCGCCTCGGGCTTCGGGATCAGCCGCACGCAGATCTTCGTGGCGATCCCGAGCGTCCCCTCCGAGCCGACGAAGAGCCCCCTCAGGTCGGGCCCCGGCGTGTCGAGGAGCCGCCCACCGAGCCAGGTGATCCGGCCGTCCGGGAGCACGACCTCGACCCCGAGCACGTGGCTCACGGTGGAGCCGTGAGCGAGCGTGTGCGGGCCGCCCGAGTTGTTGGCCACATTCCCGCCGAGCGTGCAGACGCGCTGCGACGACGGGTCGGGGGCGTAGATCAGCCCGTGGCGCCCCGCCGCCTCCTGGAGCTGCAGGTTGATCACGCCGGGCTCGACCACCGCGGTGCGGTTCCGGGCGTCGATCTCGAGGATGCGGTTCATGCGCGTGAGCACGACGAGCACGCCGCCCCGTACGGCGAGCGCGCCGCCGGCGAGCCCCGTCCCGGAGCCGCGCGGCACCACGGGCAGCCCGTGCCGCGCGGCGATCGCGACCACCGCGGAGACCTCCTCGGCGGTGTTCGGGAACACCACGACGTCGGGCGCGGCGCGATCGATGGTCGCGTCGTACTCATAGGCGAGGAGGTCTTCCGGCGCGTGGAGCACGTGGGGCGCACCCACCGCGTCGCTCACCTCCGCGACGAGCGCCGGGGGTCGATTCGTCGGCATCGTGGCGCGAGTGTAGCATCGGCCCCCGAGCGGGCCTGCGGAGGGGGGCGCGGATGGAGATGCGAGGCAAGGTCGCCGTGGTCACGGGGTCGTCGGCGGGCGTGGGGCGGGCGACCGCCGAGCGGCTTGCCGCGCTCGGCGCGAAGGTCGTCGTGAACTACGCGCACTCCGAGGCTGACGCCGAGGCGACCGTCGCCGCGATCCGCCAGGCCGGCGGCACCGCCCACGCCTGTCGCGCGGACGTGCGCTCGGACGCGGACTGCCGCGCGCTGATCCAGAGCGCGGTCGACGCCTACGGCGGGCTCCACGTCCTCGTGAACAACGCGGGCATGACCCGCTTCATCCCGCACGCCGAGCTCGACCTCGTGACCGACGAGGTCTGGGACGAGATCCTCTCGGCGAACGTGCGTGGGACGTTCAACTGCACCCGGGCGGCCGCGCCGCACATGCGGGCGGCCGGAGAGGGGGCGGTCGTAAACGTCGCGTCGGTGGCGGGATTGGGCGGCGGGGGGTCCTCGATCCCGTACGCGGCCTCGAAGTCCGCGATCATCACGATGACGAAGTCGCTGGCGCGGGTGCTCGGCCCCGAGATTCGCGTGAACTGCATCGCCCCCGGGTTCATCGACGGGCGCTGGCTGCGCGGCGGGCTCGGCGAGCGCTACGCGCAGGCGCGCGACGCGGCGGCGCAGCGGGCACCGCTGCGGGCGGTCGCGACCCCGGACAGCTGCGCCGACGCGATTCTCGCGCTCATCCAGTACTCCACCCACATCACGGGGCAGACCGTGGTGGTCGACGGGGGCGCCTCGCTGTGAGCGCCGCGTGACCGGTCGCGCGGGGGCGGGCGGCGGCCTCCTTCCGGGGATCGACCTCGACGCGGTCCGCGACGGGGTCGAGGCGGCGGTGCGCGGAGCGAACGCCGCGATTCGCGACGTGCTCGACCGGCGGGTCGTCCGCGTGGGCCACAAGCCGGGCGAGGGTCCGGTCACGGAGGCCGACCACGCGGCGGACGACGTCCTGCACGAGCAGCTCATGCCGCTCATCGACGGCGCGCACTGGCTGTCCGAAGAGTCCGTCCAGCGCGCGCCGCTCATCCGCGGCGAGCCCACGTGGGTGGTCGACCCTTTGGACGGCACGCGCGAGTTCCTGCGCGGCCTCCCCGAGTTCGGGGTCTCGGTCGGGCTCTTCGTCGACGACCGCCTCGTGCTCGGCGCGGTGGGGCTGCCGACCGAGCGCGCCGTGCTCTCCGGCCTCGTGACCGACGGCCGCCGCGAGGCGCGGCGCGACGGCGAGCCGATGCCGCACCTCGACCCGGGGGCAGAGGTGCGCCGCGTCGTCGTCTCGCGCCACGACTACGAGTGGCGCGAGCTGCACTACCAGATCCCCTACGACGTCTACCCCTGCGGATCGGCGGCCGTGAAGCTCGTCCACGCGGCGACCGGCCAGGCCGACGTCTACTTCTCGACCGGGCCGCGGTCGGTGTGGGACGTGGCCGGTGGCGCCGCGGTGCTGCTCGCGGTCGGCGGGCGCCTGCTCATGGTCAACAGACGGGTGCTCGAGCTCTCGCCCCAACAGGTGCACATCCCGCCCTACACGGCGGGCGCGCCCGAAGCGTGCCGCTCGCTGCTCCAGAGGCTCGGGGTCCGACTGTAGCCGGGTCGGGGCAAGGGGTCGGCGGAAACGAAGAGGCCGCCGGTCTCCCGGCGGCCTTCTCGTGTTCGTGAGGCCGCCCTGCAGTGCGGCCCACTCAGTGGGTGAAGCCTACTTCTTCTTGGGAGCGGGCTTCGAGGAACCGCCCTTGGCGGGCGCCTTCATCGGGGCCTTAGCCGGAGCCTTCTTCGTGGCCAACCTCGGTGTTCCTTTCTGCGAATCGAACATCGCACGGGGAGAAATTGTTGGGGCCCTCTCCCCTTGCCGAGAGCATAACGCGCGACGCGCTTACGTGGATGCCCGTCATGGCTCGATCGCGAAAAAAAGTTGGGATCTTTTGCGCGGGGTCGCGGTCCGCGATCCGCGCGTCGCGGCGCGACCTCCGTGCGGGGATCGTCGACCGCGCGCCGCGGGGATGGGGACCGAGTGAGGATCGCGGGTCGCGCGACCTGCGCGGGGATCGGGACGGCGCGAGCCGCGCGAAGATCGGGGGGCGCGACCTCCGCGCGGTCGCGCAGCTGCAGGGCGGGTCCTCACCGCGGAGGATCGGCGGACCGCTGCGCGAAGACCACCCACAGCGGATCGGCCCCCGGCGGCGACCGGTCGACGACGCGCGGGTCCTCGAAGCCCCCGGCGAGCGCGAAGTAGGACCCGACCAGCCGGACGCGATCGTCGAAGGGCAGCGCCTGCCAGACCGCGACCGCCTTGGTCGGGAAGAGCCGGTGGGAGCAGGCCACGAAGTACGCGCCCCCCGGGCGGAGGACGCGGCGCACCGAGGCGAACACCTCGAGCGGGCGGGTCAGGTACTGGACGGAGACTGCGTTGAGTACGACGTCGAAGGAGGCGTCCTCGTAGGGGAGCTCGGGCTCGCGGTTGAGGTCGTGGACGAGCCAGTCCGTGAGTCGGCGGTTGCCGGCCAGCTCGCGCTCGTTGAGCCCCAGCCCCGCGACGCGCGCGTAGTCGACCGCCGCCGGGAGGTGGGAGACCCAGGACGACATGAGGTCGAGCACCTGCGCCCCCGGGGCGATGGCCTCCCGGTAGAAGCCGGTCAACGCGGCGATCGTCTCGTCGTCGATGTGGGTGACGAACCGCGGCTCGCGGTAGAAGAGGGCGTCGGGGGTCTCGTCGACGCGACGGAAGAAGTGCGCCGGGAAGGGGTTGGGCGCGCGTGCTCGCGCACCGTCCGGGTCCGCGGTCATCTCGCGAGCGAACCGGCACGGCGATGCGACGCCGCGAGCAGCGCCGGACGCCGTGCGGTGGAGCGACGCGGCGGGGCGATCAACCGCGCACCTCCTCGGCCCGTGACGGCGCGCGGCCGGCGCCGGCCCCCGCGAGCGCCGGCCGCCGATCCGTGACGGAGACGGGACCCGCGGGCTCCTCTTCCTCGTCGGTCACGACGTAGTCGCGGAGCCCCCTGGCGCCGGCCAGCACGACGAGCCCCCACGCCTGGCAGACCACGCTGTAGGTGACCTGCGCGAACTGCACCCCCTGAGCCGCGGCCAGCAGGCCGCCCACGGAGGCGCCGGCCGTCACCATCGCGCGGTCGAACGAGATCAGGCTGATCACGCGGCGGCGCATCGCCTCCGGCGAAGCCATGATGAGCGTGGCGTTCGCGAGCGACATGTACGCCGTCTGGAGTGCCCCGGTGGCGGTCACCACGATGAAGGGGACGACGACCCCGGCCGCTCCCGGGAGCATCGTCGCCAGCGCGAACGCGATCAGCACGACCCCCATCACCGCGACCACGGGCGCCGGTGAGCAGCAGCGCTGCGGGATCATGCGGCGGTCGAATCGGTCGGCGATCACCCCGGCCCACACGCCGAAGACGAGCTGGGGGACCGTGCGCATCGCGACGCCGCCGCCCACGTGGGCGGCGGCGTCGCCGGTCATCACGAGCACGAGCCAGGGGTGCGCGATCTGCTCCATCCACAGCGCGCCCGCGGGCGCGGACTGTCCGAGCCAGAGCAGGCGGTAGTTGCGGCAGCGAAGCGACGTGAACGTGCCCGGGCGGCCCGCCGGCTCGCGCGGGGGCTGGGTCATGGCGCTCACGGGACGCCTCCCGGCGCACCGTACGGTCGGCCGGACGGCTCCGTCCAGCCCGAGCGGTCGCCGGGCGGCCCGAGCCGGGCCGCCAGATCCGAGAGCGTGGCGATCCGCGTCACGCGCTCGGCGAAGTCGAGATCGCGATTCCTGGGCCAGTCGCGCAGGTAGACCGTCACGCCGGCCTCCTGCGCGAGCAACTGCGCAGTGCGCGGGTCGTCCTCGACGTGGGCCTCGGGGCCGATCTCGTGGACGGCGTGGAGCTTGTAGTGCGCGCTGCGGAGCGGCCCGCGGTTGTAGACGACGCGCTCGAAGTAGCCGTCGAGGCGGTGGCGGCGGAGCCAGCCGCTCGGGTCCGTGCGCCGGCCGGTGAGCAGGACGAGCCGGCGCGCGCGGGCGAGCACGGGGAGCGCCTCGCGCGCCTCGAGCAGGGGGCGGCGCAGGTTGTACCGCGCGCGGTCCCACGGCCCAGCGACGAGGCGCGGCCAGATCACGGCTGGCCGCGGCGGGGCGTCGGGGTCGAGGAACGAGCGGTGGATGCCCACGTTGAGCCCGAAGACCGGCGCGCACACCACGCCGTCGAGGTCGAGCGTCAGCAACGGCAGCGGAGGAGCATCGGCGCCGTGCGAGGGGTCGGGGCGCGGCGTCGCCATCGTCACACGATGACCGGCGGCTCCGGCGGCGGCTCGGGGGGGATGCCCGGCGGCACCGGCGCGGGGACCCGCGGCACCACCACGTGCGGGGCCTGACCGTCGGCGCCCTGGCCCGGGTGCGCCGACAGCTCGTGGTGGAACGCGTCGAGCCGATCCGCGACGCGCCGGTAGACGGTGCCCTCGGGGTACATTCCGTCGCTGCCGCGCTCGCCGGCCACGACGCCCGTGAGGAGCTCGATGCCCTCCTCGATCGTCTCGACCGCCCACACGTGGAACCGGCCCTCGCCCACCGCCCGCGCGACGTCGGGCCGGAGGATCACGTGGTCGACGTTGGCCTTCGGGATCATCACGCCCTGCCTGCCGGTGAGCCCGCGTGCGCGACAGACCTCGTAGAAGCCCTCGATCTTCGCGATGGCGCCGCCGATCGGCTGTACGCGGCCGTACTGGTCGACCGACCCCGTGACCGCGATCGACTGGTCGAGGGGGAGGCCCGCGAGCGACGAGAGCAGCACGTAGAGCTCTGTCGAGGAGGCGGAGTCCCCGTCGATGTCGCCGTACTGCTGCTCGAACGTCAGACTCGCGTGCAACGCGCCGGTCGCCACGTGGCCGAAGCGGCCGCTGAAGAAGCCGCGCAAGATCAGGAAGCCTTTGTTGTGGATGCGGCCGGTCATGTCGCTCTCGCGGTCGACCATGACGATCGACCCGCGTCCCGCCGAGGTGACGCAGGTGATGCGCGAGGGCCGCCCGAACTGGAAGTCACCGAGGTCGTACACGGAGAGCGCGTTGATCTGCCCGACCCGCTCGCCGTCCACGTCGACGTGGATCTCGCCGCGCTCGATCGCCTCGTGGAGGCGGTCGCGCACGAGCGACGATCGGTACTCGCGCTCCTCGAGCGCGCGGTCGACGTGACGCGCCTCCACGGCGCGGTCGCCGTCGACCGAGGCCCAGTAGTCGGCCTGGCGGATGAGGTCGAGGAAGGCGCCCATGTTCGCCGAGAGCCGGCTCCGGTCTTCGACGGTGCGGGACGAGTGCTCGACGAGCCTCGCGACCGCGCCGTTGCTGAAGCAGCGGAGCACGTGCTGCTCGCAGTGCTGGGCGATGAAGCCGGCGAGGCCGCGGATGTTGTCCGCCGTGCGCGGGACGTCGATGTCGAAGTCGGCCTTCACGCGGAAGAGCTCACGAAAGTCCGGGTCGAGTCGGTAGAGGAGCGCGTAGAGCTGAGAGTCCCCGACGATCATGACCTTCGCGTTGAGCGGGATCGGCTCTGGCCGCAGCCCGAGCGTCGGCACGAGCCCGAAGGCCTCGGCGGCGTTCTCGATCGCGACCTCGCCGCTGCGGAGCGCGCGCTTGAGCGCGTCGAGCGCGAGCGGCTGCTGCAGCAGGTCGCGCAGGCGCAGGAGGATGAAGCCGCCGTTGGCGAGCGCGAGGGCGCCGGACTTGATCATCGTGTGGTCGGTGATCGCCGCGCCGAACTGGCTCTGGAACTCGATGCGCCCGATGAGGTTGTAGTAGGTGGGGTGGCGCTCGAGGATCACGGGCGCGCCCTTCGCGGGGTCGTTGCTGATCAGGGCGTTGACCTCGTAGCGGCGCGTGGGCGGGCCGGCCTGGGCCGCGATGCCGGGGAGCATCGCCTGGGGGCGATCCCCCCGGAAGGCGTCTCGCTCGTGTCGGATGTCGACGGCGATCGCCTCCAGGAACTCGCGGATCTCGGCGTCCTCGCCCCACTCGGCGAGCAGCGGACCGACGAGATCCTCGATCGCCCCGGCGGCGATCTCCTCGTCGAGGCGCGCGGCGCGCTCGCGCGCTTCTCGCTCGGTCGACCGCATGCGGAGCATCGTGTCCTGCACCCGCCCCTCGAGCTGGCGCCCGCGTTCCTGGATCGCGTCGCGCTCGGCGTCCGTGAGCGCGTCGAACTGCTCCTCGGTGATCGGCTTGCCGTCGATCAGCGGCGCGGAATTGATGCCCGCCGGCGAGATCTGCAGGAGGAAGCCGAGTTCACGCGCCTCTTCCTGCAGGCCCTGCAGGAACCTCGTGCGCTCCTGCTCGATGGCGGATCCGAGCGCCTGCTGGCGTCGCGCGTACTCGTCCGAGTCGAAGGCGGCGCGCAGCTCGCGGCCGGCCGCTTCGACCGCGTGGGCGACCTGCTCGGCGAACAGCCGTCCGCGGCCGGCCGGGAGCGAGATCCCGATCGGGCGGTCGGGGTCGGTGAAGTTGCGGACGTAGATCCAGTCGGGCGGGGCGGGGAGCTGCGCGGCTCGGCGCCGCAGGAACGACTCCACGATCGTCGACTTGCCGATGCCGTCGGGACCGGACGCGAAGAGGTTGTAGCCGGGCGCGTCCATCCCGAGCGCGAACTCGATGGCCCGCACGGCGCGCTCCTGCCCGAACACGGCGTCGAGCGGCGAGAGGTCCTCCGTGGTGTTGAAGGGGAGGTCGGCGGGGTCGCAGCGTGCGGTGACCTGGTCGAGGGTGAGTCGACGGGATTCCCTGAGTCCGGGCACGGCAGATCCACTTCCGGTGGCGACGGGCGGATCGTAGCACGGGGTGCCGGAGGGCCCGGCGCGTTGCGCGCCGCGCGCCTCAACGCGTCCGCGCGAATGGGGCGTCCTCGTTCGACGTCATCGGCGGCCGTCGCGGGGCGTGCACGGGTCAGCGCGTGCGTGCGAGGCTCGCGTCCTCCGTCGACGTCGGGACGACAAGGGAGGCGAGCTCGCGGGCGCTGGGCGGAGGATCGCGGCGGAGCACGCGTTCGACCGTCTCGAGCGCGCGCGGACCGAGGATGGGCTCGGTCAGCGTGACGAACTTCGCTGCGATCTCGGCGTCGCCGATGCCGCTTTCCGGATCCCCAGCCGGGTGATCGACGCGCTCGGTCACCGTGTTGCCGGCGGTGGTCGTCACGGTCACGACGCTCGGCCAGGCGCGCGGGTAGAGCACGTCGAGCTCGGGGTCGGTGGTGAACGAGACGCGCTCCGTGAGGGCGAGCGTCTCGCGGTCGGCGATCGTGTCGTCGGTGAAGCGCTGCGGCGCAAGGTCGCCGTGGATGAGCGCGGAGGCGACGCAGAACGGGAGCGAGAACTTCGCCGCGTACGGCGAGTGCGGCTCGACGCCCGCCAGCAGACCGAGCGCCTGGCGGTACAGCCGCACGTCGACCCGTGCGATCGTCTCCGGGCGCAGCCCGGCGCGCCGCAACGCGAGCGCGGCGTCGACCGCGGAGTGAGTGTGGCGGCACGAGGCGTGCACCTTGAACGAGACCCCTTCGATCCGCCAGCGCGGCATGCGCGCGTCGAGGCCGTCGGTGAGCCGATCGGGGCGCGGCGCGTCCGACATCGCGGCGAGCAATCCCTTCGGGCCCTCGAGGATGCGGCTCGCTGCTGAGAATCCCGCGGCCGCGAGGATCGACGCGAGGATGCCGTCGTGAGCGGCCTTCGCCGGATGCAACTGCTTCGACATCGCGCCGTCCGCGAGGAACTCCCAGAGGCCGGCCGCCATGGTGCCCGCGGTGCCGAGCGCCGAGAGCGCCGCGCCCTCGTCGAGCCGCGCGAGCCGGGCGGCTGCTGCGGCGGCGCCGAGCGTGCCCGCGGTGCCCGTGGTGTGCCAGTGCTCGTAGTGGCTCGGGCCGAGCGCTTCGCCGACGCGGATGCCCACCTCGTATCCGACCGCGATGGCGTCGAGCAGCGCTTCGGGCGGGGTGCCGTCGCGCTCGGCGACGGCGAGCGCGGCGGAGACGATCGGGGCGGCGGGATGCGAGATCGAGTCGCGGTCGAGGTCGTCCATCTCCAGCACGTGCGAGGCCGCGGCGTTGGCGAACGCCGCGAGCGGGGCGGAGGTGCGAGTACCCGTCGCGAGCACGGTCGCCTGCGGCTCGCCGCCGAGCGAGTCGACCACGGAGCGTGCGATGCGCGGGGGGTGGAGCTCGCCGCCGGCGAGGGCGGAGCTCAGCCAGTCGAGGAGGTAGCGACGGGTGATGCTTCGGACGTGGGCGGGGACCGCGGCGGTGGTGAGGAACCGCGCGAGCGCGCGGGAGGGGAGGGGCTCGGCCATCGCGATGCTCCGGTGTCCGCGGCGGGGCGCCGGCCGCGTGCGTTTGGTGTGGTCCACGTTAGCGCGGGCGTCGGGCGGCGTCGCGGGGGTGGCCGGGGCCCCGTGTTAGCATCGCGCGGCTCTCGAGGAGGACCCATGCGCGCTGCGGTGATCACCAGGCCGGGGGAGGCGGACGTCTTCGCGATCGAGGAGGTCGACGAGCCCGACTGCGGGCCGGAGGACGTGCTGATCGCCGTCCATGCGACCGCGCTCAACCGCGCGGATCTGCTGCAGCGCCGCGGTCGATATCCGGGGCCTGCGGGGACGCGAGACGACATCCCGGGGCTCGAGATGGCGGGCGTGGTCGAGCGGGTCGGCGAGCGCGTGACGGCGTGGCGGGCCGGGGACCGGGTGATGGCGCTGCTCGGGGGCGGCGGGTACGCGGCGAGGGTGTCGGTGCACGAGCGGCTGCTGATGGCGATCCCGGAGGGGCTCGAATGCGTACAGGCCGCGGCGATCCCGGAGGTGTTCCTGACGGCATACGACGCGCTGGTCCGGCAGTGCGAGCTCGCGGTGGGGGAGTCGGTGCTCGTGCACGCCGCTGGGTCCGGGGTGGGGACCGCGGCGATCCAGCTCGCGGCGGCGGCGAGCTGCCGGGTGTTCGGGACCGCGAGCTCGGCCGAGAAGCTCGAGCAGGCCCGAGCGCTGGGCCTCGACGTGGGGATCAACTACCGCGAGGAGGACTTCTCGGAGGTGATCGCCCGCGAGACCGGTGGTCGCGGAGTGGAGGTCGTGCTCGACGTCATCGGGGCGCCGTACTGGGAGGGCAATCTGGCCTCGCTGGCGGTGCAGGGTCGGATGGTGATCGTGGGGACGATGGGCGGGGGCTCGCTCGAGGTGAACCTGGGCGCGCTGATGGGGAAGCGGCTGCGGGTGCACGGGACGGTGCTCCGGGCGCGGCCGATCGAGCAGAAGGCGCAGCTGACGCAGGAGTTTGCGCGGCGGGCGCTGCCGCTGTTTGCGTCGGGGCGGCTGCGGGCGGTGGTGGACCGTGTGTTCGCGCTCGACGAGGCGGCGGCGGCGCATCGGTATATGGAGAGCAACGCGAACTTCGGGAAGATCGTGCTCGCCGTCGCGTGACATAAGTGAGCACGCCTCCCGGCGCGTCTGCGGATATCCACAGTCTCTGCCGAACATCCACACGAGACGTGGAAGGATGGGGCTCGTTCCGGCCCCGGGCGGTCGCTTGGCGAGAATCTCCCTGCCCATCAGATCGCGGCTGCGCGGTCGAAGTCCGCGAGCCATGCGGAGCATCCGCACGCGCACAGCAGCGGTAGTTGTCTACGTGCTCGGTGTCACCGCCGGGTGAATCGCCGCGGGAATGTTGGAGGCTCCAATCCTTCAGAGGATGGATTGATGCCTCTGGCCCGACCCCTGAGAGGGGTCCCCTGTTGATGAGAGTCCTCTGGCCCACGAAGGTGGCGGAGGAGGACTTCACGGTGAAGCGACGCAGGCACACGCCCGAGCAGATCGTGCGCAAGCTGTGGGAGGTCGACCGCCTGCTGGGGGAAGGGCAGACGGTCGTCGAGGCAACGAAGCAGGTCGAGATCTCCGAGCAGACCTACCACCGCTGGCGCAACCAGTACGGCGGGATGAAGGCTGACGATGCCAGGCGGCTGCGCGAGCTCGCGCGTGAGAACGCGCGGCTGAAGCGACTGGTGGCCGACAAGGGACTCGAGCTCGACGCCCTGCGGGAGGTGGCGAAGGGGAATTGGTGAGCCCGTCGCGCCGGCGCGAGGCGGTCTGCATGCTGCAGGACCGGCTCGCGCTCTCGGAACGGCGGGCGTGCCGGGTCACCGGACAGCACCGCTCCACTCCGCGCCGCGTGCTCCGGCGAGGCCGCGGTGATGAGGCCCTGCGGCAGCAGCTCCGCGCCTGCTCACGAGACCACCCGCGGTGGGGCTACCGGAGGGCGTGGGCGCTGCGGGACTGGTGTCGCTTCGCGGGCACGGGCACGAGCCACATCGACCCGGGGGCGCCCTGGGAGAACCCGTTCGTCGAGTCGTTCGGGAGCCGGCTACGCGACGAGCTGCTCGCGGTGGAGCAGTTCGACACGCGACTCGAGGCGCACGTCGTCATCGAGGACTGGCGGATCGAGTACAACACGAGGCGTCCGCACAGCAGCCCGGGCTGGCTCGCCCCGGCCACCTACGCCGGGCGCTGGGAGGCGGATCGACTGCCTGGACTCTCGTACGCAGTGGACGCGCGAAGGGGGTCCGGCCAGTAGGCTTCCGACGCCACGGAGGGCCGGTGCGATGCGAAGGGATTCGCAGTGCGCTGGGCTGTGGGCGGCACGCGCTGGGACTAGTCCCGAGTGCCAGGCGGGAGGCTCGACGCAAGTCGGGCCTCTTCCGTAATCGCCTGTCCCTATCGTCTTCCGTATCGTCCCCGCCTGCGCCTGCGCTCCCGCCGCCGCTGCGCGTGCTCAGGTCGGTCCGTGGAGGGCGCCGGCGGCGCCGGCTTGGGCTTCGGCTTCGGACCGAAGCGGCCTGCCAGTGCCACCGTCAGCCGGTTCGTCGCCCGCATCGTGAGCAGGATGATCGCGAAGAAGAACGGCAACGAAAGCGCCGTGGCGCCGATGCTCTGATCGCGACTCGTAACGTGTATGACGACGCCCCAGATCCCGGTGAAGATCAGCGCCAGGATGAGCGACTGACGGAACGACTGCGGCTTCATGTGCCGTGCCCTCGGTCGGCCGCTCCGTCAGGCGACGGGCTGTCTCCCGCCACCTCGGCGAGCCAGCCGCATAGCGCCTCGATGAACCGCTCCCGACGCGCGCGCTGCTCACCAACGTGCAGCTCGACGAGCCGTTCCTTCACAACCTGCGGATCCTCGCCGTCAGGGAGGTGGAACACCTCGATTGGATCGCACGCGATCTCGTGGTCACGACCGAGCTCGAAGTGCTCGTTCACCGGGAGCCCAAGGGGTGTGCCGGCGCGTGGCCACGTCGCATCCACCGTCATCCACTCGTCGGCACGCTCGGTGTTCGGGTAGCACTGAAGGCGGAGGAAGTTGTGCACGTCGGGGATGGGGCCCTCCGCGAGGATCGCGCGAAGCGGCGCCGGCGCCCACGTCGCGTTCTCCAGTGTGAACTCGTGCGTGCAGGCGATGAGCGTCGTCGGGAAGCCCAGCTCGGCGAAGAGCTCGCGGAGCAGGAAGTGCTTGCCCGAGCAGGTGCCGCGCCACTCGGCGATCGTGACCTCCGGCGCCCGCGACGAGGCTCGCTCGTACGGCATGTCGCGCACCAGCGCAAAGGCCGACGGGGCGCTGATCAGCTCGTTCGACGGGAAGAGACCCAGCTCGACGGCGCGTGCGCGCAGGGGCTTCAGGAGCGACATCGCTGCATGCTACCGAGCCGCCTTCCCGCGGTCATCAGAACGCGTCACGCATGTTCGCGCGGGCGTCGTTCATCGGCCCCTCGAGCATCGACGCGATCTGGCGGACGTGCACGAGGTCGTGGAAGGCGACGTGATGGATCACGTCTGCCACCGTGATCCCGCCAAGTTGCGCGTGCCGGCCCGACCGCGCAACGTGCTCGGCCGTCAACGGTCGCAGAAGGCGCATGCTCTCCGCTCGCTCCCGCTCGAACGCGTCGAGCAGCCACGCCAGCGGACGCCCGCGGTACCCGCTCCGCTCGAGCGCCGCTTCCTCGTCCACCGGCGCAACGTGCGGATCGTCGCGGTCGAGCATGAGCCGCACCCGCTCAACGAGCGCCCGTGGCTCGACGGAGAGCAGATGGGCGGCGACGTCACTCGGCGACCAATCCCCGTCGACCGCTCGGGTGGCCACGGCGCCGGGCAGTCGCTCGAGCAGCGCGCGCAGCGCCGACGGGATTGCCGCGAGGATCGCCAGCGTCCCCCGCTCGCAGCCCCATTGAATCGTCGCTCACCCGCGCTCCGCGAGCGCGACGTACGGCCGCTCCGACGGCCCCGTGTACTGCGTGAGCGGGCGGATGAGGATGTTGTTCTCGAACTGCTCCATGACCTGCACGGTCCACCCCGGCACCCGCCCGATCGCGAAGATCGGCACGAACAGGTCCTCAGGGATGCCGTGCAGGTAGTAAACGACCCCTGCGTAGAAGTCGACGTTCACGTTCACCCCGAGCCGCGCGTACGGACGCATCGCCTCCACCACCGACTCGAGGATCGCGTACCACTTCGGCTGACCCATCTCCGCGGAGAGCCGCCTCACGCCCTCGCGCATGTGGCGTGCGCGCGGGTCCTCAGCGCGGTACACGCGGTGACCGAACCCCATGACCGGCTGTCGCGCCTTCCGCAGCGCCTGCACGTACTCCTTCGCGCGCTCCGGCTCTCCGATCTCCTGGGCCATCCGCATCACGTTCTCGGCGGCACCGCCGTGTGCCGGCCCGCTGAGCGCCGCCACCGCCGCCGCCATCGCGGCGTGCAGGTTCGCCTGCGTGCCCGCCACCACGCGCGCCGTGAACGCTGACGCGTTCGAGCCGTGCTCCGCGTGGAGGATGAAGTCGGTGTCCATCAGCCGCGCGGCATCCTCGCTGGGCGGCTCACCCTTCAGCGAGTAGAGGAAGTGCGCGGCGTGCCCGAGGTCGTCTCGCGGTGGCAGCGGGTCCTCGTCCGTCCGGATCCGGTGGTGTGCCGCGACGATCGCGGGGACCTGCGCGGTCAGGCGGATCCCCTTGCGACGCGTCGCTTCGAGGGAGTTGTCCCCCACCTCGGGGTCGAACGCGGCGAGCGCGGAAACCGCGGTGCGCAGCACGTCCATCGGGTGTGCATGACGCACGCTGCGGATGACGTCGAGGACCGCAGCCGGCAACGCGCGGGTCTCCTTGAGCTTGGCGTCGAACGCCGCCAGCTCCGCGCGCGACGGGAGCTCGCCGTGCAGCAGCAGGTACGCCGTCTCCTCGAACGTCGACCGCTGCGCGAGCTCGTGGATGTTGTACCCGCGGTACAGGAGCCTCCCCTCGCGGCCGTCGATGAAGCAGACCTCGCTGCGCTCGAAGTAGACGCCGTTCAGCCCCCGGTGGATCTGGATGTCGCCGTCCGTGTCGTTCGTCATCTCCCCGTCCCATCACCCTGGGCACCGTTCGCTGTTGCGAGCGCGCGAGACCGGAGCGCGCGGAGGGCGCGACGCGACGTGCCGGCGGTTGGGTCGGGGCTGCCGGGCCGCCGCCTGCGGGTGCGGTCCCGGCGCGCCCCCCGGTGCCTAGTCCTCCTCGAGCGTCGAGGTGTCCCCCTCGGGCAGGCCGAGCTCGCGTGCCTTCAGCAGACGCCGCATGATCTTGCCCGACCGCGTCTTCGGCAGGCGCTCGATGATCTCGATCTCGCGCGGCGCCGTGCCCGCACCGAGCCGTTCGCGGCAGTGCCGGATCAGCTGCCGGCGCAGCTCCTCGGACGGCGAGTACCCGTCGTTCAGCGTGACGAACGCCTTCACGATCTCCATCGCGGTCGGGTCCGGCTTGCCGATCACGCCCGCCTCGGCCACCGCCTCATGCTCGATCAGGCAGCTCTCAACCTCGAACGGGCTCACCAGGTGGCCCGCCGTGTTGATGACGTCGTCGTCCCGGCCGACGAACCAGAAGTAGCCGTCGCCGTCGCGCTTCGCCTTGTCGCCGGTGATGTACCAGCCGTTCTGGAAGCGCGAGTCGTACCGCTCCTTGTCGTTCCAGTAGGTGCGGAACATCGACGGCCATCCGGGCTTGACCGCCAGCACGCCTTCGACCATCGGCTCGGCGATCTCCCGGCCCTGGTCGTCGATGATCGCCGCGTCGATCCCGGGGAACGGCCGCCCCATCGAGCCCGGCCGGATCGGCATGCTGGGGTAATTCGCGATCATGATCGCGCCGGTCTCGGTCTGCCACCAGTTGTCGTGGATCGGCAGATCGAACGCCTCCAGGCCCCAGACCACGCCTTCGGGGTTGAGCGGCTCGCCCACGGACATCACGTACCGCAGTGAAGAGAGGTCGTGCTCTCTCGGGAGCTTGGCGCCGGCCTTCATGAGCAGCCGGATCGCGGTGGGGGCGGTGTACCAGACCTGCACCTTGTGCCGCTGGATCACCTCGTACCAGCGCTTCGCGCCGAAGCCACCCTCGTCGATCACGCTCGTCACGCCGTTGCTGAACGGCGCGAACATCCCGTAGCTCGTGCCCGTGACCCAGCCGGGGTCGGCCGTGCACCAGTAGATGTCGTCGGGGTGCAGGTCGAGCACGTACCTGCCGGTCGCGTAATGCCCGATGACGGCGTTGTGCACGTGCGCGGCGCCCTTCGGCAGCCCCGTCGTGCCGCTCGTGAAGTGCATCACCGACCAGTCCTCCGGGCCCGTCTTCACGACGTCGAAGTCGGTCGAGGCCGCCTCGGTGAGCTGCTTGAAGTCGAGGTCGCCGTCCGCGACCTTCCCGCCCTCTCGGTGTGCGATCACGATCACGTGCTTGAGCGACTTCAGCTCCTTGCGGATCGCGTTCACCTTGGGCAGCAGCTTCGGCGTCGTCACGATCACCGAGCCCTCGGCGCGCTGGATGCGCTCCTTCACCGGCTCCGGGCCGAAGGCGGAGAACAGCGGCGCGACGATCGCGCCGGCCTTGAGCGTGCCGAACACGCCGAAGTAGAGCTCGGGGATGCGGTCGGAGAAGAAGAAGACGCGGTCCGCCTTCTGAACGCCGAGCTGCCTCAGAGCGTTGGCGAAGCGGTTCGACTCCGCCTTCATCTGCGCGTAGGTGTACGTCTCGAGCGCGCCCCCGGCGCTCTGCCAGATCATCGCCGGCTTGTTCGCGTTCGCGCCGTTGGCGTGGCGGTCGATGCACTCGTGGCCGAGGTTGTACATCCCCCCCGGCAGGTCGAGCTCGCGCGTTACGTCGTCCCAGGACCAGGACTCCCGCAGGCGTGCCCAGCTCTCCAGGTTCGGGCGCCTTTTGAGCTTCGCGACGTCCTTGACGATCTCCTCGTGAGTCGTGACCATCTCTCGCGTCCCTCCGATGCGTGGCGGAGTATACGCGGCGCCTCACGGCGATCGAACCGCCCGCCTCCCCGGCCGACCGTTGCCTCGTGTCAGGGAGCCGAGGAGGAGCGCAGCAGGCCGAAGACGAGCCCGGTGGGCCCGCGTTCGCGCATCCGCCCGCTCGTACCGATCGGCCTCCCCTGTTGCACGCGGTCCCCCACCGTGACGCGCGTGTCCGCCAGGTGCGCGTAGACGGTCTGGAAGCCGCCTCCGTGGTCGATCACGACGTGCCGTCCGCGCGCGCAGCACGGTTCGAGCCCCGCGGCCGCCACTGTGCCGGAGGCGGCGGCGAGCACGGGCGTGCCCGCCGGCAGGCCGATCTGGATGCCGGATTCGGCCTCCGTGCGCACGATCCCCCTGGATGGTGCCGATTGCGGGCCACGCGAGCAGGGGGGACGGCCTCCGTCACGCCCGACCGCGCCGAGCCGCACGAAGGCGGGCGCGGCCGCGCCGGGAGGGACGAACACGGCCTGGAACTCCGGGTCGACGGAACCATCGCCCGTCGTCTCCGGCCAGGGGTCCAGCGCGCGCGTCGACCTGGAAGCGTCGCGCGACGAGTGTCGGGGTGTCGCCGGGCCGCAGCGCGTAGAGGAATCCCACGGGGAGCCGCGTTCCCGCCGCGGGCGCGGGCGGTGCCGGGGTGCCCCGCCCGACACCGAGCGCCGTCGCGCCCCCCGCCAGGTCCAGAAGCACTGCGGCCCCCGCGCCCACGCCGAGCGCCCACGCCCGGCGGCGCCGGGACGCGCCGTGCGCGCGCGTGTACCACTCTCCGACCGCCTCCCGGGTCGACACCCCGAGCCGGCTCCGGAGGATCGCGATCTCCTCCTTCGCACGGTCGAGCGAGACGCCGAGCGCCTCCGCGATCTCGCCGTTGCTCCGTCCCCCGCGATCAGCCGCGCCAACTCGCGCTGGCGATCGGAGAGCGCGGGAGGCGGCGGTCGCTGCCCCATCGCAGCCCCGCGCTCACTCGGGAAGCGCGAGCATCCCCGAGATGATCTCGTGAGCGGCCGCGGCCCACCCGGCCACGCGCTCGGCGTCGACGGCCCGGTCGACGGTGTCGCTCGGGGAGTGGAAGTAGCGGTGCCCGCCGAGGAACGACACGAATCGCCCGCCGCGGGTATGCACCTCGCGCGCCTCGCCGCCGCCCGGCGCGCCGGGCGGCATCGCCTCGAAGCCGCTTACGCCGGCGTGCGCGAGCGCTTCGGTGGCGATCGCGTGCAGCGGCTCGTCGCTCGCACCCATGCGCGCCGCCGGGTGTCGCGCCCCGATCGAGGCGCCCAGGTGGAGCCAGGCGACCGCCCCCGACGCGGCGTCCGGCCGCCGCTTGAAGTAGTCGAGCAGCCCGTAGTGGTGGAGCTCGTGGCCCGACGAGGCGACGAACAGCACCGGGCGCCGGCGGTCCTGCATCGCCGCCAGGGCCTCCGCGAGCGCGATCCAGATCGCAATCCCGCCACCCCGCTCCGCGGCGCACGTGAACCACCCGGACTTCGGCGTCATCACGCCGACCGGCCGCGCGTCGGCGTCGCTCCCCGGCAGCGCGGCGACGACGTTCGTGGCGCGCGAGCGCAGTCGCTCGCCGTCGACCTCGAGCGTGCCCTCCCCGCCCACGAATAGCGCGGAGGCGAGCGCGCGCGCGTCGCGCAGCGCGACCTGGAGCACGGGGAGCGTCGTCGGGCGGTTGATCTGCTCCGCGTTGCGCAGGACGATCGCGCCGTCCACGTCCCCGGTGGGGATGACGAGCCCGATGGCGCCGCGACCCGCCAGCGCGACGTACCGCTCGTGCGCCTCCGGCCCCGTCCACGTCCGGTCGCCGTTGAAGGCCGAGGCCGCGATGGCGATCTTCCCGAAGACGTCGTCGGCGTCCGCGTCGCACAGCTCGCCCTCGAGCCCGCCTTGATCGGTGAACCCACCATCGTGCAGCGGTACGCCGTCGACCGTGCGGTCGCTCCAGGTCAGGCGGGCGCGGCGCACCTCGACCCGGGGGAACGCGAAGCGCTCGAGCTCGGCCTCGACCCCCGCGGCGCGCAGGGTGTCGCGCAGCCACGCGCTCGTGCGGTCGTCGCCCTCCCAGCCCGTGCGGTGGATCCCGAAGGACTCGTACTCGCGGATGCGCGCCTCGATCGTCTCGGCCTGGAAACCACGGGCGGCGGGAGCGGCGCGCGTCATCGGTCACTCCTCGGGGGTCGCCGAACAGGAATAGGTGCCGCCCCCCGGCGCGTCAACCGCCCCGGTCGAACGGCGGAGGGCGCCGCCCCGTTACACTGGCGTCGTGCCCCACCACCCTGCGAATCCGGGCAGGCGCGGCGCGCGCGGCGCTTCGTTGCCGTCCCGGCGAGAAGGTCGACGCGTGCCCCTGCTCCCGGCCCGCGCCCCGATCAGCGCGCTCGCGCTCGGATTGGCGCTGTGCGCGCTCTGGCTCACCGCGGGCGCAGTGCGCGTGAGCGCCGACGCGCCACCCGACGGCGCGCGCCCGTACGACGACGGCGTCGAGATCTACCTCCAGCACGACGGCCGCGACGGTCTCGTCTTCGCGCAGTTCGTCCGCTTCTTCACCGACTGCAGCCCGGGCGACTTCCCCCCCTGTGGGGGACCGCCCGGCCGCTGGACGCTCGCGAAGGTCCCCGTCGCCTTCTGCACGTTCCAGGCGAATCGCCCCGCGTCCATCACCGCCGACGCGTTCCGCGAGGCCGTGCGCGCCGCCGCTCGCATGTGGAACGCGGCCGAGCTCGGAATCGGCGTGCGCTACGACGGCGACTGCACCACCGGCACGCGCTGGGAGAACAGCGACGGGACGAACCAGATCGGGTTCGACGACTCGCGCCGCGTGATCCAGGGCTCGACCGCGGCCCTCGCCCGCGGGAGCTGGAGCAACGTGCCGCGCTTCGGCCCCGTGCAGGACCGTCAGTTCAACGAGTTCGACATCGTCCTCGGCGGCCAGCTCGAGGTGTCGGACCAGTGCCTGCGGTCGATCCTCGCGCACGAGGTCGGCCACACGCTCGGCCTCGGCCACAGCGACGACTCCCGCGACCTGATGTACGCCACGTTCAACCCGAGGGACCCGGACGGCTGCAAGACGGTGGCCACGAGCGCCGAGCGCGCGCGGCTCGCGGAGCTGTACGGCGTGAACAAAGCGCCGACGGTGGTGATCCAGGCGCCGGCCAGCGTCTTCACCGGCACCTCGGTCACGCTGACCGCCCGCGTGACCGACCCCGAGGGTGACCCGGTGACCGTGTCGTGGAAGCAGACCGGCGGGCCCACGGTTCAGCTCACGGTCGAGGGCCACGCGGTGCGCTTCACGGCACCGGGCACGGCGGGCACGCCGCTCGCCTTCGAGGTGCTCGCGCTCGACCGCTTCCTGCACGAAGCCGCGGCCACCGTCTCGGTGGCGGTGGACGTCGCCAACCGCCCGCCGAGCGCGAGCCCGGTGCTCGACGCCTTCTCGCCGGGAGCCGGCGGCGCGGTGATGGGGTGGCGGCCGGTCGGCGAGGCCACCTCGTACGAGTTCTGCCTCGACGGGCAGTGCCAGCCGGTCGCCTCGCCGAACATCCCCGTGACGTGGGACGTCGTGCTCGGGGCGGCCGGAGACCCGACCCAGCGACGCGTGATCGCAACGGGCGCACGCACGACCTCGCTGGCGGCGTGCAACTCGATCGGCTGCTCGCGCCCGGGCGAGGGCCCGCGCGTGGGCGGCCTCGTCTGGTCCGCCTGGGACATCGACTTCGACTACCTCGCCTGGGCCTACGACGTGCCGGCGGTGGGCCTGCGCTTCACGATCGGCGGGGTCACGAACCAGGCGAAGGTCGCGCGCTCCTTCGTCCTCTACGCCGGCACCGCCGACGACCCGCTGCAGCGGGTCATCCACAACTGCGGGAGCGTGGTGCCCGGCGGCGTCTGCTTCGGAGTGCTGACACCGCAGCAGGCCGGGCACGGCTCGGTGCTCACGATCCTGAGCGACCGCCCCGGCACGCCGGGGACGGAGCATCGTGTCCAGATCCGGTAGCGCGCGGCCCCCGCGGCATCGGCATCGCGTCGTCCGCGGTGGCTCCCTGCCTATACTGGCGAGGCCGGCGGCGGCTCCCGGGCCGCGCGCGTCCCGATCCGAGCGCCGACCAGCGCTCCGCACCGCCTGCTGTCGAAGGGACGAGTACGAGTGACGCCGGACCCCCGGGTCTCGGAGGTGATCGCTCGGCTGCGAGCCCGCCAGGGCCAGGGGCCCGATCGCGTGCACGGCCTCGCGCTCCCGTCGGTCTTCGAGCCGCGCAGCCTGTTGCAGGCCCCCGAGCGCTACGGCGTGCGTGCCTCGTACGAGCGACCGTTGGAACGGCTTGCGCTCGTCGCGATCGGCGAGGCGCGCAGCGTGGAGGTGCGGCGCCGCGAGGGGCCCTCGG
>Ga0194128_10003690_pt1 | contig 23210 bp, 26 predicted proteins | sample TA2KigCa65mmetaG_FD_148650 | JGI IMG/M metagenome (GOLD analysis project Ga0194128, IMG submission 148650) | Freshwater microbial communities from Lake Tanganyika, Tanzania - TA2015037 Kigoma Deep Cast 65m | ecosystem: Environmental > Aquatic > Freshwater > Lake | place: Tanzania: Lake... | reverse complement strand
CAAGATGTGTCGTGGGGGTATTTGCGCTGCTTTGTCTATTTGTTATGTGAAGCGGGATTAATTGTTGGTTTATTGTTTTTAGCAGAAAGCTTGGGTCTTTAATAAAATTCACATTTGAGTGCTTGACTTTCAAAATAATTTAGTGTAAACTTGTGCTATGGAATCAATAGGAATTTTTAAGTTACATCCTACGGCAACGACCCCGGCGTTTGCTACAGCAAATTCAGCCTGTGTTGATGTGTTTGCTTTCATTAAAGGCAAAGAAATCTCAGTCTACGATAGGCACAACAATAAGAGTATCTTTAAGACTGATGAGAACACAGTATCCGTTCGCATTGGACCCAGGGAAAGAATCCTAGTACCCACAGGAATCATTCTGGATATTCCAAAGCACTTCTCAGTGCGTATGCACCCCCGTTCTGGTCTTGCGATTAAGAAAGGTCTATCCCTAGTCAACTGCGAAGGGGTAATCGATTCCGACTATGTGGAAGAACTAATGATTCCGTTGATCAATACAAGCAATATTTCGTATGATATCGGTCATCAAGAGCGAGTTGTTCAAATAGAACTTGTTCGTGCTGAGTATTTTGTTTTTAATGATATTTTAGAAAGACCAATTAAAAAGACAGATAGAAGCGGTGGCTTCGGGAGCACAGGCGAATGAACAGAGAAGAACTTTTTAAGCATCACGAAGAGCTTACGAAAACTGCTCTTAGTATAATGAAGAAAAAAAATCATGATTATGCTGGTAATAGTGGCGAACAACCATTTGCAAATTTTGAACGCTGTGAAGCAATGGGTATTTGTAGCACAGAACAGGGATTTTTGGTGCGAATCACAGATAAGGTATCTCGTCTGAGCACCTTTGCGAGTGCAGGAAAGCTAGTAGTCGATAACGAAGGTTATCAGGACGCGATACTAGACATCATGAACTATTGCGTTCTATTTTCGGCTTATGTAAAGTCTAAAGATAAAGCTTGATTTACAAAGAGGTGTGGCTATAATCCAAGCATGTCATTTTATACATGTGTCGAGAGCCACGGATCTAAGATCCTCTACAGAGGGGTGGAGAACGGAGTTCGGGTTCAAAGGGCAATCCCCTTTGACCCAACTTTGTTTATTCCAACCAAGAACAAGACTGAGTGGAGAACTCTCAATGGTGTTCGTCTAGAACCAGTGAAGCCGGGTAACATGTATGAATGCCGTGAGTTCATCGACAAGTACAAGAATGTCGTTGGGTTCGAAATCTATGGGCAGACCGACTTTGTTTATCAGTTTATCTCATCGGAATTTCCTCAAGATCTTTCATACGATATTCGTAAAATAGTAATTGCTTATATTGACATTGAAACTACCTGTGAGGATGGGTTTCCTCAGATCAGCAATCCTTCTGAGCAAGTGATTGCAATTACTGTTCGAATCAATGATCGATCATATGTGTTTGGTCTGGGCGAGTTCAACATAGATGCCCCGAATGTTCGTTGCCAGAAGTATGACAACGAAAAGCAGCTGCTAGAAGAATTTTTATTGTTCTGGGAATCTCATGCTCCAGATATCATCACGGGATGGAATGTTCGATTCTTCGATATTCCATATCTCTATAATCGCATCGTAAGAGTTCTTGGTTCTGATGTGGTACTGAAGCTTTCTCCATTTGAACGAATTTACGAGAAGACAATTCAAACCAGCCGGGGCTATCAGAAATGCTATGAGTTAGTTGGTATATGCACTTTAGATTATTATGAACTATATCAAAAGTTTACTTACAGCAAGCAAGAGTCGTATCGACTTGATTACATCGCTTCAGTAGAACTAGGTGAGCGTAAATTGTCCTATGACGAGCACGACAATCTCAAGGAGTTCTATAAGAACGACTTCAACAAGTTTGTTCAGTATAACTTCCATGATGTCGAGCTAGTATATAAACTTGAACGCAAGATGAAGTTGATTGAACTAGTTCTTGCTGTTGCATATTCCGCCAAGGTGAACTACGACGATGTATTCAGTCAGGTTCGTACTTGGGACACGATTATCTACAACGAACTACTGAAAGACAAGATCGTGATTCCCCCAAAGAAGTCTGCACTCAAGGAGCAGCAGTACGAAGGTGCATATGTCAAGGAACCTATTCTAGGTATGAATGACTGGATTGTTTCCTTCGACTTGAACAGCCTTTACCCTCACCTCATCATGCAGTACAATTTGTCTCCAGAGACAAAGACAGACCGCTCTTTTCTGTTCGTTCGCAACGGTCTAAAGCCTATGGATGTTTTGGAAAAGAATGCTAATGCTATTAAATACTTAGAGCAAGCAAAGAAATATGATATCTCTGTTGCCGCAAACGGGGTTGGTTTCGCTAGAAACAGCCAAGGCTTTCTTCCTCGACTCATGGAGAGGATGTACATGGAACGAAGCCAGTATAAGAAGCAGATGCTTGACTGCCAGAAGAAGCTTGAGAAGCTTGGTCCAGACTCAAGCCCAGAGCGAGAAGAACTGGAACTACAGGTTGCCAAGTTCAACAACTTCCAAATGGCCCGTAAGATTCAGCTAAACTCCGCTTACGGTGCGATTGGAAATGAATACTTCCGCTATTACGATGAAGAGATTGCCGAAGCGATTACACTCTCTGGTCAGCTTTCTATTCGCTGGATTGAAAACAAGATAAACGAGTTCTTGAACAAGATGCTCAAGACGAATCATGATTATGTTGTTGCTAGCGATACAGATTCAATCTACATCAACATGGGTCCACTGGTAAACACTTTGGCAAAGGGTAAGTCAACTGAAGAAATAGTTACTTATCTTGACAAGTGCTGCAAGGAGATTATTGAACCATACATCACGAAGTCCTATGACGAACTTGCTGATTTCATGAATGCATATGCCAACAAGATGTTCATGAAGCGCGAATCAATTGCATCAAAGGGTATCTGGACAGCCAAGAAGAGATACATGCTCCTGGTTCATGACTCAGAAGGTGTTCGCTACACCAAGCCAAAGACCAAGATCATGGGAATCGAAACATCCCGATCATCCACTCCACAGATTGTGCGAGAGGAGTTGAAGAAGTGTATTGACATCATTTTGACCAAGGACAATCCTACTCTTATCAATTACATAGAAAGCTTTCGAAAGAAGTTCCGTAAGCTTGCTCCAGAGGATGTTGCATTCCCTCGTTCGGTCAACGGAGTCAAGGACTATGCAGATTCGTTTACCATCTATAAGAAGGGTACTCCAATCGCGGTCAAGGGAGCACTACTCTTCAACTACTATATTAAGAAGTATGATCTTGAAAAGAAGTATCAGTCGATTCGTGATGCCGACAAAATTAAGTTCTTATATCTTAAGTCTCCCAACCCAGTTGGCGGAATCACAGGCAAGGAGTGTGTAATTTCGTTCATGACTTCTTTGCCGAAAGAGTTTGACTTAAAGAATTACATCGATTATGATACGCAGTTTGAAAAGGCATTCCTAGATCCGCTCAATAACATTGTAAGTGCTATTGGATGGCAAACGGAAGAACGAAATACATTGGAGTCACTATTTGCATAATCTAAACATCAATCAATTTTATTGCTTTCTTCGCAAAGAACATATGTACCAACACCAAGACCATATTGGTGAATTCGATAAGGTAATGGTATTTGGAATCCAATCATGCTCAGGAAGTGCCATGACTTTCCATGTCATGACTGATTATGGTTTGGTAAGAAGTAGAGTTCCAATTCATATGTTATGCTGGAAACAAGATGCACCACCAATGCCTCTTGATTATCTACAGCTATGGGATTGCTTTCATGAAAATGTTTCTGTTGTAGAGTATGATGCTTTGTTTGATACAAGAGCAAAGGTTATTCTCAAAGATAAGTCAGAGCATTGGGGAGAATATGTTATGACATTTGATTGGTATAGGAATTCTTATTCCGATGAACCATCTCAGTATAAATGTCTTCATATGATTGCTTTGGACAATGGCAACTATACCCTACAACCAAATAATAGAGTCTATTGGAAGAATATGTCCTTTGTAACTAAACCTTTCCCTACAAACCCGGATTTCAAGGTTGACAACAAGAGTTGGAGATGCGAAGGAGAAAGTGATCGCTGGATCATTGAAGGACATGACGATAGTTACTATTATGATATCAAGGAGAATAAGTAATGGATTTTTTGAAGGAAATAATTAATGTCTCAGGAAACAAATTCGCAAGTAAAGTCGAGGATGGACTTGATGGATCTGATGTTTGCGGTTATATTGATACTGGGTCTTATACTTTTAATGCTCTGTTGTCTGGTAGTCTATTTGATGGTCTACCTAGTAACAAAATTACCTGTCTGGCTGGTGAATCTGCTACTGGTAAGACTTACTTCAGCATTGGTGTTGTTGCACAATTTCTGGCAGCGAATCCAGAAGGTATCGTTCTTTACTTCGATACGGAACAGGCAGTAACCAGTGACATGTTTACTGAGCGTGGGGTAGATCCCAAGCGGGTTGCCGTGTTCCCTGTAGAGACAGTCGAAGAGTTCCGCCATCAGTGCTTGACAATCGTTGACAAGGTTCTTGCAACAGATGAATCTGAACGCAAACCAATGATGATTGTTCTTGACTCTCTGGGCATGTTGAGCACTTCAAAGGAAATGAACGATGTCGCTGAGGGCAAGAATGTCCGCGACATGACCCGCGCACAAGTAATCAAGGGAACTTTCCGCGTTCTTACGCTGAAGCTTGGCAAGGCCAAGATTCCCATGATTATGACAAACCACACCTACGATGTAGTAGGAGCTTATGTTCCAACTAAGGAACTTGGTGGTGGATCTGGTCTAAAATATGCGGCTTCTACTATCGTAACATTGTCCAAGAAGAAGGACAAGCAGGATGATGAAGTTGTAGGTAATCTAATTACTTGCAAACTTTACAAGAGCCGACTAACCAAGGAGAACAAGATCGTTCAGGTTCAACTGAATTTCGATAGCGGTTTGAACCGTTACTACGGTCTTGTTGACCTTGCCTTGGATTACGGTATCTTCAAGAAGAACTCTACCAAGATTGAACTTCCTGATGGTACTAAGGCGTTTGAGAAGCATATCAACGAAGAACCTGAGAAGTATTTCACTCAGGAGATTCTGAAGCAAATTGATGAGCGAGTTCAGGAGGATTTTAAGTATGGTTAAGAAAGCACTAATCATTGGGGCCAACGGCCAAGACGCATCATATCTCGCAGAACTACTTGTAGGAAAGGGATATGAAGTTCATGGAACCGTTCGAAGAAACTCTGTTCCAGAATCACAGACTACTCGTATCGACCATCTATGGGTTGATGGAAAGATCAAGTTGCATTATGCAGACTTGACAGATCCAATCAGCATCGAAACGAACATTCAGAAGCTGCAACCAGATGAAGTTTACCATCTGGCTGCACAGTCCCATGTTCAAGTTTCATTCGATCTTCCCAAGTATACCTTGGATGTGAATGGTGGTGGTACGCTTGCAGTCCTTGAGGCTGTTCGTAGATTCTCACCACGCTCAAAGGTGTATCATGCTGCTACCTCTGAGATGTTTGGTAACTCTTGTGACGATGACAAGTACCAAAGAGAAACAACGCCTATGACCCCTGTTAGTCCATACGGTTGTGCCAAGCTTTACGCTCACAACCTATGCCACAACTACAGAAACTCATATGGTATGTTTATTTGCTCTGGAATTTTGTTCAATCACGAATCTCCTCGTAGAGGTATCAACTTTGTAACGAATAAGGTAGCACTACAAGCAGCCAAGATCAAGCTTGGAATGGCAAACAACCTAGTTCTAGGAAATCTAAAAGCCAAGCGCGACTGGGGACATGCCAAGGATTATGTTCGCGGTATGTGGAACATGCTTCAGATGCCAAAGCCAGATGATTATGTTCTTGCTACTGGTCATTCATACTCTGTAGAAGATATGGTTGAATATGTCTTTGAGTATCTTGGTATGGATTACAGAATGTATGTGAAGACGGATAAGAAGTATGAGCGACCAGAAGAACTTCACTATCTTCGTGGCGATGCTACAAAGGCAAGAAAGGAAATGGGATGGGAACCGACCATTACCTTCGAAGATATGATGGCAGAGATGGTCGATCACTGGCTAGATAAGTTGCAGAATCCTAAGTTCGAATTTAATATTATCTGAGGTAACTATGAACAATATACTTTTTTGTGATGGTCATGATAATGCCTTCATTGGTTTCATGTGGAGATTTGGTCAAAACGAACCAATCGCAGCATACAGCCAAAAGAAGATCATTGATAATTTGATGGCAGATGGTATGACATTTTATGAGGCACAGGAATACTTTGAGTTCAATATCATCGGAGCCTGGGTTGGCTCTGGAACTCCTTGCTTCATTGAAGACATGTCAATCGAAGAAGCAAAAGAAAGAGCAGAGGAATATGAAGTATAATATTATCGAAAACGATGGGGATGGAAATGCTCATATTGAAATTGCTGAAGGTAGATTTCAGAACATTGCAATTCAATACGGGATTGTAAAGCTAGAAGAAAAGGATAATAATCTTGTTTTAAACTTTGACTATGAAGTAGTTAAGGGTACAATCCTTGAATCTGAAAAGGAAGAATTCAACAATGTTGTTGGCAATCTTCTAGTTCAGTTTCTAGAAGAACAGAACAGCATGATCGGTGATGACTTTGATGGAGAGGTAATTGAACATGATGGAATCAGTTATATTGAAGAATCTGGCGACGAATGAGCAATATGTTCGTAAAGTACATCCATTTCTAAAAGAAGAATATTTCAGCAATAATGTAAACAAGAAGATCTTCACTCTGGTTTCAGAATTTATCACGAAGTACAACAGCCTTCCCACAAGGGAGGCTCTTGATATTAGTCTTGGTAAGCTTGATCTTGTTTCAGAAGACGAGTTTGCAGAATGCTCCAAGTGTGTTGAGGCTTTGTATTCCAACCCAGAGCAAACTGATCTTATATGGCTTATTGAACAGACTGAGAACCATGTAAAGGATAAGGCAGTCTACAATGCTATTATGGATTCTATTCATATTCTCGACGGAAAATCAAAGACACACACAAAGAATGCAATCCCAAGTATTCTTTCTAATGCTCTGTCTGTGTCATTTGACAACCACATTGGTCACGACTATATTGATGATGCTGACAGTCGCTTTGCGTTTTATCATCAGATAGAAAAGCGCATCCCATTTGATCTTGAGTTTTTCAACGCCATCACTGGTGGGGGAGTACCATCAAAGACTCTCAATATCATCATGGCGGGAACTGGCGTAGGTAAGTCTCTATTCCTTTGCCATCATGCTGCCAATTGTCTTGTTCAGAACCTGAATGTTCTGTACATTACTTGTGAAATGGCAGAAGAAAGAATTGCAGAACGAATCGATGCCAACCTTCTTGACATTACCTTGGATAGTCTAAAGGAACTACCAAAAATGTTATACGACAAGAAGATGGAACACCTGAAGAACAAGGTTCATGGCAAGTTGATCATCAAGGAATATCCAACAGCCAGTGCATCAGTTGCCAACTTCAAGCATCTTCTGGATGAACTGAAGATCAAGAAGCGGTTCACTCCCGATGTTATTTTTGTTGACTATATCAACATCTGTGCGTCGGCAAGAATTAAGCATAATGCAAACACAAACAGTTACTTCTACATCAAGTCTGTTGCAGAGGAACTTCGTGGTCTGGCTGTAGAATACAATGTACCAATCTTCTCTGCCACTCAGGTCAATAGAACTGGATTTGCAAACAGCGATTTCGGTCTAGAGGATACCTCAGAATCATTCGGTCTTCCTGCCACAGCAGATTTCTTTGTTGCTCTTATCAGCACAGAAGATCTAGAGCAGACTGGGCAGATTCTAGTTAAGCAGCTAAAGAATCGCTACAACAGCGCAATAGTGAATAAAAAGTTTGTGGTTGGTATTGACCGATCCAAGATGAAGTTATATGATGTCAAGAGAGATGAACAAGATGATATTGCTGATTCCAATCAAAACAATCCAGATGGATATGGGAATGGTTATTCTCCGCGTGAGATTCCAAAGTTAGTTAAAGTGAACGATTGGACTATATGAGTGCATACCTAGACAAGGTGTTTATCAATATTGCTTCAGAACATTTGAAGAGATTCAAGTGGAAGAAGGACAATCTTGCTAATTGCCGTTGTCCAATATGCGGAGACTCAAAGAAGCGTAAAAACATTGCCAGGGGATATTTTTATCAAAAGGGTAATGATTTTTTTTTCCGTTGCCATAACTGTGGTTATGGAGCAAACATGTACAACTTCCTTGAAGCAATCAATCCGTTGCTTGCCAAGGAGTATGCTTTCAAACGATTTACAAGTGGTGAAAATGGAAGATCAAATTATAAAAAACCAAAGCAGGAAGATCTCTTTGTGCCGACTAAGAAGATCACTACATTCGAAGTGCCTAAGAATTGCGTCAATGTTTGTGACCTTGATTTTGCACATCCAATCGTCAAATATCTTGAGAAGAGAAAGATCCCTGACGAATCGTTCTGCTACTTTTATTACGCCGAAGATTTCTCCGAAGTTGCGAAGGGCCTTAGCAGTGACTACGAACTCAAGCGAGAACCAAGACTGGTCATCCCATTCTATGATGACGAGAAACAACTCATCGGAGTCCAGGGTCGCTCGCTTGAGGCAGATTCCAAGATCCGATATATTACTCTCAAGAAGGATTCTGTGGAGAAACTATGGTATGGACTCTGGAGAGTAAATCCAGAACAACCAATCTATATCACAGAAGGACCAATCGACAGCATCTTCCTACCCAACGCTCTTGCCATGGTGGGTGCTGCTGGGGACATGAAGCTTCCTGAGAAGATCGCAAACAGCGAGGTGATCTATGTCTTTGATAATGAGAAACGCAACAAGCAGATTTGTGGCTTCATGGAAACGGTTATTGAGAAGGGCCATAAGATTCTTATTTGGCCAGATGTTAAGGTCAAGGATATTAACGACTATGTTCTTGCGTTTGGTGATCCGATGGCTATGATACGCTCTAATACTCATTCTGGGCTTGAAGCAAAATTAAGGTTTATGAAATGGAAAAACTAAATGTACTGGATAAGGGGTTCGTTCGACTTATCGAAGTGATGGGTTCTGATCTAACTGTAGTAAATGCTGCTAGAGTCTCGTTTCACAAGGAATCTTCTTGGGACGGAGAACAGCACTGGACAGGATCAATCACTGGTAAGACACTCCAGGATAAGGATAAGAAGCTTATTTCGTATCTGGCCAAGCACAAGCATTGGACTCCATTTGCCCATCCCCAGATCATGCTCCATATCAAGGCTCCCATTTCGATTCGAACCCAACTTTTTAAGCATAAGGTTGGATTTGTTGAAAACGAAATTTCTCGTCGGTATGTTACAGAAGAACCAGAAATTTACATTCCAATGTGGCGTTCTAAGCCAACAAATGGGGCCAAGCAGGGGTCAGAAGACTTCCTTACCAATGCAGCCACGCTAGAGGCCGCTGAGGCCATGTACTTTGGGGTGGCTAGCGATGCCCTAAAGACCTACAACTGGCTCCTAGAGGCTGGTATAGCCCCAGAACAGGCTCGTTTTGTGTTGCCCCAGGGTGCATATACCGAATGGTACTGGACGGGATCTTTAGCCGCTTATGCCCGTGTTTTTAAGCAAAGAATCGACCCCCATGCTCAATGGGAAGTTCGGGAATATGCAGATGCCATGGGTGGCCTAATTCAGCCCTATTTCCCAGTCTGCTGGGCCGAACTTACCAAGTAAATATTGACTAAATATTTACCCCGGTTAGAATGCCATAACTTTAAGGATTTTCATATGTCACTACCAACTCCCTATCAGAGTTTTATTCACTCTTCTCGTTATGCTCGTTGGATTAACGATGAAACACGAAGGGAGTCGTGGAATGAAACTGTTGCTCGTTACTTTGACTTTTTCGAAACCCATCTTAAGGAAACTTGCAATTACAAGTTATCTAAGGATCTACGCAAAGAACTTGAAGCGGCTGTTCTGAATTTGGAAGTGATGCCGTCTATGCGCTGCCTCATGACCGCAGGCGAGGCATTGGAGCGCGACCATGTAGCAGGGTATAACTGCTCTTATGTTTCTACGAGCAAGGTTCGCTCGTTTGATGAGATTCTATACATCTTAATGTGCGGTACAGGTGTTGGATTCTCCGTCGAAAGGGATTTCGTTGAAAAACTTCCTACTATTGCTGAAGAATTTACTGATAGCGATACACTCATTGTTGTGGAGGACTCTAAGATTGGTTGGGCCAAGGCTTACAAGGAACTCTTCTCGCTACTCATTGGTGGTCAGATACCGCGATGGGACATTTCAAAAATTCGTCCTGCTGGGGCGAGACTTAAAACCTTTGGTGGACGAGCATCAGGACCTGAACCTCTGGAAGACCTTTTCCGATTTACCATTGAAACCTTCCGCAAAGCGGCTGGTAGAAAACTCACTACGGTCGAATGCCATGATATCGTATGCAAAATTGCTGAAATCGTAGTTGTCGGCGGCGTTCGGCGGTCTGCTCTCATCTCTCTATCATCTCTTGATGATGATCGTATGCGTAATGCAAAGAGTGGGGCATGGTGGGAGAACAATAGTCAACGCGCACTTGCAAACAACTCCGCGTCATATAAGAGCAAGCCAGACATAGAAACTTTCATGGAAGAATGGATTTCTTTAGTCAAGAGTAAGAGTGGTGAGCGTGGTATCTTCAATCGTCAGGCCGCAAAGAATCAAACCAAGCGTCTTGGTGATCGTCGTAATCCAAACTATGACTTCGGAACCAATCCATGCTCAGAAATTATTTTGCGTGATCGTGAGTTCTGCAATCTATCTGAAGTCGTTGTTCGTGCCGACGATACTCCAGATACTCTTGCGCGTAAGGTTCGTCTTGCAACCATTCTTGGTACATTCCAATCAACTCTTACAAAGTTCCGCTACCTTTCAAGCGATTGGCAGAAGAACTGTGAAGAAGAGCGTCTGCTTGGTGTATCTTTAACTGGTATCATGGATAATGAAATAACCAATGGTCGTGCTGGTGATCTACCCGATCTACTTGAGCATCTACGCCATGTTGCTGTAGATACCAACAAGGAATTTGCACATAAGCTCAAGATCAATCAATCGGCGGCAATTACTTGCGTCAAGCCAAGCGGTACGGTTAGCCAACTGGTAGATGCTGCTTCGGGTATTCATGCTCGTCACGCTAGCTATTATATTCGTCGTGTTCGTGTTGACTGTAAGGATCCAATCTGCCAGTTTATGATTGACAAGGGATTCCCGGCTGAACCATGCGTCATGAAGCCAAACCACACCATGGTCTTCTCATTCCCCATGAAGGCTCCTGAGCATTGCATCACTCGTAATGACATGACTGCTCTTGAGCAGTTGGAACTTTGGCTCACCTATCAGCAATACTGGTGCGAACACAAGCCAAGCGTTACCATTACTGTTCGTGACGAAGAGTGGATGGAAGTTGGAGCCTGGGTCTATAAGCACTTCGATGAGATCAGCGGTATTTCTTTCCTTCCACACTCAGACCACACCTATCGTCAGGCTCCTTACGAAGACTGCACCAGAGAGCAGTATGAAACCATGCTTGCCAAGCTTCCAAAGGATGTCGATTGGAGTGAATTGTCCAAGTATGAGAAGGAAGATAACACCACAGGAACCCAGTCTTTTAGCTGCACGGCTGGGGCATGTGAATTAGTCGATCTTACTAAATAAGATATGGACCATAGGCTTAATCTTATAAAAATATTATTAGAAAGAGCTAAAGCTAGAACTGAAGTATCTAGAAATAATAGCTATTCTACAAAATTGAATAATATGAGAGGCAAGCTTTTAGCTTATGCTGTTGGTCATTATACAGATTCACTTGAAGGGGTTAATTTTCATACAACAGATAACGAACCTGATGTTGTGCTTAATGATGATAGTACAGTTGAAGTAAAAAGCGTAACGGCTGGAAGCAGAGCACCTAAAGGGGTTCATTATAATTCTCCAACACATCACGCTCTTTTGTCGGGAGTTGATCCATCTAAACTTAAAAGAGGAAGAACTTATAAAGGAGAAGATTTAAAAGAAATAGGATTAGATCCAAGAACCGTTGAACAATTGTCTTTTAACAGAAGAGGTAATGCGATAAGAATCAGAACTCACGAAAGAGATAAGCCCCATATAGAAGATATAATTGGTAAAAGAGATTTTCATGTCATTGGTGGATTTGAAAGAGTATTTGTTGCTGAACCAGATGCTAAAACAGCAAAGGGGTTGAGGGATCTAGAAACATCATTTTATGCTACTGACGCTTCTAGAGGAAGAACAGCGGCTAAAAGATATAGAGAATATACTTCTGGTGGTCCTTCCACATCAATTGGAATAAGTTTTGGATCAAAATACGAAAAAGAAACACCAGAAAATCATAAAGCCAGGATACAACAGGCAGAACAAAAAGCAAACGATAATGCTGTTAAAATGTGGAAAAAAGGAAGCTTTGATCATGCAATGGCAACTGTAAAACAAGAAACTTTAAGAATAATACAAGCAAGCAGAGATAGAGGCGATCATGATTCCGCTGATGATCATCAAGAAGCTTTAGAAGCTTTGCGTTCAGAGTATAAAGCTGCAAGACCAAAATCAAAAAGAAAAACTAAAGCAAAGAAACGCAAATAAATAGTATGTGATAATCGCTGGTATTGACTACTCTTTAACTTCCCCTTGCATCTGCATCTTCAACGGCAGAATGCACGGGGAGTTTTCTTATAAGAACTGCATGTTCTATTTTTTGACTGATACCAAAAAGAATGCCACGATGTTTAACAATAATATTCGTGGAGAACTATTTCCGGATTACACAGCAGAGTGTGGAAGATACGATAGCATCTCAGACTGGGCAGTAGATCTTTTAATTGGTTGTAGTATGGTAGCACTTGAAGACTATGCCTATGGAGCAAAAGGAAGAGTCTTTCATATAGCAGAGAACACTGGAATTCTTAAGTATAAGCTTTGGCAACAATCAATTCCACTTGATGTTGTTCAACCAACAAAAGTTAAAAAATTTGCAACTGGAAAAGGAAATGCTGGAAAGCCAGAGATGTTTCAGGCATTTGTCGAAGAAACAGGAGTTGATTTACGATTCCACATGAATGATGCTAAAAAAGAAATAGGCAACCCAATATCAGATATTGTAGATGCCTATTACATTTGTAAATTTAATTATAAAAATTTATAATTAATAAATTTATCTTCTTGACGGAAGTTCTTTTATTTTAGTAGGGAATAATCCTTTTTCTCGTAATTTAGCCAAGGCAACACCGTCATTGGGCGCAACCATACTTCCAGTAAATTGTCTACCACCTGGATGCATTGCTTCAAAAGTGTGAGTATGATGAGGATGAAGACTACCACCCTCTGTGCGTTCGTCGCTCTGGTCATGGCCAACGCGGCTAGAATGTAAAGAAAAATCATCTCTTGGTCCTTGTTGATCCTGTTGATGTTCCTGCCGATCTAGTCCTAGAGTAATACCATATTTTTCACCAACTTCTTTCAATTCAGCATCTTCCATAGCATCTGCATGAGCACTCGATGTAAGCCAGCTCATGTCGGTGGTCCTTGGAGGGAACTCAGGGAGCAAGTCATCACCTTCCACCCCGAGTTCAGGTTGGTCGGGGTGAGAAGGGCGAACAAGTAGTTGATTTCGGTTTCGGGGGTCAAGGGTGCGTGCTTCACAAATAAAATTATTTAATTTTCTATTTTCTAGAATGAGTCGATTTATTTCGTTTACTAGTTTTTCTATTTTAAATTTATATGCGCTAGAGATTGATGACATAATATTTTCCTATATTATTTATAATAATTTAAAAATTCTTTGAAAGATATAATTTTATTTTATATCACTTGGTATGGGGCGGCCATATAAGTCGTGGCCAGGATCACGATAATTGGGAATATTATCCCCATCATCATCCGAAAAATATGGGGAATCTGGATCTACCCAATTAGGAATGCCATCACCATCATTATCTGAATCATGATGGTCTGGGTCGTATGCCGGATCATCTGGGTCGTTTATATCCAGAATTCCATCACCATCTCCGTCCGAATCTTCATGCGCTGGATCGTATAGTGGATGATCTGGGTCGTTTCTATTAGGAATACCATCCATGTCACCATCCCCCCATGGCAATTCATTTGAATTGTTATAGTATTCCCAGTCTGGATCTCTTTCATTAGGAATTCCATCACCATCAATATCTGAATCTGGATGATATGGATCGTATAATGGATGATCTGGATCATTTACATTGAGAGTACCATCACCATCAGCGTCGGAGTATGGATGATTGGGATCATATGCCAGATTGTCGGGATCGTTTATATCAAGAATACCATCTCCGTCTTGATCGGATCCCCAGTGTGATGGATCATACCCTGGACTATCTGGATCATTTACATTGCGAGTACCATCACCATCAGCGTCGGAGTTTGGATGATTGGGATCATATGCCAGATTGTCGGGATCGTTTATATCAAGAATACCATCTCTGTCTTGATCGGATCCCGAGTGTGATGGATCATACCCTGGACTATCTGGATCATTTACATCAAGAATACCATCTCTGTCTTGATCTGACAGCGGATGCCGGGGATCATATGCTTGATGATCTGGATCGTTTATATTTGGAATTCCATCCCCATCTCTATCCGAACCACTATGATCTCGATCATATGCTTTATGATCTGGATCGTTTATATTTGGAATTCCATCCCCGTCAGCATCTGATTGTGAATGGTTTGGGTTATAATTAGGATCATATGGGTCATTTACTCCAGGATTATCAAGAGGATTAGTTGGATCCCAATAAGGATTAGCTGGATTGTACCAAGGATGGACGGGTTTAAGTATATCTGGAATTGGATTATCAGTTACAGGCGGTAGTGTTTCTGGTATATCACTGCCAAACTCCTCCGCGATAATCTGTACTATTGGTAATGGGGTCTGCCAAGAATTCTTTCTCATAGAATTCTTGAAAGAAATCATTTCAAAATTATTCTTTTGCTTTTCTTGAATGTATTGTAAAAAAAGTTTATTAATTATTCGCCCCTTTTCTTACCGAAGAATTCTTTCCAACCCCAAGCAACAACGAGGAAGAGTATTGGTAGATACCAGATTACCCAACCATAATCATCCTTTACCATCTTGTTGTTTTCAATCTGGCTCTTGATGTCGAGCATAACGACATTATCACCAGTTATATCTGGGACAATTTCTGGTGCAACGGATTGGCAACCAGCAAAGGCTATCAAAACAGAAATAGAAAGAATAGCAATGAACATTTTCCATATTTTTTTCATGACTTTCTCCCTGCTGCGGCTGTACCGAAATAGAACCCGACAATTGCAACAAGAATTTGTCTGTTTTCTGAGGTGTAGAGATACCCATTTATCTCAACGAAGTACTTCTTCGTAGTCTCCGGAATCAAACCAAATAGGGCTTCGGGGTTATTACCATCGACTTCAACGAAGGTAGGAACTCCAAAGAATGGAAGAATGAAAGGAGCAGCAATGGTTCCGAATAGAACTGTTAGGACGATCAACTGCCGAACCCCCTTACCAACATCGATAGGAACTCTCTTAGCTGCCTTTTCTTGGTTGTCTGTGGTTTGCTTATTGGCGGTTATTAGACGCTCAAATAGTTCCTTCTGGTCTTGGCTCTTCTGGGCCAAGAACCGGAAGATAAACCCAGTAAGGCTTCCGCCTATTAATGAAATCAACTCAGTCGGCATAATAACCTCCAGATTTATTTATAATGATTATTCATCGCCGTGAATTGTCTTATCCTATCAATCAACTCTTGATAATCTAATATTCCGTTATTATCATCATCAGAATCATTACCATTAGGAATTCCATCGCCATCATCATCTTCAAAATCGTCATCTATTCCATCTCCATCTTTATCAAAGATATCGGGAATTCCGTTATTATCACTATCTTCCAAAGCATCATCTATTCCATTACCATTTTCGTCATCTTCTGGATGATCTGGTTCTATCCAATCATGAATACCATTACCATTTTCATCTGTCCAATACGGAGAATCTGGATCATATACATTATAAATTCCATCATTATCTATATCGTTATCTAAATGATCTGGTATTCCGTCATTATCTTGGTCATCATTGATATCTGAATTTTGCAAGTTTAGTAAATTTTCTGGTATTTCTTCTCCCAAAGCTTTAAGTCTTTCTAGAATTTCTATAATTTTTTCTACTAATGAACCATCAGCTCCAGGAATATCATCACCAAGTTGCCTTAATAATTCTTGGTATAGCCTCCAAAATTCCATCCATAAATCACCAATGTCAACACCATCTCCGTCTTCATCGAAGTTATTCACGGAATGTAAATTACGAATCTTGTTCGTATAACCCGAAGTATTATCATGTTGTGATGGTGGCACGTCGGCATCTGCGCCAGGAAGTCCTGCCCCGACTTCCATTTCCATCAATTCCTTTCTTCTAAAAATCTTAGATTTTTTTCTTCTTTTTGGTCCAATTATATCAGTTATACTAAGTCCTGGAATACCACCTCCACCGACAGTCGTATCCTCTAATAGAGCATTAATTAATGAAAATCCTTTTTTTAAACAGTGAGTTTCAAGTAAATATAATGATTCGTGTGGAAGAACATTATACTGATACATCTCATTTAGAAAAAGGTCAAAAGTAGCTAAATTATTGCTCAAAGAAGATTTTAGACCAGGATCAGATGATGTGGCTATTATTTTCTTTAGTTTTATTATGATTACTTCAAGCGGATCTAGAGAACCGCTTCTAAAAGCTTCATCTATATCCTTAACATAGTTTCCTCTAGTATCAATTATTCCTTTTCTAAAAGCATCAAAAGAAGAGAAAGGTGATGATAAAAGAGTTAAAAATTTATAAACAGTAAAACTCTTTACCATCAAACCAGAATTAGAGATTGATTCGTTCATATTAGTCATTTTTTTGTTTTTCTACTTTATTCAATATTCTAGTAATTCTTACATCAGGTGCTAATAATTTCAAATCTATCTCTGGAATTGATTCAATCTTAAAATTTAAATAATTTATAAAGGCTTTTAAAAAACCATGATATTTTTTTTCAAGCCTGAAAAAGATCATTCTTAATGCCGATTCTTCTCCAAACAAGTTAATTAAAATAAGAATATGATTGCATATCAGATGGTGTTTTAAAACTTTTTCTTCGTCAAACTTCTGAAAAAGTCTTCTAATATACTTTATTCTTTTTATATCATCATTAAATTCTTCGACTGATTCACATACTGGATTATTATATTTCAGTTTTGCAAAATAATTAAAGTTTTGTTCATTTAATAATTCCATATCATTTTATGATGATACTAATGATATTTCAAATTTGTAAAGATTATTGTTAGTAATAATTACTTCTACAACCATATCGATACCTTTACCACCATTAAACTCAGCGATTCCGTCTGTTACTAGGAATCCTTTGCTTAAATCGTGTTCTGGGGTTGTTCCGAATGTTCCGCCGAATCTTTTCAATTTGAATGTATTTGGACCTTCAGGAGAAGGCATTAATTTGGTGGCTGGAGTAAAATCGAAATCTAAACCCATAATATTCATTTTTGCTCTTAGCATCGAAAGAGCACCACGGGGATCTAGATATTCTCTATTGGTGAAGCTAGAAAGGAATGCTTTGATTCTGTTTAGCTGAGTATCATTTTCAATTCTATGAACGCCAAAATCGCTAGCAGCACTTCTAGTAGTTCTTGATGGCTGGAATGGTGTGCCAAACCCACCCCCATCCTCGGATTCTCCTGATTCAATTAGCGCGACAATTTCTTTAAATTTCTTCATTCAGTTCCTTTGTACTATTTAGTAAATTTCTAAAGTATTCCACCCGCAATGAAGAACCTCTCATTTTTTGTGGATTAAATCTATTTTTACCTTTGATAACCTTTAAAATAGGTAGATCTGGTTCTTGTTGTTCTGGTTTAAAGGCCATATCGTTTAAATTTTCTGTATCTTCTTCAGAGTTATCTATGGCTAGATTTTCAATATATGGTTCTACTGATTCTTTTATTTTTTTTGCTTCTACCATGATCTGGCTGACGGATTTGTTTGGAATGATTTTGTTCATATATTCTGGCTGCTCCGCTTGTTTATTATCTATCATACAAGGAGGAGTCCTGAAACGCTTATTGCGCTTATCAATATCCATTTTTTGTCCTGGAGTTTTTGATGGACCTTTTTTATCGACATCGTATTGCTCCTGAACATCCGTATCATAGACTTTGTTTGTAAATTTCATGGTATTTCCAAAGCTATTTGATTGCCTAGTTGAACTTCAATTCTATCTTTAGCATATTTCATTTCTTCTGATACTGCGTGTTCTGTTAATTGGTTAACTTTTTCATCACTACACCAGTGAATTATTATATATCCAACATTAATTCCCTTGCTCTGGAGGGGAACTGCCATATAAGCAACTACATTATTGGCAACGAAAAGCTGTTTTTGATATGTTTCTTTCATAACATCAACAATTTCAAACTTATATTTGGTATCTAAAATAGATTTAATAAACTCAATGTATGCAGAAATTAAAACATCTTTCTTTTGATAAACCTCCGCACTGATACCAGAACGAAGAGATTCGTGGGTTAGACTCATCTTCTTCATGGAAACTCCATCCGTGAAATATTCTCCGTTATGAAATTGAATGATTTGTGCTCTGGCTGATCCAGTACGAATACGAAGCTCAGTAAGGATTTCGTGTATCTCTGAATGAATGTTCCAGTATTCTCTACCCTCTTTCTTCTTTTTGTTATGTAAAAGTTTGTTTTTTACTTTTTTAATGCCGTAATAAGCACCAACAAGAAATGTGGCGGTAGCAATACCATATTCAAATAATTCAGGATTTAGATCAAACATTACTTATTCTTCCCCTTAAATGTATTTGTAATTCCCTTACGAGCTTTCTCAAAAACCTCTCCCTTGTGATGCCCGTTGTCGGAGCGGTTATCCCCCCTATTCCTCAAACGAAGATTGCTTGGAGAATTGTTCATGGGGTTGCCGTCTTTGTGGTCCACATCTTTACCTTTAATTGCGGCTGCACCCCACTTGTCTTCTGCGGCTCTTCTAGCCTTATTTCTGTTTGATCTGTGGTGACTAGTCTTCTTGGAATATTTTTTTTCGTAGCCTTCAAGTTTTTCAATGATTGCCCGTTTGCGATCATTTTTCATATCGCAAATTACTGTAGCCAATAACATCTTTAATTCTTCTGGAATTTCAGATTTGTTTTTAGTTGATTTTATTCCATTAGCAGTGATTTTTGACATCATATTTCTTTCTTCTAAAACATCGCAAGCTAGATCTATATCTTCTTTAATTGTATTTGTCATCATGTCACCTTTATCCAAAGTGACTGGAATTTTTACTTCTTTACCCTTCACAAATATCGTATTATATTCGTTTGCTTTTCTTTTGTTATTTGAAATTTTTTCTCCGGGGCTAATAGAAACGCTGAAAAAGAAATCAAAATAATCAACAATAGATGAAAGAACTATAGTTGGTAGAGAAACTATTAATTCTTCCTTTGAAGGTTCTTTTACCTTCATGTTTTCTTTTACTTGTTCAACGATAGCCTTATATTTTTCAATTTCTTTTGAAAGCTTCGAATTAATTTCTCTTCTACCAGATGTCGATTTAAATCTTTTCTTTAATTTAATATTAAGAGAAGCATTCTTTGAGATATAAGATATAAATTCGTTGCTTAGTTCAAATAATCCAGAGTCGCTTAATAAGAATGCAGCATTTGATCTTGGATCAACAATATTTGAACCTACTAGATGATACTTAGTTAATGCAGCCTTTAGTGATTTTTCGAATTGTCCTCCTTTGAAGGTAATCTTTTGATCTACTAATTGCTGTATCAATTCCTCTAATTGAGACTGAATAAATTCCATTCCGCCTTTTTCTGGAATGGCTTCTTCGTTTTGTTTGAGAGTTGTGTAAATTTCTTGAATTATCGGATCAAGATTGATGTAAATTTCGGGGGATTGAGCAAAAATCGACTTTAACGCTTTTTGCATCTTTATTCCATAATTAGGAGAATCAGTAGTATCCTTGATATAAGTCTTTCCGGTAACTACCTTGAATGTATTATCCTGGCAAAGCAATTGAGTTCTTCCAGAACCAGGAGCATCTTCAAATACTTCTATTTCTCTTGCGTGCATCAAATTTTTGATGCAGTTTTCACCAAGCTGTAAAAGTACATTTCTGGAAATATCAAAAGCATTTTCATCAAAATCAAGAAATCTTCCGTTTTCAAATTGCGAAACAACTTGCAATTCTTCTGCTGTTGCCCCAGAGCAAATTCTAGAAACTAGAATTATTGCATTTTCTATTTGAAAATCTCTGTCGTCTTTGTTTATAGATCTTACGCCGTATTTTTCATTTAAAATTTTGTAAGAAATATTTGATATATTTTCGAATACATTTTTTACCTTATTTCTCATAGCCAAGGTCTGAGAAAGCATTACGATATATGGAAGTGGTTCTGGAGCTACTTCTTGCTGCTCTTGACCTTCTTCTTTTGGCTGATCTTCTGGTTGTTCATCTGTCTGATCATCCTGTTCTAAAAGAGGATATGATAAAAGACTGAATTTTTCTTCAAGTTCTCTTTCGATTTGTTTTCTGATTCTATCCTTTTCTTCAACATCACCAGTTAAAGAAATTTTCCTGGATTTTTTAAGTTCTTTTCTTACCCCCAACCCACCACGGAACATGTCTCTTCTTTTTCTGGTCTTACCCGACTGATCATTTTCTGTAACATACTCTACAGATTCATAAGTAGGATAGCTTATTGGCTGTCCAGCCATTGCATCTCTTGCTCTGGCCTCTCCTCTTTCCTTGGCATGTTTTGCTAGAAGAACTTTTCTGGCTATTTTTTCTTTACGGTCTTCTCTAGCCTTTTTTACGCGGAAATTGAACCGTTCGTATTTTTGGCCTTGAAGTTTCTGTTTGAGAAAATACCCCTCATCTAGTTTACCATCTAAATGGGGTAAAATATCTCTATTATAACGGTCAATGAAATGGGAATCAAACCAAGTATCGCGCATGAAGATATTTATAAGAAAAGAGGCGGGTCTTTTGACCCGCCTCATTTTACTTCCGATTCCATGGGAAGAACTTGGATACCCAATTCCACACCCCCTGACCAACCAAGGCTCCTGCGGCGAAAACTATAACAGAGTAAAAAATAGTACCTAAAGATTCGCTAATTACTAATTCCATATCATTCCTCCTTTCTTAAAAACTTATAACCCTTATATATTTTTCTTTTTCCGTTCATTAGATCATACATGGCTCCGCGAACTAATTTGTTTTCCATACAATATTCTAATAAATTTTTGATATAGACTTTTTCTCCCTGTTTATTGAGAAAAACATATTTTTTCCCCCGTTCTACTCTTATAACTGGTTCTGGTGGTTTAAATTGTTTTATTTCTTTTTCAAACTCTTCCGTTAAAAGTTTTTCAAAATCTATTTCCACCCATTTCCAATGCCTTTCCTCTTTTATAAATTTTCCACCATATTTTTGTATGAATTGATTTCTGAAATAAGAAGATTTTGCATCTTCATTCATTTTTACCCACACTCTGGTATTTCTTTTATTAACTTGATCTTTCTCGTTCATTATTCATCCTATACTTTTTTATGGCTTTAATCAAAGAGCTGACATGGTTTATTGGTTTATCTTCAAATATCTGCTTTGCTCCATCTTCACAAGAAATTAATATTACAAAGTTATCTATTTCTTCTCCGGTTGTCTCTTTCCAGAGTAAAGCATATGCTGTTGCTTGAAGCATATAATTATCGATGTCTTCTTTTCTTTTTTGTCTTGTACTTCCTTTGAAGTCAATAATCGAAAGAACACCATTATACTCAGCAATGCAATCTACTCTTCCAGCAAGACCTACATTCTTGCCATATAGAGTAGTTTCCAGGGCTTTGATATTATCTATCTTGTCTAGCTCACCCTTGATCTGAATGAAAAGATCCATATCATTGGGCATTATTTCTTTCTTTGAAAGATCTTCATTCTTTAGATAACATTCAATCAAAGAATGTAGTCTATTACCTCTAGCTGTAACTCTTTTAGATTCTTCTGGATTTTGCTTTCTCCATACTCTAAAAAATTCTTGTTTTTCCCAACTAGTAATTGTAGTTACGCTAGGAAATTGACCATCTTCGGTGATATAAACTCGCCCAGAAACTGTTTCAGAGCTGATGATATCATTTCCGACATTTATAAAATTATGATTAAATGTTTTTTGATTCATTAAGTATAAGAAACATTTACGCCACTTTGACCAGCAAGCCGCTTGGCTTGTCTAGAACTCTTTTCTCCTCTAGCTCTCATATCAACTGTTCCCTCATCATCTCCAGCAAATGTTCCTGTTGATGTTCCTGTTGATGGTGATTGTTCTGGAGATAATAGTTTCTCAGCCCCATAAGCAACTGCTCCAGTAGCAGCAGCAGTTCCTGCTAATTTAGCACCAGTCTTTAATAGGCCACCAGATTTAGTACCAGCCTTGAGAGCATCGTCGGTTAATCCTCCAACTTTAGTACCAGCCTTGAGAGCATCATCAGCCAATCCTGCTGCTTTTGCTACCTTAGAAGCTTTTACTGCTTGTGCTGCTTCTTTACCTACAGCACTCATTTTTCCTATTGGTGATGTAACAGCAGCACCAACTCTTCCTGCCTTAGCCAATTCTGCTGTTTTTGCAGTACTCAATGCAGCTATTTCATCAGCACTCTTTCCTGCTGCCTTTGCTACTTCTATTTCTTTAGAAAGAACATTTGCTGATCTTCCTGCCTTAACTGCCTTTGCGCCTTTTCCTAAAGCACCAACAGCCGGAAGAACACTTAAAACATTACCAGCAGTCTCAAACCAATCAGTTTCTGCTTCGCCACTAAATTGACCTTGATCAATTTGTTTCTTCAAACCAATTGCACCAGCAGCAGCTGATAGTGGAATTGCTACAGCATTTACTCCAGGAATAAAAGAACCTACTGCTAAAGCAACTTGCATGTCTGGATCTTGTAATCTTTCTCCTACTGC
>Ga0194128_10003675_pt1 | contig 23261 bp, 22 predicted proteins | sample TA2KigCa65mmetaG_FD_148650 | JGI IMG/M metagenome (GOLD analysis project Ga0194128, IMG submission 148650) | Freshwater microbial communities from Lake Tanganyika, Tanzania - TA2015037 Kigoma Deep Cast 65m | ecosystem: Environmental > Aquatic > Freshwater > Lake | place: Tanzania: Lake... | reverse complement strand
AGGATCCGGACGGTCACCTGCTCGAGATCATCATGCGGCCCTACGGCGGCGGCTAGCCGAAGACGCGGGCAGAGCCAGCCGATCAAATCACGACCGCCCGAAGGCGGCCAATGCACTCTCGGTCGCTCGGCGCGTCCGTCATGACCGCGATTGCCAGGCGTGGCGCATCCGGCAACACATCTCGATCCTGAAAAACCGGTGAACCGGCGGGCAACCTCTAAGCTTGCGCGCCGGTGCCTGGCGACATCCACGGGTTGCCGGTTCGCCGGCGCGTGCGTCCGGTCGCGGCGACGCGGCCGAACCCGGCGGGCCACGCCCCAACCGTCGGGCGTGACAAACCGCCCGTTCTGCCGATATTTTCGACCAAGTTTCCAAGCTGTGCGTTGCTTGGGCCCTCCCGCAGATTCGGACAGCGGACAGACCCTGACAACCAACCAAGGACGTTGCCCATGAAGATGACGACGGAAGAGGCCTTCGTGAAGGTGCTGCAGATGCATGGCATCGAGCACGCCTTCGGCATCATCGGCTCGGCCTTCATGCCGATCTCAGACCTCTTTCCCAAGGCCGGAATCAGGTTCTGGGACGTGGCGCAGGAGACGAACGGCGGTCTCATCTGTGACGGCTATACGCGTTCGACCGGGAAGATCGCCATGGCGATCGCTCAGAACGGTCCCGGGATCACGGGCTTCGTCACCGCCGTCAAGACGGCCTATTGGAACCACACGCCGATGCTGCTGGTGACCCCGCAGGCGGCCAACAAAACCATCGGCCAGGGCGGCTTCCAGGAAGTCGAGCAGATGGCGCTGTTCCGCGACATGGTCGGCTATCAGGAAGAAGTACGCGATCCATCGCGCATGGCAGAGGTGCTCAATCGGGTGATCCTCAAGGCCAAGCGCCTGTCGGCGCCGGCCCAGATCAACGTGCCGCGCGACTTCTGGACGCAGGTGATCGACATCACCCTGCCGGCGGTCGTGGAGTTCGAACGCCCCGCGGGCGGCGCCAACGCGATCGCCGCCGCCGGCAAACTGCTCTCCGAAGCGAGGTTTCCCGTGATCCTTTCCGGGGCGGGCGTGGTGCTGGCAGACGCCATTCCGGAATGCGTGGCACTGGCCGAGAAGCTCGACGCGCCAGTGTGCAACAACTACCAGCACAACGACAGTTTCCCCGGCAGCCATCCGCTCGCCGTCGGCCCGCTCGGCTACAACGGCTCGAAGGCGGCCATGGAACTCGTCGCCAAAGCCGATGTGGTGCTTTGCCTCGGCACGCGCCTCAATCCGTTCTCGACCCTGCCCGGCTATGGCATCGACTACTGGCCCAAGACCGCCAAAATCATCCAGGTCGACATCAACGCGGATCGCATCGGCCTGACCAAGCCCGTCACGGTCGGCATCTGCGGCGACGCCAAGCTGGTGGCCAAGCAGATCCTGGCGCAACTCGCGCCATCGGCCGGCGACGCCGGCCGCGCCGAGCGCAAGGCCCTCATCCACACACGAAAGTCGGCTTGGCTCCAGGCGCTGTCCAGCATGGACCATGAGGAAGACGACCCCGGAACGGTATGGAACGCCGAAGCGCGCAAGCGCGATGCCGACCGCATGTCGCCGAGGCAGGCGTGGCGCGCCATCCAGGCCGGCCTGCCGAAGGATGCCATCATTTCGAGCGACATCGGCAACAACTGCGCGATCGGCAATGCCTATCCGTCCTTCGAGCGCGGCCGCAAATACCTGGCGCCCGGCCTGTTCGGTCCGTGCGGCTACGGCTTTCCGTCAATTCTCGGCGCGAAGATCGGCAATCCAGACACGCCCTGCGTCGGCTTCGCCGGCGATGGCGCCTTCGGCATTTCCATGAGCGAGATGAGCTCCATCGGCCGCAAGGAATGGCCGGGCATCACGATGGTGATTTTCCGCAACTACCAGTGGGGTGCCGAAAAACGCAACTCGATCCTGTGGTACGACAACAACTTCGTCGGCACCGAGCTCGATCCGCACCTGAGTTACGCCCGGGTGGCCGAAGCCTGCGGCCTCAAGGGCGTGACCGTGCGCACCCAGGCCGAGCTCACCGCCGCGCTCAAGGAATCCTGCGAAGCGCAGAAGAAAGGCACCACCACCTTCATCGAGGTCATTCTCAACCAGGAGCTGGGCGAGCCGTTCCGCCGCGACGCGATGAAGAAGCCCGTGGTCGTGGCCGGCATCGATCGCGCCGACATGCGCCCGCAACGGGTGGGGTGATTGCACCCACGAGATTCGAAGCGCCCACGACGGCCAAGGCCATGGTCGAGCTCATGGCCGGGACGAGAGGCCCGACCCACGTGCATGCAGGCGGCGCTGACCTGCCGCCCCAATGCGGACCGATCGCATCGCCCCATCGCCTGTCGATCATGATCGAAGCCGCATGGGCGATCGGGCCGGCGCGCTTTGCAGCCGATCTGCTCGGGTTGACGACTTGGCCGACGCTTCGTCGTCGAAGGCGTTGATCCCGGTCTGTAGGCGGTTGAGATCCGTCGCGAACACGTCGGTGTCGAGCAGCATGTCGAGCATCCTTCGGTTGCGGCCAAAATTCGCTGCATCTCGATAGCGTGTTCACCGCGCGCGCCGCAGGTTTTCGAATCAAGCATCGGCACAGCCGGCCGCGCGGCGGCGGATGCGGCCTACGCGGCCCGGGCGAGCCGCTGCTGGCCGAGACCGTCGGCGAACGCGCTCAGCGCGCCGGCGCAGTCGCCCGCGAACGACGAGCCGTGCATGATCGCCAGCGTTCTGGGTGCGAGCGCCGCCAGCCGCCGCAACGTGGCGATCGTGTCCTGCGTCACGCTCATCGAGCGGAACTCCAGCTCGGCCGCGAGCGCCGGTCCGACCACGTCGCCTTTGGTCACTGCGGGACCGTCGCCGACCTGGCCGAGCAGATCGCTGCACAGCAGCGTGGCGCCGCTCTCCTCGAACATCAGTCCGGCATCCCAGCCGTGCGGCACGTGCGGCGTCGACAGGAAGCGCACGCGCTTGCCGCCCAGGTCGATCACCTCGTCGTCCGACAAGGCGCGCGGCGGCCGGGCGGCAAGATCGTTGAGCGAGACCTCGCAGCCGAGAGCGCCGTGGACGATCCGGGCGTGCGGCGCGGCATCCAGCCAGGCATTCATCGCGCCGCATTCGTCGGCCTCGAGATGGCTGAAGGAGATCCAGCGCAGCCGGTCGATCGGCATGAGCGTCCCGATCGCGCCGCTGATCGACTCGAACATGGACCGGTGACCGCAATGGAACAGCAGGGGCTCCTCGGCCATCAGCAGGAACTGGTTGAAGCTGAACCCGGCCGGCGGCGCGACGTCCGGCACGAACGTCGAAAGCCGGTAGACCCCGTCGCAAATCTCCGTGATGCGCGTCTGCATGTGTCTCTCCTGGTTAAGCGTCCGTCGGCCGGTCATTGCCGTCCAACCAAGCGTTTGCCAGCGCCGCGACCGTGGCGGCGGCGGCGCTCCTGTCGAAGCCCTGGCGCAGCAGCGCCTGATACACATCGAAATCGACCAGCGCTGCGATGAGCGCGCTGCGCCGATCCTGCGCATCCGCGCCCACGGCGAGCGCCGCCAGCCTGCGGCGGTGCACCACTTCCTGCTTGACGAATTTCCGCAGCGTCGCTGCGATCGCCTGGTCGCGCCGCACCGAGCCCAGCACGGGCAGGCGCGCGTAATAGTCGAACGCCGCGCTGGCGAGCCGCTCGATTCGCTCGTGCCGCGATGGAACGCCCGCGAAGATGGCGTCGGTCGGTGCCGGGACGTGCTCGGTCGTGTAGGCGCCGCAGGCGGCGATGGCGTCGGCGTAGCTTGGAAAGTGGTGATAGACGGTGCCGACGCTGACGCCGGCGCGCGCGGCGATCTGGCGCATGGTCGTGGCCGCGATTCCCTGCTCGGCATGCAGGTCGGACGTCGCCGCGACGATGCGCCGGCGCGTTTCGCCCGCCGCCTCGCCGCGCCGTCCCAGACGGTAGGGCCGCTTCGTCAATTTCATTGTTCAATTAGAATATTGATTGAATAATTTGTCAACTAAAATAAGCGGCGCCGCTCGACGCCGGCCGCGGTGGAAGGCTGGGGGCGCGGCCGAGCATTCGGCGATGGATGGCCGAAGCGGGTGCCGACCTGCGTTGCGCGTCGAGAGGCGTCGCGAGAACTGCCCGGGACGTGACTGTCGCGCCCGTCCAGGGCTATGACCGGATAGCGCCGTGGGTGTGACCGCAAACCCGAGCCCGTTCCCGCTGCCGAGGATGGGGTCGCATGGGCCTGGAGACGCTCGCCGGCTCCGCCTGCGGTGACTGTCTTGAGAGGACCCCCATGCGATACGACACGCCGACAACCGCCAAGGAAGCGGTCGAGCTCAAGTCCGGCTAGGCGGACGTGGCCCGCGTGCTGGCGGGCGGCACCGACCTCCTGGTTCAGAAGCGGATCGACCGCTTCAGCCTCGACCTGATCGTCGACATCAAGCGCATCGCGGGAATGCGCTCGATCACGGCCAAGGCCGGAGGATTCCCGATCGGCGCCGCCGTCGCCGGCGCGGTGCTTGGCGAGCACAAGGCGCTGCGCAAAGCTCGGCGCGGAATCGTCGAGGCGGCGAACCCGATCGGCTCGCCCCAGATCCAGTCGCGCGCCACGCTGGCCAGCACATCCGCACCAAGATTTCAACGACCCGCGCCGCTTTCCCGCAACACGACCGGCCGATGCGAGGCTGCCGAGCGCTGGATCGCTTCGAGCACCTCCGCGGCCTTCATTCCATCCGTCAGCGAACCGTTCGTGAAGGGAACGCCGGCGGCGATCGCTGCAAGGAACTCCGCGATCATGAAGCCAAACGCCTCGGCATAGCCGACCGCGACACCGTCATGAGGCACGGGAAGGTAATCGCGCGCGAATGGAGAGGCTGGCCGGTTCGGCACGATCGAGAAGCCGCCGCCGGCGCCGCCGAGGCGGGCAATCTGGTACTCGCCGGCGACCGCCGTCGTGTGGCGGACGGTGCCCCGTGTGCCGCACAAGACCAGGGAAAGCGTGTTCCCCATCCCGACGGCCACGCGGCTCGCCGATAGCAGGCCCTGACAGCCGTTCTCAAACAGGAGGATCGCCGACGTCACGTCGTCGGTGTCGACGGGTCGACGCTCGTTGCTCAGCGTTGCGTGATCGTGGCCGGAGGTCGCTGCCGCCGGACAAAACCGCGACTTGATCACAATGGCTTCCGCCGCGCCGCGGACTTCGGCGACCTCGCCGCACAGGAACCGGGCGATGTCGATCGCATGCGTCCCGAGATCGGTGAGTGCGCCGCCGCCGGCCAGCGCCCGGACGTCTCTCCAGCTATGCGGCAGGTTCGGATCGGCGCCGTACTCTGATTGATACTGGACGAGCAGATGAACCGGGTCACCGATCTCCCCTGCGCGCACGAGCTTCCCGATCTCGGCGATCGCGGGAAAACGCCGGTAGTTGAACACGGTGCCGGCGATGACACCGGATCTTTTGGCCGCGTCGAGCAGGCCGCGCGCCGCAGCGGCCGAGAGCGCCAGCGGCTTCTCGCAGAGCATGTGCTTCCCCGCCTCGATCGCGGCCGAGGCGACTTCTACGTGCGCGGCGTTCGGCAGGGCGATGCTGACAATGCGAACGCGCTCGTCCGCCATTACCGTCCTCCAGTCGGTTACCCAGTTCCTGAAGCCGTAGGTGGAGGCGAGCGATTTTGCCGCTTCTTCCCTGGTGTCGCAGACTGTGGCGAGATGAAGTTCGAGCTCCTTGCCGAAGCGACCGATATGGGCGCGATAGCCGGAGGCGTGCGCGGCGCCGATCATCCCGGCGCCGATCACTGCAATGCCGTGTCGCTTCGTGCTTGACGTTTCGGGGTCGAGGTCGGGCTCAGCCATTCCTGGCCTCCAAGCACTTGTTGCGACAACAGGCGTCAACGGCTGCGATTGCCGGACGGCGCCTTCCATGCGAGTCCGGAACGCGGCTTTCTTTGCCGACTTTCCCGGCAAACCCTGTTGCACGGTATCTCAAATTTCCATGCTTGGTCAGAGGAACACCCCGCCGCGCAACGCGCGTCCGATCCGGGATGAAGGTCCGCGAGCGACCGTTTGACCCAGGTTGCCTTCCCACCGCCGTCCTGCTTCACAGGACCGGGCCCTACGTTCAAGATGTGACTATGGCACCGGAGTTGGGCTGTGACATTATGCAGCCCTGCGCACGGGTTCGAAGTTGACATGGCGAGCCGTGTCGCGGCGCATCGCCCAGCATCGCCCATTCCGCGTGCCACGTCAGAACTGAAGAGGCCCTCATGCGATACGAAGCGCCGACAACTGCCAAGGAAGCGGTCAGGCTCATGGCCGGCAAGGCGGGCATGGCCCGCGTATTGGCGGGCGGCACCGACCTCCTGGTTCAGATCCGGACCGACCGCATCGCACCCGATCTGATCGTCGACATCAAGCGCATCGCAGGCATGCGCTCGATCATGACCAAGTCTGGAGGCTTCCGCATCGGCGCCGCCGTATCCGGCGCGGAGCTCGGCGAGCACAAGGCCTTGCGCCGGGCGTGGCCGGGTGTCGTCGAGGCGGCAAACCTGATCGGCTCGATTCAGATTCAGTCGCGCGCGACGATGGGAGGCAATCTGTGCAACGCGTCGCCGGCCGCCGACAGCGTGCCCGCTCTCGTGGCCGCCGGCGCCACTGCAGTCATCGTCGGCCCGCGCGGACGGCGCAGCCTTCCGGTCGAGGATGTCGCCGTCGCGCCAGGCAGAACCTCGCTCAAGAAGGGCGAGATTGTCGAAGCCATTGTGCTGCCGAAGCGTGCGCCCCGATCGGGCGACGCCTATCTCCGATTCATTCCACGCAGCGAGATGGACATCGCCGTCGTCGGCGCCGGCGTCAGCCTGACGCTCGATCGCAACGGCGTCTGCACGGCGGCCAGGGTTGCTTTGGGCGCAGTCGCGGAGCGCGTGATCCTGGTGCCCGACGCGGCCAAGGCGCTGATCGGCAGCACGGTCGATCAGGCGGCGCTTGAGCGTCTGGCTGCGGCCGCCTCGGCCGCGTGCCGGCCGATCGACGACAAGCGCGGCACCAAGAAGTTCCGCATCAAGGTTGCCGGCGTGCTGGCCCGCCGGGCGGTACGGACCGCGTTGGCGCGTGCCCAAGGCAAATGAATGGGGGGCGGGTGATGGGGGAAATGATGTCCAAGGTCAAGGTTTCCACGACCATCAACGGCGATCCGGTCGAATATCTCTGCGATGCCGAAGAGACGCTGCTCGACGTGTTGCGCGACCACCTCGGCCTGACCGGCGCCAAGGAAGGCTGCGGCACGGGCGACTGCGGCGCGTGCAGCGTCGTGGTCGACGGCCGTGTCGTCTGCTCCTGCCTGGTGCTGGGCGCCGAGGCCGAAGGACGCAAGGTCACGACGGTCGAGGGCCTGGCGACGGGCGACCGGCTGCATCCGCTGCAGCAGAAGTTCCTCGAATTCGCCGCGCTTCAGTGCGGCGTCTGCACGCCGGGCTTCCTGGTGGCCGCCAAGGCGCTGCTCGACCGCAACCCCGACCCGACCGAGACCGAGATCCGCTTCGGATTGGCCGGCAACCTGTGCCGCTGCACGGGCTACGACAAGATCGTCCGCGCCGTCCAAGCCGCCGCTGCCGAGATGAGAAAGGGCTGAGCCATGCCGCTTGATGCGACGATCGATCCGGCGACCCACAAATTCGCGCTCGTCGGCACGCGCCCGCTCCGGCCGGACGGCATCGACAAGGTGACCGGCCGCGCCCGCTTCGGCGCCGACGCCAGCGCGCCGGGCATGTTGGTGGGCAAGATCCTGCGCAGCCCGCATGCCCATGCGCGCATTCGTGCGATCGATACGTCAAAGGCTGCCAAGCTGCCCGGCGTCAAGGCGATCGTCACCCGCGCGGACTTCAAGGAGGGGGATCCTGGTCTGCGCGACGTGCTGCACAACGTCATGGCACGCGACAAGGCGCTCTATGACGGCCATGCGGTCGCGGCTGTCGCCGCGACCAGCGCTGCGGTCGCGCGAAAAGCGCTGAAGCTGATCCGCGTCGACTATGAAATTCTGCCGCACGTCACCGATGTCGATGAGGCGATGAAGCCGGGCGCGCCCGTACTGCACGCCGACATGATCACGGCCAACGTCGAGCCCGCGCCGAAGAAGGCTTCCAACATCGCGTCGCGCTGCGAGTTCGGGCACGGCGATCCGGAAATCGGCTTCAAGCAGGCCGACCTGGTCATCGCGCGCAGTTTCAAGACCGAGGCGACGCACCAGGGCTATATCGAGCCGCATGCCTGCCTCGCCAGCGTCGGCAGCGACGGGCAGGGCGAGCTCTGGGTCTGCACGCAAGGGCACTACATGGTGCGCAATCAGTGCGCCTCGCTGCTCGGCATGGATGTGTCGAAGCTGCGCGTGACGGCGTCCGAGATCGGCGGCGGGTTCGGCGGCAAGACGACGGTGTTCATCGAGCCGGTGGCGCTCGCGCTGTCGCGCAAGGCCGGCCGGCCGGTCAAGCTCGTGATGTCGCGCGAGGAGGTGTTCCGTGCCTCGGGGCCGACCTCGAGCGCCAGCATGGACGTCAAGATCGGCGTGACGAAGGATGGCCGGATCACAGCCGGCACGGCGGAGATCCGTTTCCAGGGCGGCGCCTTCGCCGGCTCGCCCGTCGAGTTCGGCGCGATGTCGGCCTTCGCCTGCTACGACCTGGAGCACGTCAAGACGGTCGGCTACGACGTCGTGACCAACCGGCCGAAGCAGGCCGCCTACCGCGCCCCCGGCGCGCCGATGGTCGCTTTCGCGGTGGAGAGCGTGCTCGACGAGCTGGCGAAGAAGATCGGCATGGATCCGATCGAGCTGCGCCTGAAGAATGCCGCCAAGGAGGGAACGCGGTCGTCCTACGGGCCGAAATACAAGCGCATCGGCCTGATCGAGTGTCTGGAGGCGGCGCGCAGGCATCCGCATTACAAGGCGCCATTGGGCCCCAACCAGGGCCGCGGCATCGCCGCCGGCTTCTGGTTCAACTTCGGCGGCCAGACCTGCGTGTCGCTCAACGTCAACGTCGACGGCACGGTGGCGCTCGCGGTCGGCACGCCGGACATCGGCGGCTCGCGCGCCTCGATGTGCCTGATCGCGGCGGAAGAGCTGGGCATCGGCTACGAGCAGGTGAGAGCCATCGTCGCCGACACCAGCTCGCTCGGCTACAACGACATCTCCGAAGGCAGCCGCGTGACGTTTTCCACCGGCCTGGCGGTGATTCAGGCGGCGCGCGACGCCACGGCCAAGCTGTGCGCGCGCGCGGCCAAGACCTGGGGCATCGCCCCTGATGCCGTGGTCTGGGAGAAGGGCTACGCCAAGCCGGCGAGCCCGAACGCCGGCAGCTTCGCGCCCCTGTCGCTGGCCGACATCGCCAAGACGGCCGGCAGCACCGGCGGGCCGATCGCCGGGCATTGCGAGGTCAATGCCGAAGGCGCCGGCGTCAGCTTTGCCGTGCACATGACCGATGCCGAAGTTGACCGCGAGACCGGACGGGTCGAGATCAAGCGCTATACCGTCGTCCAGGACGCCGGCAAGGCGATCCATCCGAGCTACGTCGAAGGTCAGTATCAGGGCGGGGCCGCCCAAGGCATCGGCTGGGCGATCAACGAGGAATATGTCTATGGCCGCGACGGGCGGCTGCAGAACCCGGGCTTCCTCGATTACCGCATACCCGTCGCCTCGGACCTGCCCATGATCGACACGGTGATCGTCGAGACGCCCAATCCCGGCCATCCCTATGGCGTGCGCGGCGTCGGCGAGACTTCCATCGTCCCCCCGCTCGCGGCGGTCGCCAATGCGGTTTCCGCCGCGGCCGGCGTGCGTTTGAGCGAGCTGCCGATGGCGCCGCCGCGCGTGCTCGCCGCAATCGACGCGGCTGCGTCGCGCAGGAGCTGATGGCGCTCGTCAAGCTGTCGGGCACCCTCAGATCGGCGGCCGGCGGGCTGACCGAGCTCGAGATCGATGCCCCGAACATACACCAGCTGTTGTTGAAGCTTGCCGAGCAACATCCGAAGCTGAAGCCCGTGCTCGACCGCGGCGTGTCGGTGGCGGTCGATGGCGAGATCTACCGCGACGATCGGTTTCGTCCGCTCCCGGCTGGCAGCGAGGTGTTCATCCTGCCGCGCATGGCCGGGGGGTAACGACCCCGGGCTACTCTAAGCAATCAGCACGATCGAGCCGACGGTGCGCCGCGCTTCGAGATCGCGGTGCGCCTCGGCGGCGGCGGCCAGCGGATAGCGGTGACGGATTTCGACGCGGATCGTCCCCGCGCGTAGCGCCGCGAATACGCGCTCGGCCATCTCGTTCAGCACATGGCGCTCGGCCGTGTAGTGGAACAGCACGGGCCGTGACAGCGTGCCCGACTTCGTGCCGAGATCGGGCATCGCCGCATGCGGACCGCTCGCCTGGCCGTAGCACACCCAGTGTCCGGTCACGGCCAGAGCGTCGAGGTTCTCCGTGGCAGCACCCTGGCCCAGCCCGTCATAGATCACATCCGCGCCGCGGCCGCCGGTGATGTCCATGACTTCGCGCGCGAAGCGATAGTTGCCGGTGATGATCGGAAATTCGCAGCCATTGGCGCGCGCCAGGCGCGCCTTCTCCTCGGTCGAGACCGTGCCGATGACGCGCCCGCCGATCGCCCTGGCCCATTGGCAGAGCAGCAATCCGACGCCGCCGGCGGCGGCATGCACCAGCACGTTCTGGCCCTGCCGCAGCCGGTGCGTGCGGTGAAGAAGATATTCGGCCGTCATTCCCTTGAGCATCAGGGCGGCCGCCGTTTCGTCGCCGACATCCTGGGGTAGGGGCACGACTTGGTCGGCGGCGAGCGTGCGCACCGTGGCATAGGCGCCCGGCGGCGGGCAGGCGTAGGCGACGCGATCGCCGGGCAGCAGATGCGCCACGTTCGGGCCGACATCGATGACCGTTCCGGCCGCTTCCATGCCGATGGCCGCCGGCGGATCGATCATGCGATATAGGCCCCTACGGACATACACATCGATGAAATTCACGCCGATGGCGCTTTGCCGGATGCGGACTTCGCCCGATCGAGGCGCCGCCGCCGGCTGGCTGCGATAGTCGAGCACCTCGGGACCGCCGAAGGCCGTCGCCACGACCGCTTGAGCCGGAACTGCAGCTTGCGCGGCGACGGCTGGCGAGATCGCGGCGGGCGCGGCGCCGCGCCGCAAATGGGCGCGCAGACCGTCGAAGCCGCCTTCGTAGACCCCCTTGCCGACGAGTTCGGCGAACTCCTTTGCGCGGCCTCGTGGCACGTCGAAGGTCGATTGCCAGTGCCAGAAGGTGCGATCGCCGTCGGTGACCGGCTTCAATTGCACGGTCGCCACGTAGTGCCGCATCGGCAGCGTGGCGTCTAGAATGCAATAGGTGGAGATGTGGTCGCGGTCCGACAGGCCGAGCAGCTGCTCACGAATATGATTGCCGTCCTTGAGATGGAAGTTTCGCACACAGCCGACCTGGTCGGCCGGCTCGCCGTTCTCGATATGCGACTCGCCGACCGCCGGATGCCAGGCCCAATGGCTGTTGAAATCGCGCAGCACCTCCCACACGCGCGCGATCGGCGCGTCGATGATCGCCGAGCGCGTGACCCGAATCAACGCAGGAGCGCCTTGAGCGAGTTAAAGGCCGCCTGGAACACGCCTTGGCTGACATTGTGCGCCAGCTCGCGCTCGCGCTCCGGCGCGCAGTCGAACTCGGCCCACCACTCGGCGAAGGTCCGGTTGCCGTCCGTGACGGGCGTGAGCTTGAGCGTCGCGACATAGTTCTCGACGCCCATCGGGCTCTCCAGGATCGAATAGCTGCATTGGTAGTCGTAGTCCGACAGCGTCAGCAACTGCTCGCGGATCACGCCGCCGTCCTTGAGGCGGAAGTTGCGGACACAGCCGATCTTGTCGGCCGGCTGGTTTCCCTCGATGCGCGACTCGGCGACGATGGGCACCCATTTCGGCAACCCGTTGAAGTCGCGGATCTGCGACCAGACCGCGTCGGCCGGCGCATCGATGACGCTCGACGTGTAGACCTTGATCACTTCGCCTCACCCGCCTTGTCGGCCAATGCGACGGCACCGCCGCTTTCCAGAAGCCCGCGCGCCACCTTGCCGAGCTCTCCGGACTCGACGCCGATCTCGCGCAGGAGCTGATCGACCAGCGGCGCTTGAGCACGGAAGCGCAGCGCCGAGTTGACGACATCGTCGGCAAAGCCGCCTCCGCCATTGGAACGGCCGCTACCGCCGCCACCGCCCAGACCGTCCACCTGCAGGATCTTGATGCCCTCGATGCGCTCCATCGGCTTGACCGACTCGCGGATGATGCCTTCCAGCTTGTCGATCAGTCGCAGCCGCATCGCCGACTGGCGTGCCTCCGGCGTCAAGAGATTTTGCGCCTGGTTCATGCGGCTGGTGCCTTCGGCCTCCACCTCGTGACGAATCCGCGCCGCCAGCGAGCGAAGCTTGTCGGCGTCCGCCGCGGCTTCCGCCTCGAGGCGGACGGCCGCCCCGCGGTCGACCGCGGCTGCCTTCTCGGCGCCGGCCGACACGGTCAGCCGCAACGCGTCCCGCTCGGCCTCCTGCGCGGCGGCGATCAGCTCGATCTTCTTGCGCCGCTCGGCGAGTTCGGTTTCGCGCACCGTGAACACGCGCTCCTCCTCGGCCACGGCCTTGGCGCGCGCCTGGTCGGCGGCGGCCTGCGCCTCGGATTGCGCCCGCGATTGCTCGGCGACGGCGATGGCGCGCTGCTGCTCGGCCAACTCGATCGTCTGGCGGCGCGCGATCTCGAGCGACTGGACGTCGCGCTCCTTGACGATGCGCTCCTCCTCGACCGCGCGTTCGGAGGCGAGGCGGGCGCGCTCGACCGCCTCGCGCGCCACGATCTGAGCGCGCTCTGCCTCCTGCTCCTTGGTCGCGCGCTCGCGCGCCACATCGGCGCGCTGGGCCGCCCGCAAGGTCTCGATCTCGCGTTCCTGGGAAAGCCGTGCCGTCTCCAGATCGCGGTCGATCTCAAGCGCCTGGCGTTCCGTGTCCAGGTTCTTGTTGCGGATCTGGATCATGGTGTCCTGCTCGATGTCGTTCCGCACCTTCTTGCGCCGCTCGATCTGCTCGATCAGCCGCGTCAGGCCCTCGGCGTCGAACGCATTAGAGGGGTTGAAGAATTCCATCGCCGTCTGATCGAGCTGGGTCAGCGACACCGTTTCGAGCTCCAACCCGTTCTGCAGCAGATCGGCGGCCACCACGCTGCGCACGCGCTTGACGTAGTCGCCGCGCCTCTCGTGCATCTCCTCCATGGTCATCTCGGCCGCGACCGTGCGCAGCGCGTCGACGAACTTGCCCTCGACCAGCTCCTTCAAGGTTTCGGGCTGCAAGGTCCGCTGACCCAGCGTCTGCGCCGCCGCGGCGATGGCCTGGGCGCTCGCCTGCACGCGCACATAGAACTCGCCGGTGACATCGACGCGCATGCGATCCTTGGTGATGATCGCCTTGTCGCGCCCGCGCGACACCTCGAGCCGCAGCGTGTTCATGTTCACCGGCACGACCTCGTGGACGATCGGCAAGACGAGGGCGCCGCCGTTGACCACCACCTTCTGCCCGCCCAGTCCCGTGCGCACGAAGGCGCGCTCCTTGGACGAGCGCAGATAGAGCCAGTTCAAGAGCCAGGCAACGATCGCGACGACGACCGCAATCGCGATCAGCGCGAGGACGTATTGGCCGAATTGTGCTCCGCTCATGACTTCCTCCCTAGCCTGATGCCCGTGAAGGCGCGGGTCGTTGCCGCGATCGCGCGCTCCGTGGGCAGGCGCTCCATGCTGGAGGCGCCGTAAAATCCATTGCAGCTCGAACAGTTGGTGAGGATGTAGCGCGCGTCCTTCGGCTCCGCGATCGGCCCGCCGTGGCACAGCACGATCACGTCGGGATTGACGCTGCGCGCCGCTCGAGCCCAGCTCTCGATCAGCGGGACGCAATCCTTGAGCTTGAGCGCCGTCTCGGCGCCGATCGCGCCGCCGGTCGTCAGGCCGAGATGGCAGACGATGATGTCGGCCCCGGCCTTCGCCATGTCGCGCGCGTTCTTCTCGCTGAACACGTAGGGCGTCGTGAGCATGTCGAGCGCGTGGGCCGCGCGAATGACGTCGACCTCCAGCCCGTAGCCCATGCCGGTCTCTTCGAGCTGCTTGCGGATCACGCCGTCGAACAGCCCGACCGTCGGAAAATTCTGCACGCCGGAAAAGCCGAGCTCGGCCAGATGCCGCAGGAACGGCTCCTGCAGCATGAAGGGGTCAGTGCCATTGACGCCGGCGAGCACCGGCGTCGACTTGACGACCGGCAGGACCTCGCGCGCCATGTCCACGACGATCTCGTTGGCGTTACCGTAGGCCAACAGGCCGGCCAGCGAGCCGCGTCCGGCCATCCGGTAGCGCCCCGAATTGTAGATCACGATCAGATCGATGCCGCCCGCCTCCTCGCATTTCGCGGACAGGCCGGTGCCGGCGCCGCCGCCGACGATTGGCTCGCGCCGCCGGATCTTGGCGCGCAGCTTCTTCAGGATCTGTTCGCGCGGGATGGCGGCCATGCGCCGTGTCCTTCCTTTCGGTCCATGATTTCCCTGAATTGCTGGGCGAGCGCTTCGGCAAAGGCCGGATCGTTGACGTGATGGGCCAAGCGCACGAGCCTGCGGTTGGGGCCGGCGCGGAAGTCCCGGGCGATCGTGTCGAACAGGGCCTTGTCCGCCGCCGGGTCCCAGAACGGGCCGTCGGGCCGGTCGAGGCCCGAGACGCCGCCCTCCGGGATCAGGAACCGGACCGGCCCTTCCATCCGGTTGAGCTTCGCGGCGATGAACTGTCCGATCCTTGCGCTTTCCTCGGCTGTGGCCCGCATCAACGTGACGTTCGGGTTGTGCCGGTGCAGGCGGCGGCCGCGGAACTTGGCGGGCACCGTGTCCATCGCCCAGAAGTTCACGAGGTCGAGTGCGCCGCACGACCCGACATAGGGCACGCGTGTGCGTGCGATGGCGTCCATGCGCTCTGGTCCGGCGGACAGCACGCCGCCGACGATCTCGTCGGTCACTTCGGTCGTGGTCACGTCGATCACGCCGGAAATCAGCTTCGAATCGACGAGCTTCTCCATGGATTGCCCGCCGGTGCCGGTCGCGTGAAACACGATGCAGTCGTAGTCGCCTTCGAGTCTGGCCGTCACCGCCTGGACGCACGCCGTGGTCAGGCCGAACATGGTGAGGCCGATGGCGGGCCTTGTCTCGGTGCCGCGCCCCACTTTGTCGGCATTGGCAATCATGCCGGCCAGCGCATGAGCGGCGTTCGCCAACACGCGTTCCGAGATCCGGTTGATGCCGGACACGTCGGTCACCGAGTACATCATGCAGATGTCGGACGGCCCGACATAGGGTCGCACATCGCCGGAGGCGACCGTAGAGACCATGACCTTGGGGACGCCGACCGGCAGCCGGCGCATGGCCGGTGTTGCGAGCGCGGTGTTGCCCGAGCCGCCGGCCGAGATGATGCCGCCGAGATCGCGCCGGCGCGCGACGAAATGCTCGAGCGCCAGCGCCATCGCCGCGACAGCGCTCCCCCGGTCGCCCGTGAACACGGCGCGCTCGCCTTGGGGATGACAAGCCGCGACTTCGCGCGGGCTGACGGTGGCGGAGGAGGGCTTGCCCGAGGTGGAGGCATCCACGGTCACGACGCGCAGCCCGAGCCGCTCCAGGCAGCTGCGCAGGTAGCCGAGCTCCCGTCCCTTGGTGTCGAAGGTTCCGACGACATAAGCCGAACGGCCGACCCCGGAAGCGACCGGAAAATCGACGACGCGCATCTCGGCTTCGGCCTTCGCGGCCGGCGGGATCCCGACGTCCTTGGTGGCGTCCTGAGGATCCGGCTCGATCGGCCGATCGGCCTCCGCCGTTCCCCATCTCGTGTAGGCGCGAACGGCGCGGGGTTCCTGCCGTTCGGGGATCGGCGCATCGGTCGCGCGCTTGACCGTGAACACCTGCACGGAATCGGGCTCCGGCGCCGGGTCGGGCGGCGCTAGCTCCTCCTCCTCGGCAGCGCGCACGCCCAACAGGCGGCGCTGCAGGCCGACATCCTTGGCCAGCTCCGCAGACGGCATCGAGCGTGCGATCCGCCCATTGACCATCACCGCCACGGTGTCCGCGACCGAGATGGCGACGCCGAGATTCTGCTCGATCAGCAGCACCGAGATCTCGCCTTCGTCCGCGAGCGTTCGCAGCATGCCCTCGACCTGCTGCACGATGACCGGCGCCAGGCCCTCGGTCGGCTCGTCCATGACCAGGAGCTTGGGGTTGAGCAGCAGCGCGCGTGCGATGGCCAGCATCTGCTGCTCGCCGCCGGACAGTTCGGCGCCGCCATTGCTCTTTCGTTCGGCGAGCCGGGGGAAGGTCGCATAGATACGCGCCACATCCCACGGACCGCGCGACCGGCGGCGCGTCGCCAGCCGAAGATGCTCGTCGACCGTCAGCGACGGCCACACCCGGCGGCCCTGCGGTACATAGGCCACACCGATCTCGGCGATGCGGTTCGGCGCCAAGCCGAGGATTTCGCGGCCGCTCACCTGCACGCTGCCGGTTGCTCGCAGCAATCCCGTTATGGCGTTGCACAGCGTCGTCTTGCCCATGCCGTTTCGGCCGACCACGGCCAACACGCCGCGCTCCAGGGTGAGCGACACCTGCTGCAGCGCATGGGCGCGCCCGTAGTAGACGTCGAGGCCGTCGATGGCGAGCATCGGCGTCATGCGTGCCCCACCCGGCCCATGTAGATCTCCTGGACCTCGGCGTCGTTTTCGATGTCCTGCGGCGTACCCTCCTTGAGCAGGCGCCCGTTGTGCATGACCGAGACTCGGTCCACCACCCGAAGCGCAATCTCGAGATCGTGCTCGATCAGGATGAAGCTCATATGCGCGGGCAGCGCGCGCAGCAGCAGAACCAGCTCGCGCCGCTCGACCGGCGACAGCCCGGCTGCCGGCTCGTCGAGCAGGATCAGGCGCGGCGCGCCCGCCAGCGCCATGCCGATCTCCAACTGCCTCTGCTGGCCATGCGATAGCGACGCAACCGGCTCGTCGCCGACGTCGGCGAGACGAACCCGTTCGAGCAGGCTTTCGGCCGCCACGCGCGTGGGATTCGACCTTCCGGGACGCAGGAAGCTGAAACGGCCGCGCGCAACGCCGCGCACAGCCAGAAACAGATTATCCCGCACCGTGAGGTCGCGGAACAGCTGCGATGACTGATAGGTGCGTCGAAGTCCCGCCCGGATACGCTCATGGGCCGGGACCATGGTCACGTCGTCACCGAAGAAACGAACGCGACCGGCGGTCGCCGCATAGTCGCCGGTGATCACATTGAAAAGCGTCGTCTTGCCCGCACCGTTGGCACCGATCACCGCCCTGCGCTCGCCCGCGGCGACCGAGAACGAAACGTCTTCGACCGCCTTAAGCGCGCCGAAATGACGCGAGACGCCTTCCAGCCGCAGGGCGTCTGCGGCGGCCGGCGCCTCGCGCTTCGTCAGGTCGGCGACCGATGCCACGGTCTCGAACCTGTGGACAGTTCGACCTTACGGGCAGCTCGGCTCGTCGCGCGAACCGATCTTGAAGTCCTCCTTCTTCATGCCGAGGAGCTGGTCGACGCCGTCGACCTTGGACAGGACCTTGTTGAACAGATTGCCCTGGGCGTCCTTGACCACTTCCGTGATGAAGGTGGTGCCGATCGCTTGGCGGTTCCCATCGAGCTTGACGTCGCCGACCGGCGTCTTGAGCGTCATCTTGGCAAGCGCCTCGCGGTACTTGGCCTGCCCGCCTGACAGGTCGCCGTTCACGGCATCCAGCCCATCAAGTGCGGCCTTCATGTTGATGTAGTAGACGAGAGCGAAGAGGGACGGGCTCGGGTAGCCGCCGGCCGATACCGGATAGTTCTTCTGGTAATCGGCGACGAAGGCCTTGAACTCGGGCGCGTCATAGGCGTCCGCGATCGGCGCACCGGCGATCGTGCCGACCAGCGAATCGCGCCGCTTGCCCTTATAGTTGAGGATGTCCTGACTGACCGTGATCGAGCCGCCGACCAGCGGCTTGTCGCCGCCCGCCGCCTCGTACTGATTGAGGAAGTTCACCGCGTCCGCGCCGCCGAGGACCACGACCAGCGCGTCGACGTCCTTGGGGATCCGGGCGATGACCGAGGAATAGTCCTTGCCGCCGAGCGGGACCCACGCCTTGACCGGGACCTTTCCGCCCAACCGGCAGTATTCGGACATGAAGCCCTGCACCTGCGAATAGGGGAAGGCGTAGTCCTCGGCGATCACCATGGCGCGCTTGTAGCCCTTGGCGAGCGTTGCCTTGCCGAGGCCGACCATCCACTGCGCGCCCTCGGTGTTGAAGCGGAAGAAGTTAGGCGACGGGTCGACCAGCGTGGTCGCCTGCGCGCCCGACGAGCCATTGATGAACGTGATGGTCGGCTGGGTTTTGGAGTACTCCTTGACTGCAATGCCCTCGCCGCCCGAGAGAGGGCCGACCATGATGTCGACCTTGTCCTGCTCGACGAGCTTGCGCGTCGCATTGACTGCGACGTCCGGCTTGGCGTCCGACGACGCCTTGATGATCACGATCTGCCGACCGCCGGCCATGCCGTTTTTCTGCTTCAGGGCGAGCTCGGCGCCGCGCATGCCGTCGGCGCCGCCTGCCGCGAACGGACCTTCCAGTGTCGCAAGCAGACCGATCTTGATCGGCGGCTGCTGCGCGAATGCCGCGCCGGACAGAGCGCCGGCGACTGCAATGCTCAGCGCTCCCACGAGTGCCTTCCTGCCGTTCATGACTTTCCTCCTCGTTGTGTAATGAGTTTCGACTTTACTGTCGCCCAGATGCCAATCAGTCCGTCGGGCGAGAACAGGACGATCGCTAGAAACACACCGCCGATGACGAGATTGAATCGTTCGCGGTCGATCAGATCGATCGCGAAGTTCTGCAACAGCACGAACACGATTGCGCCGATGAACGGGCCGATCGGATGGCGCAATCCGCCGAGGATCGCGATGATCAGCACGTTGATCAGCCAGGATGTGCCTACCGAGTTGGGCGTGATCAGGCCGTTGTACCAGGTGAACAACAGCCCGCCGATCGCGGCGAGCAGCGCCGCGAATGCGTAGGCGGCGACCCGGTGCGCCGTGACGGCGAAACCGAGTGCATTCATGCGCCGCGCGTTGTTCCGGATGCCCTCGAGCGCAATGCCGAACGGCGAGCGCAGGACATATTTGACCAGGAAATAGCCGCCGAGCGCGCAACCGAGCGCCAGATAGTAGAACGGCATCGGGTCGCGGAAATTGATCCCCAGAATGGTCGGGGCATAGACCCGCTGGAAGCCCTGGAAGCCGTTGAAGATCGAATAGTTCTGCAGGCACAGATGGTAGAACGCGACGCCGACGGCGAGCGTGATCATGATCGTGTAGATGCCCTCGGTGCGCACCGAGAGCCAGCCGACGGCCGTGCCCGCGGCAATGGCGATGACGACGGCGATGGTCGCTGCGACCCACCACGGCCAGCCGAAGCTGATCGCCGGCTCGCCGCTCGAGCCGAAGATCGCGAGCATGTAGCCCGCCACGCCCGCCACGCTCATCTGCGCGAGCGAGATCATTCCACCAGAGCCGCCGAGGAAAGTCAGCGACAGCACGATCAAGCCGAGGGCCAGGGACTGGGCCCCGATCTGATAGGTCAAGAAAGGTGTCGCGAACATCGGATAGGTGAGCACGAAGAGAAGCACGACGACGTGCCGCGCCTTGATGTGGGCCAACAGCGACAGATAGCGCCGTTCCGCCGGGGTGGCCCCGGGAACTCGGACTGTCGCAGCCGGCGCTGGCACGCGCCGACCCATGGCAAGCCGTCCCGCGCCCGCGTTCATGGCGTGGCGCCATTGCGCGGCGCTCATGCCGGCCTCCCGAGAATGCCGCGCGGTCGAAACGCCAGCACCAGGACCAGGATTACGAAGGTGAAGACGACGCTATAGGTCGGCGTATAGGCGAGGCCGAAGGTTTCCGCGACGCCGAGGATCGTGGCGCCGATCGCGGCACCCACCACGCTGCCCATGCCGCCGACGATGACGACGATGAGGCAGGCGAGCAGCAGCCGCACGTCCTCGCCCGGGACCATCGATAGCTCGACCGCGCCGATCACGCCGCCGAATCCGGCGAGCCCGGCACCGATCGCGAATGTGATGGCGAACACCAGGTTTACGTTGACGCCGGTCGCGGCCAGCATGGCCCGGTCGTCGACCCCGGCGCGGATCATCATGCCGACACGCGTCCGGTTCAAGAACAGCCACAGCAGCACGCCGATGATCACGCCGATGACCAGCAGGGATATGCGGAACTTGGAATAGGCTCTGATGATCGGCAGGTCGCGAATGGGGCCCAGCAGCCAGTCGGGCGCGCTCATCTGATGAACCTGAGCGCTGACGATCCACAGCATCAAGTCGGCCATGACAATCGAGAGGCCGATCGTGACCATGGTCTGGCGCAGCTCTTCGCCCTGCATGAAGCGGAAGACCGCGACCTGCATGACGAGGCCCACCAGTGCCGCCGCCAGGAAGCCGACGGCCAGCGCCAGCACGTAGTAGCCCGACCACTCCGCAACGAAGTAGCCGACATAGCCCCCCAGGAGGTAGAGCGAGCCATGGGCAAGGTTGACGTTGCGCATCAACCCGAAGACCAAAGTGAAACCGCTGGCTACGATGAAATAGAGCGAGGCGAGCGTCAGGCCGTTCAAGAGCGTGACGAAGAACAACCGCTCATTGTCCCAGATGCCCCAGCACGCGAACGCCAGCAGCGGCAGTCCGAGCACTGCAGCCCAGATCCACCGCGCGTTTCGGGTCATGGTGGCTCGCCTGCCGAAGACCGATCACTCATGCCGCGGGCTGCGACCAGCGCGTGCGCACGGAGCGCAGCTCCGGCGTCTTGTGGAACTGTCCATCCTTCATGATCGCAAGCAGCTTGTTGCGGTCCTGCAGGATCTCGATGTTTGAGATCGGGTCGCCGTCGACCAGCAGCAGGTCGGCCAGGTAGCCCTCTTTGATCAGTCCGAGCTCGCTGCCCATCATCATGATCTCGCCGCCCCACTTGGTGCAGGAGACGATCGCCTCCATGGGCGTCATGCCGAGATGCTTGACGAAATAGACGAGGTCCTTGGCGTTCTCGCCATGGGGCGCCCAGGCGAAGCCGTAGTCGCCGCCGGGTAACACCCGGATGCCGCGCTTCAGCATCGCCTTCATGCTGTTGACTGCGGCTTCGAGCTCCACGTCATAGCCCATCTTCCGCGCGGCCTGGTTGTCGACACCGACGACGGCACCTTCGTTGAGCAGCCGGATGATGACCGACAGGCCGGGTGCCACGAACACCTTGCCCTTCTGCGCCTCGAGCATGTCGAGGCACTCCTCGTCGGCGAAGCTCGCGTGATAGATGACCTCGACTCCGTGGCGCAGGCTCTGCTTCACGGAGCCGCTCGAGCGCGCGTGAGACGCCAGCCGCTTGCCGCGGACCTTGACCTCCCGGGCCGCAATTTCGACCTCCTCGTCGCTCATCCAGTTGGTCCGCGCATCCGCGCCGGGCACGAGGTTGTCGCCCGAAAGGTTGAGCTTGATCTGGTCGACGCCGTATTTGAGGAACATGCGCACGGTGCGGCGCATGTCTTCAGGCCCGTCGATCACGCAGCCGAACGACATGTCCTTGTACGGCAGATGCGGCAGCATGTCGTCGCCGAGGGAGCCGGTCACCGTGATCTCTTGGCTGGCGGCGAGGTAGCGCGGGCCGGGGATCTGGCCGGAGTTGATGGCGTTGCGGATCACGCAGTCGAGCCGCGGCTTCGGCGTCGCCGCGCCGACACAGGATGTCCAGCCATAGTCGAGATACTGCTTGGCGACCTGGGCCGCCCACAGCGTGTGCTCCTCATGAGGCAGCTTCTGGATGGCGTCGAGCGTCTTCGAGTTGGTCCAGCCGAAATGGGTGTGCGCCTCGCACATGCCCGGCATCAGCGTGGCGCCCGCGGCATCGATGACGTTGACCCCGGCGGCCTGGAGGCTGCGTACGCCGCGTCCGATGCGCGAAATGCGGTTGCCCTGGATCAGCACTTCGCCCGCATAGGGCTGCGCCCCGGTACCGTCGATGATGCGCACGTTGGTGAAGAGGGTGTTGGGCATGTTTCCGCCTCCTTAGAGGATTCGCTGCGCGTAGAATCGACCGAGCAGGTCGCTGCATTCGCGCGGTTTCTCGTAGATCGTCCAGTGGCCGCACCGGTCGAGCACTTCGACGCGGGCACCCGCGATTTTCTCGCCGATGCCGCGCACGGTCTGCGGCGGCGAAATTGCGTCCTCGCTGCCGGTGACCAGCAGCACGGGGCAGCCCACCTTGGACAGGTCGGCCGGCTGCGCCTCGGCAAGCGCCTCGCAGCTTCGCGCATAGCCGTCGGGGCACTGTCGCATGACCGACTCGCGGATTGCGGCGACCGCGACCGGCCGGCTGCTGCGCGTCTCGGCAGAGGTCCCGGCCTGAACGGTCATGTCGGCGATCGCCTGCATGCCCGGTTCGCCTTCCTTGCGCGCCTTGTCGGCGCGCGCGCGCAACGGGCCGCGATTGGCGTCCGGCGGGGCGGTCAGCGGTCCGAACAGCGCCAGGCTCCTGACCAGCCGCGGCTCGGCCGCGGCCAGATGAAAAGCGATGATGGTTCCCATGGAATGCGCGACGACGTGCGCCTTGTCGATGCCGGTCGCGCCGCAGACGCGCATCAGGGCGCGCAGAAAGCGTTCGATCGACAGCGCGCCCTCGACGCGGTGCGAACGGCCGGAACCCGGCAGGTCGGGCCGAATGGTGCGAAAGCTGGCGAGGGCCGGCAGCAACGGTGTCCAGAAATTCGACGTCCCGCCGAGACCGTGAATCATCAGCACCGGTGCGCCGGTGCCGTCAGTCTCCACTGCCGTGCGCTCGACAAACGTCGTGCTCACGCCGCCTCCCCGATGGACCGGCTTCTTTTTGCAGTGCGATCCGCCGGAGTGGATCGCAAGCTTTTCTGAAAAAGTGAGACACCTGTCTCACTTCTCGTGTCAGACTAGGGTTGCAATGTGCTATCTGTCAACCTGAGATGGCAAAGGTGTTAGTAGCGCATCAGTTGTCCGCCTTTTGTAGCGCGTGAGTTGTCCGCCAAGTTCTCGGCCTGTTCCAGGAGGTCGGGATGCGGCGGACGACGGTGCTA
>Ga0194128_10003669_pt1 | contig 23293 bp, 12 predicted proteins | sample TA2KigCa65mmetaG_FD_148650 | JGI IMG/M metagenome (GOLD analysis project Ga0194128, IMG submission 148650) | Freshwater microbial communities from Lake Tanganyika, Tanzania - TA2015037 Kigoma Deep Cast 65m | ecosystem: Environmental > Aquatic > Freshwater > Lake | place: Tanzania: Lake... | reverse complement strand
CCGCCGCGCGCAGCCGTTCGATGAGCGGAATCGACGCCGGCGCTGGGATCGGCGTCACGATCCGCCGCCACCGGGACTCGACCGGCGACGTGGCGACAGGCTGCAGCGAAGTGATGCCGAGGGCCATTCCGTTCAGAGTCCTTTCGCCAGCGACCATGTCAGCGGGTCGTCGGCCGGTGGCAATCTACTCCGCCATGGATCGCCCAACGAACGGAGAAAGGGAAAATCCGCCGCAGCTGAAACCCACTGCGAAATCAATGCCGTCGGGAGAATCATCATAGGTGCAAGCAAACGTGCAATGAACAAATCCGACTCGCATCCGGGCACTCACCAGAAAAATAGTCCATTGAGTTTATCGTTCTGAACGCTACGATCAATGCTCTGGATCGATATTCTCATGGAGGCGGGACCTGGACCGTGGAATCAGAGGAATCGAAATGACCAATCCCCGGACTGAATCCTTCCTTCCTCGTCAGACGTGGCGACGATCGTTGATCGTTGCCCTCGCCATTCGACTCGTCATGTCGGCATTCGGCGACTCCGTCGCGCAAGAGTCGACCAAGCCCTTGATCGACGACTCGTTCAAATCCGAGGCGTCGGCCGTCTGGCAAACTCTGCCGTCGGGGGCGAAAGTTGACGATGGCGTGCTCATGCTCGAACCGGAAGGCCAACAGTGGATCGTCTCCTCGTCCAAGTACCAGCACGGCGATCTGGAAATGGCCGTGCGGTTCAACCGGCTGAGCGACGACAGCCACCTGTTCTACTATCTCGGATTTCAGAATGTCCTCCCCTGGGCCAGGCAGGTCTGCTGGCTACAGGTGCAGGATTCTCAGATGAGCCTCATCGCCACAAAAGATGGAACGATGACGATCAACGTCCCCGTGCTCTCTGGTGTGAAGGCCGATGAGTGGTATCGCCTGAAGCTTCAGTGGACGGCCAGAGGAGTGATTGTACGGATCAACGGCGAGTTAGTGTTTGACTCCAGCGATCAAAAGCATGGACTTTCCTCGGCAGGACGGGCAGCCGAACTGATCCCGATCGCTCCGATGTATGTATTCCTGGCGGCGAATTCCCTCGATGTCAAGAAAAGCCGAGCGTCGTTGTCGATTGACCACGTCAAGCTGTCGGGTGGTCGTCCCGCCCGCGCGAGTCGACCACCGGTGACAAAACACACGGCCCCGCTCAACCACGATCAGAAAGTCGGGTCCGTGGATCGAGGACTGGTTGAGCTGCGCGACGGACGCATTCGGCTGGAGAACGCGCATTTGAGTTGCGAGTGGAACGCGGCGACTGGACTGTCGTGGCGACAACTGTCCAACAAGTCCCGGAATTTCGATTACCTGTACGAGTCCGATAACTCCCCCCTGTTCATTGTGATGAATGAAGCGTTTTACTGTGACTCGCGCGATTGCGTGATTGAACAAGTGCGAGTGGACGACACTGCCGACCGCAGGCTGGTCGAACTGTCGTTACGCCACTCCGAGTCGAACCTGACATTTCAACTGGGGGCGTCGTTGGACGCCGCGGAAGATCCGCGGTTGTGGTTGCGTCTGCACAACGACGCGACCGAGTCGCGTCGCGTGCAGACGATCTTTCCGATCGTGGGCCGTGTGCGTACCGATGGGGAGCGGTCCGGCCTGCGCTATTTCTACCCGTGGCGCAGCGGAATCGTCGGCGACGCCGATGCCTACCTCATGAACGAGTATGGCAACCTCGCCTGGATGCAGGTCATGAGCGTCTTCGATCCGAAGTCGGGCGCGGCCCTGTCACTCTTTCCACGGGACAGCAGCGGAGAAATCAAGGGCCTGATCCTGAAGAAACAAGGAACGGAAGCCAGGTCGGTGGTCCGGCACTGCGAAGTCATCCTGCAGGAAGAGGTGCCGTCGCAGGAACCACTCGATTTCGACCAGGGGCTGGGTATGGCCAACTATGCCCTCCTCCGCCACATCGCGCCGGGAGAAAGCATTGAATATCCCCAAGTTTCGTTGACCATTTACAACGGCGACTGGAAACCGGCGATGAGTGAATATTCCCGATGGTTGCATACCTGGTATCGTCGCCTCGATACGTCGGCGTGGTTTCGCGACAGTTACGGCTTTATGCCGATCCATCCCCCTTCCTTTTATTCGTATGAGAAACAGAAATACGTTGCGGCGGAGAATTTTCGTGGCCGTGGTCAAGTGTTTCAGTGGGCCGGATGGGATGACTATCGACACGACCCGCAGGTTCCCAATGGGTTTCTCGATTCCAGGATTTATCGTCCGGGCGACTTTGAGGTGAATCAGGAGCGTGGCGGCATTCCCGCCTTTCGTGACGAAGTGAAGCGGATTCAGGAAAATGGCTCGCGAGTCACACTCTATATCGATCACCGCTTCTGCTGGTCCGGTACGAAAACGCATCGGGAACACGCGGCGGAGTGGGCCGCCGAGTATCAACCGGGCATCCCGGCGATTTACAGCAAGCGGGACGAAACCTGCATGTGCTTTCTCGAAAGGAAGGCGTGGGCGGACTATGTCGCAAAGCGATGTGGCGATCTGGTGCGTGAAACGGGACTCGACGGCGTCTATCTCGACGAATTGAATCTCACGTTCCCCTGCTACAACGCCGAGCACGAGCATAACCGCAACGGAATCGGACCCGTTTCGACCGCTGAGCTCTCTCGTCATGTGACGGCGGTTCGCGACGCCATGCGACGCGAGAACCCAGAAGCGATTCTGATGACCGAGCATGCCGGAAGCGACTACCTGTCGCAATTTGTTGACGGCTCCTGGGTCCAGACCTATTACCGCACCGGCTTTCCGTTTGCCGAAGAGCACTACGATGCCGAGAGTCTGATCTACTTTCGCTTTGTCTGCCCCGAGTTCAAACTGGCCGAGTGGGGATCGAATGCGGACGGACTGCGCCGGTGTCTGTTCAACGGCATCGGCCTGATCGGTCACGACTATCCGGGAGCGGAAGCCGTGATCCAGACGCTTGCCGAAAATGGCGACGCCTTCTCCACGTTGCAGCCCGAGCCTCATGTGGCGACATTAGTTCCCGGTGTGCTCTCAAACCGTTTTCCTGGAGAGAGCAAACTTGTCTACACGGTCTATAATAAGACCAGCTCAGCGGTCTCCGGTGCACTGCTGGAAGTGGACGCGAAGTCAGGTTGGCGTTGGGTCGATTGCGTCAGCGATCAAGAAGTGGAGGTCAAGGCGATCGACAGCGGACACGAGCGGCTTTGCCTGTCGCTCGAACCGGCCGGCGTCGCTTGCCTGGCTCGCCTCGAACGTCTGCTCGGCAGCAACCGGAATGCGAAAGGCGATGTCGTCATTTCGGTCGCCAGGGCCGTCCCCGAGATGCAACTTGCAGTTTCGCTGGATGGCGACACCGGCAGGCACGACGATTTACGCAAGGTAACACTGACTGACAATCGGGCGGTCATCAACGCGAAAGAGCTCTTTGGCCGAGAAGGAGTTTTGATTGTCAAACTATCCTCGGGCGGCAGACTCGTCGATCAATTGCGGATTCTGCCGTAAGCCGCCTGGAAAGATGACAGATCATGACACGATTGAGTAAATCGCTCAGTCCCGAACGTCGACAAGTAAGGTCGCTTTCACTTTCGCGCCGTGAACTGATCGGGCTCGCCAGCGTTGGTTTGGGGACGATGAAGCTCGGCGGCATGCCGGAGTGTCAGACGACCGTCGATGCGGCCGACGAACCGGCGCTGACGACCGAAGGCGTCGGCGACGTGAAAACGCCACGATTCTATCGGCGCGATATCGGAGTGGCTCCCAATCGCATGCACGAACCGACGGCCGGCACGGACGGTAACATCTGGACCAGTCCGCTTGATGGTTCGCTCTGGCAGTACGACACGATTACCGGCCGGACGACGATTCACGATCTGAAACAACTGACAGGCCAGGACTGGAAGGGCTTGCACTTGTGGCCCATCGCCCGCGGCTCGAAGGTTTATCTTTGCACGCCGGGGCTTCCCGAGTTGCACGTCTGGGATCGTGAGCGTAGAGGTGTCGTCGGTCACAAGTTCCCGCATCAGCAGCCCGCGGTGTATGGCGGGTTCGTCGAACCGGTCTGGCACCACGTATATTTTTACGACACTCGGCACGCCAGCGTGCTCAAATGGAACCCCGAGACGGAGTCCGGGGAGAACTTTCCGTGCCCCTACAAGCTCAGCGGCACGCTCTACATGAGTTTCGCGCTGCCGGACCGAAATGAAATCTGGGGCAGCACCTACACCGGCAACGACATCGTCCGGTTCGACACGAAGACCGACCGGTGGACAGCTCATTTTCAGTGTCCCCACAGGAACGCGACTCCGACGGCAGGGGGCCTGGTCTTCGAGGACACGCTGTTCGTCAGCGACCATCTCAATGGGCGGATCTTCCCGCTCAACGTCAACACCGGAGCCTGGGGCGATTCGATCGCGGTCCCGGGCTACAAGGATTGGTTCGGCTACCTCTCCGGAGGTTGGCACTTTCAGGGCAAGCTTTACCTGTGCCATTCGACGTGGACCGGCGGCTCCGGCTCGATCGATGGCGAAACGCACCACTTCCTTGGCACCTGGACGGTGTTCGATCCCCGAACTCGGAAATTCTCACGTTTGGAGTTTCCCCTGCGCGACGGCGAGGAACGGAAGTATTTGATGTCCGATTACTGCGCAGTGTACGATCAACAACTGTACCTTTTGGCCGTCAATCATACACCGCCGCGCACTGTCATCGTGCTACAGACGAAACCATTGACCTGAGACGGTCGGAGTCGTTTTCATGCATTCACGAAATCGCCTTTCCTGTGGGTGTGCTGGTCACCCGCTCCATCGACGTGCCTTTCTGGCCGACGTCGGCATGGGGATGACCGGCATGGCGCTCGGGGCGATGCTGGCTAACGAGGGCGTCGTTCGCGCGGGCGAGCCAGCGCCGGCGGGTTCCCCTGACGCCACCCATTTACGGCCGCGTGCCAAATCAGTGATTTGGGTCTTTCTCTCCGGCGGCTACAGCCACATGGAGACATTCGATCCGAAACCGGCCCTCAACCAATACGCCGGGATGACGTTCGACAAGACGCCGTTCGAGAACCCGGTCCTTTCGCCGCTACACAAGAAGCGGTTCCGATCGGTCCCGTCAGAAGAGATCAACGTCCGTGACGTCTATCCGACGATCTTTCCGATGCAGATCGGCTTCAAAAAGCACGGTCAAAGCGGGATCGAAATGACCGACTGGTGGCCGCACCTGGCGAACCAGGTCGACGACCTCTGTTTCGTCCGCAACATGTGGACGACCGACAACGATCACGCGGCGGAGAACCAGTTTCACACGGGACGCCACAAGCTGGACGAGTCGCAGCCGAGCATCGGCGCCTGGGCCAGTTATGGGTTGGGAGCGCTGAACGACAATCTGCCGGAGTTCGTCGTGCTGGGTGGACCGACGCGGTCCGACACGCGTGAGTCGATCGACGCACTTTACCTGGGACCGCAGTACGCGGGGATTCCGCTGTCGCTGGATCCGGCGAATCCTTTGCCGTTCGCCCAGCGCCCCGCCGGACAGTCGTTGGCTCAGCAGCAGCAGGAGTACGAGACGATCGGTCGGCTCAACGAACTCGCGGCGGTCGAGTACCCTGAGGATCAGACGCTACGAGCCCGCATCCGATCGTACGAGCTGGCCTTTCGGATGCAGGCGGCGGTGCCCGAGGCAATCGATCTTGCGAAGGAGACCGAGTCCACGACAAAGCTGTATGGGCTCAACAACGACGCCACGAAGGTCGCCGGTCAGCGGCTGCTGGCGGCGCGGCGGCTGGTCGAGCGGGGCGTACGGTTTGTGCAGGTCTTCCCCTCTCCGTATGGCTCGTGGGACTCGCATCAGCAATTGAAGTCAAATCACGAACGGCTGTGCGCGTCGGTGGACCTGCCTGTTGCTGGCCTGATTCAGGATTTGAAGCAACGCGGACTGCTCGACGATGTCGTGGTGGTGTTCGGCACCGAGTTCGGGCGTACACCTGGACTGGAACTGCGCGGCGGCGGCAATACCGGCCGCGATCATCACCCCAACGGGTTCACGGTTTGGATGGCGGGCGCGGGGCTGAAACGGGGTCACGTCCACGGCGCGACGGACGAGCTCGGTTATCACGCGCTGGGCGAAGGCCATTACGTTACCGATCTCCACGCGACCGTTTTGCATCTGCTTGGCCTCAACAACCGCCGCCTGGAAGTTCCTGGCCGCAAGCGACTCGACATCGACCATGGCCGCGTGATCGAGGAAATTCTCGCATGATGAGTCGGTCGAACTGCCTCCGCGAGCGGCGGATTGGTATCGAACGCCTGATCTGTTTTTGCGCGTTGGTTGTGGTGTGTCTCTGCGGGATCGTTCGGGCCGAGGGGGGCAACTACGAACGCGACGTCAAACCGGTGCTGAAAGCGCGGTGCTATGCGTGTCATGGGGCGCTCAAGCAGGAGGGAGGATTACGGCTCGACACGGGAAGTTCCATTCGCAAAGGGGGCGATGGCGGCGCGGCTGTCATCACCGGGATGCCCGCGGAGAGCCGGTTACTTGAAAAAGTTTCCGCCAGCGAGCCTAGCGAGCGGATGCCGCCCGAAGGCGAGCCGCTGTCGGCGGAGCAGATCGAACGGTTGCGGGACTGGATTCGCGACGGCGCAAAGTCGCCCGAGTCCGAGGCCGCCGAAATCGACCCACGCGAACACTGGGCGTTTCAGCCACCCCACCGACCGGACGTACCGGGAGACCGTAACCAGGTCACGAATCCAATCGATGCGTTTCTCGATGCCGAACGGACGCGACACGGACTCACGCCCCGATCGACCGCCCCAAAGCATGTGCAGTTGCGGCGCGTCTATCTCGATCTGATCGGTCTGCCACCGACACGCGGGGAACTGGAAGCGTTTCTGAACGACGATTCGCCCGACGCCTACGAGAAAGTCGTCGACCGTCTGCTGCGGGATGAACGTCATGGCGAACGCTGGGGACGGCACTGGATGGACGTCTGGCGCTACAGCGACTGGTACGGTCGCCGCGACGTGAACGACGTGCGAAACAGCGCGTCGCAGATCTTCCGATGGCGGGACTGGATCGTCCGGTCGCTCAATCAGGGCAAAGGCTACGACCGGATGCTCCAGGAAATGCTGGCCGCCGACGAGCTGTTTCCCGACGACTACGAAGCGGGCGTCGCCACCGGCTACCTGATCCGAAACTACTATTCGCTCAACCCGAACGACTGGATGCGAAGTCAGGTCGAGCATACCGGCAAGGCGTTTCTGGGGCTGACGCTGAATTGTGCGCACTGCCACGATCACAAGTACGACCCGATCGAGCAGGATGATTACTTTCGCATGCGGGCGTTCTTCGAGCCGGTCTTTATTCGGCAGGACCGCGTTCCTGGTGAGGCCGATCCGGGGATGTTCCAGGACTACACCTACGCGGGAAGTCGGAACGTGCAGCGGCTCGGCGCGGTCCGCGTGTTCGACCGGCAGCTCGACGCGACGACTTGGTTCTATACCGGCGGCGATGAACGCAACCGCGTGAAGGAGCGCGGTTCGATTCCCCCCGGAGTCCCCAAGGTACTGCTGCCCGACGCGCTGAGGGTCGAGTCGGTCGGCTTGCCGCTATCGGCGTGGTATCCCGGATTGCGCCCGGAGATTCAGCAGACGATGCGTGCCGACGCCCGCAATGCCATCGCAGCCGCCGAAGAGTCGCTGCGCGGCGCCCCGGCCGCCGAACTCATTGCCACCGATGAATTGCGCCAGGCCGAAGCGGCTCATGCCCAGGCGGTCGAACAGGCGAAAGCAACGGGGCGCCCGGCAGCGCTGGCCGGGGAACAGTCGCTGTTGCTCGACGCGACGCAGGGCCGCGCGATCGTGCAGAATGGCTTGAAGTCCCTCAAGACGCTTGACGACGGCCTGACGATTTCCTTCGAGTTGCTGATCCTGAAAGACGCGCATGTCAACTTTCAGTTGGTCAAGGAAAACAAACAAGGGCTGACGGCGGACTTCGTGAGTTGGGAGAAAGGGAGCATTCAGGCTTACAGGACCGGCGTGGACTCGGCCGTGGAAGTCGGCACGTACAACTTCGCCGCCGGACAGAACCGCTTTCAAGTGGCCCTGGTGCTCCGCCCCTCGACCGACGAAGCCCTGCTGACGGTCCAGTCGGTTACCGATGGGTCGCTGTTGGTCGACAACGTCCCCACGAAGATGAATAGCTGGTCACCGATCGGCAACGACGTGCAGACGATCAGCTTCGATGCCCGCCCCGACAGCGTGGCCGTGATCGACAGTGTGCAGGTGGCCTTAGCGCCCACAGAGGGAAAACCATCGCCGCCTCTGTTCGACAGCAGCTTTGAAGCGCCGCAATACACGGATGGTTCCCCACCGGAGAACATCGAGGGTTGGCAACGTTCGACCTTCTCCGAGAACGGAGGCGTGGCGGTCGTCTCCAAGACGGCGGGGAACAAGGAGCTGCGCGAGTTGTCCGAGAGGCTACGGTTCGCCCGACGAAAAGCAGACGGTCCCTTGTTGCGACGCCGGGCCGCCGAGGCGCCACTGACTGCCGCCACGGCGGAACTCGCCAGTCTGGAGGCGCGCATTGAAGCGGAACGCGCGAAGTATCTCGAATCGACACCAGCGGAACAGGTGACGTCGTTGACGCGGGCCGCCAGTCGCGCCGAACGTCAGACGAACCTCGCGCGGGCGGAGAGCAATCTACTGAGGTACGACGTGGCACTGCTGGACGCCGAAGCGAAACCGGTCGACGACGCCAAACGCGCCACGGAGATCGACGCGGCGAACAAGGGCCTGGGGACGGCGCGCACGGCTGTCGAATCCGCTCGGGCCGCGCTGGCCGACGAGAAGCTTGTCCAAACGTACGCCCCGCTCTCGGTACAGTATCCCAAGGAGAGCACCGGTCGCCGCCGTGCGTTGGCGCTGTGGATGACGCGCCGCGAACATCCGCTCACCGCGCGCGTCGCCGTGAATCACATCTGGCTGCGACATTTTCGTTCGCCGCTGGTGGCCAGCGTCTACGACTTCGGTCGCAACGGGGCACGGCCGACGCACCCGGAACTGCTTGACTGGCTGGCGGTCGAGTTCATGGAATCGGGATGGGACATGAAGCACCTGCACCGGTTGATCGTCACCAGCGCGGCGTATCGGCGGCTCACGTCCGAAGGCGAGGCTCGTCAGTCCGTCGCGGCCGATCCCGAGAACAAGCTCCTCTGGCGTATGAACTCGTGGCGGATGGAATCCGAAGTCGTGCGCGACAGCCTCCTCTACGTCGCAGGCCGCCTCGACCTGACTCAAGGGGGCGTCGAGATGGAAAACAAGGACGCCCTGACCACTCAACGTCGCACGTTGTATTACAGCAGCTTTCCGGAATCGGGCGGGAAGAGTGCGCTCGGGGAACTGTTCGACGCCCCCGATCCGCTCGACTGCTACCGCCGCGTGAGCAGCATCGTTCCGCAACAGGCTTTGGCCCTGACCAACAGCGATCTCGTGCGCCAGTCGAGCGTGTCGATCGTCAAGGCCTGGCAGGAATCGTCCGGGGCGGCCGCGGATGCCAGTGCCGAGGCGGCCGATCGTTTCATCGACGATCTCTTCGCCCAAGTTCTCTCCCGATCGCCGAGCATGGAAGAGCTACGAATTTGCCGAGAAACCCTGGACCAGCAACGCCAACTCGCGACCGACCCGCAATCTCCCGCAGCAGTCGTCCAGGCCCGCGAGAGCCTTACGCGTATTCTCCTCAATCACAACGATTTCGTTACCGTGAGATAACAGTCGCGTCCGGGAACGGCATCGAGGAAACGACGTATTCCCCGCACACGAAATTCGCCCTGACCATGCGAAAATTTCTGCCGCTTAGCTTTGTGACGATGATCGCGTTCGCGAGCGCCGGCGCGGCCCAGGATGAGCCGCGCTACGTGGTGAACGGCCAGGGTGAACGTTCCACGCCGGTCGTCGCCATCGACAAGGTCTGCGCTTGGCCGAATCTCCTGCGTTTGCGCGACGGAACGCTGGTCGCAACGATCCACAATCAGCCGTCCCATTTGCAGCAACCGGCGGACGTGGAGTGCTGGATCAGTCAGGACGGTGGAGCCCATTGGGAAAGGCGCGGCGTCCCCGCGCCGCGTGACGACGCCGATGCCGCGCGAGGCATGTTCGCAGCCGGAACGGCGCCCAATGGCGATCTCGTCGTGCTCTCGACTGGCCACGCTCAAACGCTTGCGTCGAAGCCCGCCTGGGGGCCCGTCACTCCCACCTGGATCAGTCGCTCGTCGGATGGCGGTCGATCGTGGACGATCGACAAGAGCGGCTTTCCAAGAGGTCCGGACGGCAAGGTGCTCAATCCGTTCGGCAACATCGTCGTCGACGAGGACGGAAACCTCCGCGCGGCGTTATACGGCGATGAGCGTGCAGTCGGAACGCTGGTGTTTCGCAGTCGCGACAATGGCCGGACTTGGGCCGACCCCGTGCGGATTTCCCAGGACAAGGGGAGCAACGAAACGGCACTGCTGTACCTGGGCAAAGGTCGGTGGCTCGCCGCCGCGCGCAACACGGGGACCGATCTGTATTCCTCCGATGACGACGGCGCGACCTGGAAACATCGTCCCATCGGCTCGGACACACAAGGACGCATCGCGGGCGACAATCAGTTTCCGGCTCACTTGCTCCGACTTGCCTCCGGCATCATCGTACTGACGTACGGCAACCGGACGAAGAACTCCGGCGTCGATGCCCGTTTCAGCCACGACGATGGCCAGACATGGAGCGTCCCCTATCGGGTGCTGGACTGCTCCGGCGATCTGGGCTACCCCGCCAGCGTCCAGCGCGCCGACGGGCAGGTCGTTACGGCTTACTACGCCAGCAGTATCGCGGGCCATCAGGGATATCACATGGGCATCGTCATCTGGGATCCAGCCAAGACGCTTCGCGATCGCTGATGAAAGGAAACATCGATGCTTTGACGTAGGTGGTGGGTGTGTTCTGCGATCCGCGAAGTAGATATCATAGATCCGCGAAGTAGACTTCATAGCGCTTAACCACGGCTTGAGCCGGTCCGCAACAACCACCTGAAGGCGGAACGATGAACTACAAGCGTTCAAGCCTCACGAACTCAGGAACCAACATGCATCGTTCTCTTAGAAACTTCGCCGTCCTCGCTTACTTGCTTGGCTCTGTGCTGCCCGCGTCGAGTCTGGCTGCGGAACCGTTTCGCGTCTACGCACCTGCTGGCAAGACCCAAACGCTCTTGATTTTCGATGCGGTCCCAAAGGCCGATGGTGGGCTCGACTTGAAGCTGGCAGAGAAGCCGGAGCTTGGTTTTGGCGGCGGCGTCATCGCAGCTCATCCGAACAAACCGCTGCTTTATGTCTCAGGCTTCGGTGGCGAGCGAGGCAAGGTGCCGGGAGCGGTCGTCACCCTGGCAAAAAACGGCGGCTATCTGAAGCATCAGCCTGTCGCCTTCCAGGACGATGCGGCGTATCTCAGCCTCGATCGCAGCGCCAATTTTCTACTGGGCGTCAGCTACGGAAACGGGCGGCTCAACGTCTATCGGCTGGATGACAAAGGAGTGCCGGGCAAGGCCGTGGCGACCGTGGACGAGGGCAAGAAAGAGGCTCATTGCGTGCTCACATCCCCGGACAACAAATTCCTCTATGTGCCCTATGTGAACAACAACCTCGCGCTGCTGCAATACGGTTTTAATGCGAACACCGGGGCCGTCACGCCGCTCACGCCGCTCGACGCCAAGCCGCCGCAAGGGACCGGCCCGCGACACTGCGTCTATCACCCGACGCTGAAGATGGCTTATTTCACGAACGAGCAAGGCATCGGCCTGTCGACCTACGAACGCCGGGATGACGGACAGCTCGTCTTGCGGCAAAACATCCCGGTGTTGCCGGAGGGCATGTCGAAGAACGGCCTGAGTGCTTCCGATCTGGAGATCACGCCCGACGGCAAGTTCATCTTCGCCGGCCTGCGCGGCCACACTCAGGACTTCGACCGCATCGTCCGCTACCGGCTGCGGGACAACGGAGAAGCCGAACTGCTCGGGCTGACCCCCACCGACAAGATCCCCTGGGGGCTGTCGCTGTCACCGGGCGGCGAGTACCTGCTCGTATCCGCGACGACCGGAGCGACGCTCACCGCTTACCGCATCACCGCCGAGGGTGGCTTGGAAAAAGCCGCCAGCCTCCCGTTGGACGCCGAGATCTATGACCTCGTCACGCGCCCGCAGCCGTAACCACTGCGGCAAAACCTCCATCAAACGGTGCGACAGAAAAGTCATGATCGCAGCCTATGACTGCCTGCGACTATCACTTGATCGCACCAACGTTTGTCGTTCCGGTTTCAGCCTGTTTTGGGGACGCCGCATGAAGGCGCGACTACGAACATCGAGCGCCGTTGAATTGGTCGTGTTCGCTGTGGCCGCATTATTTGGCTCAGCGGCGTTCGGACAGTTCGCAGATAAGACTGCCGATCTGAAGGCGCTCCCCAGCGTGCCGCCGGAGTTCGAAGTCACGCTGTTCGCCAGCGAGCCGCTGGTAAGGCAGCCATGCTCGATGGCGTTTGACGAGCGGGGGCGAATGTTCGTCGGTATGGGGCCGCAGTATCGCAATCCTAGGCCGGAGACTCCGGGTGATAGCGTTGTCATCGTGCAAGACGCCGATGGAGATGGTCGAGCGGATCGCACGAAAGAGTTCGCGACGGGCTTCAATGCGATTCAGGGGCTCGCCTGGCACGGTCGCGATTTGTGGATTGCCAATGCTCCTGATCTGACGGTCGTGCGCGATCTTGATGGCGACGATGAGGCCGATGAGTACGTCAAGGTCTATACCGATCTCGGCAATCTGGAGCACGGATTACATGGCCTGAATTGGGCACCCGATGGCAAGCTCTACATGAGCAAGGGGAACTCGAAGGGGCTCAATCAACCGGGCCGCTATGCGCCGAAAGCGTTTCGGGAACTGTGGGGCCTGAAGGCGCCGGCGGACGTGCCCGATATCCCGTCGTCGGTGACTACAGGCAAGAACGATTACCGCCACGCCTATCACGATCCGGCTGACGATTGGGGATTGGATGGCGGAGTGCTGCGGTGTGATGACGGCGGGAAAAATCTGGAGATTGTCGCGAGAGGCTTCCGCAATCCGTGGGACATCACGTTCGACAGCGGCTTCAACTGGATCGGGACCGACAACGATCAGACGACGGGCGATCGCGTCTTCATGCCGTTCTTCGGGGCTCATTTCGGCTGGAATCATCCGTGGAGCAGTCATTGGTCGGCGGCTCTGCACGCTCCGACCGCACCCGTGAGCGGGCCGCTGTTTGAAGGCTCGGGCACGGGAACGATCTTCTGTCAGTCGCCGCAGTTTCCACCCGAGTATCGCGGCGCGTTCCTGATCAACGATTGGCTGTTGAAGACGACCTACCTGTGGCGTCCGCAGTGGGATGGAGCGATGCTGCGGCCTGCGGGCGGCGGCTTCACTCGGTTCATTGAAGGGGGCTCGTCGCTGTTCCGCCCGACGGACATGGAATTCGGACCGGATGGAGCGTTGTGGGTGCTCGGCTGGAGCAGCGGATACGGAGCTGAATGGAAGGCTGGACAACTCACAAACGAAGGCCGCATCTTTCGCGTCGCCTGGAAGGACGCTCCACCCGCCGCGCCCTTGAAAACTGCGAGACGGATCGATCAGTTGTCGATAGACGACCTGATCGACGAGTTCGACGCGCCGCTTCCGGTTCGACGTATCAACGCGCAGGATGAACTGGTGCGCCGCGGTGAAATGGTTCAGCAACGCCTCGTCGAGCGACTGAATGACGGCAAGCTGACCGAGAATCAGGAAACGTGGACGGTATGGGCGATGGGACGCATACCGGTTGCTGCATCGCTCGCGGAATTTCTGCATAACACGCTGCAGGCCGAGTCGAAGGCATCACTCAACCTGCAGATTCAGGCAGTTCGCGTTATTGCGTATCGTGCGAAACAGCACGGGCAGAGGACGCGGCTTGTGGATTGTGTGCGAGTCGCGCTGCAGCATTCTCAGCCGCGAATGCGATTTGCAGCCATGCAGGCCGTGCATGAGGCTCATCAGGCGGCACTCGTACCTGAGCTGTTGGAACAATTACAACGAGAAACGGACGCAACGGTCTTCTATGCCGGATGGCAAGCACTGCGTGCCGTGCGTTCGACGACGGAACTACGAGAATTGCTGAGTGACTCGCGTGCAGCGGTCCGCCGAGCGGCTTTGTTGGCGCTGCTGGAGACTCCCGCGGCGACTCAACCGGACGTCGGCACGTTGGGTCAGAAAGATACCGATACCGAGGTGCGTAAGGTCGCAGAGTTGTGGTTGGCGAAAGTCGCCGGCGGCTTGAATCCGGAGATTCGCGGGCGGTCTCTGCAAATCGCTTCCACTCCGATAAGCATGGCCGATGCGAACAGCGGCGTCGCAGCGGTACGGAACGTGAAGGTGAGGAACGGAGCCGCCTACAAAGTCTTGGCCGGCGGCCTTCTGCCTGGTGCTCAGGCATATGTGGATCGCGCCTATCGGCTGAGCACCGTGCCAATGGAACTCGAAGGGGCGGATCTCATTCAGACCGCCAACAACGACGAAAACTCCCGCGGCGAGCAATGGCTCGGCGCGGATACGCTCGTGCCAGTTCGCGTCTGGGTCGGGATCGATGTCCGACAGAAGTCGCCTCCAAGTTGGGTGTTGACGTCTTTTCGAAAGGAGTCGTTCACCGCGGCCCTCGACGAAGGCGCAAAGTTCGCCTTCTACTCACGATCATTCGACGCAGGCCGCGTTGAACTCGGTGGTAACACGGACGATGGCCTTAGTGGAGGCAAAGGAAACTACATCGTCGCGGTCGCCCCCCTGCCCCTCCTCAAACAGCCGGCGAAAGCAACACTCGACGCGTCGCTCGCGCTGCTGGAACGCGGCGATCGAGATCGAGGCGAGCTGCTGTTTCGTCGCTCGGCCGGCGCTGGTTGCGGCAAATGCCATAGCCTCGATCAAACAAAGAATGGGTTCGGTCCGAACCTGAGCAGCATCGGACTGCGAGCCAACGCGCGGCACATCGTGCAATCCATCGTCGAGCCCAGCGCGGTCATCACCGAAGGTTTTAGCCAATTGACTGTCGTCACCGGTGAAGGCAAAGTCTTCTCAGGAGTGCTGCTGGAGGAGAGCGGGTTGACGTTGTCGCTCGGCCAGTCGAGCGGCGAACGGGTCGATATTCCGAAAGCTGCGATCGAAGAGCGTAAAACAAGTCGACTTTCCGCCATGCCCGAAATGGCCGAAAACCTGACACCCCAGCAAGTCGCTGACCTGGCAGCGTTTCTGCTGTCGATGCGAACGCCGCAAGCTTGATAGAGGGGGATCGCGATGCTCCAATGGGAACCAATCCGAGCCTGAAGCAGTTCCGAACTCAACCCGTATCGGAGATGCCGATGCGCATCTTCGTGAAACCGTTCGGACCTGAGTGCCGTTGGATCCCTTGAAATCTGAGCGGAAGTGTTCATGAATCGAATTCTTACAGTCTGTCTGATTGCGTTTGGATTTGCGTTCACCAACCCGACGCCAAGTTCAGCTCAACAGTTGGATGATTCAACAAAGACTGAGCGAACGGACTTGCTGTACAACGGAATCCAGTTACCGGATGTTTGGCCGCCGCGGAAGCGCGATGACTCGATGACCGTAGGAGTGGTCCCACTGACGGGTTTCTTTTCCACGCTTTTTATGATGGACGTCGACATGCATCAGATCTCCGCCAGGCAAGTTGTTTCCAGTACGATTCTCCAACCGCGACAGGCCCGTGTTTTGGCCGGGGTGGCCTGTCTGCTCTGCGTCGCCGGCGGCATCTCAAGCGGGGAAATACCGCAGCCTGTCGTGAACACTGCGAGGGATCGCGAGGCGGGTGTTAAAACGATCGTGACTGTCAGCCAGAGCACTTCGGAGCTGCCTCGCAAGAGTGAAGGCGATGTTATCGAATTGAATGACGGGCGTCTGCTGCTGGTATCGATGGAATTCGGTGGAGATGGGAGTGACTTCGCCGCCACACGGTTTGTGGCGCATGAATCGTCCGACGGTGGCCACTCCTGGGGCCGGCATCGAGTCATCACCGAAACGTCGAAGGGTGATCTCAATGTCTATTCGCCCAATCTGATTCGGGCGAAGGATGGAGGAATTCTCCTGCTGTTCATGCGACAGCACCGACCCGGCTTGCTGACCAACCACGTGTGGAAATCCACCGACGAAGGAAAGACTTTTTCCCCGTACGCGGAATTCGTCCCGAAGCGGGGCTTTGCTTTGTGTAATGCCACGGTGAAGCGACTGGCATCCGGGCGTCTGCTATTGCCAGCCAATCCACCGGCTCCTGGAAAGCCGGCAGAAACCGGGCCTTATGCGGCGACCATGCTTTACAGCGACGACGATGGACTGACATGGCAGGTATCCGATTCCCGCGTCGAGTTGCCGATGCGTGGCGCCATGGAGCCCCACGTCGAACAGACGGCTGACGGCCGCGTGCTGATGGTGATGCGAAACCAACTCGGGAAACTCCATTTCTCGGAATCCAAAGACAATGGCGCCACCTGGGACCCCGCCTATGCCAGCCCCCTGACTGCACCCGAATCGTGCCCCGAGCTCACTCGTATTCCTGGCACGAGCGACCTGCTGATGATCTGGAACAACTCATACGATCCGAAGTTCCGGTCGCATTTCGGAAAACGCAGCCCGCTGACCGCGGCTGTTTCCAAAGACCACGGAAAAACCTGGCGGCATCTACGCGACATCGAAACCGATCCGAAGCGAGCGTTTTCGAATCCGGGGTGCCGCTTCACTCGCGACGGCCGCGCGATCATCAACTACTGGACCTGCGAGTATCTCCCGAATTGGGCCATGCAGGACGTGATTGATCTCCGAGTCGCGGTGATCGGCAAGTCGTGGTTTTACGATCGACCCAGCAATGCGGAAGAAAAGGACGAAAAGTAACAATCAGGAAGGAGCTGTTCAGTTGTGGGAGTTCAATGGTATCCAAGGAGACCGCTCAACATGTGGAAGCAAGCGATGACAACAGTCTTTTTGCTGGTCCTGGCGCCGTTCGTGGGCCAGACGCCGGTATCTGCAATGGACTCCCAGCGCGTCGATGTGCGCGACATGCAAGACTGGTCGATCATCGTGTCGAAGGACGCGCTGGAAAGCGAACGATACGCTGCCGAAGAGTTTCGCGACTTCTTTGCTCAGGCGACCGGACACCGACTCCCGATCGGCGACGAAAGTGCCGCCGCCAGGCACAACATCTTCATCGGCGCCAGCGAATCTCTCAAGCAGAGCGAGCTTGGCCATCTCCTCAGCGCGACCTACATGCCGGAGCAACTTCGGATTGTCATTGCAGCGGAGAACATCGCCATCGTCGGGGGTCGGCCTCGAGGCGTCCTGTACGGCGTGTACCAGTTTCTCGAAGATCTTCTCGGGTTGCGATTTCTCAGTCGCGACTTCACGCATGTGCCGAAATTCGCAGCGACGGATCCGCTGCCACGACGTGGAATACTCGTACCTACGGACTATTCCTACGATCCACCACTTGTATGCCGCTTCGTTTCGTTCCCGGAGTTGCAGGATACAACCGCACAATTCGCAGCACGCCTGCGCATGAATGGCCGCTACCGAGGTGATCCAAGCGTGCAGCCGGAGTGGATCAAAAAGGTTGGCGACTTCAATCGCAATGGGTTAATTCTGCACAATGTGAACGAGTGGCTGCGATCGTCTTCCAAAGACAACCCCGACTTCTACGCCGCCGATGACAAGGGAAAGAGGCCGGTCAGTCATCAGCCCTGCTTCTCTCATCCGGAAGTGATCCACCGAATCACTCAGAACGTACTGAGTAGCCTGAAAGACTTCGCAGAAGGCGCCATGATTCCTATGGCACAGGAGGACACGAGCCTGTGTCAGTGCGATCGATGCCAGGAATTGATTCGGAAACACGAAGTGGATCCTTTCGGCAACGGGGGCGAGAACTGGGGCACGCCGTTGTTTCTGATGGTCAATCATGTGGCGCGGGAAGCGGCGAAAGTGCGTCCGGATGTGACCATCGCCACCTTCGCGTATGCGCCGTCAGCACGTCCTCCCAAAAACCTGAAGATGGAACCAAACGTCCGCATTCAGTATGCCATGTACAATGCGGACCAGCTTCATCCGTTCGGGTCGCTCGACTCGTTGATCAACATGGGCTACCAGCGCGATATCCAGGAATGGAACCGGATTTCCACGGGGATGATGTACTGGTACTACGGCATGGGCAGCTTTACCGATTTCTTCGCACCACCGGTGACCCTGCGCATGGCCGGCCCTCACATGCGCACACTGATCGAAAGCAAAGCCAGCAGCATTTTTGTGCAGGGGGATCCGGTCGTCTTCAGCGAGCTTCTGCAATATGTCTACGCACGTTTGCTTTGGAATCCGCGGTTGGACAGCCATGAGGTCATCGAGGAGTTCGTCGATCTTTTCTACAGCGAATCAGCCGGGCCCGTTGCTGAGTTTCTTCGATTGGCGGATCGAGAAGTCCGCCAGGCCGCGACGCATCCCAATTGCAATGCTCCCGACATTTTTGCCGCCTATGGATACACGGAGGATCTCGGGTGGAAGGGACTCGAATTGTTCAACCAGGCCCTCGAACGGGCTCGGACACCGGAGTTGAAGTCACGCGTGGAAAAGGCCTCGCTGAGCGCCTATCGTTTATCCCTCGGCAAGACGTGGCTGGGTCAGAAGCCAACCGACCTGACCGAGCCCCAGCGGGCACGCCTCCGCCAGAGTGCGCGGACGCTGTTTGAACTCTGTGCGAAGCTCAAGATTGAATTGGTCCACGAGGCGCGCCGGATCAAGAACGCCGAAGCGGCTGTGCGCCGTGCGCTCGACATCCCCGAGGATGAGCCGTTTTGAACTGGGTGAGTCACACCACCACCTACCTGAAAGGGAACGCGATGGGTTCGCTGCGTTTGCGATTGACGATCGCCTGGATGATTTTTGTTCCTTGCTTTCCCGTCGCCAAGGCCGAAGAGGCAAGACGGCAAAAATTTCTGTTCGTCGACAATCACGCCGTTGCGAAAGGTGACGGAGTGCATCGAGTCTGGAACTCGGCCGAAAAGGCGAACGGGGCGCAGCCGGTCCGCTTCTGGCAGCGCGATCCACAGGGAAATCGAGTTCCCTTAAAAGCCGCCATCTACGCGTCCGCCATCTACGACGAGTCGCGTAGCATCTTTCAGATCTGGTGTCGCGTCTTTCCCGGCCTGCAGCCCGGCAAGGCGCTGGAGGGGACTGAGGCTCACAAGTTCATGCGGTATGGCTACTGCGAGTCGCGCGATGGTATCGATTTTGATCTGATCAGCGAACTGAAAGGACTGTATTCGAATGGCGACTACAACATTGTCGTCACACTCGATCCACGCGCCACCGATCCGCGGCATCGGTATAAAGCGGGATATGACGGCGCCCGGCCCGGATTGCCCAACGGCGCCTGCCTGGCTCACTCGGCCGATGGAATCGAGTGGACTCCCTATCACGAAGGCAAGCCGGTCACGGGGCGGGCCGCTGACTTTACGAACTGCCTGATCTGGGATGAACCAGCCGGTCTCTACCGCCTGTTCACGCGAACGGACTATGGCAGCGGGGGCGGACCCGGCGAGGTTCGCGGCATGCGAATGATGACCAATACAGACTTCGAGAATTCCCCGGCGGCTTGGACGACAGTCCGCGAATGGAAACTGGATCGCGAAGGAACCGACGAGCACAAACGTCGACAGATCTATACGATGACCGACTGGCAGTACGGCGGCCTGCACTTCGGATTGTTTTCGATCTATGAATGGCCGAATGACTTCAGCGAAGGCCAGACCACGGACCATGTCAAACGGCACGAACGCGACGTCGTGAACACCTATCTGGCCACCAGTCGGGATGCTGTGAACTGGGATCTCGCTGCGATTTACACGGAGCAGCCGCTCGTCAAACGTGGCGGTGACAATGCCTGGGATAAGGACATGGTGTTTCCGTCGAGCTGGATCATCACACGCGACCAGGAGCACTGGATCTATTACGGTGGGGCCAACGAGCGGCATGGCGTCGCTGAGATCTTTCAACCGAAGCGGGATATGGCGATCGGACTCGCCAAGTTGCCGCTCGACCGTTTCGCTGGACTGCGCGCGACGGATAAGCCGGGCACCATCGTAACGAAGCCGTTCAAGTTGACCGCGCCGGAGATCATCCTCAACGCCGACGCCCGTGACGGTGAGATCTCGATTGAACTGCTGGACGCCGACGGCCAGCCGATTGCCCAGCTTTCCGGCACGAACGCCGCAGTGCTCAGAAACATGAACGAAATGAAGTGGCGAGCAAACTGGAATTCACCCGAACTCAAACGGCGAATCGGGCAGACGGCGCAGCTTCGATTCCGGCTGCAGAATGCGACCCTTTACGCAGTGCAGATCGCTGAGGGCACCGCTGATAAACGCTCATGAACGCTGATGTGAAGAAGGTGGAACGGATGATTGCGAGCCGTGTGTTCCGTCCATTGATGAAGGATGGGACGCTACGGATTTCAGGAACGGGGAGGAAATGAGCACAGAGCAGAGGAGAACACAGAGAAAGAAACCAACCGACAAGTAGATCCCGTCGTCTCGACTCAACACCAAAGCCTCTGTGTCCTCCGAATCTCTGTGCTAAACGTGAGCGTGACGTGGCCGGGAAATTTCGCACAGAGTTCTGGAGGACACAGAGGAGTGAATGGCAGGTGTTTCTGATCCACGGGATCCGCATTACACCGTGCCTCGCAATGGCCGGAAGAACTCGCGCAGATCGGCCGCCATTTCCGACGCCCGCTCGTGTATGGCGAAATGCCCGCCCTGCGGATAGTCGTGATAATGAACCACGTTGTAGTAACGTTCGGCTCGCTTGCGGACGATCGGAGCTAGTTCGTGCGGATACGCCGCCACTGCGGTCGGCACCTGAATCCGCTCGCCGGCCGGAAGTTCCCACGGGTAATAATACGACTCGCTGTATAAGCGGATCGCCGACCAAAACGAGTTCGTCACCCAATACAGCATCACGTTGGTCAGCAGCATGTCGCGCGGGAATAACTTTTCGAAATCATCACCCCAGCCGCTCCAGGCCCGCCACTTCTCGATGATCCATGCCGCCAGACCCGCGGGCGAATCGGTCATGCCGACGGCCAACGTCTGCGGTCGAGTCATCTGCTGGTGGCAATAGGCTCCTTCGTCGATCCAATAGCGTTCGACGTTCTTCCAATAGCGGAGCATGTCCGGGTCTTTCGGCTTCACCGGCGCCCATTTCATGCCCAGCCCGCGGAGGATATCCGGATCCTTGTCTTCCGGCTCCCGCTCGTCCCCCAGCCGCGGAAACAGACAGTTGAGATGAATGCCGATCAGGTTCTGCGGGTGCAGGTATCCCCACGGGGCCGTGAGAAATCCGCCCCAGTCTCCACCTTCGATCCCGTAGCGTGCATACCCCAGCCCCTCGGTCATCAGGCGGTCGTAAATTCGCGGATGGTGTTGAAACCCGAATCCCTGCTGCGGCGGATAGGCGGAGTAGCCGAACCCAATGATCGACGGCACGATCACGGTGAACGCGTCACGAGGATCGCCGCCGTGCGAGGCGGGGTCGGTCAGCATCGGCAGGATGCGTTCCAGCAGCACAAACGACCACGGATACCCATGCATCATGAACAACGGAAGCGGCGCGGGGCCTTTGCCCGGCTGATGAATGAAGTGCAGACGCAGGCCCTCGACGTCGGCCAGGAAATGCGGAAGCAGGTTGAGCCGTTCTTCCTGCTTCCGCCAGTCGAATTCTTCCGCCCAGTACCGGACGAGTTCCTTCAAGTAGTCGAGGTCGATGCCGCGGCTCCAGCCGGTCCCCGGAACTTGATCCGGCCAGCGCGTTTTCCGCAGCCTGTCGCGCAGGTCATCGAGAGTATCTTGAGGCACCTCGATCCGAAACGGGGAGATCGGAATCATGTCTGGCAAGCCCTCATGCGGAACGAGCTGCGACACCGTTGACAACGTTCGGCAACGGCTCGCCTCGCAGCGCCATCACCGCGAGCTTGGCCGCTGTTTCGCGAAGCGTTCGCACCGACTTGGGACTCGCCGAGGCGATGTGCGACGCGACGATTACATTCGGTAATGAACGCAACGGACTGTCCGCCGGGATCGGCTCGGGGTCGCAAACGTCGAGTGCCGCGGAGGCAATCTGTCCCGATTGCAGCGAGGCGACGAGCGCCGCCGTGTCGATCAAGTCGCCTCGGGCCAAGTTCACCACCACCGACCCTCGTTTCATCCGACCGAGCGAATCGGCATTCAGCAGCTTCTTCGTCTGCGGTGTGGACGGGCAATGCAAACTCACGATGTCGGACTGAGCCAACAATTCGTCGAGCGTGACCGGTTCGCATTCGCCGGCACGCACGACTTCGGTGGGAACAAAGGCGTCATGAACGAGCCGCCGGCACTTGAACGGACCCAGCCGCGCCGCAACCTCGCGGCCAATACGACCGAAGCCCACGATCCCGACCGTCTGATCGCGCAGCGTCCGCAACTGATCGAGCGACGGCACCAGCCCCCATTGGCCGGCGCGAACGTGCAGCGTGTTGGGGACAACCTGCCGAGTGACGGCAAGAATGAACGCCAGTGTGTGATCGGCGACTTCATCGATGCAGTAGTCGGGAATATTGCAGACGGGAATGCCCTGCTCGCGTGCCGCCTTTACGTCGACGTTGTCATAACCGATGCCGTAACGCACGATGACTTTGGCACGCTGCATCGCGCCAATCACGTCCGCATTCATCGGGGCGAACTGCGTGATGACCGCGTCCGCTTCGGCGATCAGCGCCTGCAGCGCGGAAATCTGTTTGTCATGTCCGCTCCGCAACGCAATCCCTGCGGCGGACAAAACCGCCTGCTCGACGTCCAGATTCGGGAATGTGTAATCCGTGATCGCTACGGTCGGCATTGGCGGGGGCAGCCTCATTTGAAACGGGGAAGCGGGCTAAAGGATTGACGCGAGATTAGATTGTCAGATAAATCTATTGCATCGGTTCGCCGTCGGCAATCGTGCTCGGAGAGTAAGACTCCATTTGATACGGGGTCCCTGAAGTCTGCTTTCTTCGTCGGCAGTGGATAAGGGAGGGTCTTTCTTACTCTTAATCTTAATCTTAATCCTGATTTCTCTTGCTCCTGACTTCTCGCGAGCGTCGGTCGGTAGAGGATTCGAGGAGAAGAGAAGAGGAGAGGATTAA
>Ga0194128_10003667_pt1 | contig 23294 bp, 20 predicted proteins | sample TA2KigCa65mmetaG_FD_148650 | JGI IMG/M metagenome (GOLD analysis project Ga0194128, IMG submission 148650) | Freshwater microbial communities from Lake Tanganyika, Tanzania - TA2015037 Kigoma Deep Cast 65m | ecosystem: Environmental > Aquatic > Freshwater > Lake | place: Tanzania: Lake... | reverse complement strand
TCCCCGTCGCCCATGGGCGCGGGCGCCTCGGCGACAGTGGCGGTCGGACCCGTGATGGCCGCGCTGGCCCGCTACATGGCCGCCGCGAAGGACCGCCCGCTGCCGGCGGCGGCGGCCGAGAAGGCCAAGCACCACATCCTCGACACGTTCGCGGCGATGATCTCGGGCTCCGATCTTCCGCCCGGCCATGCGGCGCTGGCGCTGGCGCGCGCGCAGGCGGGGCGGCCGGCGGCCACCGTCATCGGCTCCACGATCCTCACCGGTCCGATCGATGCTGCGCTCGCCAACGGCGTCATGGCGCACGCCGACGAAACGGACGACTCGCACGGGCCGTCCCAGTCGCATCCCGGCGCGTCGATCGTCCCCGCGGCGTTTGCGCTCGGCGAGGAGCTCGGCGTGACCGGGGCGCACTATCTGCGGGCGGTGACGCTCGGCTACGACGTCGGCTGCCGGCACACGATGGCGCTCGGCGGCATCGCGTTCCGGAACGAGAGCCGCCGCAGCACGCACGCCTACGCGGGGAACTTCGGGTCGGCGGCGGCGGCCGGCTGCATCGCGGGACTCGCCGAGCCGCAGATGCGCTGGCTGCTCGACTATGCGGCGCAGCAGGCGTCGGGCTACGCGATCTGGGCGCGCGACACCGACCACATCGAGAAGGCGTTCGTCTTCGGCGGCATGCCGGCGCGCAACGGCGTGACCGCGGCGCTCGTCGTGCGCCACGGGTGGACCGGCATCGACGACGTCTACACGGGCGACGACAACTTCTTTCGCGTGCACGCGCCGAACGGCGACCCAACGGTGCTGGTCGACGCGCTCGGCGAGCGGTTCGAGATCGTCGAGACCGACATCAAGAAGTGGTCGGTCGGGACGCCGATTCAGGCGCCGCTCGACGCCGTCGAGAACATCCGCCGCACGCGCCCCTTCGACGCCGACGACGTGACGGGCGTCGTCGTGCGCCTGGCGCCGACCGTCGGCGCCGTGGTCGACAACCGCGACATTCCCGACATCTCGCTGCAGCACATGGTGGCGGTGATGCTCGTGGACAAGACGGCGTCGTTTCACGCGGCGCACGACCCCGCGCGCATGAAGGACGCGACGATCCTGCGCCACCGGCGGAAGGTCCGCTACGTGCCGGATCCGTCGCTGGCGCCGCTCCTGCCGGCGCGCGTGGCGGTGGTGGAGATCACGCTGAACGACGGCACGCGGCTCGTCGATCGGGTCGAGGCGGTGCGCGGCACCGTGCGCAACCCGATGCCGCGCGGCGAGGTCGTCGACAAGGCGCGCGACCTGATCGCGCCCGTGCTCGGAGCGGCGAACACGCGCACGCTGATCGATGCGATCCTGGCGGTGGAGACGATCCAGGACATCCGGACGCTGCGGCCGCTGCTGCAGCGGCCGTAGCGTCCGGCGTCCGCCGGCCCCGCCCGGGCGTCAGAACCCCGGCTTCAGCGTTCCCTTCTGGCGCGCCACCTCGAGGAGGGTCGGGTAGAACTGCACGAACGTCCGCTCCACGGCCGTGTGCCTCGTGTGGCAGTCCACGCACGGCGCCGCCGCCCGGCCCGAGAGCGGCGCGGCGGCGTTCCTTAGCGCGGTGCCCTGGCCGAAGTCGAAGAAGGCCCAGCTATCCGGGAACCGGGCATCCTTCACCTCCGCCTCGAGCCCGAGCAGTTCGCCCTGGAATCGCCCGCCGGTGTTGGGGGCGGCGGTGGTCTCGGACCGCCGGAACTCGAGCACGAACACCGTCTGGTTCGGCCAGACTCCCGTCTGCATGAACGCGCGGTAGGCCGACGGATTGACGAACGTGTTGGTGAACGTGGGCGGAGCCGCAGGCGACGCCGCGTCGCTCTCGTAGGTCAGGCCAAGCCCCGATCCGATGAAGGGCCACTCGCGATAGTCAGGCGGACGCGCGAGGCTGGTCCCGTCCACGTAGCGCGGGCCGTCGTTCGGTGCCTGCCGTCCCTGCAGCGAGAGCGACAGCGTCGCGCCGAAGGCGATTCCCATGACCACCACGGCTGCCGTCATCCTCGCCATCAGGGATTCTCCAAGGCCGACAGGTCGCGGTGCGCCGCCGCGCCGCGTCCCGTACAGGTAAAGAGGCACGCAGCCGTGACCGCTCCGTGCCTCCGTGGTTCCCGCGGCGTGGCGGCGTTACGCGGGCGCTATTCCGACCCTTTCCGCTTGGCGGCCTCCTCGGCCGCCTTCTGCTCGGCGAGCCGGGCGCCGGCCAGCGTGTTGTACAGGCCGTAGTTCCCCTCGTGGCACGCGTGCTCGAAGAGGGGACCAATCGTCCGGCGCATTGCCAGCTCGGCGGACCAGGGCCGCGTCCACGTCGACGGATCGGCGAGCGTGAACTGATACCGGATCGTGTCGGCGTCGACGCGCGTGAAGCGCTCCGTCACGCGCAGGTGCTCGCTCGACCCGTTGATCGGGTTCTTCCCGTTGAAGTTCGTCGTCTCGACGACGAGCGTGTCGCCCTCCCAGCGGCCGCGCGAGTCGCCGATCCACTGGCGCAGTCCGTCGTGGGCGTGCGGGCGGCGGTCGATCGGGATGATGCGCGCGTCGTGCGCCATCTCGAAGAGGATCATCACGTAGCCCGGCCCCTGCACGATCTGGTAGTTGCTGTTGTAGCTCTGGGGCAGCATCGGCGGCCCCGCGCCCGCGAAGATCACGCACCGGTCGTCGAGCTGGTTGCTCTGCGCCGAGTCCCACCGGCCGACGCGCTTCTCGTGCTCGGCCCGCTCGGCCGCGCGCCGCCTGCCCTCGGCGCTCAGCGGCGGGAGTCTGCCGTCGGGCGGATCGAAGATCATCGACGTCCGCAGCGTCGAGGCGTACGGCGCCTGGTGCGTGTCGAGGCCGAACTGCGTGAAGTCGTAGTGCACGTCCTCGATCGTGCCCGGCTCCGTCTGGTCGACGTCGGCCGCGATGAGCCGCTTCTCCCGCTCCGCCGCCTCTTCGGGCGTGTAGAACTCCTTGGTCACGTTCTTCGGCCGTTCGAGCGGCGTGAAGGTGGCGTTGCTCCAGAAGCCCTGGAGATCGGGCTGACCGTCTGGCGTGCGCGGCGGCGTGTAGGAGCCGGCCTGGGCGGCCCAGGCGGGGGCGGCGACCAGCACGACGAGGACGGACGCGAACAATCGGACGCTCATGGGCGCTCCTTTGGCGGGTTACTGGGACCCCTTCTTCGCGGCCTCCTGCGCGCGCTGCTCGTCGGCGCGCGCGCCGGCCAGGATGTTGTAGAGGCCGTAGTTCCCTTCGTGACAGGCGTGCTCGAAGATGGGGCCGATCGTCTTCCTGATGGGCATTTCTCCGGACCACGGCCGCGTCCACGTGTCCGGATCGTCGACCGTGAACTGATAGCGGATCGTGTTCTCATCCACGCGCGTGAAGCGCTCGACGAGCCGCATGTTCTCGCTGGATCCTCTGAACGGGTTCTTGCCGTTGAAGTTGGTCGTTTCGACGACGAGCGTGTCGCCGTCCCAATGGCCGCGGCCGCTGCCCATCCACTGGCGGACCTCCTGCGGCAGTGGCGTACGCCCGTCCAGCGGGATCACGCGATAGTCGTGCAGCATCTCGGCGAGAAACATCACCTGTCCGGGCGCCTGCACGATCTGATGCGTGTTGTTGTAGTTCCCATACATCATCGGAGGGCCCATGCGATCCATGATGAGGCACCGCGCGCCCAACGGCAGATTCTGAGCGGCGTCGTAGGGACCGCCCCTCCGCTTCGCCGCCTCGGCACGCTCGGCGGCCCTCGCCTGCCCCTTCGCGGACAGCGGAGGCAGCTTGCCGTTCGGGGGATCGACGATCAGCGACGTCCGCAGATTCGTCGAGTACCCGGCGACGCTCCGGTCGAGCCCGAACTGGGTATGGTCGTAATGCACATCGGGGATCGTCCCGGGGACGGTCTGCGCCGCTTCGTAATCGACGAACTTCCTTTCATACTCGGCCGCTTCCTCGGGCGTGTAGAACGCCTTGGTGACGTTCTCGGGCCGTTCGAGCGGCGCATACCCCGCGTTGGTCCAGAAGCCCTGCAGATCGGGCTGGCCGTCGGGCGTGCGCGGCGGAGAGTACGTCGATTGCTGTTGTCCGGACAGGGGGATCGCCGCCAGAAGGAGCGCACCCAGCGCAGCCGCACCACCGACCGAGCGAAGATATTGATGGGTCATGTGAAGCCTCCTGCGACTTCGCGTGTTCGCCCGCGCCGTAGGGGGGAATAGTCGCTTCAATGCATCGACCCTGTCAACGGCTCGTTCAGGAAACCGTTGACAACCCTCTCGTGCCGGTTTAGCGTTCCAGCCCGCGTCTCATACCGGCGGAACGCTCTACCTTGGCACCCACACAAGGAGGGGCACATGTGCCTTGGTCGCCGGCGTCCGCCCGGACCTCTGTCCTGGTCGGTCTGGGAGCGTTCACGAGCCTCGTTGTGCTGGCCGTCCCGTCCGCGGCGGGGCAGGGCGGCGCCAGTCCGGCCGGCATCATCGGCGTGATCAGCGATGCGAGCGGAGCGGTGCTGCCCGGCGTTACCGTCACCGCCACGAGTCCAGCGCTCCAGGTGGCGTCGGTCGCGAGCGTGTCCGACGAGCGCGGCGAGTATCGCGTGTTCCCGCTGCCGATTGGGGTGTACAGCCTGCTCTTCGAGCTGCCGGGCTTTCAGAACGTCCGGCGCGATGGGGTGCGGCTGACCGTCGGGTTCACCGCCAGAGTGGACGTGCAGCTGAACGTGGGCGCGCTGGCCGAAACGGTGACGGTCTCCGGGGCCTCGCCGCTGGTGGACACGACCTCGACCGCGACCTCCACCGAGCTGACGCGAGAACAGCTCGAGGTGCTGCCGACCTCGCGGGATGGGTTCCACGCCTTCCTCAACCAGGCGCCGGGCGTCCGCACGAACCTCGACGTCGGCTCCTCGGGCCTCGGCGACACGGTGATCTTCCGGTTCTACGGCCAGGAGGGCTCGCCGTGGCAGATGCTCGAGGGCGTGATGACGTCCGCGTCCACGACGAGCGGCGCGCAGGGGAGCCACGTGGACTTCAACGCCATCGAGGGGACGCGCGTGCAGACGGTCGGGAGCAACGCCGAGATGCCGCGGCGCGGGCTGTTCGTCGACTCCGTGGTGAAGTCGGGCGGCAACGACTTCCACGGCAGCGTCGTGCTCTACGGGTCGGGGTCGGGCCTGGAGGCGAACAACATCGGTTCGACGCTGGCCGCGGCGGGGATCCGGCTGCCGAGGCTGCACAAGGTGCAGGACTTCGCCGGCACGCTCGGCGGCCGGATCATCCGGAACAAGCTCTGGTTCTTCGCCGGCGCGCGGTATCAGAACGTCACCCGCGACATGCTCGACGCCTTCGATCCCGACGGCACGCCGATCGCGAACGTCAAGGAGGGCACGTATCACTTCGAGAAGATTTCGTATCAGCTGTCGCCGGCGCACCGGTTCACGGGCTTCTACCACGTCAACAACGACATCGAGCTCCGGAACGCGAGCCGGTTCATCCCCCGCGAGTCGATGCTCGACAAGGACAACCCGGTTTGGATCGCGAAGGGCGAGTGGCAGACCGTGCGCGGCAGCTCGCTGGTGGCTTCGGCGCAGTTGGGGCAGTGGGACTTCAACGGAGACTACCGGGGGATCTCGCCGGGGCGGCAGTCGACCAGGGACATCGCGACGCAGTTCGTCACCGGCAACCACTTCATCCAGGGCGCCAACGCCAACGGGCGGCGCGCCGACCAGGGCCGGCGTCACACCAAGGGCGCCCTTACCTGGTTCCGCCCGGGACTGCTGGGCGGCAATCACGAATTCAAGGTCGGGGTCGACCACCTCTTCAGCTGGTGGGACGACGGGTATCGGACGCCGCAGCCGGGCGCGTCGTACCAGCTGCTGTTCAACAACGGCGTCCCGTTCCAGATCGACACGACCAATGCGCCCGTCACGGGACAGAACCGCGGCCGATACCTCGGGGTGTACGCGCAGGATTCGTGGACCTTCGCGCGTCGGCTGACGCTCGACGTGGGGCTTCGCATCGAGCGCGAGGAGGCGTACGCGCCGGCACAGTGCCGGGAGGCGGGGCCCTTTGCGGCGGCCCGGTGCTGGGACGAGATTCGGCTCGTGACCTTCAACTCGCTCGCGCCGCGCGCGCACGCCGCCTTCGACCGGACCGGCGACGGCCGGACCGTGCTCAAGGGTGGGTACGGACGGTTCAACCAGCTGCGGGAGCTGAACCCGGACCTGACCAACATCAACCAGAACGTCTTTTCGATCACGACCTGGGACTGGCACGACCGCAACGGCAACCGGCAGTACGATCCCGGCGAGGTCAACCTCGATCCCAACGGCCCCGACTTCCGCTCGATCACCGGCACCGCGCTGGGCGTCGTCAACCCCAGCGAGAAGCAGCCCAAGACCGACGAGTTCTCGCTCACGTTCGAGCGCGAGGTGGTCTCGAATACCGCCGTGCGCGTCACCGGCGTGTACGCGCGCAACTTCAACGCGTACGCGCTGGCCCAGACCAGTCGTGACGGTGAGTACACCATTCCCATCACGAATCTCGATCCGGGACCCGACGGGCGCCTCGGCACGGCAGACGACACGGGCCGGTCGTTCACCTACTTCGAGTATCCAGCCGCGTTGGGTGGGGCCGCGTTCGCGGGTACGATGTTCGTCAACGACTCCAGCCAGAACACCAATTACCGGACGTTCGAGGTCGCGGTCATGAAACGCCCCGCGCAGGGGTGGCAGCTCGGCGCCTCGTACACGAGCACGTGGGCCGACGTGCCGATCTCGTGCGGCACGTCGGGCTCGGGTCTGGGGAGCGGGACGCCGGTGGTGTGGGCGACGTCGCGGTGCCTCAGGAACCCCAACGTGGCGTTCAACACGGCGGACCGGACGCGGGAATGGCAGACCAAGCTGTCGGGCGCGTACAACCTGCCGTACGGGATTCTGGTCTCGGGCAACTACGACATCCGGAGCGGGGCGCCTCAGGCGCGCCAGGTGGTCTTTACCGGCGGGCGCACGATCCGGTCGATCGCGTTGAACGTCGAGCCACGCGGCAGCTTTTATCTGCCGACCACGCACGAGCTGGACGTGCGGGCGGCCAAGCGGGTCTCGCTCGGCCCCGCGCGCTCGCTCGAGGTGCGCTTCGACGTCTACAACGCGTTGAACACGAGCACGATCCGGGCCTGGAACCTGCAGTCGGGGGCCAACTACCTGCGTCCGAGCCTGATCATGTTTCCGAGGATTCTGCAGATCGGCGCGACGTTGGCCTTCTAGGAGTCTCTCGTCTTTGGTCTTTCGACTCTAGACCGCCGCTCGGGCCCAACAGCACGCACCAGAGACGAGAGACGAGAGACTCTTTAACGACGCGTGTTCTTGTCGACCACGACGCGACCGGCTTTCATCACCCACCGGACGTGCTCGGGCCGCGTCACCGCCGTAATGTCGGTCAGCGGATTCCCCTCGACCGCCACGATGTCGGCGTAGAACCCGGGCGCCACGGCCCCGAGGCGGTCGCCCATCCCCAGCATCGCCGCCGGCACGGTCGTCGCCGTCCGGAGCGCCTGCTCGGGCGTCATCCCGGCCTTCACGAACCAGTCGAGCTCGCGGGCGTTGAGCCCCCAGCCGCTGTACACCGCGTCGGATCCCATGACGATGGGGACGCCGGCCTGGAACGCTTTCCGGGTGGTCTCGAGGTTGCGGCGGATGTAGTCCTGCAGCCGCTCCCGGGCGCCGGCCGCGAAGCGGAAGACCGTGTCCGCGTGCTCGACGTAGACCTGATTGTGATCGACGGTCGGGATGTAATAAACCCGCCGCTTCGCCATCTCCGCGACCGTGGCGTCGTCGAAATCCGCGCCGTGCTCGATGGAGTCCGTGCCCGCGCGCACGGCGTCCCGGGCTCCAGCGGGGCCGTAGGAGTGGATCGCGATCTTCCGGCCGAGCGCATGCGTCGCGTCGACCGCCGCCTTCATCTCCTCGTAGGTGAACGTCTGGAACTGCGAGACGTCCTCGAAGCCGCCGGTCGAGCCGTGCATCTTCACCCAGTCGGCGCCGGAGGCGATCACCTGGCGCACGGCCTTGAGCACGGCGTCCACGCCGTCGACCATCAGGCCCACGGGCGGGATCGGCACGGTCGGCCGCGTGACGCGGATGGCGATGCCCGAGACGAACATCCGCGGGCCGACCATCTTCCCCATCTCGATTAGATCGCGCATGGCGAGGTCGACGCCGTCGGGCGCGTTGAGATCGCGGATGGTCGTGATGCCGGCTTCGAGCGCCTTGCGCGCGTTCTCCTGGGCCAGCACCGCCCGGACCGCCGGATGGCGGGGCGGCTCGAAGCGCGGCGTCGTCACGCCGTCCCACCAGTAGGTGATGTGGGTATGCGCGTCGATGAGGCCCGGGATGCCCGTCAGCCGTGAGAGATCGACGACCGTCGCGCCGGCGGGGATCGCGGCGTCGCCGCTCGAGACGCGCGTGATCCGATCGCCGTCGACGATGACGAGCGCGTTGGTGAGGACGCGGCCCGAGCCGTCCGCCAGCCGGCCGAACCGGATGGCGGTCGTCTGCGCCAGCGCCGTCGACGAGGCGGCAAAGACGACCAGGACCGCCAGCCAGATTGCCGTCTGCATGGGTCGTTCCGCGTGGCCGGGGCCGAGCGTAGTGCCTGGGTCGGGCACTGTCAAGGCGCGTGGGTTTGTGCGAGAATCCGTTTTCGCGGAGGTCGGAACATGACGATGGCCAACTCCTGCATTCGTATCGTCGTCCTGGCGTGCGTGACCGTGCTCGCCCTGGCGGGCGCCGCGGCGGCGCAGACCCAGCAACGCCTGCTGGTGCTGCTCCGCAACGCCGCCGCGCTCGCGATCGTCGAGCCGTCGGGCAAGGTGCTCGGACGTGTGCCGGTCGTCAAGGACCCGCACGAAGTCGCGGTGACGCCCGACGGGCAGACGGCCTACGTGGCCAGCCCGAGCGAGGGGATCTCCGTCGTCGACGTGCGCGCCATGAAGGAAGTGCGTCGCATCGACACGGGCGCCGGCAGCGCGCCGCACGACGTGCTCTTCGTCGGCGGGAAGCTCTACTTCACCGCCGAGGGGTACAAGACGATCGGCCGCTACGATCCGGCCGCCAACCGGGTGGAGTGGTTCCTCGGGATCGGCCAGGACGGCACGCACATGATGGTGCTCGCCAAGGACCAGCAGACGATGTGGGTGCCGAACCGCGGGTCCAACAGCGTATCGGTGATCGACGGCGTGGCCGGCGGGCCGCCGAAGTTCAAGGTCACGGCGATTCCCGTGCCCGGGAAGATGCCCGAGGGGCTCGACCTCTCGCCCGACGGCCGTGAGCTGTGGACCGCCACGCGCGCCGACGGCGGGGTCGTCATCGTCGACACCGCGACCCGCAAGGTCGTCCACTCGATGAACCTGAAGATGAACGACGCCAACCGGCTGAAGTTCACGCCCGACGGCAGGGTGCTCATCATCGACGGCGGCACCGGCACGCTCCACATCCTGGACGGCAAGTCGCGGAAGGAGATCAAGCGGCTCCAGGTGCATACCGGCGACAGCGGCGACGGCGGGATCTACGTGATGCCGGACGGCTCGCGCGCCTACGTCGGCCTGCGCGACGCGCACATCGTGGCCGTCGTCAACTTGAAGACGCTGGAGATCGAGACCAAGTGGGCGATGGGGCCGGACTCCGGGCCGGGCTGCATCATCCTGGCGACGCTGAAGTAGGGGTGCTCGCATGATGCGTTCGTCCGTGCGGGTGGTTGTCGGCGCGGTGGCGATCGGCCTGCTGCTCCCGGCGTCCGGCGTCGGGCAGACCTCCACCTACACGCCGCCGCGCACGCGCGACGGCCAGCCCGATCTGCAGGGCGTGTGGCAGGTGCTCAACACGGCCGCCTGGGACCTCGAGGATCACGGCGCGAGCCTCGGCGTCCCCGCCGGGCGGGGCGTCGTGGAAGGCGGCGCGATCCCGTACAGGCCGGAGGCGCTCGCGAAGAAGCGCGAGAACTTCGCGAATCGCGCGACGCTCGATCCGGAGACGAAGTGCTTCCTGCCGGGCGTGCCGCGCATCACCTACATGCCGTTCCCGTTTCAGATCGTGCAGCAGGCTGACAAGGTGTCGTTCCTCTACGAGTATCTGCACGCGGTTCGCTACGTCTACACGAACGGGAACCCGCATCCCGAGGGGCCGATCGAGTGGTGGATGGGCGACTCGCGCGGCCGCTGGGAGGGCAATACGCTCGTCGTCGACGTGATCCATTTCAACGACTTGACCTGGTTCGATCGGGCCGGCAACCACCACAGCGCCGCGCTGCACGTCGTCGAGCGCTACACGCCCACGGGCCCGGATCACCTGCTGTACGAAGTGACGATCGAGGACCCCGAGGTGTTCACGCGGCCGTGGAAGATCAGCATGCCGCTCTACCGGCGCCAGGAGCGCGACATCGAGCTGTACGAATACCCGTGCAATGCCGACCTGCTCGAGCAGGAGTGGAATAATCCCAATTCGACGTTCTTCGAGAAGAAGTAAGTCGACAAGCGAGGTGCAGCGTGAACCGTCGTCTTCTGTCTCTCGTTACGGCGCTGGCGGTCGCGGTGGCGATCCTGCTGGTGGCCCAGCAGCCGGCGGCAGGACAGGCCGTCTGGGCTCGCGATACGCCGAAGCTCCCGATGGCCACGACCTGGGTGGCGGTGAAGGCCAAGCTCCCGCCGTACACGCCGCCGCGGACGCCCGACGGCGTCCCCGACCTCCAGGGGCACTGGGGCGGCGCCGGCGGCGACAACAACAGCTACCTGGAAGATCACGAGTACGTCGACCGGACGACGCCGGCGCAGGAGAGCTTCGTCTCCGATCCGCCCGACGGGAAAGTCCCCTATACGCCGTGGGCCCTCCAGAAGCGCATGGAGATTCTGCGGGGGCTGGCGCGCGGCTGGCCGGGGGAGGACGGCACGCGGCTCCACGTGTCGCCGGGGTCGTTCTGCCTCGTCTACATGCCGGTGTTCTCGTTCGACGAGCAGGAGATCGTGCAGAAGCCCGGGTCCGTCATCATGCTGAGCGACGAGAGCTACCGGGTGATCCCGACCGACGGGCGCCCCGCGCTGCGGCAGAACGGCCGGTTCTGGCTGGGCGTCTCGCGCGGCCGCTGGGAGGGCGACACGCTGGTCGTGGAGGTGACGAGCCTCAACGGCAAGGGGTGGTTCGACAGCACCGGGCAGTTCTACAGCGAGAACACACGCATGATCGAGCGCTGGCGGCTCGCCGACGCGAACACGATCGACTACGAGGTGACGATCGAGGACCCCACGATCTATACCAGGCCCTGGAAGATGAACTTTCCGAAGCGACGGGTGGGGACGGCTCCTCCGGGGCCGCGCGGCGTGTCGATCGCGTCCAGCCTGCCTCGCCTCGAGAGCGATCCGTACGAGAAGGAGATGTGGGAGCGGGGGTGCTTCGAGGGGAACGGGCCGACCGTGGCCGGCGTCCGCTCGCTCGGGTACAAGTGGTTCAGCGGGGTGACCCCGCCCAAGTAGGGTCGGGCGCGTCCGTGGCGGCGATCCGCATCGCGCCCACCGACGCGCTCTCCCCGTCCGTCCTGCGCGACCTGCGCGCCATGCTCGACGCGGCGTTCGCGGACGCCGCCGGCGACGCCGCGTTCACCGACGACGACTGGCAGCACGCCATCGGCGGCGTGCACGTGTGGCTGAGCGACGGCGATCGGGTCGTCAGCCACGCCTCCCTGGTCGAGCGCACGATGGTCTGCGCGGGCACGCGGCTTGGCGCCGGCTACGTCGAGGCCGTCGCGACCCTCGCCGCGCGGCGGCGCGAGGGGCACGGCACGACGGTCGTGCGCCGCGTCGGCGAGCTGATTCGCGAGCGGTACCCGGTCGGCGTGCTGTCGACCGGCGCGCATCCGTTCTACGAGCGCCTCGGGTGGGAGCGCTGGCGCGGACCGACGTTCGTCTCCGCTGCCCACGGCCTCGAGCGCACGCCGGACGACGACGGGGGCATCATGATCCTGTGCACGCCGCATACGCCCGTCCTCGACCTCGACGAGGCGATTGTGTGCGACTGGCGCCGCGGCGACGTCTGGTAGGCCTCAGTCGGCCCTGCTCGCCTTTCGATACTCCAGCGGCGTGCAGCCGAGATGCGCCTGCACGACGCGAAAGAGGTCTTTCTTGCTGCGGTAGCCGACCTCCCGCGCCACGGCCTCGATCTTCAGGTCCGACTCGCGCAGCAGCCGCATCGCCTCGAACACCCGCAGCTCGGACTGGTACTCGAGCAGCGTCCGTCCCGTGAGCTGCCTGAACGTTCGCCGGAGGACGTCGGTCGAGCACTCGAGCTCGTGGGCGAGGTCCGAGGCGGCAATGGCCCCGCGGAAGTGCTGCTTGACGTAGCGTTCGGCTTCGCAGGCGCGCGAGAGCGGATGCGCCGCGAGAAATTCGGTCGAGTAGCGGAGCGCCCACCGCTGAAAGGCTTCGGAGGGCGACTGCGCGAGGTCGCGAGGCCATTCGCCGACCATCGCCGCCGGGAGGAACCCGCACGCGGCGGCCTCGCCGCCGTCGTCGGGATACTGCCGATGAAAGCTGACGTGCGCCGTGTGGCCGAACTGCACCGCGACTTCGAGCAGCAGTCCGCGCTGAATGAGCCGTTCGACCGGTGCGACCGGCGACTGCAGCCGTTTGAGAAACGCACGGGTCGTCGATCGCAGGTGGTTGGGACCGACGTGCAGCGATTCGCTGAGGAGTCCCTGGCATTCGCGCACGGTGTCGGCGAGCCATTCCGGTCTCAGACCGTGCGGGTGTGCGCTTGCGACACAGATCGATGGTCTCGCCGACATCGGGGGGTTCCCCAAAACTATCGGAAGAGCGAAGTGTGCCGAATAGGGGACCCGAATTTCGTTGTCTGAGGCGCCTGCACCACCGAACAATGGGACTCGTGATTACGACGAACGTCCCCGTTGACCTCGCTGTCGCGCGGCCGTCGCACGTTTTCGTCCTGGGCGTCGGCTGCATACTCGGAATCGTGAGCGGCCTGGCACTTCTGGTCGCCCCCGGGCGCGCCACCGGATTCGAGGTTGCGCGTGCGGTTCTGCACGGCTGGCCGGCGCCGGCACCGGAGGTGCGCGCGGCAGTCGAGCCGATGGCCGGCGCGCTGCCGGGCGCCGCGGCACCGGCGCCAGGGGCCATGAACGCGGTGCGCCTACATGACGGGTCGGCCGCCGCCGCGATCATGGGCATCGTCGTGGTGCTACAGATCGCCCCCGTTCTGCTTTTCGAAATGTGGTGGGCGCAGGCCGGGCGGCGGCTGCGGAGAAACCGCGGCCCGGTCGCGGTGCCGGCGAAATCGCCCTCCCACGTCCGGCCGCACCTCCTGACGTCGATGTCGATGCTCAACCGACGCGATCCGGCCTGGCGGTTTCGCAAAGGTCCGGCCGACCAGCCTCACGACGACCTGATCGCCGCGTAAGACGACGCCCCGACCCCGCGAAGCCGTGGGGGGTCGGCCGGTTCCCTCCGGCCGGGTTACACTCGCCACCCGGTCCACATGTCGACGGGCACGACTGATCCCCTCGGCCCCATGCGGCGCTCGGCACTCGAGATGCCATACGGCTCCTGACGTGGAGCGCTCGTGACAGCGGCTGCACCCATCACGGCCGGCCCTTCGCCGCCGGCGCCAGAGCAGCGGCCCTACGTCCTGCTGGCCGCGGTCGCGCTGCTCCTGGCGATCTACCTGCTGCCCCCGCCCCCGCCGTTCGTGCGCGGCGACGGGACGATCCCCCTGACGCCGCAGGGCAAGGCCTGCCTGGCGATCATGGCGTTTGCCGTCACGCTGTGGGTCACCGAGACGCTCCCGTTCGCGGTCACGTCGCTGCTGGTCGTCGTGCTCATTCCCGTCTTCGGCCTGGCCGATTACCGCACGGTCGTCACGGCGAGCTTCGGTGATCCCATCGTCACCTTCTTTCTCGGCGTGCTGATACTGTCCTCGGGATTCTCCCGGTCGGGGCTGGGCACCCGCCTTGTGTACGGGATTCTGCGGCACGTGGGGACGAGCACCGATCGCGTGCTGCTCGGCATCCTCGTCGCCGGGACGGCGGTGTCGTGGTGGGTCACGGACATGGCGGCGGCGGCGATGCTGCTTCCGCTCGGCGTGGGACTGCTGCGCGACGCGTCGCTCTCGCCGGGGCGGAGCAACGTGGGGCGCGCGATCATGATCGCGACCGCCTTCGGGCCGCTCATCGGCGGCATCGCGACGCCGGCGGGCACCGCGGCGAACCTCGTCGCCATCGCGCAGCTCGAGCAGCTCGCGGACGTGGAGATCTCCTTCACCCGGTGGATGCTCTTCGGCGTTCCGGCCTCGATCCTGATGGTGCCCTTCGCGTGGCGCTTGCTGCTGTGGCTCTTCCCCCCCGAGATCGAGCGGCTGCCCTTCACCGCCGATGACATCCGAGCGAAGCTCGCCGCGCTGGGACCGCTTCGGCCGGTCGAGCGGTACACGCTGCTCGTGTTCGGCACGGTCATCGCGCTCTGGCTCGCCACGCCGCTCGTCGCCGTGTGGACCGGCGGGCGCGTCGCGCCGCCGGTCGAGGCAGTGGCGCTGGCTGGAGGGCTGGCGCTCTTCCTGCCGGGGATCCGCGTGCTGACCTGGAAGCAGGCGGAGGCCGACATCGAGTGGGGCGGCATCATGCTCATCGTGGCCGGGCTCTCGCTCGGCCTGGCGGTCTTCGAGAGCGGCGCCGCCCGCTGGCTCGCCTGGGCGCTCCTGGGACAGATCACCGTCGTTCCCGACCTGCTGCGGCCGTTCGTGATCGTGCTGGCGGTGGCCGGCCTGCACCTGCTCTTCTCGAGCAACACGGTGACCGCCAGCATCATCGTGCCGATCCTGGTGGCGCTCGCCACCGACCTGCAGCTCGACGTGTGGGGGACGGTTGCGCCCGCGGCCTTCACGTCCTCGTTGGCATTCGTGCTGGTGAGCGAAGGGCCGACGACCGTCATTGCCTACTCGTCCGGCTACTTCTCGATCAGGGACATGGCGCGGGCCGGCCTCTGGATGACGGTGGCCGCGGCGGCCTGCGTCGCCGTCGCGATGGCGATCGGGCAGGGGCTCGGGTTCTGAGCGGGTGTTGGGGGAGAGGCGCCCCAGGCGCTAGAGTACGCATCATGGTGCAGGAGTCGACCGCGGCCGTTGGACGTCCGCGCATCGTACCGACTGGAGCGGCTTTGGGGGCGCGCGTCGAGGGGATCGACCTGCGCGAGCTCGACGCCGAGCGCTTCGCGTTCGTGCATCAGGCCTGGCTCGACCATCAGGTACTGCTCTTCAGGAACCAGACGCTGACCGACGCGGAGCTGCTGGCCTTCAGCCGCCGCTTCGGGGACCTCGACGAGGCGCCGGTCCAGGAGAGCGGGAGGCGGTTCGTCGAGGGACACCCGGAGATCTACGTCGTGTCCAACGTCGTCGAGCAGGGTGTGCCGATCGGGAGCCTGGGCGCGGGCGAAGCCGTGTGGCACACGGACATGTCGTACCTGCCCCATCCGCCGAAAGCGAGCGTCCTCTACGCGCTCGAGGTGCCCGAGCGCGGCGGCGATACCAGCTTCTGCTCGATGTCGGCCGCCTGGGACGAGCTGCCGGAGCACCTGCGCCGACGGGCGGGGGACCTGCGCGTGAAGCACGACGGCACCTACAACAGCGGCGGCTACGTCCGGCAAGGCGTGACGCCCACGGGCGACCCCCGCACCTCGCCGGGCACGCTGCATCCGCTCGTGCTGCCGCACCCGGAGACGGGCCGGCCCGGGCTCTATCTGGGCCGCCGGCGCAACGCGTACATCGACGGGCTGCCGCTCGAGGAGTCGGAGGCGCTGCTCGACGAGATCTGGGCCGCCGCGACGCGGCCGTCGCTGACCTGGACCCACCAGTGGCGGGTGGGCGACCTCGTGCTGTGGGACAACCGGTGCACCATGCATCGCCGCGACGCCTTCGACGCCACGGCCCGCCGCGTGATGCACCGGACGCAGATCAGAAGCTAGCAGGCGCCGCCCTGTGAACACGATTCTCCTCGACGCGGGCGGCGTCCTGGTGTGGCCGAACTGGCACCGCGTCGCGGACGCGCTGCGCGCGCGCGGCGTGGCGGCCGAGGCCGTGCGGCTCGCCGCCGGCGATCCGCACGCGCGCCATGCGCTGGACACGGCGGCCATCGTGAGCGGCTCGACCGATGGACGCCGCGGAGCCGACTACTTCCGGTTCGTCCTGACGCACGCCGGCGTGCCGCTGTCCCCGGCCGTGAGCGATGCGCTGGCCGACGTCTACGCGTACCATCAGAGGACGAACCTCTGGGAGCACGTGCCGGCGTTCGTCGTGCCGGCGCTCGGCGCGCTGAGGGCGCGCGGGTATCGCCTGGCCGTCGTCTCCAACAGCAACGGCACCCTGCGGGGCGCGCTGGCGCGGCTGGGGCTGGACGGGTTCTTCGACGCCATCCTCGATTCCGCCGAGGAGCAGGTGGAGAAGCCCGATCCCCGGCTGTTCGAGCGGGCGCTCGCCCGCGTGGGGGCCGCGGCCGCCGAGGCGATCCACGTAGGCGACCTGTATAACGTGGACGTCGTGGGCGCGCGCGCGGCGGGCGTCTCGGCGGTGCTCGTCGACGAGGCGGGGCTCACGCGCGACCCGGACTGTCCCTGCATCCGGTCGATCGCCGAGCTGCCCGACCTGGTGGCTGCGTGGGCGTCGTGAGTGCCGCGTGCGTACAATCGCTGGAGCAGTGCATGCGCCAGCCGGGAGGAGCGTGATGGGCCGTCTTGCAGCGTCGGTGTGCGGTGGTGCGGTGGTCTTCGCCTCGCTGACGGCGAGCGCGTTCGCGCAGGAGGGCACCCTGCTGGTCGCCAACCGCACGGGCGGCAGCATCTCGCTCATCGATTTTCCCACCCGGGTCGAGGTGGCGCGGCTGCCGATCGGTCCGATCATTCCGCACGAGGTGGCCGTCTCGCCGGACGGGCGCCGCGCCCTGACCGGCGAGTACGGGCCCGAGAAGCGGCACGGCCAGCACGTGATCCTGATCGACATCCCGGAGGCGCGCATCGTCGGACGGATCGACCTCGGGCCGGATTCGCGTCCTCATTCGGCCCTGTTCTTGCCCGACGGCCGCCGCGCCGTCGCGACGATGCAGAACTCGGATCGGCTGGCGGTGATCGATCTCGACGCGATGAAGGTGGTGCGGACGCTCCCGACCGGCGGACGCGAGGGTCACATGGTGCGGCTCAGCCCGGACGGGTCGCGCGCGTACGTCACGAGCCGCGGGGCGGAGGGGACGCTGTCGGTGCTGTTTCTCAATGAAGACCGGCCGCCGGTGGTCATTCGCACTGGCCGGGGCGCCGAAGGGATCGCCATCTCGCCGGACGGGCGCGAGGTGTGGGTGGCCAACCGGCAGGAGGAGACGATCTCCGTCGTCGACACCGGCGCGCTGAAGGTCGTGGCGACGGTCCCCTCACGGCTGGCGGCCGGCCGCGTCGAGATCGGGGCCAACGGGCTGGCGGTGGTCCCGAACGGGGGCGGCGGCCGGGTGGTGCCGCAGTACCTGCGCCTCTTCGACGTCAAGGCGCGGAAGATGCTGGCCGAGGTGCCGCTCCGCGACGGCACGCCGCAGGACGGCAACTTCGGGGTGCTCATTCGCGGCGACGTCGCCTTCGTCAGCGATCCGGATCTGACCAGCTCGATCCGGATGTACGACCTGCGCGTTTTCGGCAAGGCCGCGCCCGAGGTGCTCGCGACCACGGCGGCGCCCGATGGCCTGGCCTGGTCGCCGGTGCGCGTCAGCGTGATGCGGTAGGTCACGCCCGGCTCAGCCGCGCCCATGGCTCTGGCCCCCGGTGCACGCCTCGCGAACTTCGAGATCCTCCGCGCGATTGGCGCCGGCGGCATGGGCGAAGTGTACGAGGCGCGCGACCTGCGGCTGGGCCGCCGCGTCGCCGTGAAGGTGCTGCCCGAGGTCTTCGCGTCGGACCCCGACCGGCTGGCGCGGTTCGAGCGCGAGGCGCGGGGGGTCGCCGCGCTGTCGCACCCGAACATCCTCGCCCTGCACGACGTCGGACGCGAGGGCCCGGTGGTGTACGCGGTGATGGAGCTGCTCGAGGGCATGAGCCTGCGAGAAACGCTCGCGGCCGGCCCACTGCCGCCGCGGAAGGCGATCGAATATGGCGTTCAGATCGCACAGGGCCTCGCCGCGGCGCCCGAGTCGGGGCTGGCGCACCGCGATCTCAAGCCGGAGAACGTGTTCGTCACGCGCGACGACCGCGTGAAGGTTCTCGATTTGGCCTTGCCAAGGCGCTCGACGCCCCGCCGGCCGGCGCCACGATGGCGGACACCGGCGCCACCGCGGCAGGCACCGTGCTCGGCACCATGGGCTACATGGCACCCGAGCAGGTCCGCGGCCTCGCCACGGACCACCGCGCGGACCTCTTCGCGTTCGGCGCCGTGTTGTACGAAATGCTCTCGGGCCGGCGCGCGTTCCACGGCGAGACGGCCGCCGACACGATCAGTGCCGTCCTGAACGCCGACCCCGCCGATCTGGACGTCACGATCCCGCCGGCGCTCGACCGTATCGTGCGGCGGTGCCTGGAGAAGAGGCCCGACCTCCGCTTCCAGTCGGCCCGCGACCTGGCCTTCGCGCTGGAGGCGCTGACCTCCATGTCGCGCGTGTACGCCGCCGGCCCGGAGGCGCCGCCGCGGGCGCGCGCCTGGCCGATCGCCGTCGCGGCGGCGGCCCTGGCCGCGGTGGGCGCGCTGATCTTCGCGGCTTGGGTCGTGCTCGGGCCGATGCCCCCGGCGACGCTCGTCGGCGAGTTCCTCCAGGTGACCGACGCCGCCGGCGAGGAAAAGGAGCCGAGCCTGTCGCCGGACGGCAACACCGTCGCCTATGCGACGCGGGCGAACGGCACATGGGACGTGTACTTCGTGCGCGTCGGTGGACGGACTGCCACACCTGTCGCGGCGGATCCCGCGCGCGACGAGGCCGGCCCCGCGTTCGCTCCCGACGGCAGCCGTATCGCGTTTCACGAAAACGACGAGGACGGCGGCATCTTCGTCGCGGGCGCGACCGGCGAGGCCGTACGGCGCCTGACCGATTTCGGGTTTCATCCGGCCTGGTCCGCCGACGGGCGCCGGATCGCGTTCACGACCGAAGCAATCGTCTATGCGGCGTCGCGAATGAGCACGAGCGTGCTGTGGGTGGCCGACGCGGCGGGCGGCGCGCCGCAGCGCGTCGAGGGCACCGGCGACGCGGCGCAGGCGTCCTGGTCGCCGTCGGGAGAGCGCCTCGCGTACTGGAGCAACACCGCGGGGCAGCGCGACATCTTCACGATTCCGGTTTCGGGCGGGACACGCACCGCCGTCACCGACGACGCGGCGATCGACTGGAGTCCGGTCTGGAGATCGTCGGCGCCATCGGTAACGACAGCGGCCGTCCGATCGGGATCGCCGTGTACGATCTCGCCGGGCGCGCCACCAGAACGCTCAACGACGACGCGGCGTACGGCGCCAGATGGCTCTCCGACAGCCGGCGCATCGTCTATCTCACGGTTCGCGGGGAGCTGGTGCTGCTCGACACCGTCTCGCTCGCACGACGCGTGCTGACGGCGCGCGTCCAGCTGCCGCTGCCGATCGACGAAACGCCGACGATCTCGCCGGACGACCGCACGCTGTTCTACGCCGGCCAGCGGTCCGAGTCCGACATCTGGGTCGCCCGCGTCGGCGCGAGCCGATGACCGCGGCCGACGCACCCACGCTCAGTTGAACGTCACCGTGTGCCGGTGGGCGGCGTCGGTCGACGACTGCTTCGTGACGCGCTGGCCGCCTCGAATGCGCGCGATCTCGTCCGCGCTGAGATCGACCGTGTGCGGGTGGTCCGCACCTCCCCGGATGTCGAGCACCACGCCGGCGCCGGCCGTGAGCTGCATCGCGGTGACGACGGCCGTATGTCCGTGATTGGCCGACACCGCTCCGGCACGGTCGCCGGCGGCGTCGGGCGTCGGCGACGAACAGCCGGGCCAGTCGCAGCAGCCGGCCGTGATACTGCGCGACGAGCGCGTCGAAGGCCTCCTCGTCGCCGTCGAGGAGCCGCGTGACCGGCGCGGCATCGCCCGCCCGGGTGCCTGCGCCGCGGTCCCGCGTCGGCATGCTTCATATTGTGATGGCACCGGCGGCCGGACTCGACAAACCACTAGAATGAGTCGATGCCACTCGCATGCGCAGGGCGCACCTCCGCCGCCTGTTCGAGACCGTCGGGCTGCTGAACGTCGCGCGCGAGGCGCGCGACGCGCTCCTGAGCGTCCGGGAGCTTCGAGCAAATCTCCCCTACTGGCTGCGCGGCGCCGACGACGCGCTGCCCGTTCCGCCGCTGCGGCTGGTGCGCTCGGCAACCGGGACCTCGTCGCTGACGTGGGCGTTCCACAGCGGCGGACTGGCCGCGCGGAGCATCGTGGACGCGCTGCAGGCTCACGGCGCCGACATCCAGCAGTGCCGGCGCATCCTCGATTTCGGCTGCGGCTTCGGCCGGGTCATCCGCCACTGGGCGCCGCTCGACGCGGAGATCCACGGCTGCGACTACAACCGCGCCGCGATCGCGTGGTGTCGCCGCCGGCTGACCTTTGCCCGATTCGAAGCCAATCGGCTCGAGCCGCCCTTGCCGTACGACAGCGGCCGCTTCGACCTGGTCTACGCGCTGTCCGTGTTCACGCACCTGCCGGGCCCGCTGTTCGCGGCATGGCGGGACGAGCTGTTCAGGATCGTCGGGCCGGGCGGGTTCGCCGTGGTGACGACCCATGGCGAGGCCTACCTGGAGGAGTTGACCGAGGAGGAACGACAGCAGTTTCGATCGGGGCACGCGGTCGTGCGGAACGACCGCGAGCCCGGCACGAACCGCTGCGCCGTGTACTGTTCCGAGCAGTACGTGCGGCGCACCTTTGCCGATCGGTTTGCCGTGGTCGCCTTCGTCCCCCAGGGCGCGCGGGGCAATCCGCACCAGGACCTGGTGCTTCTTCGGAAGATGCCCCGCGAGACACCCGGCGGATGAGCGCGCCGGTCAGTGCGTGGCCGGGCGCGCGGCGCCGCTCAGCGGTACGTGCCGACCTCCGCGGCGCCCGCGCCGCTGCAGCTGGTCGGCCCGTAGCGCAGGAATTTCTGCACGCGGTTGGCGTTGTCGACCTCGCCCGTGTACAGGTTGCCCTCCGAATCGACGCTGACGACGTGGACCCAGTGGAACTCGCCGACCTGGCGCCCCGCGCGACCGAGGCGGTCGAGCTCCTGCAGGTTCTCGCGGTTGAGCGTGTAGATCGTGTTGTTCGAGAGATCCGCCACATACAGGCACGACTGCGCCGGGTCGGGCGAGAAGTTCACGGAGCCGGCCGTGCCGCCCGCGCTCTGCGGGGCGACGTGCACTTCGCCCACGAACCCGCACGTGCCGACTTCGCGGTTGGGGTTGCGGCACGGCTTGCCGACCTCGGCCGCCCGGAACACCTGGATGCGGTTGTTGTTGCGGTCGCACGCGTAGAGCAGGCCGTCGCTCGCGAGCTTGGCGCAGTGCAGCGGGCTGCGGAAGAAGCTGGGGTTGAGCTCGCCCCGGTCGTACTCGGCCGCAAACAGTCCGACCTCGTAGCCGGCGTCGCCGATGACCGTGTTCTCGGCGTCGACCGGGTTCTGTCCGTACGCGCCGAAGTGCCCCACGTACTTGCCGGTGGCCGCATCGACGATGAGGACCCGGCGGTTGCCGTAGCCGTCGGCGATGTAGAGGTAGTTGGTCTTCGGGTCCACCGCCATGTCGGCCGGGAGGTACGGCTGCGGCGTGCCGTTGGGTCCGCCGCTCGTGTCGTCGCTGTTCGGCCGCTTCGCCCCTGCGTGGCCGATCTGCAGGACGAACGTGCCGTCCATGGTGAACTTGAGGACGTGTGAATCGTCGCCGAAGCTCGCCGCCCAGGGGAACTGGCCCGTGAAATCCTCGCCGTTGCCGGAGACGTACACGAAATCGTTGTGGTCGACGTAGATCCCGTGCTCGCGGGCCGGCCAGTCGCACCCGTCTTCCTTGCGGCACTTCTTTTCGAGGAAGCCGGGGTCGGACGGCCCACCCCAGGCCAGGAGCAGATTGCCCGCCTTGTCGAACCGCAGCACCGAGGGTGCCGGCACGCAGCACGCCGAGTGCCGGCCGTACGGCCGCGGGTGGCCCAGCGCGCTCACGGGCGTGCCCTTGGCGTCCTTGGCGACCGCATCGAGCGCGCCGGCCTCGGTCGGGCTGAGCGACCGCGGGCGGTGGTACACCCAGATCGTGTCGTGGCGGTCGACGAACAGCCCGCCGATCTGGCCGAGACGCCAATTATTGGGCAGCGGCTTCGGCCAGCCCGGGTCGACGACGAAGCTCGGGGCCGTGGCCGCGTCGGGCACGCGCGGGGCGCTGCGCTCGAGCATGCGCTCGATGGCGCCGGCGCCGTTCAGCACGGCGACGCCGCCGGACTCGCTCGCCGTGGTCCCTGACTCGGATCCGGCGCACGAGAGCCCGGCCGCGGCGACGCCGACCAGGATCCCGGCTGCAACGATGGAGTGCACCTGCCGCATGATCTCCTCCCGCGGGGCGCGCGCCGCGCGCCCCCTGTTTCTACCTGCCTGCCGGAACCCCGGCCGCTCGGCGCCCGTTATTTCACGGGTGAGAAATCGGTCGGCACCATATAGCGCGACTCGATGCGCTCGGCGAGCCTGACGCCGTCGGCCTGGCTCTCGGCCGCGACCTTCTGCCATTCGGGGTCGCCCTGGAACGCCTTCCACGACGCCTCCCTCGCCTCGCGCGACGGGTACGCCAGCACGTAGACCAGCGTCCGGTCGGCGTTGTCGCCCGAGGCCGCCGTCCAGTAGCCGACGTTGGTCATCCCGTGCTTCTCGAAGAGCCGGGTGGTGTGGTTCCGGAAGCGCGCCACCAGTTTGTCCATGCGGTCGGGGCTCGCCGTGTAGACGCGCAGCTCGTAGAAGCGGTTCGTCTGCCGCTGCTGCACGAGTCCCCAGGCCACGCCGCTCATCCCGACCACCAGGCCGAGGACGGCCAGGATCTTCCACTTCATCATGTGTCGCCTCGCTTTGCGTGCGCGTGTGCGCGCGGGACTGCCGCCGCGCCGTGCGGAACTATAGCCGACGCGGTCTGAATGGGCCAGCGCCGCGTCGCGCGCCCGGACTTGGTCTATGCTTGGGTCGTCTGCGTCCCCGCTGGCCGGGCGCACATGACGAGGGAGAGTGGGATGAGCAGCCGCGTCATCAGGTGGAGCGTGGCGGCCGCCGCGATGGCGGTGTG